>Ga0126307_10003818_pt1 | contig 10376 bp, 9 predicted proteins | sample Plot28_FD_89955 | JGI IMG/M metagenome (GOLD analysis project Ga0126307, IMG submission 89955) | Serpentine soil microbial communities from UC McLaughlin Reserve, CA, USA - Plot28 | ecosystem: Environmental > Terrestrial > Soil > Grasslands | place: USA: UC McLaughlin Reserve, Lake County...
AACGGTCAGAGTCATCGCGACGGTGTTCCAGAGCGTGCGGCCGATGCGGTCGGTATGAAAGATGGTGAGATAATTGTCCCAGCTCATGGCGGCGAAGGCGCGCGCCGACGGCGCCTGCAGGTAAGGCAGGAACGACACATAGGCGAGCACGAGGAAGGGAATGATCGTCGACAACGCCAGATAAAGCAGTACCAGCCCGAATGCCGGCCAGCGCCAGCGGCCAAGCGGCAGCAGGCGCGGGCGATAGCCCTTGCCGGTGATGACGGTGAAACGTTCGGATTTGGCGATCACGCGGCTATAGGCGTAGATGCTCAAGACCGCCACCAGGAGATAGAGCATGGCCAGCGCATTGGCTTCGCCATAGGCGGGCAGGGAAGAGGTGGCGTTCAGCACGGCGTAAATCTTGGTGCTGAACACGTAGATATTGGCCGGCAGCCCCAGAATGCCCGGCACTTCGAATTGCTCCAGCGCGCTGGTGAACTGGTAGATGGCGACCGCCAGCAATCCCGGCAGCATCAGCCCGAGTGTCACCTTCCGCAGTGCCGAAGCCGGCCGCGCTCCCGACATGGCCGCGGCTTCTTCGAGCGACGGGTCCATGCTGCGAAGGAGCGGCACGAGCATCAGGAAGGCGGTCGGGACCATACGCAGCCCCTCGATGAAGATCATGCCTGGCAAGGTGTAGATGTTGAACGGCGGCGACGACAGGCCGAAGACCTCCATCAGCCCCTTGTTGATGAAGCCGATGCGTGGGCTCGCCAGCAACACCCAGGCCATGGCCTGCAACATCCCGGGCATCGCCAGCGTCATCGGCACGCCGGCATAGATCCAGATTTTGCCCGGAATATTGGTGCGCTCCACCAGCCAGGCGAGAGTGGCGGCGATGAGAATGCCGTAAGTTGTGCTGCCGAGCGCGAACCACAAGGTGTTTGACATCACCGCGTAGGTCGCGGGATCGCCCCACACCTTGATATAGTTGGAGAGGCCCAGGCGGGAGAATGAGAACTCCGCCGGCAGGCGCGCCTGGCTGAAGCTACCCAGAACAAGGAACATAAGCGGCGTCACCACCGCGAGGAAGACGATGACAAAGACGGCCAGTTCCCAAAGCGATGAGGGCTTTATTCTTGTTCGCCAAACGGCCGGTGACTGCAGACTGACGGTCGTGACGGTCATCATTCCTCTTCGCCAGAGCTAAAGGCCAGTGTCATTCCTCTTCGGCGGAGCTAAAGGCCAGCGCCGCATATGAAGTCAATCCGCGAATTCCCGCAAGCCTTTACGGCCGGAAGGCAACGAAAAATGGATATTGTGCGGGTCAAATGAATGCAGTATCGCAGTCTGCAGCCACAAGAAAAAAAGAGACAGGAGGAAGGTCGAATGCTGTCCAAGGCCAATAACGATTTGCTCACGCAGACCGGGCCTGGAACTCCGTGCGGAGAATTCCTGCGCAGCTACTGGCAGCCGATTGCGGCGGTCGAGGAAATGCCACGCGGCGGCGCGCCGCTGCCGATCCGGATCATGAGCGAAGATCTCGTCCTATTTCGCGACGACGAGGGGGAGCTTGGACTGATCGGCCAATTCTGCCCGCATCGCGGCACCGACCTGTCCTACGGGCGGGTCGAGGACGGCGGCCTGCGTTGCCTTTATCACGGCTGGCTTTTCAACAAGGCTGGCAAATGCATCGATCAGCCCGCCGAGCCCGAGGGTAAAAAGTTTTGCCACAAGGTGCGTCACGTCGCTTATCCGGTGCAGGAAAAGGGTGGCGCGATCTGGTGCTACATGGGCAAAGGCGAGCCGCCGCTCATTCCGGATTTCGAATTCCTCACCGGCCCGGAACCCAATCGGCTGACTTTCCGCGTCATCCAAATGTGCAATTGGCTGCAGGGGCTGGAAAGCTCGACCGATCCTGCGCACACCACCTATCTGCATCGCCGGCCGCCCGGAAAGGCGAGCGAGCGGTCAGGGGCCGACATCAGCGCTCTGCGCGGGACCGAGCCGCCGGCGATATCGATTGAGCATACCGCCTACGGAACGCGCATTTTCGCCCTGCACAATGCGCCGAACGGCCGCAAATATCTCCGCGTCAACAACTATGTTTATCCGGCGAGTGCCACGCCATCCACTTCCGCGGGTGAGGGGGGTTACCAGGGGCGCTGGTATGTCCCGATCGATGACTACAGCCATTGCCGCTTCGAATTCTTCTACAGCTATCCCGAGCCGCTGAACAAAGAGCGGTTGCGGAAGAATCGCGCGGCGAACGTAGCTCCCGACCTGCGCCATGTCCGCCGGCCGGAGAATCGTTATCTGCAGGACCGCGAAGAATTAAAGCGCGGCGAGAGTTACGGCGGAATGGGATTGCATTTTCCCTCGCAGGACGCCTTCGCAATCGAGACGCAGGGCGCGATCCAGGACCGCACCAGGGAGCATCTGGGCTCGACCGACATCGTCATCATCGAGGTGCGCAAGGCGCTCCTGAAGGCGATCAAGCAGATGCAGGAAGGCGGCGTGGCGCCCTGGGTGCACCGCAATCCGAATGAGAATGCCTTTGCCGACTTCGTCTGCGCTTCCGGCGATCTGCAGGAAGGTGAGGACGGACCGGCTTTCTGCCGCCGCCTGCTCGCCGCCAAGACGGCAGCGGAATAAGCGCTAGTGTTCCATTCCGAAGTTCGCATTATTGTGCGGCACCCTCGTTTGCGAACTTCGGAATGGAAGGACACTAGCAACTTTAACTTTCCAGTGTCGTTTGGTTCAGAAATTCGCTTAAAGGACCCGCGGCAAGAATGAAGCGAATTTCTGAACCGCGACACTGTTGCTGAACATTATCGCAATCACACGCGTCCAGTAGGAGACAGTCATGGATCAGGCGAAACTCCCCGAAGCCATTACCGGCATCAGCCACAGCGGCTTTTATGTGAAAGACCTCGACCGCACGTTGGAGTTCTACACCAAGCTGCTGGGCGCGAAGCTGGAATGGCGCAACGACAAATCGGAAAATCCGCTGATGAAGCTCTACGTCGGCGATTTCGGCCTCTCGATCATCAAATGGCCGAAAGACATGAAGCCGTTCGAGATTCCCCACGCCATCCACTGGGCTTATCGGGTCGATCCTGGCAAGGCGGAGGAGACGGTCGAATACATCAGGTCGCAGGGGATCAAGATCGAAGGACCGGTCGGTCATAAGCGCGAGATCGGCATCCTGAACTGGTTCTTCCTCGATCCCGACAACTACCGGGTCGAGATCGAAGCGCGGTTTGCGAGCAAGGAGGAGGCCGACGCAGTGATGGAGCGCGGCAAGGCCGGCCGCCAGGAGGATTTGGGCCTCTATGGCGGCGACAAGGCGCGCGCGAAGCTCGAATCGTCCAACACCTAGCGCAGTATCCGTTTGCCTTTCGCCAAGAGCACGGCGGTCCGGACCACGGGCCGCCTTGCTGAAGAATGAGAAAATGAAAACGCCGGGGAGGAGTTTGAGATGCAGAGGCGGATGTTGGCGGCGGCCACGGCGCTGATTGTCGTTCTGGCGCCGGGGCCCTGCGCCGCAGCAGAACTTCCGAAATCCACCCAGAAGGCGCTCACCGACCTTAAGCTCGATGCCTCGCTCCTCGACGGGCTTGATGCCGAGCTCAACGTGCCGAAGGAATGGATCGAAGCCGCCAAACAGGAAAAGGAAGTCATCGTCACCGGCACCTGGCAGCCGCGCGAATTCCAGGACATGACGGCGGCCTTCCGCGAGCGCTATCCCTTTATCAATCTGCGTTATGAACGCGCCGGCACCAGCGGGCGCGGCATGCAGGTGCTGGTTGCGCTCAGCGAAGGCCGGGTGACTGCCGATGTGATGACCGCCATCGCCGATGCCATTTTTGATTTCATCGAGATGAAGGCGCTGGCCGATCTGCGCGAGCTGCCCGGCTTCAAGAACATATCGCCGGATTATGTCGCCGCCGACGGCACCTGGCTCAGCCACAAGCTGTCCTTCCGCTGCATGGCCTACAACACGGACAAGGTGAAGAAAGAGGATCTGCCGAAGACCTGGGACGACCTGGTGAAGGGCTCGCGCTGGGCCGGCGGCAATCTCGCGCTGACGAATAACCCGAGCAGTTGGCTGCTCGGCCTCTGGGGCGACTTCGGCGAGCAATGGGGCGCGGACTTCACGCGCGCCCTGTTCGAGAAGCTGCAGCCGCAGCGCCGCAAGGAGGGCCTGACTGCGCTGACCGGGCTGACGGTGGCCGGCGAATTCCACGCCAGCCTTCCGTCGCCGGAATGGGTCGCCAAGCGCTATGCGGTGAAAGGCGCGCCCATCGGCTATCACTGCCCCGAACCGGTGCCGATCACGGTGTCGCAGATCGCGATGCTGGAAAAGGCGCCGCACAAGAATGCCGCGCGGCTCTTCATCAACTGGATGGTGAGCCGCGAGGGACAGATCGTGCAATACGCCACCACCTTTGCGGTGCCGGTGCACCAGGCGCTGCAATTGCCGCAGTTTGTCCCGTTTGCCGAGACCATCGTCGGCAAGCGCGCCAATGTCCGCGACGACCAACTACTCGTCAGCGACACCAATAGGAAGATGGGCGAGTTATGGGATAGTTACTGGAGCGGCGGCGCCGGCACCAAAGGCGCGCCTAAGGAGCAATAATGGCCAAGATCGTTTTTGGGTTCGGCTCATCGCATGGGCCGCTGTTGGCGACCCCGCCCGAGCGGTGGGACCTGCGCGCGGCCGACGACCGCAAGAACCCGGAGCATCCGTTCCGCGGAAAGGTCTACACCTTTCCCGAGCTGGTCGAGGCGCGCAAGGGCGAGAAGGATTTCGAGAAAGAATCCAGCCTGGAAATCCGGCGCGAGCGCTGGGAGCGCAACAACCGCGCCATGGACAAGCTCGTGGACAAGGTGTCCGAGGTCAATCCCGACGTCATCGTGGTGGTGGGCGACGACCAGCACGAATGGTTTCTTGAAGATGTCCAGCCGTCTTTCACCGTTTACTGCGGCGACAACGTCATCAACACCGCGATCGATCAGGAGAAGATGAAGACAAAGAGTCCCGGGATTCAGGCTTTTATGTCGGCCCATCATCCGCCGCAGGACCAAGCCTATCCCGTGCCGGTTGATCTGGCGAACACGATCATCGACCGCGCGGTCGCCGACGAGTTCGACATCGCGGTTTCGATCAAGCAGCGGGCCAACGAGAAAGGCCCCATCGGTATCGGCCACGCCGTCGGATTCATCTACCGCCGCATCGTCAAGGATCGGCCGGTGCCGGTGCTGCCGATCCTGCTCAACACCTATTTTCCGCCCAACCGGCCGACGGCGAAGCGCTGCTACCAGTTCGGCCAGTCCATCGGCCGCGCAATCGCGGCCTGGAACGGTCCGAACGCCAACAAAGGGGTCGCGATCTGCGCCTCCGGCGGCATCAGCCATTTCGTCGTCGACGAGGATTTCGATCAGCGCATGCTGACCGCGATGAAGAACCGCGATACCAAGACGATCTTCGCGGAGCCGGAGAACATGTTTCTCTCCGGCACCTCGGAGACGAAGAACTGGATCACGGTCGCCGGGATTGTGTCGGAAACCAATCTGCAGATGAACCTGATCGACTATGTTCCGTCCTGCCGATCGGAAGCGGGAACCGGCTGCGGGATGGCTTTCGCGACCTGGGAATAGGGCGGGGCTTACTGCTCTCTCATCGCAGGCGGGAACAGTTCGTCCAGCTTGACCAGCCGCGGCGTCAGGCCCTGCTCGTAGGAATACTGCGCCGCCGTCTCCAGCACCTTGCGGTTGGCCTCCACCCCGTATTGCACAAGCGGCATGGCTAGCGCCTTGCGCGCCTCGGGCGGCAGCAGGCCCGTCTCCAGATGGTATTCGACGGCTTCCTTCCGCGCTTTCTCCGCCAGCGCAAGCGCCTTCTCGAAGGCCTTGAAGATATGCGCCACGGCCCAGGGATGCTTCTCCGCGATTTCGCGCTTGATCACCATGCCGTGGTTGATCGGATAGATGCCGGTCTTCCGGTAGAAGCGCACACCCTCGGCATGCGGATCGGGAAACAGGGTCTTGAAATCCGGATGTTGGTAGAGGTCGATGGTTGAGCGGTCGACCAGGTTGTTGGTATTGGCGAGATAGCGCAACGCGCCGTCGAGCTTGCCGTCGAGCAGCATCTCGCCGAGGCTGGTGTCCTTGGGGATGTAATTGAGCTTGACGTCCTTGGGCGGGCGGAAGCCGACGGCCGCGCCCTGGCTGATGTCGTCATTGCGCTCCATCCAGAATTCCATGTCGCGCGGATGCACGTCGTATTCGTGCTGCAGGTAGCCCCGCGTCCAGAGCGCCGCGGTCTGCTGATATTCCGGCACGCCCATCTTCTTGCCCTTGAGATCGGCGGGCTTGTCGATGCCGCGGTCCTTGCGTACCAGCACGCCGACCTGAAACATCTTGCGCGTCGTGAAGACCGGAATGCCGACCCAGCGGTCGTCGCCGCCGGCCACGGCCATCATCAGCCCGGACAGTGACATCTCGGAGACGTCGAACTGGGCAAAGCGCAGCTGCCGCCAGAACAGCTCGGACGGATGCATATTGGTGCAGGTGAAGTCGATGCCGTCCGCCTTCACCTTGCCCTCCAGAATCGGTCGCGTGCGCGGATTGTCCGACGTCGCGATGCTCAGAGGCAGATCCATGGTCGCTCCCGATCGGCAGGATGAGGTAGCAGGGGCATGAGGCAACGCCAGATGATCCGTAAAAGGATTAGCCCGTGTCTGCCCCGGTTAGCATACCGGCCAAGAGCGTAAAAGGACTTGTCATGCCTTGCGAAAGCGAGGCATCCAGTATGCCGAAACCTGCCGTTCAAGGCAGCGCTGGCGCGTGATGACGGAGAGAGAATGACCGAACCGATCAAGACCGACGTCGTCATTATCGGCGCGGGGCCCGCCGGGCTTTTCGCGGTGTTCGAGCTCGGCCTGCTCGACATCACGACGCATCTGGTGGACATCCTCGACAAGCCGGGTGGGCAATGCGCCGAGCTCTATCCGGAGAAACCAATCTACGACATCCCCGCCTTGCCGATCGTCAGCGGCCAGGGGCTGGTGGATGCGCTGATGACACAGATCAAGCCGTTCCATCCGGAATTCCATCTTGGCGAGATGGTGGAGACAATCGAGAAAATCGGCGATCCGCTATTCCGGGTGACGACCGATGCCGGCAAGGTGTTCGAAGCCAAGGTGGTCGTAATCGGCGCCGGCGGCGGCTCCTTCCAGCCCAAGCGCCCGCCGATCGCCGGCATTGAGGCCTATGAAGGCAAGTCGGTGTTCTATGCCGTGCGGCAGATGGAGAAGTTCCGCGGAAAAAACCTCCTGGTCGTCGGTGGCGGCGACAGCGCGCTCGACTGGACGCTGAACTTGCAGCCGCTCGCCGGGCGTCTGACGCTGCTGCACCGGCGCGATGACTTCCGCGCCGCGCCGGACAGCGTCAACAAGATGCGCGCGCTTGTCGCGGACAAGAAAATGGATTTCGTGCTCGGCCAGGTCATGAGCCTGGAGGGCGACAACGGGCAGGTGAGGGCGGCGACGGTCAAGGGCGCGAAGGGCGAGATGTCCTCGCTCGCATGCGACGCCGTGCTGCCCTTCTTCGGACTCACCATGAAGCTCGGGCCGGTGGCGAACTGGGGCATCGCGCTCGACGAGGAGCAACTGATCCCGGTCGATACCGAAAAATTCGAAACCAGTGTGCCGGGCATTTTCGCCATCGGCGACATCAACAACTATCCGGGCAAGCTGAAGCTGATCCTGTCCGGCTTCCACGAAGCTGCGCTGATGGCGCAGCAGGCCTATCACTACATCTACCCGGACAAGAAGCTCACTTTCCAATACACCACGTCATCCACCAGCCTGCAGAAGAAGCTTGGCGTGGCGTAAGCGCTCGCCAAGCAGGCATGTTCTGATAACATGCCGAGCTCTTGCAGAGCATGAGAGCGTGTGGGGGACAGGGATGAACAGAGAAGGTCGCGTGATACGGGCACTCGGCGCGCTGCTGATCGGCACGGCCGCCGGCACTTTCATCGCCTCTGCAGCGGCGGCGCAACCGGTGTCCTACGAGGGCAAGACGGTCCGCATGATCATCCCAGCCGGCGCCGGCGGCGGCTACGATACATATGCCCGCGTCCTTTCGGCCCACCTCGCCAAGCACCTTCCCGGCAATCCCACCATCGTCAACCAGAACATGCCCGGCGCCAGCGGACTGGTCGGAACCAATTGGGCGGCGAGCGACGCCGCGCCCAAGGACGGTACGGTCATTGTCGCCACCTACAACGCGCTGCTGCTTGAGCCGCTGTTCGGCAATGAGAGGGCGAAATTCGACCCGCGCAAATTCGAGTGGATCGGCAGCATCGGCAAGCAGCAACAGATCTGCGTCACCTGGCACACCAGCCCGATCAAAAGCATCGATCAGGCGAAAGAGCGCGAGGTCATCGTGTCCGCGACGGGTGTGACCGGCAACGCCGCCACGATGCCGAACATGCTCAACACCATGCTGGGCACGAAATTCAAGGTGGTCACCGGCTATACCACGCCGGAGTCGCGTCTTGCGGTGGAGCGGGGCGAGGCTGAAGGCATCTGCGGGCTGTCCTACTCCACGCTGAAGGCATCCAATCCCGACTGGATTATCAACAAGCGGATCAATGTGCTGGTGCAGACTGGCGCCACCGCACAGGCCGACCTGGAAAAGGTGCCGCTGCTGATCAATCTGGTTTCGGACGCCGAAACGAAAAAGGTGCTGCAAGTGCTGGCGGTGCCGGAAGAGATGGGCCGTCCGTTCTTCATGCCCGCCGGCACGCCGAAGCCTTATGTCGAGGCCATGCGCAAGGCCTTCGACGCCACGCTGAAGGATCCGGGTTTCCTCGCCGAGGCGGAGAAGGTCCGGCTTGAAGTCGATCCGCTGACGGGCGCGCAGATGGAGAAGTTGCTCAAGTCCGCCTATGAGACGCCAAAGCCACTGGCGGACCAGGCTTCCAAGCTGAGGGGGGACTGAGTAGGACGCGTACTCATAATCCGTTCTGCAAACCGCTCGCTGATGTCCACTTCGCTCCGAAAGCGACGCCGATCTCCAACACAACTGCGGAATTGCCAACGTTGCGTGTCGAACGGCGGCGGCCGTCGCCGCGCCCCGGTCTTGCGGGAAGACCGGAAAAGTACGAACATCCACGCCAATCCAGGATTCATCTGGGGATCACTGCAGCAACTTCTGAGGAACAACGGTGCTAAGAGACGACAGGTCGAGCGGAGAAGATCCCGGCCGTGCAGCGCGCAATGTGCTCGGCGAGGCGCTTGAAATCTGTTCGATCAAGCCGATGACGGGCTTTTATCGGGATGGCTGCTGCAATACCGGTCGAGAGGATATTGGCAGCCACACAGTCTGCGTGGTGATGACTGCCGCGTTTCTCGAATTCTCCAAATCGCGCGGCAACGACCTTTCAACCCCGCTACCCGAGTTTGGCTTTCCTGGCCTCAAACCCGGAGACCGTTGGTGCCTATGTGCGGCACGCTGGCAAGAAGCTCTCGAAGCAAACCAAGCGCCCCGGGTAGTCTTGCGTGCTACCCACGATGGTGCCTTGGCCGATTGCTCGCTCAGCGATCTGAAGCGCTTCGCATTGGATCTGGCGTAACCAGGTTACGAATGAAACCTCAGGAATTCCGCGCCTGGGCGGACGACACACGGCACTGCGTAAGACAGAATTTCGAGTGGAACTGAGGCATAAGTTGCGGGCTGATCCGTCGAACGAGGTACGCAGCGAAGCTCTGGCCCTGCTCACCAATGCTCAGCTCCACGAAACCATGCGGCAACAACTGGATCAGGCGCTCGCGAAGCAACGCCTATAGAATCAAAGTGGTCGAAGCCCGCAGGGGCAAAGCGAGGGAACCGGGGATGCCGAAGGACAGGGACCGAAAGATTGAGGAAGCAGTCGCTAGGGCTGAATCGGCGCAGCAGGCAGCCTTAAATGCTATGACCGTGGCGCAAGTGCTCGGATCGATCCTGGAGTCGACGCTCGCGATGCTTCAAGCGAAGGAAGTCGTAGCGCCCAATGACCTTAGGCAGATTTTTTTCGGTGCCGCTGCCATGATCGACGAGTTGAAGCCTTCGAACGAAAATGAGCACGGCGCGCAACAGGCGATGCGTGCGACCGTCGCCCACATTGCGACGAGGTTTCGTGTAGAAATTCCGCCGCCCGGCCAGACAGGAATGCCACGAAGGCATTGAGCTGTTCGGCGGCGCGTCTGTCGGTAATCATCTTCGCAGCTGCTTCGACTCCGTGAGCGCGGCGGCCACGGCTGGGGCGATAACGCTAGTGCGCCTTGACCGCCTTCGCCAGGATCTGCCAACGGACGCCGGTGCGTTTATCCCGCATCGTGGCG
>Ga0126307_10003819_pt1 | contig 10372 bp, 13 predicted proteins | sample Plot28_FD_89955 | JGI IMG/M metagenome (GOLD analysis project Ga0126307, IMG submission 89955) | Serpentine soil microbial communities from UC McLaughlin Reserve, CA, USA - Plot28 | ecosystem: Environmental > Terrestrial > Soil > Grasslands | place: USA: UC McLaughlin Reserve, Lake County...
CGAGCCCGAAGAAGGTGCCGCTCCCGACTGAGGTCAATCCCAGGACGAAGCCACCGAAGACCCGACGAGCACCGCGGCGAACCTGTCTCTGTTGGTGAGGTGGTAGGGGAGGTCAACCGGGGCACGGTGCAGAAACGTCCGAGCGAAGAGGCCGACCGCGCCGAGGACTAGAGCGATCCCGAGGATGCGGGCTGCAAACATCATTGACGTCCTCGCCGTAGGTGTCCTTCAACAACTCGACGACGTAGACCCCGAGGAGTGATGAAGGGACCGAGCCCAGCGCGAGCCAGAACGTGAGCCGCGCATGGACGTGGCCGAGGACGCGGTGCCGGAGCGCACCGATCGTCTTGAAGATCGCACCGTGCAGGATGTCCGTGCCAACGGCGAGAACGACGTTGAAGTCGAACACGAGCACGAGGATTGGCGTCATGAGGCTCCCGCCACCCATCCCGGTGACCCCGACGAGGAGCCCGATCAGAAGCCCGGTGAGACTGAGCTCCCAGGTCATGGAAAGGAGCGGTCGGCGGACGCCCCGAAGCTGCTACGAGCCCCGGTAGGCCTCAATCAGGATCTCAGCGACCTCCGGGCGGGAGAACTCGGCCGGGGGCAACTCACCGTTCGATAGCATCTCCCGCACCTTCGTCCCCGAGAGGAAGACGTGGTCGTCGCCCGAGTGGGGGCAGGTCTTCGCGGACGCCATCTGGTTGCACACCTTGCACCAGAAGGAGTGCTCGAAGAACATCGGCTCGATGTCGAGCTCGTGCGGCTCGAACTCGTCAAAGATCAGCTGGGCGTCGTACGACCCGTAGTAGCTCCCGACTCCCGCGTGGTCACGGCCGACGATGAAGTGCGAGCAGCCGTAGTTCTTCCGGCAGATCGCATGCCACACGGCTTCGCGTGGACCGGCGTAGCGCATCGCCGCGGGAAAAGCCGAAACGACGACGCGATCCTTCGGGTAGTAGCCGTCGACCAGCGCTTCGTAGGCCTTTACCCTCGTAGCCGCGGGAACGTCGTCCGACTTCGTCTCTCCGACCAGCGGGTGGATGAGGAGCCCGTCCACGGTCTCGAGCGCGCACTTGGTGAGGTATTCGTGAGCTCGGTGGATGGGATTCCTGGTCTGAAACCCAACCACGCGCTTCCAGCCGCGCTCGCCGAAGGCCGCGCGCGTTTCGGCAGGGTCCTTCGCGAGCTCGGGAAACGACGACTCGACCCGGTCGAAGACCGTCACGCGCCCTGCCAGGTAGCGGTCGTGCTGGGCGTAGAGTCGGGCGACGCCGGGGTGCTCCTCTTCGGTAGTTCGGAAGCAGCGCTCGGCCTCGTGCTCCTTGTCGTATTCGTAGACCTCCTCGACGTTGAGGACCGCGAGCTTCCGGCCGGACTCATCCGCAAGGGCGACGCGGTCGCCACCAGGCTCGGCGGGAACCGCCAGGCAGACGGGAAGTGCCCACGGCAGGCCGCTGGCAAGACGCATCTCGTCCACGACTCGCTCGTAGTCCTCGCGGTCCATGAATCCCGTCAGCGGGGAGAGGGCGCCGCAGGCGAGCATGTCGAGGTCGGAGACCTCACGAGAGGTGAGCGTCAGGACTTCGAGGGAGTCGACGTCGTCCGGCCGCTCGCCGGTCGTGTCGACGAGCTCGCCGCCGTGCGGGCGGATCAGCTGCAGATCGGTCGCAGTGCTCATGTCCGAAAACCCCCACCCTGGGAGGGGATCCGCGCTCCGGCCTCAAAAAGTAGGAGAAAAGAGCGCGCCGATGTGTACCGCAACGTGCCCATTTCGGCCCGAGGGTCTGTCAAATCTCCGCGCGGGTGCATCAGGCCTTCATCTCCGCGTACAGGAGGCCCATTTCCTCGAGCCTCTGGAGCACGATGCGCGCGCTCTCCTCCGGCTCGTGCTCCTCGGTCTTCAGCACGATCTCCGGGCTGGACGGTACCTCGTACGGATCCGAGACTCCCGTGAACTCCTTGATCTCACCCTTGAAGGCCTTCTCGTAGAGGCCCTTCACGTCGCGCCGGGCGCACTCCTCGACCGACGTGTCGACGAAGACCTCCACGAACGACCCGAACTCCTCGACCATGTCTCGGGCCTTCTGGCGCGTCTCCTCATACGGGGAAATCGCCGAGACGAGAACCGCGGCACCCTGGCGGGTCAAGCGCGAAGCCACCCAGCCGATGCGCTCGATGTTCGTGTCGCGGTCCTCCTTCGAGAACCCGAGGCCCTTCGAAAGGCGCGTCCTGACGACGTCTCCGTCGAGGTACTCGACGAGCCGTCCGCCTTCTTCGAGCTGAGGGCCCACGATCTCCGCGATCGTCGTCTTCCCCGCGCCTGAAAGGCCCGTGAACCAGAGAGTGAATCCGTTCCTCATCCTGTCCTTTCTTCGATATGGATGCCGCACTCGAGCTTGTCCGAGCCGGCCCAGCGGCCGGCGCGCTCTTCCTCGTCGGGCCGGATCGGGCGGGTGCACGGGATGCACCCGATCGACCTGTACCCGGCGTCGTGCAGCGGGTTGTACGGAATGTCGTTCGCGACGATATAGCTCCAGACCCGGTCTTCGTCCCAGTCGGCCAGTGGCTGGATCTTCCAGACTCCGTAGCGCTCCGAGCGCTCGACCTTCCGCGCGTTGGCGCGGGATGGTGATTGGTCGCGGCGAATGCCGGAGACCCAGGCATCGTAGGGCTCGAGCACCTGGATCAGCGGCTCGACCTTGCGGATGTGACAGCAGCGGTCGGGATCAGACTCCCAGAGGTTTGGCCCCTCCTGGTTGTGCTGCTCCGCGACAGTGATGATCTCCGGCCGGATGAGGTTCAGGTCGTAGCGCGCCACGAGCGCCTCGCGCGTCTCGTACGTCTCCTTGAAGAAGAGGTGCGTATCGAGCTCGATCACGTCGATCCCGAGCCCGAGCTCGGAGACGAGATGGACGAGCACCGAGGACTGCTTCTGCCAGGAGCACGTGAGGCAGAGCCTGTCCCCGAACTCGTCGTAGGCCCAGCGAAGCACTTCCTCCGCGGGCATGGCCTCGATCTGAGGGTCAGTCAGCGACAGGCTGCTCATCGAGCAAGATCTCCTTGAGCGTGTCGGCTCGAAGTCCGAGCCTGAGCGTCTCGAGCGGGATGACTTCCTCGGGCGGGATGTTGCCCAGGTTCACCTCGGGGCCGAAGTGCTTCACGAAGTACGCCTGCGAGGCCTTCGTGGGAGCTTCGAAGATGATGTCGCCGAGGTCGATCTCGTGGACGATCTCGTCGATCAGGCCGGTGCGCATCTCACCGGTCGGGCGGAAGATGCCGGCCGTGCCGCCCTCGCGGCCCTCGGTGATGACCTTCCAGGCGCCCGCCTCGAGCTCCTCCTTCATCCACTGCACCCACTGGTAGGGGGCGAAGACGACCTCGGAATCCTTCGAGCCGACCTCCGAGAGGACGACGAAATCGCCTGCGAGCTCTTCGATCAGCTCCAGCTTTCGCTCGCGCGGTAGGTCGATCGTCCCGTCGGAGACCTCGACGTGCGAGAACCGGTTCTCCGACAGCCAGCTCCGGTACTCGTCCAGCTTGTTGCGCGCGATCACGGCCTCGAAGAGCGTCCCGCCGCAGACGACGGGCGTCTCGAAGGAACGGTAGAGGGAGATCTTCTTCTCGAGGTTCCTCGTGACGTAGGACGTGCCCCAGCCGAACTTGACGACATCGACGTACTCGCCGCCGGTGTCGAAAAGGCCTTCGATGTCGCGGAGGTTGAGCCCCTTGTCAATGACGTGCGTGAGCCCCTGCGTCCGCGGCTTCGGCGAGCGCGCCGGCACGTCGAGAAAGCCGTTCGAGCCGGAAAAGCCGTTAGAGCTTGGCATAGATGTCCTCCAGTCGACGGTGTGCTTCCGCCTGGACGTCATGAAAGAGCGACCCCCCGTGCGAGTCGATCCCGACGGTCAGAGGGCCGAAGTCCTTGACCCTGAACTTCCAGAGGCACTCGGGCATCAGGTCCTCCCACTCGACCTCCTCGATCGCCTCGATCTGGGTCGTCTCGAGCGCGGCCGCCCCGCCGACGATCGCGAAGTAGACCATCCCCAGCCGCTGCATCGGCTCGATCGCATCGTCGGGAAGGCCGCCCTTGCCGCAGATCGCGCGCACGCCATACTCTCGGCCGAGCGCCTCCGTGAAGCGCACCATGCGCGCGCTGGTGGTCGTACCGATGCACATCTTCTCGTAGCTCCCGTCCGCGAGCTTGCGAACGTTCGGGGCTGTGTGGAGGAGCAACGCGCCGGTGAGGTCCATCACTGGGCGCCGGCCCTGGTCGAACATCCGGATCTGCGTTCGGTCGCGGATGCCGATGATGTGACCGTCGACGGTGACCGAGTCGCCAGCACGGAGCTCGCGGACCTGCGGCTCGTCGATCGGGAAGGTGAGCCGGTGGTCGCCCATCACGCCTCCCGGTCGTAGTCGACGTCGCCATGCGGGCCGATGTGGGCGCTCGCCCGCCGGGCCGCCCAGCACTGGTAGTTCACGGCCACCGGATTCAGCGTCATATGAGTGTCCGCGTGCTCGATGTGGCACTGGAGTACCGTCACATCGCCGCCGAGGCCCATCGGGCCGATCCCGGTCTCGTTCAGGAGGTCGTAGAGCTCGTCCTCGAGCTTCGCCACCTCCGGATCGGGGTTACGCGTCCCGACCGGGCGCGCGATCGCCTCCTTAGCAAGGTGCATGGCGTAGTCGGCTGAGCCGCCGATTCCGACGCCGACGATGCCGGGCGGGCACGGCTTTCCGCCCGCGTTCACGATCGAGTCGAGGACGAACCGCTTGATCCCCTTCACGCCCTCCGCGGGAACGCACATCTTCAGGAAGCTCATGTTCTCGGAGCCGGATCCCTTGGGAACGCATTTGACGTCGAGGCCGTCCCAGCCGGCGACGAAGTCCCAGTGGACGATGGGCACCCGGTACCCGACGTTCTGGCCCGTGTTCTGCCGCGTCAGCGTGTGGACCATGTTTGACCGCAGCGGGTGCTCGATCGTCGCACGCTCGGTGCCCTCGTAGAGCGCCTCGTAGATACGCGCCGGATGGAGCGGAAAGTGCTCGCCGACCCGGCAGTAGTAGACGGCGATGCCAGTGTCCTGGCAGACGAGGTTCTTCTCGTCCTCGGCGACAGCGACGTTCTTGATGATCGTGTCGAGGACCCGCTGACCCGGGACCGACGTCTCGCGGCCCCGTGCGGCGACGAGCGCGTCGCGCAGATCCTGCGGGATGTCCTTGAGCGCCCAGACGTACAGGTACGCGGCGGCGTCGGCAACGACCTTCTGGATATCAGTGGCTACGACGTTCATGTCCTCGCTTTCTCGGCCGCGGCCCGGCCGGCGCGGCGACCGAAGACGCAGCACTCGAGCAGGGAGTTGCCCATCATTCGGTTCCGTCCGTGCGTACCGCCCGCGATCTCGCCGCAGGCGTAGAGACCGTCGACGGTCGTCTCGCCGCGCTCGTCGATCACGAGCCCGCCGTTCTGATAGTGGAGGACCGGGTACGTGTGGATCCGCTCGGCGAGCGGGTCGATCCCCGCCGACCGGTACCGGCGCAGCATGTACGGGAGCGAGACCTCGGCGTCCTCCTCGGCGATCCTCGTCGTGTCGAGCCAGACCGCGGGCCGCCCGTCCGGCGTCTCGACGCCCTTGCCCTTCTCCACCTCGTCGAAGATCGCCTGGGAGACCTCGTCGCGCGGGCCGAGGGAGTCCGTGAACTCCATGCCGTCGGCGTTCAGGAGAACGGCTCCGTAGGCGCGCGTGGTCTCGGGAATCGAGTAGCCCTGCATGTTCTCGGGCCAAGCACCTCCGTTCGGGTGGTACTGGAGCGCGTCGAGGTCGCGGGCCTCCGCGCCGAGCTCGACAGCGAACCTGGTCACCTCGCCCGTGGCTCCGGGATGGTTGGTCGAAAGCTCTCCGCGCTCCTCCGCCTCGCGGAAGCAGCGCCCCCCGGCCGAGAGGACGATCGTGCCGGCCTCGAGCTCGACCTCGTCGCCGTCCTTGCGCCGGCAGGTCGCCACCCAGCCCGCCGCACTCTCCCTGAGCCCGACGAGCGGGTGATGCGGAAGCGCCGTGCCGCTCGAGGCCTCAAAAGCCTCTCGAAGTGCGCTCGTGATCGCAAGCCCGGTCCGGTCGCCAACCTGCAGCAGGCGGGCGCGGCTCGCTCCGCCGCATCGCGCCAGGCGGTAGCCGCCGTTCTGCCGCGTGAAATCGACGCCGTTCTCCTCGAGCCAGTGGATCGTGTCGGGCGCCTCGGTCGTCAGGATGCGGACCAGGTCGCGATCGGCGGTCTCGTGCGAACTCCGCCACACGTCCTCCGCGTGGAGGTCGGGCGAGTCGTCGTCGCCGAAGGCCGCCTGGATCCCTCCCTGGGCCTTGGCCGAGTTGCAGGACTGGAGAGCCCCCTTGGTTGCGACGGCCACACGTGCGCCGGCACGCTCGGCCGAGACGGCAGCTGCAAGCCCGGAGGCACCGCTGCCGATTACGAGCACGTCAAAGTGAGCGGTAACGGCCACGAACGGATCCTACCAGCAAATCGCTAATCGCAATCATATAAATGACTTATGGCTCCCTAGGCCTGATTGGCTGCTCTCAAGGTGTTCCAGAGAGCTGTCGATATCTGCCGGGTGACGCTCAAGGGCCTCGGACTCGTCTCGCTCCTGATCACGCTCGCGATCGGCGGCTACCTCTATGCCCAGCAGGCGAAGAGCGCCGGCCCGACCTCCGAGGTCGCCACCCGGGCGGAAGCCCAGGCCGGGGCCGGCGTGGCCGCGACGAACTTCCAGGCCGCCGCACCAGTCCTGCAGGACTGGCTCGCGGAGCACGGCACGTACGTCGGAGTGACGCTACCGCCCGGCTACGGAGTCACGGTCGCCCGCGCGGACACCGTTTCCTTCTGCCTCCAGGCCGGCACCGGCGTCGCCATTCTGCACCAGGTCGGTCCCGGCGGGCCCGTCCAGCCCGGCGCCTGCTAGCTCGGCCCGCTCCCCGTCGCGGAGGCCCGGCAGGAGGTAGAGGAAGCCGACGATGATGACTGCCGAGAGCGCACCCCCTCCCACCAGCGTCTCCCTCGCTCCGACCGCGTCCGCGATCGGCCCCGTGAGAGCCAGTGAAACGGGGATCAGCCCGATCGACACCATCCAGTCGAGCGACGTGACGCGCCCGAGCAACTCGCGCGGGACGCGAGACTGCATGAGCGTCATCCACACCACCATGCCGGCCGTCGCGACCGCCCCGGAGAAGAACGCGGCGGCCATCGCCTGCCAGAGCGCCGTCGCGAGCCCGTACACCATCACCGCGCCGGAGCTCCCGGTCCAGCAGAGGTACATAAACGTGATGTGACGCCGAGGGATCTTCCGGTGCCCCATGACGAGGGCAGCGAGGACGGCCCCGAGCCCACCCGCGGCGAAGACCAGGCCGAGATCACCGGCGCTCCCGCCCAGCTCGTTCTTGACGATGTAGGGGACTAGCACCTCCCAGGGGCCCCAGAAGGCAAGGAGCGACACCGCAGCTGCGAGCAGCGTTCCCCAGAGCCACTTCTCGGAGCGCACGAAGCGGAAGCCCTCCCCCACGTCGCGCAGGACGTTCCGGTTTTCTCGCGTCGGAAGCGGCCGGGCGGCGATGCCGAGGATGCAGAGCGCCGAGACGGCGAACGTGCCCGCATCCAGCAGGAAGGCACCGCCGGTTCCGATCGTGGCAATCGCGAGCCCGCCCACGGCGGGGCCGACGAACTGCGACGCGAGGGGCCGGACGACCATGTCGATCGAGTTGGCCTGCACGAGCAGGCTCCGGGGGACGATGTCCGGCACGAGCGCGCCGAATGCCGGTGCGAAGAGTGCCTCGCCGGCTCCGTAGACCGCCACGAGCGGGAGCAGGAGGCCCAGTGACAGCTCGTCCGTCACGGCCAGGACTCCGATCGTTCCGATCGCAGAGCCGCGCACGAGGTCCGAGAGGATCATGATGCGCCGACGGTCGAAGCGATCGCTGACGACTCCGCCGACGAGGAGGAAGAGGAAGAGCGGCAGGGTCCAGGCGATGCCCACGACGGCGAGCGCCGTGGGAGCGTTCGAGAGCTCGTAGACCTGCCACGCAATCGTCACGAAGTAGATGCCGTCTCCGAGGAGCGAAACGGTCATCCCGGCCCAGAGAAGGGCGAAGTCCCTGATCGCCAGGGGCCGGAGCATGCCAAGCGCGAAGCGGGAAGTCTCGCGCGTGCTCATTCCGTCCACGGCCCGTCCGAGGGCTTCCTGAAGCTCCGAGCCAGGCGGCGCCACTTGCGACGCTCCTCCGCGGAGGCCCGCGCGTCCTGCTTACGGGCGTGGAACTGCTGCTCGTTCCCGAGCTTTCGATAGCTCGCGAGCCGCTCCGGGTCGAGCGTCCCGCTCTCGACGGCTGCGAGCACGGCACAGCCGGGCTCGTTCTGGTGCGCGCAGTCGTTGAAGCGACACTCCGCCGCGAGCTCCGTGATCTCTCCGAACGCCGAGGCTGTGCCCTCGCCGTTGCCCCAGAGACCGAGCTCCCGAAGCCCCGGCGTGTCGACCACGAGGCCTCCGCCGGGAAGGACGAAGAGTTCGCGGTGCGTCGTCGTGTGGCGGCCCTTGCCGTCGGAGCGGACTTCCCTTGTCTCCTGCTCCTCGGAGCCGAGCAGGCGGTTGACGAGCGTCGACTTCCCGGCCCCGGACGGCCCGAGGAATGCCCCGGTCCGATCGCCGGCAAGGTAGTCGCGGATCACCTCCACCCCTTCCCCCGTAACGGTGCTGACTGCGTGTACGGGTACTCCTGCCGCAACGGCCTCGGCGTCCGCGACTGCGACCGGCACCCGCGCCGCGAGATCGGCCTTCGTAAGGACGATGACCGGTTGGGCACCGCTGTCCCAGGCCGCCGCCAGAAACCGCTCCAGCCGTCGGAGGTTGGGCTCGCCGTCGAGGCCGGCGACGACGAAGAGGATGTCGACGTTGGCGGCGAGCACCTGCTCCACCGTGGCCCGGCCGGCCGCCTTGCGGGTGACGGCCGTCCTCCGTTCGAGCACGGCCTGGATAGTGACGGTTCCCCTCGCGGGCTCGAGCGCGACCCAGTCGCCTACGACCGGGTGCCCAGCGGCACCGGACTCCCGCCAGAGCCGCCCGACCGCCTCCGCTCGCACCTCCCCCTCGGGGGTCGCGACGAGGTGGACGCCGCGGAGCTGCGTGCTGACGCGACCGGGTCTGAGTCCGGCCGCTGCGTGAGGGGCGAATTCCACCTCGCGATCGTTGTCCCAGCCGAGGCGGGCCAGGTCGAAAAGAGCGTCTGTTCCAGAGTTCAAGCGGATCTCCTTGGGGCTCGCAGGTCGTCTTGAGCGGCCTGCGCAGCCCTGGCGGATCAGATGATGGAGAAGCCGCTAGGCGAGCATGCGGAGGCCGCTACTAGGTTGATGCGCGTCAGCGTCCGTCATCTGTTCGGCCTCCTCCCGTCGTGCTCGTGTCGCTCGTCCGTACCTTCTGAGCCTAGCTGACGGCCCGGTGCACTGTCAGCCCCCGAGTCCTCCAAAGATGGCGAACGGGTTCTGCGGAGCCACTTGCCAGGCCATCTGGCCGCCGGGCTCGACCTCGATGCGACTGCCGGCGGGCGTCTCGCCCCGCAGGCGCTCCGCCAGCGCGCGGGCTTCGTCCTCGTTGACGGCGCCTACGAGGAGAAAGCTCGATCGGCGGACGACCGGGATGCCTTCCCGCTCGAGCCGCTCCGCCAAGCTCACTGTGTCCTCATGGCTCGGAAGGACGGCCCGCACCTCCCAGGCGGCATGTCCGGTCGCCGCCGACTCCGCGGCCTCGTCGGCCTGGAGTCGTTCGTGCTCTGCCTGCCACTCCTCCTCCGACGCGGGGAGCGGAACCGACGCATCCTCCCAACGCTGCTCGACGGGATGCCAGCGGGTCAGCACCACCTCCGCGTCGAAGCTGAGCTCCGCCAGGCGCTCCTGCACGAGCGCGTTCACCTGGCGCGCCCGCTCCTCGGTGTCCGCGTAGAGGAAGACGTTGCCCTCGTCGTGGCTGACAACGACCCGCTCGCCGACGCGCGCGCGATCGGCGTCCTCGAGCTCGAGCTCCCCGAGGGCGTTCACGAATCCCGGTGCGTTCCCCTCGTCGGCCAGCTCGACGGTGAGCCGCCAGTCGTCGCTCACTGAAGCCTCCGCAGAGCCTTGCGGCCGACAGCCTGGAGCGGCGCGGGCAGGCGGTCCTTGTCGAAGACCTTCCGGCTCAGCTCGACTTCCTTCTTGACCGTGAGCGAGTAGCGGTTCCGCGCCCGGTCGAGGGCCGTGTTTTCGGGCACCTTCGTCCCGAGGCTCGTGGAGCTGAAGACAAAGCGTGCGTTCTTGAAGCCGCGCGACTTGAAGACCATCTCGTCCGCAACCC
>Ga0126307_10003820_pt1 | contig 10372 bp, 12 predicted proteins | sample Plot28_FD_89955 | JGI IMG/M metagenome (GOLD analysis project Ga0126307, IMG submission 89955) | Serpentine soil microbial communities from UC McLaughlin Reserve, CA, USA - Plot28 | ecosystem: Environmental > Terrestrial > Soil > Grasslands | place: USA: UC McLaughlin Reserve, Lake County...
CTCCTGCCCCGTCGCGATCTTCTCGTGGGTCTGCGGCTTGATGCCGGGCGTCACGCGCAGCATCACCTGCTGGCCGGGCGCGATCCGGCGCAGGCGCTCGATCTCGTCGAAGGAGTCGGCGACGATGGTGCCCACGCGTTGCTCCACGGCGTAGCCCAGCTCGGCCTCGGTCTTGTTGTTGCCGTGCATGTACAGCTGCTCGGGCGCGAACCCGCCGGCCAGCGCCAGGTGGAGCTCGCCGCCGGAGGCGACGTCGCACGAAAGTCCCTCGTCGGCCAGCAGCCGGTAGATCGCGGTGATCGGCGCCGCCTTGCTGGCGTAGACGATCTCGAAGCGGTCGGTCCGCGTCGCGAAGGCCTCGCGGTAGGCACGGGCGCGGGCGCGGATGTCGTCCTCGGCATACACGTAGGCCGGCGTGCCGTGCTCGTGGGCGACCTCGGTCAGGTCGCAGCCGCCCACCTCCAGCGCGCCGCGCTCGTTCAGGCGGGAGCCCAGGGGAAGTACCTGCTCGAGTCCGGTCGTCGCTGCGGCTGCCATGGTTCGCGGCGCGATTATGAAGCACGCTCCTCCGGCCCCGCCCGAGCTCGGCACCCGCGACGGGCTCAGCTACGCCCTGTTCAAGCCCGAAGGGGGCCCCGTGGCGGGGGTCGTGATCGTGCACGGCGCCGACTCGGCCAAGGAGAGCCACTTCGACTTCGCACGCAACCTGCGCGCGGCCGGGCTGGTGGCGCTGGCCTACGACGCCCGCGGGCACGGGCGCTCGTCCGGCGAGTTCGGCCCTACCGCCTTCGGCGACGTGCTTTCCATGTGCGACCTGGTGCGCGAGCACGCCCCCGCCGTCGCCATCCGCGGCTCGAGCATGGGCGGCTGGCAGGCGATCCACGCCGCCGCCCTGGACCCCTCGATCGCCGCCGTGGTCGCTGTCTGTCCCGCTTACGAGGAGCGCCTTCTGCGCCTCCTGCGCGATCCCGAGGAGCAGTACGAGATGCGGGTGGATCGCGAGCAGGCCGCGCGCTGGGTCGCCGAGCAGGACGTCTTCGACGCGGTGACGCGGCTCGGACCGCGGACCGGGCTGCTCCTGCTCCACGCCCGCGGCGACGAGCGGATCCCCTACACCGTCAGCGAGGAGCTGCACGCCGTCGCGCATGAGCCCAAGCGGCTGGTGATAGTGCCCGGCGGCCACCACCGCTCCTTGCAGCACGACATGGAGATGCAGGATCTGTCGCGGCGCTTCGTGCTCGAGGCCGTGAAGGGCTAGAGCCCGCCGGTCAGGCCGTCGACCAGGTCGCCCGTCGTCTGGCCGACGCCGCTGAGGGTGTCACCCAACTGCGGGTCGACTCCGTCGACCGCCCTCCCGAGCCCGTCGGTCGCGCCCTGGGTCGTCTCCCCCAGGCTCTGGCCGCCCTGGCCGCCGCCCGTGCCGGGCAGCGAAGGCGTGGTACCCGCCGTCGAATCTCCGCCGCCACCCGCGGGCTGGGCGCTGCCCCCGCCGGCGCCGGGTTGGGGGGCGCCGACGGACTGGCCGCCCGAGCCCCCGGGGGAGCTCGTGCTGCCGGGCGTCCCGCTGCCCGTGCCGGCTACGGCCGTCGCGCCGCCGGACGCCGCGCCGGCGCCCGCGCCCGATCTCGCGGTCACCGAGGCGGGCGGGCGCGAAGACACCCCGGCGGCCGTTGGCGCGGCCTCCGCCGCCGCCAGCGCCGGACCGCTGAGGGAGGTCGGCTCGTCGCGGTCGGCCACCAGGTCCTCGAGCTCTCGCAGGCTCTCGCTGACCGCGGCGCCGTTGAAGGCCACCATCGCGCCGACCACCACCAGCAGCAAGGCTGACGAGGCCAGGAGGATTCCCGTGGTTCGCAGTCCGGCGATGTAAGCCTTCGAGGCCTTCAACCCGCGTGCACCTCCGGGTGTACCCGGCTCGCTTGCCTTGGCGCTTCAGCGCTTGCGGGCGCTGTCAGCTCCGCAGCCCTGTCCGGGACCGTAGCGAGGCTCGCCCCTGGAGTCGAGCGCAGGTGTTAGCGCCGGCGCCCGCCGCGGCGGTGAGCCTGCATCCGCCGCCCGCCGCGCCGCTCAATGACCATGGCCCCTGGCCGATCCGATGCGCTTTCCGCGGGCGACGCGCTTCTTGGCGTGGCGCTTCTTGGCGTGGCCCTTCTTGGCGTGGCCCTTCTTGGCATGGCGCTTCTTGGCGTGGCCCGTCCTGGCGACGCGCTTCCCGGCGTGGCCCTTCCTGGCATGGCGCTTGTGCGACGGCCGCCGCGTGACCGGCCGGCCGCTGACACCACCGCTGCCCGCCACGCCCGCGGCACCCGAACTGGACGCGGAAACCGGCCGCGGGGCAGAGCCGGTCGAGGAGGAGCGGCCGCTGCTCCCGCGCCCGTCGCCGCCGCCCGACCGTCGCCGCGACCCGCGGAGCCGACGTGAAACTCGCCGCGCCGCGCCGCCCGCCCTCGGGGCGCGGGCCGGGCGCGCAGCAGCCAGCGCGCTCTCCCCGGGGCCGCCCCCGCCGGCCGCCGCGCGGACCGCGGCGGCGGGGACGCCGGTGGCGAAGGGAAGCCCGCCCAGCGAACCCGAGCGGATCGAGTCGCCCGCCCGCGCGCCGGGGATGACCGCAGGCCCCGGCGGGTCGGGGAAGGCGGCGAAGTCGAAATTCCCGCTCAGTGCCCAGGCAAGCGCCACACCGGCAAACGCGGTGGCCAGTGCACCGACTGCTGCTATCCGTGCGTTTCGTCCCTGCATTGCCTAGCAGTCGAGCATCCCACCCACAGGGTGCATTGTCGAGCTTCTCGTTGTCGAGAGCGCTCGCCCGCGCTCAGGCCGCCGCGCGCGCGGGCTCGACCCGCTGTCCCCGCCGGCTGAGGATCACGGCGGCGCCGCCGGCCATCAGCGCCAGGCCGATCACCTGGGGCAGGGTCAGCCCGGCCACCAGCTCGTCGTTGCGGCGCACGAACTCGACGAGGAAGCGCTCGAAGCCGGCGAAGAGCAGGTAGATGCCGAACAGCACCCCGGGGGCGAAGCGATCGCGCAACCGCCAGAGGGCCAGCGTCAGCAGCCCCACCGCAAGCGTCTCGTAGACCGGGGTCGGGTGGACCTCCTCGGTCGTGGGCACCGTGCCGTCGGGGTACGCCATCGCCCACGGCAGGTCCGAGGACACGCCGTAGTCGCCGTCGCCCGAGAGCTGGCAGCCCACCCGACCGATCGCATACCCGAGCGCGAGCGGGATCGCGACGGTGTCGAGCATCTGAGCCCTCAGCCAGCCGCGCCGCCAGGCCCAGATGACCACTCCCGCCGCGCCCCCCACGGCCCCGCCGAACCAAACCAGGCCCGACCCCGAGAACAGCGAGCCGAGCAGGTCATGGGAGACGTTGTCCCAGTTCTCGATCAGGTAGTCGAGGCGCGCGCCCACCAGGCCGCCGACGAGCGCCGAGAAGACGATCTCGTAGGACCAGTCGGGGGGCCGTCCGAGCTCGCGCAGGCGGCGGCTGAGCACCGCGCCCGCCGCGACGAAGCCGAGCGCGAAGCAGAGGCCGAAGGTCTGCAGCGACAGCGGGCCGAGGTCGAGCTCGGGGTACACGGCCCCGAGGTTAGGGGGCGCCTAGAGGTAGCCCATGGGGTTCACGGGCGAACCCCCCACGCGCACCTCGAAGTGCAGGTGGGGGCCGGTTGAGTGGCCCGTGTTGCCGACGGCGCCGATGACCTGGCCCTGGCGCACCGACTGGCCCACCGAGACCCCTATCCGCGACTGGTGGCCGTAGCAGGTCGAGATGTTCCCGCCGTGCTGGATGCAGGTGTAGTTGCCGTACCCGCCGGTCATGCCGGCGATCGCGACGCGACCCGAGTCCGCCGCCCGGATGGGCGTGCCGATGGGCGCGGCGATGTCCTGACCGGCGTGTAGCCGGCCCCAGCGCTGCCCGAACGGCGAGCTGAACGTCCCGTTCACCGGCATCACGAAGCGGCCGTTGCCCTTGCGAATCGGGCCCGGTCCGGAGGAGCCGGCAAGGCGGGCCTGCACCCGCGCAGATTCCGCCTCGAGGCCGTCGAGGTCCTTCTCCAGGCTGACCCGCGTGGTGCGCACCTTGCTCAGCGCGCTCTGTCGCTGGGCCCGGGCGCCGGCCAGCTCCCCACGCGCCGCAACCAGCCGGGTGCGCGAGCTGACCAGGCTGTCGCGCCGCTGGGTGATGGCGACCGTGGTCGCCTCTTCGCGGTCCTCCAGCACGGCCAGCTGGTCGGTCTGGCGCTTGACCTTGACCCGCAGCTTGCGCACGCGGTCGGTTACCTCGGCGTCCTGGTCGGAGATACGGTCCAGATACTCGGTGCGCTCCAGCAGATCTTCGAAGCCATCCGACTCCAGGACCACGGTAAGCGAGTCGGGCTCGTCGGACTTGTAGATCTCGACCAGGCGCTGGGAGAGGACCTGGCGGGCGGTCTCGAGCTCGCTGCGCACGCGCTCCAGGTGGTCGCGCGCCACCTCCAGGCGGTCGCGCACGCGGGCTAGCTCGGCCTGCTGGTGGGTCAGCTCGCCCTGCACCCGGGTGAGCCGCTGGGTGGTCCCGCGAATCTCGCCCTGCAGGCCTGCGATGCGGCTGTTGTAGCCGGAGATCGTGGTGGTCAGGACGCCCTCGCGGCGCTTTACGTTCCCCACCTGGGCCCGCTTGCGCTCGATGCGGTTCTGCAGGGACGCGGTGATGCCCGTGAAGGGCAGTGCGAGTGAGGCCGCCAGCGAGCTCGCGGCGGCTATCCAGAAAACCTTCCGACGCATGCGGGTGATGAGGGTGCCACAGGGAAAGGCGCGCTCAGGCCGCTGCAAGGCAGCGTGCAAGCGCTCCCTAACATTGGACGGGTGGCCACCCAGCGAGCCGTTTTTCCGCGCGACACCGGGCTACAGGTCCGGATGGGGCTGACGCTCTTCCTGCTCGGGCTGCTCTACGTCGGGCTGGTCGTGGGCCTGCTCGCCGCAGGTACCGGCACCGCGTTGATGCTGGTCATCGTGGGGGCGCTGTCGCTGTCGCAGCTGCTGTTCTCCGACAAGCTCGCCCTCGCGGCCATGGGCGCCAAGGAGGTCTCCCCCGAGGAGGCGCCGGGGCTGCACGCGATGATCGAGCGCCTCTGCATCCAGGCCGACCTGCCCAAGCCCAAGCTCGCCGTGGCCGACACCGACGTGCCCAACGCGTTCGCGCTGGGCCGCTCGCCCAAGAACGCGACGGTCTGCGCGACCACGGGGATCATGCACGTACTGGAGCCTCGCGAGCTCGAGGGTGTGATGGCACACGAGCTCTCGCACGTGAAGAACCGCGACGTCCTGATCATGACCATCGCCTCGTTCTTCGCCAGCATCGCGGCGATGATCATGCAGTTCGGCTTCCTGTTCGGCGGCGGGGGGTCCGACAGCGACGACGACAACCCAAGCTTCCTCGTGGTCCTGCTGGTCTCCGCGGTGGTCTACGTCATCTCCTACTTCCTGATGCTGACCCTCTCCCGCTACCGCGAGTTCGCCGCCGACCGCGGTGCCGCGCTTGTCACCGGCCGCCCCAGCGCCCTCTCGACGGCGCTGATGAAGATCTCGGGCGCCATGCAGCAGGTGCCCACGCAAGACCTGCGTGAAGCCGAGCGGATGAACGCCTTCTTCATCGTCCCCGCAAGCGTGAAGGGCAGCCTCAAGTCGCTATTCGCCACTCACCCTCCGATGGAGAAGCGAATCGAGCGGCTGGCCCAGCTCGAGGCCCAGCTGCAGCGCCCGACGGCCGCGGTCTGAGCCGGGCCCTTGGGCTTCCTGGACTCGATCTTCGGGGGCCGGAGCAAGCTTGCCGCACCCGCGCCCGACCGCTTGTTCGCGATGACCACCGCGCAGGTGCACCTGGCGGCCGCGCTCGACATCAGGCACCGCGGCACGGCCGGCATCGTCTTCCAAGCCGTGGACACGGCCGACTTCTCCTCGATCCTCTCCGAGGCCGAGGAGCTGCTGCGCGGGACCGCCGAGGAGACCGGCACGACCCTGCGCTCCGTCGACGACGAGTTCGGCTACCGCTGGCTGGTCTTGGAGGACTCCGACTTCGAGGACCTGGTGGTCTCGCTGAACACGATCTCCGGCGAGCTGCAGGGCGGGGGCTACGGCGACCGCCTGCTGGCCTGCGTATTCGCCTTCGAGGAGGATGCCCGGCCGCTGTACCTGATCTACAACTTCAAGCGCGGCTCGTTCTACCCGTTCGTGCCCGCGGGCGAGAAGTCACGCGACACCGAGCGCGAGCTTCAGCTGAAGGCCCAGATCGGGGCCGAGCTGCCGCTCGAGCCCGAGACCACGCGCTGGTTTCCGCTCTGGGAAGTGCCGCTCTAGCGGTCGCTAGGGTCCCCCGGTCCATGCACCGCGTAGCGCTGATCGTCCTCCTCGCCGTGCCGGCATTCGCCGGCTGTGGCGGGGACGATTCCCCGCCGCAACAGCGCGGCACGCCGGACCGCGACGTCGTCGAGTCGGCCGCGCGCAGCTACATCGTCGCCGAGCAGGCCGACGAGGACGACCCCGAGGAGGCCGGCGCCCTGTCGTTCACCAAGGTGGAGGTGCACGGCGATTCCGCCGAGGTGGAGGCCAAGTCCAGCGCGACCGGCAACCGCTACGAGGTCGACCTGTCGAAGTCCGGCGGCAGCTGGCGCGGGAACTCCGTGCTCACCGACCGGCCCTCAGAGCCCAGCCAGACCGACAACCCCTCACAGGGCGCGGGGAAGACGGCGTCCACCGACCAGGTAGAGACGCAGATTGAACAGCGGCTGCTGAAGCTCGTGCGCATCAAGGGCCAGGCCGAGTGCCCGCCCGAGATCAAGATCCGGCGGGGCAACGACTTCAGCTGCAAAGTGGTCGGCGCCAGCCGGCCCACCATCGTCGAGGTCACCCAGAAGGACGACCAGGGCAACCTCGGCTACAAGATCAGCACGGGCACCTCGTCGCCCTGAGCGGCTAGCGCGGCTCCCGCCACATGGGCCACACCCGCGGGCCGCGCGGTAGGTCGAGCTCGCCGGTCACCCGGAAGCCGAAGCGCGAGTAGAAGTCGATATTGCGCTCCTTGGTGGACTCGAGGTAGGCGGGGATGCCGTCGCGATCGCACTCCTCGAGCACGGGAGCCATGAGCGCGCCCCCGAGGCCCTCGCCGCGGCGGTCGGGGGCGGTTCCCAGCACGGCCAGGTACATGTGCGGGTCGGGCGGGTGCAGCTGCTCGATCTTCGCCAGGCCGAGGAGGGCGAGGGGCATCCGCCGCCCCAGGTTCCGGCCCATCGACGGTAGCCAGGCGAGCAATTCGCGTGGGGTGGTGCGCCAGCGGCCGGGGAGCGTCCACAGCGCGCCGCCGGCATGGTCGTCGGTTGTCCATACCTCCTCCTGGTCCATGAGGTCGCGGGCCCGCAGGCGAAAGAAGACCTCGTTGCGCCGGACCCGGGTGGGGGGCGCCGGGAACAGCCAGCTCATGACCGGGTCGTCCTCGAAGGCGCGCGCGAGAACGCGCGCCAGGGGCTCGACGTCGTCGGGCCCGGCCCTTCTGATCAATCCGGGATGAGGCCCTCGCCGGTGAACTCGCCCCGAGCCTCGGCGAAGCTGATGTCGCGCGGGGGCAGGATCACGTCGGACTCCACGAGCTCTTCCCCCGACAGCTCCGTGCCGTCGGTGATCACCAGCTCCAGCATCTGGCTCCAGAGCTCGCGGAAGCCGGTCTCGTCGCCCTGCTCGGCCGCGTTTACCGCCCGGTTGTCCAGCTCGTTGAGGCGCTCGGAGTCCGTGTCCGGCAGCTCGTACTGCCCCTCGCCCGAGATGCGGACGATCACGCGCCGCCCTCCTCGAGTGACTTCTTGGAGGCACCGCCCTCGCCGGAGCCGACCTCGGCCTTCATCTTGGCCAGCTCGTCGTCCACCTGGGTGCCCGCGCCCAGCTGGGCGAGCTCCCGGTCGATGTCGTCCTGGGGTGGCCCGATCTCGGTGATGTCGTTGAAGGTGCCCGCGGCTTCGAGCTCCTCCACCGCGCCGGCCCGCGCGCGCATCTGCTCGGTCTTGTCCTCGGCACGTTGCATGGCCAGGCCGAGGTCGGCCATCTCCTCGCCCACGCCGCTGGCGGCCTCGCCGATCTTCACCTGGGCCTCAGCGGCGGAGTACTGCGCCTTGATGACCTCCTTCTTGGTGCGGAAGGCCTCGATCTTCTGGCGCAGCTTGCGCTCGTTCTCGGTGAGCTTCTCCTGCTGCTGCTCGAGCTCGGCGACCTGGGCGTCGAGCGACTGGAGCTCGGTCTGGGCCAGGGTCTTGCGCTCCAGCGCGGCGCGGGCCAGGTCGTCGCGGCCCTGTGATAGCGCCTGCCGCGCCTGGGTGTCCAGCTTGACCACCTGCTGCTCGAGCTTCTGTGACTGCATCTGCAGGCGCTTCTTGGAGGTGACCACGTCGGCGATCCCCTTCTTGACGTTCTGCAGCAGCTCGAGCTGCTTCTGATAGCCGTAGTCGAGCGTCTCGCCGGGATCCTCGGACTTGTCGAGCAGCCTCGAGATCTTCGCCTTGATCACCGTTGACATCCGGCCGCCGAGTCCGGCCATGTCCGTTCCTCCTGAAGTGTTCGCCTGGCCTGCTTTTGCGCAGACTAGATGGTTGGGGCTGAGGCCCCGCCCGCGGCCGGGCGGCCGGAGCCCGAACCGACCGGCGCCCGCGTGGCCGCGGCAGGTCGGGGCGCGCACGCACACAGCTCCTCGAAGAACCCTCAGCCGGCTGACGAGTTGGCGGGGGCAGGGCGCGACATCGCGGTGGGGGGAAGAGCCGCGGCGCCCACCCGCGGGTGGCAGCGGAAGCAACTTGCCCGCGCCCGAAGGGCGCGAGTGCAAGGAAGTTCCGCTGACAGGACCCGCGGCCGGGCGGCAGGAGCCAAACCGGCCGGCGCCCCAGGGCACAGCAGCTTGGCGTGCAGGCGCGCACCCCGCTCAAAAAACCCTCAGTCGCCTGACGAGTTGGGCGCAGCAGGGCGCGACGTCGCGGTGACCGGGAAGAGCCGCGGCGCTCCACCCGCGGGGGGCAGGGGAAGCAACTTGCCCGAAGGGCGCGAGTGCAAGGAAGTTCCGCTGACAGGACCCGCGGCCGGGCGGCCGGAGCGCTAGATGACCTCGCCGCCCCCCTCGGAGGGCTCGGCGAGCTGGCGCCACTCGGTGAAGCGGCCGCCCCCGAAGCGGAACCGCACGCGGGCATCGCCATCGCAGCTCTGGGAAGGCCCGGTCCCCGGCCTCAGCCGGAAGGCGGCGACAAAGGAGCCGCCCTGGCGGTCCACGTCGGTCACGTCGGCCCGGCAGGGCAGGCTGCGGCTGAACTCCTCCGCGGCCTTGCGGTCGCGCAGGCTGAACTCACGCACCTGCTCGACGACGGCGCCGCGGGCGAAGAAGCCCGCCGCCTCGTCGTAGTCGCCTCGGTTTACCGCCGCGCTCCAGCCGCGGATGGCCCGCTCCTCGGGCGAGCCCGGCTGGGTCGCATCGAGCTGGGGCTCTGACTCACCGCCGCCGCAGCCCGCCAGGGCGAGCGCCAGCGCGGCCGGCAGGAGGCCCCGCCTCACGACGCCGCGGCGGCGGCGCGCTCGGCGCGGTCGTGATCGACCGCGGAGCGCCAGAAGAAGAAGCCCAGCGCGAACAGCATGATCGCGACGTCGAGGGTCAGCATGAGGCCACCGGCCAGCTGCTGGTCCTCGAGCGGGGTGAGGCCGTGGGAGCGCGCGCGATCACCGTAGAACCCTGCGTAGGCCGGCGCCCTCATGATCAGGCACGCCATGCCCAGCACCATCGCGGCCAGGCGGGCGCCCAGCAGGTGGCCGATCTTCCACAGCTCGCCGTGCAGCCGCCCGCGCTTGGGCTCGAGCACGGGCCACCAGACCAAGAGGCTCGCCGCCACGAAGGACTCGTGCTGGAGAGCGTGCACGAGGTCGTTGTTCAGCGCGCCCTCGAAGGCAAAGGAGAAATGCCAGCCGTAGAGGGTGATCACCCACAGCGAGATCGCCGGGATCGGCCGCCGGACGAAGCGGAAGGCGGCGCGCAGACGCCGGTTGCGCGCCAGCGAGACCAGGGCCGGTCGCGGGAGGAAGTGCACCAGCACGGGGGTGCGCAGCCCCACGAGCAGGAGCGGGGCCGCCAGGTCGGCGATCAGCAGGTGCTGGGCCATGTGGGCGAAGAGGAGCTCCTCCCCCAGACCGTCGACGGGCGACACCAGGCCCACGGCGGTCAGCCCCCAGCCGGCGTGCCAGGCGACCTGCTGCCCGGTTCCCACCCGCCACCCGCGGCGGCGGAGCTTGACCACCGCGTGCACGTAGAGGCCCTCGACCACCAGCAGGCCGAGGATCACGGCGGGGTCGAACGAAAAGCCCACCCCTCGATTGTGCCCGACCGCC
>Ga0126307_10003822_pt1 | contig 10370 bp, 11 predicted proteins | sample Plot28_FD_89955 | JGI IMG/M metagenome (GOLD analysis project Ga0126307, IMG submission 89955) | Serpentine soil microbial communities from UC McLaughlin Reserve, CA, USA - Plot28 | ecosystem: Environmental > Terrestrial > Soil > Grasslands | place: USA: UC McLaughlin Reserve, Lake County...
CAACGAGATCCCTCAGTGATTCGGGACCGCGGGAGTTGCTGCTCGCAACCCGATGGCCGACATTCGAAGAGCCGCGCCGCGGTCGCGCCGATGTTGCCGGCGCCGATGATTCCTATGTCCATGCTCTCCTTTCTTCGGCTTGTCTCGCCGCTTGCGTTCCGCTACCTGGTGGTTTCGGCGAGCTCCTCGAACTCCTCTTGGCTCAGCCGTAGATCGGCCGCGGCAACGTTCTCCTCCAGGTGCGCAACCGACGAGGTGCCCGGGATGGGGAGCATCACCGGCGAGCGCATGAGCAGCCAGGCGAGCGCGATCTGGCTCGGCGCGACGCCGCGACGGGCTGCCATCTCGTCGAGGGGACCTCCGGGACGCGCCAGGTTACCGGTAGCCAACGGGAACCAGGGGATAAAGCCGATGCCCTCGCGCTCGCAGAAGTCGAGTACATCTTCGTAGTTGCGGTCGGTTAAGTTGTAGCGGTTCTGCACCGAGGCTATCGGTATGATCTCGCGCGCCTGTTGGATTTCTTCGACCCTAACCTCGGAGAGGCCTACGTGTCGGATCTTGCCCTCCTCGCGCAGCTCGGCGAGGGTTCCTAGCGATTCCTCAGCGGGGACGCGGGGGTCTATGCGATGTAGCTGGTAGAGGTCTATCCGCTCGACCTTGAGGCGCCTCAAGCTCCCCTCACACGCCTCGCGTAGGTGCTCGGGCCTGCCGTCGGGCTTCCACCGACCCGGTCCCGGACGCGTGAGGCCGCCCTTCGTGGCGATGACGAGCCTCTCGGGGTACGGGTGAAGGGTCTCGCCAATAAGGCGCTCTGAGACCTCCGGGCCGTAGGAGTCGGCGGTGTCGATGAGGTTGATGCCGAGCTCGATCGCGCGCCTGAGCACGGTCCTGGCCTCCTCGGGGTCCTCGGGTTCGCCCCAGATGCCCTCTCCGGTGATCCGCATGGCGCCGAAGCCCATGCGAACGACCTTGAGGTCACCGCCAAGGTCAAATGTGCCTGCGGACGCCGCGTTCGGTCTGGTGTCCTGATCGGTCATGATATTACTCCTTTTTTGTTCGTTACTGCCACGCACCTCTAAGCCCCGGCTCTCTTGGTTACGAGCTGCGAGCCGAGGATCTCGTTGTACAGCTCGCTCTCGCGCAGGAGCTCTTCGTGGGTGCCACGAGCGGCGATCTCGCCTTCGTCTAGGACCAGGATCAGGTCCGCGTCTCGCACAGTGGTTACTCTTTGCGCTATCACGAACACGGTGCGGTCCTCCTCACGCATGAGCCGGTCGAGCGACTCCTGGATCGCCGCCTCGGTCTGAGCGTCGACCGCCGAGGTGCTGTCGTCGAGGATTAGCAGTCGCGGGTTTACGAGGAGCGCGCGGGCGATGGCTACTCTTTGCCGCTGACCACCCGAGAGACCTATGCCTCGCTCACCGACAACCGTGTCGTAGCCCTTGGGGAGCGCGCGGATGAACCCGTCTGCCTGGGCGGCCCGGGCAGCTGCTTCGATCTCTTCCTGCGTCGCGCCGGGCCTCCCGTAGGCGATGTTGTCGCGCACCGGGCCGGAGAAGAGCAGGGTTTCTTGCAGGACTATCCCGATCTGGGAGCGCAAGGACGAGAGTGTCACGTCGCGCACGTCGTGGCCGTCGAGCTTCACGGAGCCGCCGGTCACGTCGTAGAAGCGCGGGATAAGGTTGACGAGGGAAGACTTGCCGGAGCCGGTGGTGCCCAGGATAGCTACCGTCTGACCCGGCTCGACGGCGAAGCTTACGCCGCGCAGTATCTCCTGCTCGCTCCCCGGGTAGCGGAAGCGCACGTCGTCGAACTCGACGCGGCAGGAGATGGGGGGGAGGGGCTTGGCGTCGGGCGCGTCCGTTACCTCCAGCGGGGCGTCCAGGATCTCGAAGACCCGCTGCGAGGATGCCCCGGCGCGTGAGATGCCCGCCGACAAGAAGCCTATAGTGAGGATCGGGAAGAGCAGGAAACCGAGGTAGGTGTTGAAGGCTATAAGCTCCCCGATCAAGAGCGAACCGCCGATGACCTGCAACCCGCCGTAGAGCACGATCGCCGCGGTCCCCAAGTTGGCCAGGAAGAACACGAACGGGAAGTTGTTCGAAAACGTACGCACGGTCGTAAGGTTCTTCTCCAGAAGCTCCTCGTTAACGGCGCGATAGCGAGCAGTCTCGTAGTCCTCGCGCGAGTAGGTACGTATGGTCTTGACGCCCGCCAAATCTTCCTGGAGCACCGTATTCAACCGCCCAAGCGTCTGTTGCACACCGCGAAAGAGGGGCCCGATCCTGCGGACGAAGCGCAGCAGCAACGCGAAGATGCCCGGCACCACCGCGAGGGCCACGAGCGCCAGCTGCCAGTTCAGGACGAGGAGCAGGATAGTAGTGCCGACGAGCATTACGGCCGCGGACGCCAGCTGCACGACACCGGAGCCGGCGAAGGTGCGGATCTGCTCGACGTCGCTGGTCAGACGGGTGACCAGCTGGCCGGTCTCGGCGCTGTCATAGTAGCTGAAGCTGAGACGTTCTATCTTGGCGAAGAGGGCGTTCCGTAGGTCGTAGGCGACTCCTTGCGAGGCGCGTTCCGCGAGGTAACCTTGCAAGAATGTAAATAGCCCGCGCGTGAGCGCAACCGAGCCCGCGCGTGAGCGCAACCGAGCCCGCGCGTGAGCGCAACCGCCACGAGGCCACCGACCGCGAAGAGGATGACGTCGAATCGCCTTGCGCCTATCCCCGAGTCTATGGCGTATGCGATCAGCTGCGGCGCAGTCAGGTTCGCCGCCGATACCAGAAGCAGGGCCAGGAAAGCCCCGAACGTCTCCTTCTTGTACGACCGCAGATACGTCAAAGCCCGACGAAGCTCCCGCACACCCTCATTACCAATTTGCCCGCTGCGTTGCACTTCTGTCGATCCGGCCTTCCCTGCCAGCAACCCTGCGCTACCTCCTTACTGCGGTCGCTTGATGAGCCTTATCAGCCACATCGAGGAGGTATCAGTCCTCTCGCCACATGGCTTCGGCGTGACTGCCGTCGCAGAAAGGTTTGTTCGTGGAGTGGCCGCACCGGCACAAGGCGGTTTTGCTCCCGCGGTAGGAGACCTGGCCATCGGCGCTCCGGATCTCGACCTCCCCATGCAGGATGAGCGGGCCATCCACCGTGGGGACTATCTGAAGCTTTCGACCGTCCGCGGCGGGCTCGGATGACAGCCGGTTCTCTCCCAAAACACCGGCATCTCTGAAATTGGCTTGTTTGTGGTTGTTGTCGCAGAAGGGTTTATTCGTAGATTCGCCACAGCGGCAGAGGGCAACGCGGGTATCCTCCAGAAAGGTAGCGCCGGTAGGATCTCTTATCTCTATATCGCCCCGGACGTAGAGCGGTCCGTCGGCGGCGACGACAACGACGTTTTCGTCCGGTACGGGCTCCTCGGCGCCCCCGTCTCTGCGCTCGAATTGTAGAGCGCCGGTGGGACAGCGTATCACCACCTCGGCCACACGATCTGGGTGGGATTTGTCCGGCTGTATCCAGGGTCGCTTTTTGGTGTCGAAGACCTCCGGCAGGCCCCGGACGCACTCCGCATAGTGGATGCAGCGCTCGATGTCGAAGGAGACCGCTATCTTCTCCGAGCGGTAGGCTTTCCTGGTCACGAATACCCCTTCCGAGTTGTGTCTTGGCCCATCACGTGCTCCTCTCGTAGGCGTTGGCGGGTTCCTTGAACCGCTTCGTCCATCCCACCAGCGCCGCGAGGAAACGAGCCATCCGTTCTCGTGTCTCCTGATCTACTAGGTCGCCGTTCTCGTCGAAGCGCTGGCGGGAGTAAGGGGTGAGCATCTGCGGCTCGGGCATCACGTAGGCCGGTGCGTGGAGCAGGATCTGCCTCAAGACCATCTGGCCCCTGGCGGTACCCGTGCCGCCCGGGCTCGCCCCTACGATCCCCACCGGTTTGTGCCTGACTGGCGAGGGAGAGCGCAACGCCCAATCCAAAGCGTTCGTGAGTACGCCGGAGATGGCGTAGTCGTACTCGGGAGTAGCGATTAAGACAGCGTCAACTTGGCGGATCTTCTCCTTGAGCTCCGTTACGGGGGCAGGATCTCCCTCGGCCTCGACGTCCTGGTTGAAGAAGGAGATCTCGTCTAGCCTCTCGTAAGGCTCGACCGCGACACCCTCGGGCGCCAGCTCCCGGGCCGCCCGTACGAGCCCGCGGTGGAAGGAGGCGCGTCGGAGACTACCCGCCAGGCCGAGTATCCTGAAACCGTTATCGTCCATCGTCCGCTTCTTTCACCCTTGATTCTCGACGCTCGTCGGCGAGCGTTCCGCGGCCACGGCCTCGCGTACCGCCGGCACGACCTCGCCCGCGAAGAGCTCGACCTGCCGTAGGTGATCCTCAGATAGCCAATAGATAAACGTGTCCATCCCCAGTTCCACGGCAAAGCGTGTCGGCTCCTCGACCCAGTGCTCCACGGGTCCATCGAGCAGGCCGTGGTGCACCTCCCCGATCCTGCCGTTGACGTTGTAAACGCGTCGGATCTCCTTGGGCTCCCGCCCGGCCCCGGTCGCCGCCTCGTCTATCCGCTCTTGCAGCTCGGGCAGCTTCTCCGGCGGCGAGTAGCCGAGCGACGGGACCCAGCCGTCAGCGAGCCTACCTATAAGACGGAGCATCCGCGGCCCATAGGCACCCACCCAGACGCCTATCTCGTGTATCGGATGCGGACCCGGGCGCATACCGCGCAGGGAGTAGAACTCGCCGTCGAAGCGCAGCGAGCGCTCGTCGCTCCAGACGAGCCGCATCACCTGGATAACCTCTTCCGTGGCTCGGACCGCTTCGCCAGGGCTCCTCCTCGGCCCGCCCATCGCCACCACGGCGTCCCAGAATGCTCCGGCGCCGAGGCCCATCTCGACACGACCACCGCTCAAGACGTCCAGGCTAGCCGCAGCCTTCGCCAACATAGCCGGAGGACGCAAGGGCAGGTTGGCGACGTCGGGGAAGAAGTGTATTCGCTCCGTTACCGGCACGAGGGTTGAGATCAAGGTCCACGTGTCGAAAAATCGGCGTTGGTAAGGATGGTCCTGGATGCCCATCAAGTCCAGACCCGCCTGGTCCGCGGCCTTTACGATGCGCGCCGCCCAATCTGGAGGATCCGCCAGCGGCTCGACGCTCGCACTGAACTCTAGCTCACGGCCGTAATCGCCCATCTTCCTGTCCTTTCCTACGCCCTCTCGCGGGCCTGTCCCTTGTTGGGGGATTCTTCTGCCTCCCTCTGGTTCGCGGCCCGGCGTTCGGCGGCTTTCGCTCGATCGTAGTTCCAGCCGAGGATCTCCAGGACTACCGAGACGTCTTCGGGGTCTTGTATTGGGTAGCTTATGTAGCCCTTTACGCGTGCCCGGTGTGGGCGAGCGCGGCCTTTGGAGAGGAGTTCTTCGCGCATCCCCGGAGTCACGGGCAGGTCGGCTATCCAGTCGCGGTGGATGTGTCCGATCTCGCGCTTCCCGTAGCGGAACGCCACGGCGCCAAACCTGCCGGGGGTCGAGGTCACACCGGGCCAGCGGAGCACTTCCTGCTCGATGGTCACTATGTTGCTGTCCATTATTCCTCCTAGTTTAGATCATGTACGGTCCGTGCCGGCTTACTGGGGCTCGTCGTGAGCGACCTTGCGGGAGTATTGCGTCATGCGATCTCCTTCGAGACATGCTTTAGCTAACACGAACATTGTGCATCCGGGGGTTTGCCGTTTGTACCGCCCGTTTGGCTAGGTTTGCTCCTCTTACTACCCACCGCTCTTCTCCTTCGTCCCTTTGCTCAACCCGAAAAAGGCGGCAAAGGCGAGCAGGAGGGCCAGGATCAGCAGCAAGAACGCGTCGGAGAACGGGGCGGCGGCAAGCGCGTAGAAAGGGTCCAGGGCTTGTGCTCCGGCCTCCCGGCGTGCCGCCAGGAAAGCCCCAACGATCGCCGGGCCGGTTCCACCGCCCAGGAAAAACATGCCCTGGTAGATCCCCAAGCCCACCCCGATCTCTTCCCCCGGCAGCGCGGCGGCCGCGGCGTTAGTGTTCGGGGAGTTGACGCAGGCGAATCCCACGCCTATTCCCAGCATCCCCATCGCGACCACGGGCGGTGGGGAACCGGCCGCGAAGGTCGAGAGAAAGAGGACGGAGAGCAGCATTATGATCAGGCCCGAGAAGATGGGTGTGCGTACGCCCACACGGTCCGAGAACCGTCCGGCGAGCGGCGAGAGGATGGCGAGGGCTATGGCCCCCGGCGCCAGGACCAACCCCGCGGCCTCGGACGAAAGCCCGTTGACCTGCGAGATCAAGAGTGGGATAGAGACCAAACACGAGACGTTGGTGAGCATGGTGAAGAACCCAATCAGCACCGCCGCCACGAACGCCGTATTTTTGAAGAGCTCGGGGGATACGAACGGATGGGCGGCGCTCGTGATCCGCCACGCGAACAGGACCGCTGCGAGAGCGGACCCGATAAAGCTCCCCCAGGACGTGGCCGAGGCGAACCCCGCCACCTGACCCTGGGTGATCCCGAACAAGAAGAGCCCGGCAGCTAACCCGAACAGGATCCCCCCGGGCAGATCGAACCAGTGCTCGCCCGTGGGCGCGGTGTGCGGTAGCACGAACCAGGCCCCGAGGATTAAGAAGAGCGTCAGGGAGAGCGTCCCGTAAAAGAGCGCTTGCCAGCCGGCAAAGCTCTCCACAAAACCACCCACGACCGGTCCGGTGGCGGCCCCGATCCCCACGCTGGAGACGATCAAGCCCAGGGCACTACCGCGCTGCCCCGGCGGGAGGAATTTCGCCACCGAAGCGTTCGCCAAAGCCGGTATCGAGGCGCCCCCCGCGGCCTGAACGATGCGCCCGAAGACCAAGAACCGCAGGTTAGGCGCTAGGGCACAGACAAGGGAGCCGATCGCGAACGTCAGGAGCCACAGGGTAAACGTCGTGCGCAGGCTAAAGAGGTCCGAGACGCGCCCGTAGAGTGGGATGCCCACGGCGTAGACGAGCAGGTATGAGGTAATCACCCACCCGACCTGAGCCTCGGACGCCCCGAACTCCGTCTTGATGACGGGTACCACCACGTTGACCATCGAGGTATTCAAGACCGCGACGAAGACCGCCGAGATCAAGACAAGTAGCAGGAGCCGGGTCGAGACCCGGCCCCGCTCGTTCTTTGGCTCCGCCGCTCGCGCCGTCATCTTTTCCTTTCTGGGATTAGCATCATCCTAGCTCGTTACGCGGAGGCGCGAAGGGGCTGCGCCTCCGGTTCGACCTCCGGACGCAACCTGGCGGCCATCTCGACCACGAGGTGACCGAGCTTGTCCAACCGCTCGCCATAGCCCTCGTCGGTTATGTCGCCGTCTCCGTTCGCCCGCTTCCACGCCTGCGGGACCGCCACGGTCAGCGGTGCCACAGTGCCGTGCAGGGCGTGCACGGCATATACCATCGCGTCCGCTGCGATGGTCCCGGCCAGGTCCCCGCCCGCCGTGACGAGGAGGCCCACAACCTTGTCCTGGAGGTAGGGCTCCTCGTCGCTTGCCATAAACTGCGCGAAGTCCAGGGCGTTCTTGGTGACGCCTGCGAGCGTCCCGTGGTAGGCGGCCGTACTGAGGAGCACCGCGTCGGCTCCCCGCAACGCCTCCACGAACTGCTCGACCTCTGACCCGGATTCTTGAAGCCCCCTACCAGGCTCGTACATGGGGAAGTTCAGCTCTCGCAAATCCAAAAGTTCCGTATCGGCCCCGGCCTCCTTTGCGGCCGTAAGCGCCCGTCGGAGCGCCCCGAGGCTGGGCGAACCCTCCCGCAGCGTCCCGCCGATTCCTACGATTCTCAATCTTCTGTTGTTCAAAGAATCGTCCTTCCGTAAATGTCGTTCTGAAGCTCGTTGTTAACGGCTCGCGCCGGCGCTGCCCAGGTTCTCTCGGATCCGGGCAAGGAGCCGACGCAGGACCAACATCTCCTCCGGGCTTATGCCCCGGAGGGTTTTTTCCTCGACTTCTCTCCAAATGCGGGCTATGGGCTCTTCGAGGGCACGCCCCTTATCGGTGAGGTGGACGCGGAAGCTCCGGGCGTCCGCGGGGTCCGGGCGGCGCTCGACGAAGCCGCAGCTCTCCATGCGTCGGATCATGCGGGTGACAGTGGGGGGCTCGACGCCGAGTCGGTCGGCTAGCTCGCCTCCCTTCAACCCGTCCTCTTTCCAGAGCTCGAGGAGGACCATCTCCTGGCCGACGTGGAGCCCCACCCCGGAGAGCAGTGCTCCAACATTTCCCCGGTGCGCCCGGCAGACCTTCGCCAGGAGATAACCGCTCGTCTCCTCGATTGCGCGCGCGTTCCCTGCCCCGATCACGCCGCGCCCGACTCCTCCGGCGCGCCGACCGACCGGCTATTTGGGTTGTAAGCATCGGTGTCGATACCCCAAGCTACGATTTTCGTTGGTGCGATTCGGAGTTGATCCGAATCTAAGTCCGCGTTGCCTTGCTGGCCACCCTCGGCGAGGGCCTCCGCGCGTCCGCGCACCTCGACCCCTCGCGCCCGCCAAGGCGGCAGCACGTCGTCCACCACTAAGGCCGCCCGTCCGTTACGCGCCACGTCACGGAACTTCTTGCACCGACTCAGGCTATGACCGCCGATGTCGATGGTATCCAGTACTGCGTTGTGGCGGAAACTCACCGGCACCACATGGGGCTCTCCCGCCCCGTCAACCGTCGCCAACCGACCCAGAGTTGATTCCGCAGGTATTCGATCTCTTCGGAAGCAAAAACGCTCATGTTGTCGTTGTCCGGTAACTCCTGGAATCAACCTTCGTTGCGGCCTCGCGCCGTCAGGCGGTCGTAGTTCAGCCGGAACAGCTCCAACGCCCCAGCAACATCATCCTCACCCCGGATGGGATAACTTACCCACCCGGTCTGCGGCAGGACGTGGTGCAGTTGCGCTTTGCCCTGGGCCACGAGCTCCTTCCGGGCACGCACCGCGAACGGGAGGTCGGCCAACCGATCCCCGTGAAGGTGCCCGATCTCGTGCCCCCTTACCCGAAACTCGATGCCATTGAACCGGTGCGGTTTGGCCTCCACCCCAGGCCAGCCCGTTACCTCACGCTTTATCGCCTCCGCAATGCCCGTCACGTCAAATCCTTCTCTATCAAATCTTTCTGTCAAAATTGCTTAGCCAGCTAAGTAAATTCTATTCCTGAAGGGCGTAACGTCAAGGGCGGTGGGGGCCTAGAGGTTCTCTGGGTTGCGGTGGGATCGAAGATTTTCTCCGTTTCGGCAATAATCCTTGAGCCTTACGCAACGTGAGGCCATATCCTTCGGTTGTGGCCAACAACTAGGCACTAACTCGATGCGGGAGCTGATGGAGTACGTCTTCAGAGCGGTGGCGGCTTCGAAGAAGCCAGAGTAACGCGTTTCCGCGAGAAGCTGCCCGGACGACTAAATAGTCCGGGCGACTTCTTCTGGTTCGGTACTTACTCAGGCCAAAAAACAGTAACGCTTTTGTGAGGACGGAGCATAAAGCCTACCTTGACTGGATGTGAGGCTATCCCTATGGCACGATTCGTATGTCGTTTGATTCGACCACCTCGCCGAGCACGACGCCAGAAGCACCGTGCTCCTCAAGTGCGTTTACGAGGTGCCCGGCACGGTCGGCCGAAACCGAGATCAAAAGCCCCCCGCTGGTCTGCGGGTCGAAGAGCGGCAAGAGGTCCTCCGCCTCCACGCCGTCCGCAATCACTTTGTGGTCGAGATACTCCCGGTTATTGCCCAGACCCCCCGGGTAGCATCCCTTCAGCGCCAGAGGAACCGCCCTCTCCCACACCGGCACCTCGTCCCGGCGCACGATCGCCCCAACCCCGCTCGCCTCAAGCATCTCCCAGAGGTGCCCCAAGAAACCGAACCCCGTGACGTCGGTTGCCGAGGAGACCGGAACCTCTTGTATAGCCTCGCCTGCACCCTTGTTCAGTTGGGCCGCTGCTTCGACGGCGTCCTCGATCTCCGCCTCCGAAAGCAGGTCCTTCTTCAGCGCCGTGGTCAAGATGCCGATTCCTAGAGGCTTCGTGAGTACCAGCGTGTCGCCGACCTTCGCTCCGACGTTCCTCACAACTCTAGCCTCTTCTACGAAGCCGGTCACCGAGAGGCCGTACTTCGGCTCGTCGTCCTGGATGGAGTGGCCGCCGCAGAGCTTCGCCTCCGACTCCTCGATCTTCGAGTGCCCGCCGGCGAGGATCTCGCGCAGGATCCCGAGATCCAGCGAGCAGGGGAAAGCGACCAGGTTCATCGCCGTCAAAGGCTCGCCACCCATCGCGTAAATGTCCGAGAAGGCGTTGGCCGCCGCGATCTGGCCGAACCGGTACGGGTCGTCCACGATCGGGGTGAAGAAGTCCAC
>Ga0126307_10003824_pt1 | contig 10368 bp, 13 predicted proteins | sample Plot28_FD_89955 | JGI IMG/M metagenome (GOLD analysis project Ga0126307, IMG submission 89955) | Serpentine soil microbial communities from UC McLaughlin Reserve, CA, USA - Plot28 | ecosystem: Environmental > Terrestrial > Soil > Grasslands | place: USA: UC McLaughlin Reserve, Lake County...
GTGCTTGCCGCCGGTTACTACCTGTGCAGCCTTGCCTGGCCGCGCGCGGATGCCCGGGTCGGGATTCGGGGCGCGCTGGTGCTCTACGTCTTGATCGCCGGCGTCACCTGGAATCTTTTCCTGACCGGACACAGCATGGGCTATACGCCCGCCAACGTGCTGTTGCACCTCGTCGTGCCCGTGCTGGCGCTGACCGATTGGCTGCTCGTCGGGCGGGATCAGGCGCGGGTCCGCTGGTGGCAGCCGGTGGTTTGGCTGGCGTATCCGACGACGTACCTTGCGCTTGCACTGGCTGTGCTCAACAAGGCGGGCCGACGTGCGCCGTACTACTTCCTCGATCCCGGCACCGTCGGGACGGCTACTGTCGTGGCGAACATTTGTGTGCTCGCGGGCGGCGCGCTCGCGCTGGGCTACACGTTGCTCGTAATCAACCGCACGGTAGCGACCGTCAGGTAGCGCGATATGCGAAGGCACGTGTCGACTTGCGGTTGCCGGGGTATTCGGTGGTGACCAACTAGACTGAAAGTGTGCTGACCGCCCATCTGAAGAGGAATGCAACCAGTGCGTAGAGCCGTTCGTAATGTGCTTGTCGCGGTGGGCATTGCAGTGATCGCGACAGCGGGATCTGTTACCACCAGTTCGGCCGGTGTGACCGCTCCGACCGACGTTGCGAGCATCCAACCGGCTTCTGGCCAGCGGGTGGGTGTGGCATATCCGGTGACCGTGACGTTCGCACAGTCGATCACCAACCGCGCGGCCGCCGAGCGGACCATCGCGATCACCTCGCCCGCCACCCCGGCTGGTTCGTTCACCTGGCTCAATGATCGTGTTGTGCAATGGAATCCCGACGGATTCTGGCCTGCTCACTCGAACATCATCGTAACCGCGGGCGGGGCGAAGACGACGTTCGAGACGGGTGCGAGGGTGATGGCTGTCGCCGACATCGATGCCCATACAGTCACCGTCAGCATCGACGACCAGGTCATTCGTGAGATGCCGGCGTCGATGGGCAAGTCCAAGTTTCCGACGCCGACAGGAACTTTCGCGGCGCTGGAGAAGCAGTCCGTGGTCATCATGGATTCACGGACCATCGGCATTCCGCTCGACGACCCGGAAGGCTACAAGCTCACGGTTAACGACGCCGTGCGGGTCACGTGGGGCGGCATCTATGTGCACTCCGCCCCGTGGTCGGTGGGCTCACAGGGCTATTCGAACGTCAGCCACGGTTGTATCAATCTCGGGCCCGACAACGCGGCCTGGTACTACGACACCGTGAACATCGGCGATCCGATCATCGTTCAGCAGTAGCAGGCCCCGGATGACTCACGCCACGTCGGCGTGCAGGTTCCTGGCAGTCGGTGACGTCGCGACGGTCGCCGCGTCGGGGTAGGTGCCGAGCACCCGGTCGGCGGTACCCGAGCTCGTCACCGTGAACCAGTAGTGCTCGTTCTTGTAGTGGTGGTTCCGGTGGTTACGCCAAATCGCGCGGTAGAGACGGGTTTTGGGCTTGTAGTCGCTGTGGATCAGATAGTGAGTCCACTCGTATCCCAATCCGAGGGCCGCAGCGAACACCAGATACGTCAGACCCATGCCCAGCCGGGGGAACAGCGCAACCGCAATAGTGAGCGGAAGCCCCCAGGACACGAGCGATTTCCACGGTATGAAGATCAACGGAATTCTCCGCGGGTCCACGTGATGGGCACGGTGCTCGCGTGCGAGCAGCGGGTCGATCGTCAACCGGCCGACGCGCCTTGGGCGCCAGTGCAGGACGAACACGTGGACGATCCACTCGAAGAACGGGAACAGTGACAGCATCGCCAGCGGAACGACAGCATCGGTGATCTGCCAGTCGCCGACGATGATCCGTGCGGTCAGCGCACCGACGAAGATGGCGCCAATCATGCAGGGGGAAGGGTGTTTCCAGAACTCGCGCCGCGCATCGGCCAGCGTGAAGCCCTTGCGAACGGAACGCTCGGTCGTGGTGGTCATCGTTGATTCTCCAGGTGGTCAATCACGGTCAACAGCCCCGTGGTAGCGGGCTCGAGTAAGTCCTTCGCGGCGTCCCTGGCTCTCGCGGGATCGCCGGTGGAGATCGCATCGGCGAGCTCGCGATAGGCCGCGGGGCGGCCGACCTCCTCGGCCATCACGGTTGCCAGCGCCGCAATCGCGGGTTCGTAGGTGGCGCGAAGCGTGTTGTACATCAGCCGGAATGCGATGGAGTCGGCGCCGTCGACGACGTGGTCCCAGAACGTCAGGGCGTGGCGCTGCTGCTCGACGGGATCGTCCTCGTCGGCCAGCTTCTCCAGCGTGTCATCGAGCAACGCGGCCAGTTCCGGGCGCCGCCGTCTGGCCGCCAGTTCGGCGATCTTGGGCCCGTTGTGAAGCCTGGTTTCGAGGATGCTGCGCACAACCGACAAGTCGAGCTCGCCGGCGCGAATGAGCAGGCGGGGGAGCAGGTCGAGTCCGGCGTGGCGTCGGAAGTCACGCACCGTGGTGGCGTCACCCTGACGCACCTCCACCAGGCCCGCGGCGATGAGCCGCTTGAGCGCTTCGCGCACCGCCGGGCGGGAAACCCCGAGCACCTCGGCGAGCCGGCGCTCGCTCGGCAGGGCTTCACCGGGCTGCATCTCACCGCTGAGCACCTCGGCGACGATCTGCTCGAAGACGTCCTCGGGCACGGATCGGCGGTTCACCGGTTGCAAAGCCATGTGGCCAAGCCTGCCAGGCAGCTGGCCAGAGGTCAAGTGGTCTTACCAGTTGCTCCAGTCAGGCCGAGGAGAGCCGCGACCTCATGGCCTCGGCGAGCGCGACCGCGCCCGACATCGGGCGCACCATGACCGTGAGCGCACGGATCGCGCCGTCCTCATCAAGCTGGATGAAGTCGCAGCCCTCGATCTGCTTGTCGCCGACCCGAGCCTCGAACACGAGGGCGTGATCGCGCGCGCCGTCGGCACCGATCTCGCGCAGGTAGCGGAAGTCTTCGAATACGGCCAAGACGGCTTCAAGGATGTGGCGAAGTGCCTCGCGGCCGTGATACGGCGTGAACACCACGGGACTGTGGAAGACCACATCCTCGCGCAGCAGGGCGACGGCGGCATCGAGGTCACGCGCTTCGATTGCCCGACGGAATGGGTGCACCACTTGATCACCTCGATAATCAATTCGTTGAGTCGGTATCCCGTGGTGCACAGCGGCACTCGAGGTGGTCAGCAGTCGGCTTCGATCCGAAACGTCGCGGTGACGGCATTGCTCGGGTTGTCGGTGAAACTTCCGTCGGCGGAGCCGGTAATCGTGTACTTGCCGCCGGACCCGGTCACCTCGGCCTCGCCGATTTTGTCCGCCCAGTAGCTGCCGGTGAAGCCGGCGAAGTCACGGAAGTCGACGGACTTGACGGCGACGGTGTCCCCGGTGTCGATGACCGCGGTGAAATTCTTGGCCTTGTCGGGGGTTTCGATGGTCCACGCCCACCCCGTTTGCGAGCATCGCACGTCGTGCGGGTTGCCGGTGTCCTTGCCATCGATGGTCACCTTCGCCGTGGTACCGCCGAGCGCAGGCGGCTGTGATGAGCAGCCGGCCAGTCCCGCGACGAGCACGGCCACGGCCACCGCAATGTGTCGGGTCTCCATGTCGCCCGACTTTATTGATGTTTGCGCGCGCACACGCGCGTTTTACTCGCGCAATGCCGCGGCGGTCGGTTCGTCGGCGGGAAGGAACGCCTCGATGCTCAGCTCCGCGGCGGTCAGGTCCAATGCGGTGCCGAACGTCGTCACGGTGCTCAGGAACGTCAGCAGTTGTCCGTTGGAGGTGTACAGCTCGAGTGGTACCGCGACGCCGCCGAGTTCGTGTGTCTCAGCCAAACCGCCGGGGTACGACTCGATCTCGGCAAGGAGCGCGGACAGCTCGGTCGAGCCGCTGACCGCAGCCTCGCGCCGCAGCCGCTCGATGAGGTGATGGCGCCACTGTCCGAGATTGCGGATACGCGGTGCCAGCCCTTCGGGGTGCACGGCGATGCGAAGCGCGTTCGGCCGCTCGAGCAGGTGCGGTGCCACGCCGTCGAGCAGCACCCCGACACCGGCATTGGCATGCACGATCTGCCAACCGCGGTCGACCACCACACACGGAAATGGGTTGTAGGCGTTGAGAACTCGCTCAACGCCAGCCCTGACCGCGGCCATGTCGGGGTCCTCCAGCGAGCGTTCCCGGTAGACCGGTGCAAGACCGGCGGCCATCAGCAACTGGTTCTGTTCGCGCAGCGGCACGTCGAGCACCCCGGCCAGTCGCAGCACCATCGCGCGGCTGGGCGCCGATCGGCCCGTCTCGATGAAGCTGACGTGCCGAGGCGACACGTCGGCCTCGATCGCGAGGTCGAGTTGGGACAGCCGGCGGCGCTGCCGCCACTCACGCATCAGCGAGCCGAACGGCGGACTCTGGACTTGGGTGGCGCTGGTCACGCGCCCAGTGTTGCCCATGGCGGGGACCGCGGCCACTACCTCTCAGGTAATTGCGGCACTTACCTAAGTGGCGGCACGGTGGTGACATGACCGAGCCGAAGATTCCCCGATGGCTGCGCTTGGTGCTGATCGCGGATCGGGCCGGGTCGGCCTGGTATATCGGGACGGGGTTCTTCTTCGCACCAGTGCTCGCCGTGCTATCGCCGTGGCCGACGTTGACCGCGGTATGTTGGGTGATCATCGGCGTGGCCGGGCTGTGGCTCGGGCTGCTCGGCATCGCGATGGCGACCGGCCTCGCGATGGTGCTCCGGACAGGCGCCGAGATACCGGAGGACTACTGGCGCTCGATCATCGACTATCCGACTACGGCGCGACAGGGCGTTTCGACGCGCCTTGATAAGCGACCTGCCAGTGCTTGATGCCGTTGAGCCAGCCAGACCGTAGCCGCTCCGGCGGGGAGATCGGCGTGAGGTCGGGCATCTGGTTGGCGATCGCGTTGAAGATCAGATCGATCGTCATTCTCGCCAGGTTCGCACCGATGCAGTAGTGCGCGCCTGTGCCGCCAAAACCCACATGTGGGTTGGGATCTCGCAGGATGTTGAACGTGTACGGATCGTCGAAGACGTCCTCATCGAAGTTCGCGGAGCGGTAGAACATCACGACCCGCTGGCCCTTCTTGATCTCCACCCCCGACAACTCGGTGTCCTCCAGCGCTGTGCGCTGGAACGAGGTGATCGGGCTGGCCCAGCGGACGATCTCGTCGGCCGCGGTCGCCGGCCGCTCCTTCTTGAACAGCTCCCACTGATCGGGGAAGTCGGTGAACGCCATCATGCCCTGGGTGATGGAGTTGCGGGTAGTCTCGTTGCCGGCCACCGCCAGCAGAATCACGAAGAAACCGAACTCGTCGTCGGTAAGCTTGTGGCCCTCGACGTCGGCCTGGACCAACGCGGTTACGAGGTCGTCACCAGGGTTCGCACTGCGCTCCGCGGCCATCTGCATCCCGTACATGATCAGCTCGATCGAGGCGGCCATCGGATCGTTGGAGGCGAACTCGGGGTCCTGGTCGCCAACCATCTGATTCGACCAGTCGAACAGCTTCTTGCGCTCGTCCTGCGGCACTCCCATCAGGCCGGCGATCGCCTGCAGCGGAAGCTCAGCCGAAACTTGCTCGACGAAGTCGCCGAAGCCCTGCGCCGCGGCGGTCTTGACGATGTTCTGCGCCCGCTGGTCGAGCTCATCGCGCAGGCGCTCCACGGCCCGCGGCGTGAATGCTCGCGAGATGATCTTGCGCAGATGGGTGTGATGCGGCGCGTCCTGGTTCAGCAGCACGACTTTTCCCCGCTCCAGCGACTCGGGATCGGCGTCCTCGCGGTACCGCGGCAAGGCGGTCTTCGCGTTGCTCGAGAACACATCGCTGCGCCGCGACACCTCCTTCACGTCCTTGTGCTTGGTCACCACCCAGTAGCCGCCGTCGCGGAACGCGCCCACATCCTTCGGCTGCTCGTTCCACCAGATCGGCGCGACCTTGCGCATGTGCGCCAATTCCTCGATCGGCAGCCGTTCTGCGTAGATGTCGGGGTCGGTGAAATCGAAGCCGGGTGGGAGGTCCGGAGACGGCATGGATGCACTCCTCAAATGACGTTGTCTAGTGCCCTACCGCATTGCTACACCACAGTTGGGGAGCGGTGCGGCGGGTTACGCCAAACTCCAAGTGAAACGTGTTCTGACACGTCGAATTCTTATCAACTGTTTCATCACATCAACCCCAGATGTAACAATTTTGTCAGTCAGGCGGAAGCACCCAGTAACACCGGCAGTCGGGAAGGGGGCATTGGTGAGGATTGATGTCAAAGCGACGGTACTGACCGCACTAATAGGCGGGCCGAGCGTCACAGCGGCACTTATTTTCGCCGCGCCGGCGATGGCAGACCCGGTGCCGGTGGTGCCCATGCCCCCAGTACCGGCACCGGCCGACCCGGCGGTTGACGCCCTACCGTCGCCGCAAGACGCCGCTGTCCAGGCCGCGTCGGCCGATCCCGCAGCGCCGCCCGAGGCCGTGCCGCACCTACCGAGCCTGGAGAACCTGCCACCGGGGACCACTGACACTCCAGTCGACCCGAACCAGTCAGGCGGCCTCGCGTATCTGCGCGATCTGTGGCACGCGGTGCAGACCCAGGAAGTGAGCGGCAAGGACGCCCTACTGCTGCTGACACAGCGCCCGATGAATGCGGATGCTGTGCCGCCACCGGGTATGCCTGCCAACCCGACGCCGCCGTTGCCGCCAGGGCCGCCGCTCCTGCCCGAGCCCGCGCCGGCGCCCTAGGTCCGGAGGCGCTGGCTCGCCTGACCCAGAATGTCGCGCACGACCCGCACGTGCACCAGGTCCTCGGCGCTCTCACCGTGGGTCGAACCGGCGTCGAAGAGAAACGCGTCGCAGTAGTCGATGCGGGGCAGCGTGCTCAGCGTGCGCGTGGACGGCGGAAGGTCTACCTGGTGCACCACGGCGGTCACCGGTCCACTCCTGCAACCGATTGCCGCCACGCACGTCCGATGTCCCGCATCATCAGCGGATACACCACGAGGTGGCGGAACGGGGCGATCGCCGCCAGGTAGGCGGCCCCGAGCGCTCCGTTCGGCCTCACCAGGACGGCCATCTGGCCGCGATGACCGCCCGTTCCGTCTGGCACCCAGCCGACGTGCATCAAGCCGTGCACGGTCCGGTTGGCGATCTCGAGTGCGAACTCGTCGTCGGTGACGTACAGCGGGGTGAAGAGATGCGCGTCGAAATCGCTTGGAGTGTCGGCCAAATCGGCAGGTAGCCGATCGCGGAGGCTCCGCACCCGCGTGCCGAGCCCGGTTTCCTGTCGGTCGAGGCCGAACAAGCGTCCTATCGTCCACCGGATCGCGAAGAGAGCCCGCACCACCGCCGAGGTTTCAGCGGGGTCGAACCTGGCCATCAAGCGCACCAGATGCGGGAAGTCGTCGGGCCCGCCTGGTGTCGGCAGCGCCCATACGTCGAGAACATGAAAGTCCTTGGCGATCTCGTGGATTCGCCACGGACGTGAGGTGTGTTCAGCCGGGCCGAGCAGTGCAGAATCAAACATACAGTACTGTATGCTTGGAGAAGACCCGCCGTCAAGCCCACCGAAAGAGGACAAAACGATGGTCGCCGCGACCCGCACACCGCGAAGCACATGGATCGATGCCGGGCTGCGGGCACTCGCGGTCGGAGGACCCGAGGCGGTGCGGGTGGAGCCGCTCGCCCAGGCGCTCGGCGTGACGCGCGGCGGCTTCTACTGGCACTTCGCGAACAGGACAGCGTTCCTCGACGAACTCCTCGATACCTGGGAGAGTCGCAGCACCGACGAGACGCGTGAGCGCGTTGAACAAGAAGGTGGCGACGCCAGGGACAAGGTCCGGCGGGCCGGCATGCTGACCTTCTCCAAGGAGCTTCTCCCGATCGACCTCGCCGTGCGGGACTGGGCCCGGCGCGACGCGGCGGTGGCCAAGCGGCTACGACGGGTCGACAACCGACGGATGGAGTATCTGCGGTTGCTCATCGGGACATTCAGCGACGACTCGGACGATGTCGAGGCGCGCGGGATGCTCGCTTTCTCGCTCGCGATCGGCAGCCAGTTCATCGCCGCCGACCACGACGGCCGCCATCGCAGCCAGGTATTGGAGCGCGCGACGCAGCGGCTCCTTGCGTAGCGGAGTTACCATCGGCCGCAGGCATGTCGTATCCGAAGGGAACACGATGCTCCAAGACGGACATGTTGCGACTCGACTACCCGTGCAGGACATGGAGCGGGCACGGGCCTTCTACGCCGACAAGCTCGGCATGGAGCCGGTCGAAGAGCGGCCAGGGGGATTGCTCTATCGGTGTGCGAGTGGCGAGTTCGCGCTGTTTGAATCGACGGGTGCGTCGCCGGGCACCTTCACGCAGATGGGGTGGACGGTGGATGACGTGGTCGCGACGGTCGCTGAGTTACGCAGCCGCGGAGTCGTTTTCGAGCAGGTGAACGTGCCGGGGCTGACGACCGTCGACGATATCGCCGAGGTGGCGGGCAACTATCCGAGCAGGGGGTCCGGCGAAAAGGCTGCGTGGTTCCGCGACAGCGAAGGCAACATGCTCGGCATCGGCCAACCGATCCCGTGAATTACGCCGTACCGAGGGCGACGGGCACCGGCTCGATGCGGGCGGGAACGTGCTTGTGCCACGGTGTGCCCGCGTAGGCGTCGCGCCAGTCGGTGGAGGTGAGCGAATTGGGCGCCACGCCAGGGACCGTCGCGCGGCCGTCGGTCCCGATGTAATCGAGGCCGAAGCCGTTCGGCAACGACGCGTGCCCCGGCAGCATCGCCTCGCTGATCTCCACGCTGGCCTCGGCGCTGCCCGCCGCGGTGGTGATGCGCACGCGGCCGCCGTCCGTCACGCCCAGCGCCTCGGCATCTTCGATGCTGACCCGTAGCGCCCCGTCCGCATCGCGTTTGCGCCAGGACGGGTCGCGGAAGATGTCGTTGGCCGTGTACGCGCGCCGCTCGCCTGCCGACAACACGATCGGGAACTCGGGCGTCGTCAGCCCGGCCTGCGCCTCGGACAGTCCGCTGATCTCATCGAGCATCTCCTGCATGTGCAGGGCGATCTTGTGGTCGGCGTGGGTCACCAGCTTCCAGTCGTCCTCGTACTCGTGGACGGTGAACGTCACACCGGACCGGCCCGTCAGGATCGCATCGAACAGCGCATTGCCGTCGGCGTAGCCCGCGCGGCGTACGGCCTCGGGATACGTCATGGAGGCCTTCTGGGCCAGGCCCCACAGCGCCGCAGCACCGGCCAGTCCATCGGGCAGTGTGGGTCCGAGGGTTTCGTATAACACGAACGGCAGCGCCTTGCCCAACATCGGATTGGCGCCCACCGCCGTGAGGAACGCCTGCGCGTATGCCTCCAGCCCCTGCTCTGCTGCATCGCGCAGCGGCCGCAGCTCGGCCTCGTCGATCACACCAAGCGCGCGCACCAGGCGGGCCCAGATCTCGGGCTCGGGCAGCGTGCCATCGAGCGGCTCGAGCAGCGGATGGCGGAGGTGAAATGTGTTGTGCGGGAACTCCAGGTTGAAGAAGGTCGCCTCCGACTTCTCGTACTGACTGGCCGCGGGCAACACGTAGGTGGCCAGGCGGGCCGTCTCCGTCATCGCGACGTCGATGACCACCATCAGCTCGAGCGACTCGAATGCCGCACGGCACGCCGCGGAATCGGCGAGTGAATGGGCGGGATTGCTGCTCTCCACGATCATCGCGCGGAAGCGGTCGGGGTGGTCGGTCAGGATCTCTTGAGGCACCGCATTGCTCGGTATCAGGCCGCCGACGATCGGCGCACCCGTGACGGGAGTACGGCCGACACCGCGCGTGTGGCGGAAGAGCGGCCCGAACGACGAATGTAAATGCTGCCCACCGCGTTTGGCGAAGTTGCCGGTCAGGATCCACAGCAGCTTGTTCAGATAGGAGCACAGGGTACTGTTGGGCGCCTGCTGAATTCCAAGGTCCTCGAACACCGCGACACTGTCGGCATCGGCGATGCGCCGTGCCGCGGTGCGGATCAGTTCTTCGTCGACGCCGCATCGCTGTGCGTAGTCGTCGATGGGTACGTCGCGCAATGCGTCACGCACCGGCTCGACGCCGTTGACGCGTTCGGCGAGAAACGCCTCATCGCACAGGTTTTCCTGCACCAGCACGGCGGCGAGCGCCGCCAGGCACCAGGCGTCGGTCCCCGGCCGCACCCGAAGATGGATGTCGGCCATTTTCGCGGTGTCGGTCAACACCGGGTCAATCACGATCATCGAACGGCCGGAATCCTTGGCGATCTCGTTGAGGACGACGCGGGCACGCGGAAAGCTCTGCGACATCCACGGGTTCTTTCCGATGA
>Ga0126307_10003825_pt1 | contig 10367 bp, 12 predicted proteins | sample Plot28_FD_89955 | JGI IMG/M metagenome (GOLD analysis project Ga0126307, IMG submission 89955) | Serpentine soil microbial communities from UC McLaughlin Reserve, CA, USA - Plot28 | ecosystem: Environmental > Terrestrial > Soil > Grasslands | place: USA: UC McLaughlin Reserve, Lake County...
AGCCCTGGTGGCGGGCCGGGCGAAGGTGGGGTGGACCTGGGTCAGCTCCTCGGAGACCTCCCACAGGCGCCGAGCGGCCTCCTCGTCCCGGGCGGCGCCGGAGCACCCGACCAGCCGGGGATGACCGCGCTGCTCGCCGAGCCCGTCAGGACCGGCGTAGGAGCCGCCGGGCAGCCCCGGCTCGGTGGCGGCGTACAGCGTGGGGAGCGCCCCCATCTCCTCGCTCTGGGCGACGACGGTGTTGGCCACCCACATCAGCACGTCTTCGGCGCGCGTGAGCAGGCCGTTCCCGCTCCCGCCGCGGGTCTGCAGGTTGGTCGCGGCGTAGCCGGGGTGGGCGGCCATCGACCGGACCGCGGAGCCGGCCGCGTCGGAACGGCGCTGGAGCTCGAAGGCGAACAGCAGGTTGGCCAGCTTGGACTGCCCGTAGGCCGTCCAGCGGAAGTAGTGCCGCTCGCCCTGGAGGTTGCCGAAGTTGACGCCGCGCACCGTGCGGTGGGCGCCGCTGGACAGCGTCACCACGCGGGGCTCGGAGCCGCGCTCCATGCGCTCGAGGAGCAGGCCGGTGAGCGCGAAGTGGCCGAGGTGGTTCGTGCCCAGCTGCATCTCGAAGCCGTCCTTGGTCTCACGGCGGGGAATCGCCATCAGGCCCGCGTTGTTGATGAGCAGATCCAGCCGCTCGTGCTCGAGGCCCTCGGCGAAGGCGTGCACGGAGGTCAGGTCGGCCAGGTCCAGCTTCGCGACCTCCACACGGGCGCCGGGCGCCGCGTCGCGGATGGCGGCGGCCGCCTCGTCGCCCTTGGCGGTGTTGCGGCAGGCCAGCACCACGGTCGCGCCCTTCCTCGCCAGCTCGCGCGCGGTGGCCGCCCCGAGGCCGCTGTTGGCCCCGGTCACCACGGCGGTGCGCCCGGACTGGTCGGGGATGTCCTCCGTGGTCCAGCTCACTGCTCGGACGCTAGCGCCGGCGGCGGAGCAGCGCCAGGCCGCCCAAGCCCAGCGCGGTGAGCACGGCGGCGACGACGGTCGGCCGCGAGCGCAGGCGCCGGTACTCGCCGGTCACCTCGGGCCAGAGCCGGTCCTCGACCAGCTCGCCCGCTGCCTCGGGCGTGGCGGGCAGCCGGTCGGCCGGAATCGGCTCGCCGAAGGCCACCTGGACTCGCTTGGGCTTGGGGAGCGGGCCCAGCAGCAGGTCCTCGGTGCCGGTGATCGCACAGGGCACCAGCGGCGCGCGGCTCTCGAGGGCCAGCCGCCCCGCGCCCCGGCGGGGCGTTCCCAGCTCGTCCGGCTCGCGCACCCGTGTGCCCTCGGGGAAGAGCGCCAGCAGCCAGCCCTGCTCCAGGATGGTCCGCGCGGTGAGCAGCGCCTCGTCGTCGGCCTCCCCGCGCTTGACCGGGAACGCGCCCAATCGCACCAGCGTGCTTCCCCAGCGGCCCTGGAACAGCTCGATCTTGGCCATGAAGCGCAGCCGCCGCTTGGTGCACACGCCGAGGAAGAAGGAGTCGCCGAAGCTCTTGTGGTTGGGCGCGAGGATCGCAGCGCCCTCCTCCGGTATCCGGTCGGCGCCTTCGATGTGCATGCGAAACCACAGCCGCATGAGCGGGGCGAGGGTGCCCGCGACAAATGCGTACAACGGCTTCGAGACCCCCTTCTCACGCGCGAAGCGGTGTGCCTCTTCGTCGGTCACCGGACACAGTCTCGCCTTCCTTTCGGCCGTCGGGCCTGAGAGGCTTCGCCCATGGCGGAGAACGAGGGCGGGCCCTTGGCGGGAGGTGACGACGTTTGCCCCGACTGCGACGGCACCGGGGTGGTGGCCGCAGGCGTATGCGACACCTGCGGCGGGACCGGTTGGGTGAGCCAGACTCGCGCTGAGCCCGGCGCCTGAGCGCTAGGCGGAGACGCCCTCCGCCGCGAGCCAACCCGACACCTCGTCAGGCGGGGAGCCGTCGAACTCGGCGCGGACGGCCAGGCGAAGCAGCTCATCGCGGGGCGCGTCGAGCTCGTCGCGGCGGTGGGCCAGGTAGACCGCCACGGCGGCGGTCATTACGAGCACGGGGTCGTCGCCCTCCGGGTCGATTCGTCCCACCTCCTCGGCGATGCGCTCGTCGATGTCCTCGATCGCCGTGACCGGCTCGTCGGAGTCCTCGGTCCGCTGCTGGAGGTCCTCGACGAGGTCGTTGCCCGGGTCGGTCACCTCGGCGGCGCGTCGCACGATCTCGGACAGCGTTGGGGTGGAGGGCTCGGTCGGCATGGCGATGCCCTACCCCGGCGCGGCGCTGTTCAGACCTCGCCCAGCTCGAGGCGCGCGCCCTCGGCCACGGAGACCGAGCGCCGCCCGGCGAGCAGCTCCTCCAGCTCGCGCCCGACCAGCTCGTGGCGCCAGCCCCCGGCCGCCCGGGCCCGGGGCCGGTCGCCGTTGCGCAGCGAGGCCACGAGCTCCGCGATCTCGGCCTGCGTGGCGACAAGCTCGGTGGCGACCTCGGCCTCCTGGGCGCGGTGGCGGACTACCGCCTGGGACAGGGCGATCACCGGGGCGTCGCGCGAGTCGCGCGGCGCTGCCCCGCCGGAGGGGGCGGGCACCTCCCGCTGTTCGCCGCGCCTCACCGCGTCGAGCAACTCGCGATGGCGCCGGTGCAGTGTGGGCTGGGGCAGGCCGCGGATCTCCTCGAGGGCCGCGCGTGTCTCCGGCATGCGGCGCGCCACCTCGGTAAGCGCCTGGTCCGGGAGGATCGAGGTGGCCGCGCGATCGGCGCGCTCGGCCGCGCGCTCGCGCCAGTCGACCAGCTCGCGGGCCACGCCGCGGCCCTCGGCGCTGAGGCGACCGAGCTTGGGCAGGCGCTCGAACAGCCGTTGGGGGTCGCGCTCGTCGCTGGAGCGCTCGAGCGGGCGGCACTCCTCGAGCGCCCACTCCAGCCGCCCGCGGGCCATCAGACGCTCCTGGAGGTTCTCGCCCAGTGCGAGCAGGCGGCTGGCGTCGGCACGGGCGTAGGCGAGCTGCGCGTCGGTGAGGGGACGCCGGTCCCAGCGGGTGAAGCCCTCGCCGCCCTTGAGCTTGACCCCGAGCACGCGCCGCACCAGGGACTCGTAGCCCTCCTGGGGCCCGAGGCCGAGGAAGCCGGCGGCCACCTGGGTGTCGAACAGGCAGTGGACCTCGGTGTTCCACTCCCGGCGCAGCAGGGCCACGTCCTGACGGCCCGCGTGCATCACCACCTCGATGGCGGGATCGGCCAGCGCGGCGGCGAGCGGGGCGGGGTCGAAGTCGCCCTCGAGCGGGTCCAGGACGTCGGTGCGAACGCCGTCCTCGGCCGCGGGGTCGGGAACGGCGACCTGAACGAGGCACAGCAGCGCCCGGTAGCGCCGCTCGGACATGAACTCGGTGTCCACGGCGAGGCGGCCGTGCTCGGCGGCCAGCGCGGCGATTGGCTGGGTCACAGCTCCGACGCTACATACTGGCCCCGGTGCGCCCGTTCCTCGTCGCCGCCGCCGTGCTGCTGCTCGCGCTGCCCGTCTCCGCTCAGGCGCGCAGCGAGGAGGTGGGGCGCTCGGCGCAGGGCCGGGCCATCACCGCGGTCCGGGTGGGCAACCCGGCCGCGCCCCGCAAGGTCCTCGTGGTGGGCGCCATCCACGGCAACGAGCAGGCCGGCATGGCGGTCAGCCGGCGGCTGCGCGGCGCCCGCCCGCCGCGGGGCACCGAGCTGTGGCTGATCGACGCCGTGAACCCCGACGGCGTCCGGGCCCACCGCCGGCAGAACGCGCGTGGTGTGGACCTCAACCGCAACTTCGGGGTCGGCTGGCGCCCGGGCGGCCGCCCCTTCGACACCTTCTACCCGGGCCCGGAGCCCTTCTCCGAGCCGGAGTCACGCGTAGTGCGCGACCTGACGCTGCGCATCCGCCCACGGGTCACCGTCTGGTACCACCAGATGAAGAACCTGGTGACCAAGCGCAGCGGCGGGGACGTGCGCCTGGAGGCCATCTACGCCCGTGGCGCGCGCATGCGCCACCGCCGCCTGGCTCCGCTGCCCGGCGTGGCCACGAGCTGGCAGAACCGCACCGTGCGGGGTTCGACCGCGTTCGTGGTGGAGCTGCCCGCGGGGCGGCTGTCGCCGCGCTCCACGCGCCGGCACGCGGGCGCCCTCCTCGCGGTCGCCAAGGCGGTCGCGCCGCCGCGAACGATCCGCAAGCGCATCCCCTTCGGCGACGACCGCAAGCGCCAGACGCGCGCCTACGCCCGCCGCCACTACGGCATCGACTCCTTCACGCTCGACCGCCCGCGCGTGATCGTGCAGCACTACACGGCGACCAACAGCTTCTCCTCGGCCTACAACACCTTCGCTCGCAACCGGCCGGACCCCGAGCTGGGCGAGCTGCCCGGCGTGTGCGCGCACTACGTGATCGACCGCCGCGGCGCATCTACCACCTGGTGCCGACGAACATCATGTGCCGGCACACCGTCGGCCTGAACTACACGGCGATAGGGATCGAGCACGTGGGCACCAGCGATGGCGGGATCTTGCGCAACCGTCGTCAGATCGCGGCCTCGCTGCGGCTCACGCGCCACCTGCAAGGGCGCTACGGCATTCGCACCGGAGACGTGATCGGCCACAAAGAGAACCGCTCGCATCGCCTCCACCGCGAGCGCGTCGCGCGCCTGCGCAACCAGACCCACGGGGACTTTCGCCGGGCGTCGATGCGCCGCTATCGCCGCGCGCTCAAGCGCTTGCCGGCGCCCCTGAGCGTCCGGTAGGAGTTGTACCCGCCCTGGGCGGGTAGGACCCGATTCGGGGTGGTTACCTATCTGCTTGGCATTGGAGTGGCGCTTGCCGCCGCGAGCTCATACAGCATCGGCGTGCTGCTCCAGTCCCTGGAGGCGCGCGAGGTCCCCCAGACCGAGTCACTGCGGCTCTCCCTGCTCAGGAACCTCGTGTCGCGCAGGCGCTGGGTCTTCGGCACGCTGTGCGTGATCCTCGGCTGGGCCCTCCAGGCCGCCGCGCTGGGGCTCGCGCCCCTCACCGTCGTGCAGCCCGCCCTCGCCGTCGGGCTGTTCGTGCTGCTGTTCGCGGGCGAGCGCCTCTCCGACGAGTGCGTCGGTCGCCGCGAGGTCCTGGCCATCCTGGCGATCTCGGTGGGCGTGGCCGGACTCGGACTGGCATCGCCCAAGGACGCCGACGGTGGCTCGGCCACCGCTTCGGTGATCGCCCCCACCCTCGCGGTGTTCGCCGTGATCGCGCTCACTCCATACCTGCTTCGCGGCCGGACGGTGCCCGTGCTGGTGGTGCTGAGCGCGGGCCTTGCCTACGCGTGTTCGGGCTTCATGACCAAGTTCGTGGCCGACGCCTTCTCCGAGATGCGGATCTTCACCGGCCTGGCCTGGCTGGGGGGGACGGCGCTGGCCGCGATCGTCGGCCTGGTCAGCGAGATGACCGCGCTGCAGAGGCGCTCGGCCATACGCGTCTTCCCCGGCGTGTTGGTGATCCAGATCGTGCTGGCGGTGCTGTGCGCCCCGCTGCTCGCGGGCGAGCGGTGGAGCACCGACCCACTCAAGCTGGTGCTGCTCGGCGTCTCGCTGGTGGTCCTGGCCGCCGGCACCGCCGTGCTCGCCAGCGCCGGGGCCGTGGCGGCGGTGGTGGACTCCGACGCTACTTCCGAATCGCCTGAGCCACCTGCACCCGAGCCCGGCGAGCGCGCCGAGCAGGTGCCAGCGTCAGCCGCCTGATCTCGGCGAGCGTGGGGAAGGGGATGCGGCTCACCATCAGCAGGCTGAGCACGATCACGACGGCCAGCGTCAGGCCCCGCGGGGCCTGCACGGCGGCCAGCCCGACCACGATCAGGCCGGACGGGGGGATCGACAGACCGACGAAACGCCGGCGCGATTCCTCGTCGACCTGGAAGCGCGCGAGCCGGTAAGCGCCGCACAACAGGAAGCCCAGGCAGGCGGCGATGCCCGCCACGGGGACCGACTCGACGACGCTCAGGTACACGGCCAGGGCCGGCACGATCCCGAACGAAACGAGGTCGGCCAGCGAGTCGAGCTGCGAGCCGAACTCGCACTCGCTCTTGGTCAGGCGGGCCACCAGCCCGTCGACCGAGTCGCACAGCGCGGCCGTCCCCACGCAGCCCGCGGCCCAGGCGAAGTCGCCCTGCTCGGCGAGGATCAGGGCGAGGAAGCCGGCGGCCAGGTTCCCGCTGGTAAGCAGGTTCGCGAGGCTCACGCGCGCGCTCATCGACCGGCTTCCAGAGTGCGAGCTATCGGCGTGACGCCCGCCCGGACGCGCTGGCCCGGGCGTACGAGGGGCTCGAAGCGGTCGCGCGGCAGCAGTACCTCGGTGCGCGACCCCAGGTGGATCAGGCCCACGCGCTGGCCGGCCGTGACGCCGGCGCCCAGGTCCGTCCAGGAGGTGATCTTGCGCGCGAGCATCCCAGCGATCTGCACGACAACTACCCGCCCGGAGCTTCCGTCTATCGCGATCCGCTTGCGCAGGTTCTGCGCCGAGCGCCCCAGGAAGGCCGGCGCGTAGCCCCCGCCGACCTCCTCGTCGGCGGCCACCCGGCCCGTCGCGGGGCTGCGGATCACGTGCACGTTGTGTAGGGAGAGGAAGGTGCTCACGCGCAGCGCGGGGTCGTCCATCCAGGGGTCGGTGGCCTCGTCGATGCCCACGATTACCCCGTCCGCGCTGGCGTACACCATGTCGTCCTCGGGCTCCAGCGCGCGCTCGGGGTCACGGAAGAAGAGCAGGCTGGCGAGCGCCGTGGCGCCCGACATCCAGCCCGCGCGCCGGCCGCTGAGCGCCACCAACAGGTCGCCGGTCGCGGCCCAGGCCAGGTAGCGCCGAGCCTCGCGCAGCGCGCGCCAGCTCATTGGGAGCATCGAAACAGGAAGGCCGGAGGCACGTTGACGGGGGAGATGCGACGCTCGACGTTGGCGAAACGGCGCTGCAGCTCGCGCTGGATGAAGGGGGAGTACTGGAGCACGAGCATCACGCCGCTGGGCGTCAAGATCTTCGGGGAGAGGTCAAGAACCCGGCGGCGTACGGCCCCCGGCAGCGAGGTGAAGGGTAGAGCCGACACCAGGACGTCGACCCTGGCTCCGTCGAGATGGCGCTCGACGTCCTCGGCCGAGCCCGCCACGAGCTGCAGCCGCGGGTCGTCGAGCTCGCGCCCGACGCGCGCGGCGAGCCGCCCGTCGACCTCGAAGGCGATCAGCCGCGCCCCGGGGCCCATACGGCGCAGCAGCTCGCGTGTGTAGACGCCGCTGCCGGCTCCGAACTCAACGACCAGGTCCGCGTCTGGCACCCGGGCGAGGTCGAGCATGTCCGACACCGCGCGCCGCGAGGTCGGCAGGAGGGCGCCCACCTCACGGGGGTGCTCGAGGAACGACCGCAGGAACCTCCCTCGCTCGCTCACCCCCCCTGCATACCCCACCGAACGGCTCGGCTACTCCAGGCTGGATATCGTCAGCTTGCGAATGGAGTCGACCGCGCTCGGGGCCCTAGCCGCATTGGCCGCCTCGGGCCTGTTCAGCGCAGGCCTCGTGCTGCAGGCCACCGAGTCGCGGCAGATCGACTCGCGCTTCTCGCTCCACCTCGCGCTCATCCGCCGCCTGCTGTCGCGCCCGCGCTGGGTGCAGGGCACGCTGCTGACCTTTCTCGGCTACCCGTTCCACGTGCTGGCGCTGCTGCTCGCTCCGCTGAGCGTCGTGCAGCCGGCCTTGGCAGCGGGCCTGCTGCTGCTGCTCGTAATCGGCGCCCGCACGCCGGGCGAGAACGTGCGCCGGCGCGACTGGACGGGGGTGGGGGCGATCGTGATCGGCATCGCCGTCATGACCCTGAGCGCACCCGAACGGGCCGAGCTAGAGGCCCAGACGGCGCCCCTCCTGGTCGCCTTGGCCGTGCTCGGGACGGTAACGCTCATCCCCTACGCGCTCGAGCGCTTGCGGGGAGAGTGCACACCCGGCCTGACCACCATGGCCACGCTCGCCGCAGGCACCGCGTATGCCTTCAGCGGGATCACCAGCAAGCTCGTCTCCGACGATCTGGCCGACGACCTCGTGGTCTCGGCCTTCGGGTGGCTGGCGGCCACGGCGCTCATCGCCGGGCTGGGCTTCCTCAGCCAGGTCACCGCCCTCCAGCGCCGCTCGGCCACCCAGGTGGGCCCGGTCGTCTACGTGGTGCCGGTCCTGGTCCCGGTGCTGCTCGCTCCCTTCCTGACCGGAGAGGACTGGGGCCAGACCCCGCTCGGCGGAGCGGTGCTGGTGGTCTCGCTGCTGGTGGTGAGCGTGGGCGCCGGCCTGGTGAGCACCTCAGGACACGTGGGCCGCGCCACCGAGGGCGGCCCGCCGGTCACCCCAATCGGGGCGGAGCGGCATACCTGACTCGCCCCGCTCGGTCCTCACGCCGAGCATCTGGTGCAACTCGAGGTAGTCCTCGCTGAACGAGACCCGCGAGCCCGCCATGTAGAGCCGCCAGGTGCGGGCCTTCGCCTCGCCCACCTCGCGGATCGCTTCGTCCCAATGGTCCTCCAGGTTCTCGCTCCAGGCCCTCAGGGTGCGCGCGTAGTGCTCGCGCAGGTTCTCCTCGTGGCGCAGCTCGAAGCCGGCGTCGTGCAGGTGCGAGGCCAGGTAGCCCGGCCCGAGCAGCTCGCCGTCGGGGAAGACGTAGCGGTCGATGAAGCCGCCGCGCAGGAGCCGCGGGTGCTGGTCGTTGGGGCGTGTGATGCAGTGGTTGAGCAGGCGGCCCTGCGGACGCAGCTTGGACAGCAGGAAGGCGAAGTACCGGGGCACCTGGTCCTCGCCCACGTGCTCGGTGAGGCCGATCGAGGACACGGCGTCGAAGCCGTCGTCGGTGACGTCGCGGTAGTCGCGGAAGCGCACCTCGGCGCGCTCTCCCAGCCCCGCCTCCTCCACCGCCGCCCGGCCCCAGTCGGCCTGCTCGCGCGACAGCGTGACCCCCAGCGCCCGGACCCCGTAGTTCTCAGCCGCGTGAACCACCATCCCACCCCAGCCGCAGCCCACGTCGAGCAGCCGCATGCCGGGCTCCAGGCCGAGCTTGCGGCACACGAGGTCGAACTTCTCGTGCTGGGCCTCCTCGAGCGTGGAGTCCTCGTCGGGGAAGACCGCGCACGTGTAGGCCATCGAGGGTCCGAGCACCCAGCGGTAGAAGCGGTTGGAGACGTCGTAGTGGTGGGAGACGGCCGAGGCGTCGCGGCGCTGGGAGTGGCGGCGTCGCCAGGCGCGACGGCGCTCGTTGGGCGGCGGCGCGACCGGGCGCAGGGCGCTCAGCTCGATCGAACGCAGGATCTGCAGCCGCTCGCGCCAGGAGAAGGTGCCGTCGTGCTCGCGCCACAGCCGCCGCAGCACCTCGAACAGGTCGCCGTGCAGCTCCAGGTCGCCGGCGACGTAGGCGCGGGCCAGGCCCAGGTCGGCGCGCGACTGGACCAAGTAGCTCACCGCCCGCGGCGAGCGGATCTCGGCCCGGGCGGGGGCGTCGCGCGGCCCCGCCCGGCTGCCGTCGTAGCCGACGAACTCGATCCCCGTCTGGCCTCCGCTCACGCGGTCGAACAGCGCGGCGGTGCTCAGCCGCTCAGCCATTGGCCACACACTTCTCGTAGAGGTCGAGCAGGCGGCCCTCGGGGTCGTAGGCCTCCTTCAGGTCCCGGTACACGGGACCGTTGTACAGCCTCCAGAACGTTTCGGCGTCGTAGAAGGAGGTCGAGTACAGCGACTTGCGCCCGCCGAGCCGCTCGACGACCTCCTCGATGCGCCGATTGTTGGCGCCGTCGGCCTCGCCCGCCGCCAGCGGCACGGTCGACCAAAAGCCGAAGTTGACGTAGAGCGTGTCCCGCTCGAGCGCGTAGAGGTCCCAGCCGACGGGGTCGCGCAGGCGCAGCGGGCAGACCCAGAAGGGCAGGATCGGGATCTCCTCGATCAGGAAGCGGAAGAAGTCCGGCGCCCGGTCGACGGGAACCTCGATGTCCTGCACCACGTGCTCCTGCTCGGGCAGCCCCCGCAGCCGGTCGAGGCGGCGCATGGGGCCGTAGCGGCGCTCGAAGGCGACCAGCTTCCAGTAGCTGTCCGAGCGCAGGAGGCGCTTGGGGACCAGGCGCCGCAGGCGGCGGTCCTGCACCCCGAAGGCACGCGAGCACCAGAACCAGTCGGTGTCCCAGCGCCAGAGGTAGTCACGAACGGTCAGGTGGTCGGTCTCCCGGCGCTGCCGCGAGCGGTAGTAGACCTCCATGCCCGTGTAGTCGCTGACGGAAGGCGCCTCGTCGCTGAACTCGCCGAGGGTCAGGTACATCTCCCGCGACCCGAAGACGGTGCCGTCCATGAAGTCGGGCTCCGCCTCGGCCATGGCGGCGAAGAAGGCCTCGGGGTCGGA
>Ga0126307_10003826_pt1 | contig 10367 bp, 8 predicted proteins | sample Plot28_FD_89955 | JGI IMG/M metagenome (GOLD analysis project Ga0126307, IMG submission 89955) | Serpentine soil microbial communities from UC McLaughlin Reserve, CA, USA - Plot28 | ecosystem: Environmental > Terrestrial > Soil > Grasslands | place: USA: UC McLaughlin Reserve, Lake County...
CGCCAGCACCGCGGCCTGCCGCTCGACCGCGCGGCGGAGCTGCCCGTAGGTCAGCTGGTCGGCGCCGTCGCGGACGGCGACCGCGTCCGGCGCCCGGTCGCACACCTGCTCGACCAGCTGCCAGAGCCCGGCCTCGGTGGGCGCCGGCCCGCCCCGGCCGAGGGCGTCCAGCCGGCGGGCCTGAGCCGGGCTCAGCGCCGCGACCTCGGCGAGCTGCCCGTCCAGCTGGTCGGCGAGCCCGGTCAGCGCGGCCCCGAGCTCGGCGGCCAGGCCGGCCGCCTCGGCCGGACCGAGCGCCGCCGGCGCGTACTCCAGCGCAAGCCGCGGCCGCGCGCCCCAGCGCTGCACGAAGACGATCGCATCGAAGACGGTGCCGCCGCAGTGCCCCTCGTGCAGCTCCAGCTCCAGCCCGCCGGCGTCGATCCGGGCCGGCACCAGCTCGTCGTGCGCGGCGAAGCCGACCTGGACCAGCGGGTTGCGGGCCGGGTCGCCGGCCGCGCCGAGGGCGGCGGCGAGCTGCTCGACCGGCACCCGGACGCCGTCCAGCGCCTCGGCCAGCGCGGCGGCGACCCCGGTGACGTAGCCGGCCACCGAGCCGGCCACCCGGCAGCGCACGGGGACCAGCGTGCTGCCGAGCCCGACCGCCGCCCGGGACCGCTCGCCGAGCCGGCCCACGCCGGGCACCCCGACGAGCAGGTCGGTGGTCCCGGTCCGCCGGCTCACCGCCAGCGCCCAGGCGGCCAGCAGCACGGCGTTGCGGGTGACCCCGCACGCGCCGGCGACCCGGCCGGCGGCGTCCCGCTGCGCGGCGTCCAGCTCGACGAGCAGCCGGGTGCCGCGGCCGTCCGCCACCTCCGGCCGGGTCCGGTCGGTCGGGATCTCCAGCCGGGTCGGCGCGCCCCGCAGGGCGGCTACCCGGACCGCGAGCGCGGCCGCGGTGGCCGGGTGCTGCTCGGCGGCCACGAACTCATCCGGGCTCGGGGCGGCCCCGTCGGGCAGCCGCCCACCGTAGGCCTCGGCGAGCTCCCGCCAGAACAGCCCCACGCTCCAGCCGTCGAGCAGCGCGTGGTGGCCGAGCAGGCCGAGCGCCCACCGCCCGCCGTCGGCCGGGGTGACCGCGAAGACGACCGCGGGCTGCTCGAACGGCCGCAGCAGCCGGTCGCTGTCGGCGGCCAGCGTGGCCTGCAGCGCGGCCCACGCAGCGGGTGCCGGGAGCGGCAGCTCCAGCAGCCGTGGCTCCCACTCCGGCAGCACCCGGACCCGCGGCCCGTCCGGAGTGGCGACGAAGACGCTGCGCAGCGCCTCGTGCCGGCGGGTCAGCCGGGCGAGGGCCGCGACCAGGCGGTCCGGGTCCTGTGGACCGCGCACGTCGGCGGTGAAGAGCAGGTGGAAGGCACGGCCCCCATGCACCTCGGCGCCGAGCAGCATCGCCTGCTGGGACGCCGACGCCGGCCGGGTCGCGCCGGTCCCGGCGGCGACCGGCCCCGGGTCCGCGGGTGGCAGCGGCCGGGCCGCGGACAGCACCTCGGCCAGCGGTCGCGGGCCGAGCAGGGCCACCACGTCCAGGCCGCGACCCAGCCGGCGCTCGGCCAGGGCGACCAGCGTGGCGGCCCCCAGCGAGCTGCCGCCGAGCTGGACGAACGAGGTCCCGCCGGCCCGCTCCCGCAGCACCGGCACCGGCTCGCCGAGCACCTCCGCCGCAACCTCCAGCCACGCCGGCTCACCCGTCCGGGAGTCGTGAGATCGCTGCATGAAAAGGGACGTTAACGTATCTTGACACACAAGCAACCAGTGATTTACTTCCACGGACACCAAGGATGACGAGGTCACAATCGGACCGTCCGCCGGGTGCCGTGCAGACACGAGGAGCGGCAATGGCGAAGGATGTCGAAGATCTCATCGACGAGCTCAACCAGGACAACGAGGCGTACTTCGCCGGCCTGCCCGAGACCGACACCGTCTACTGGGCCGACAGGCTGGACGGCAAGGCGGCGGCAGAGGCACTGAAGCCGCGGTGGTTCAACGAGATCCGCGGAGTGGAGATCATCGGCCGGTTCATCGGCCGGGTTCCCGACCTCAGCCTCAAGGCGCTGGTCGGCCGCCAGGTCGGCGACGAGGCCAAGCACGCGCGGCACTGCCGCAAGCGCATCGAGGCCCTCGGCGGCAGCGTCCTGGACTTCGAGCCGAGCCCGGAGCAGCTCGCCTTCGGCGACCTGCTGGACAGCATGGCCTACCCGGAGGAGTTCTTCGCCGCCCAGCAGCTCACCGTCGAGACGCAGAGCATCAAGCGCAACGAGAAGGCCCTGGCCCGGTTCGACCCGGACACCGCGGCCATGTTCGAGAAGCACATCAACCCGGACGAGCGGTTCCACGCCCGGCTCGGGCACGTCGGCCTGCAGGTCTTCGCCCGGACCACGGCGGCGCAGGACCGGGCCCGCCGGGCCTGCGTGACCATCCGCGAGGCGCACGTGGCGATGGTCCGGGCGCACAGCGGCCACATGCTGCAGTCCGGCTACCTCGGCTCCTGAGGTGACGGCCGTCGCCGTCCTCGGCCAGGGCGCCGTGGGCCGCGCCGCCGCGGACCGGCTGGCCGAGGCCGGGCACGAGGTGCACGCCGCCGACCGGGCGGACCGGGCCCGGGTGCTCGCCAGCGGCGCCGACGTGCTGCTGCTCGCGCTGACCCGGGGCGAGGAGTGCGCCGCCCAGCTCGCCGAGGCGCGGCAGCTGCCGCCGACCGTCCTCGACCTCACCACCCAGGCGCCGGAGTCCGCGCTGCGGTGCGCGGACCGGGCCGCCGGCGCGGGCGTCCGCTACCACGGCGGTGGCCTCACCGGCGGCGGCCGGGAGCTTCGGGCCGGCCGCGCGGTGCTGCTGCTCGGTCCGCCGGTCGAGCCGGGCCCGGCCGGGACGGTCGTCCGCGCGCTCGGGCGGGTCATCGCGTTCGGCGACCCGCCCGCCGCGGCGCGGGCGAAGGTGCTGCACAACTGGGTGCTGCTGGCCCAGCAGTGGGCTGCGGCGCTCGCCCTGGCCGACGCGCGCGAGCACGGGCTCGACGCGCTGGTGGAGGTGCTCGACTCCGGCACCGCGGGCCGGCCGGTGCCGGAGTGGTCGGTGGTCCGGGACGCCGCCGGCGAGCCGACCTCGACGTACCTGTCCCGGCTGGCCGAGAAGGACCTCGCGGCGCTGGCCCGGACCGCCCCGATGCTGGCCGCGGCCGCCGCGCCGCTGCTGGCCGAGTTGAGCCGGGTGTTCGCCCGGCTGCCCGAGCGCCCGTACACCGAGGCGCTGCTGCAGGCCGCCGCGGAAGCCCGCGGCCACACCGAGGAAGCGAGCTGACATGCCTCCCACCGTCCCGGCCGCGCTCAACGTGCCCGAGCAGCGCATGTGGTCCCTGTACGCGCAGCGACTGGCCGAGCTGCGGCAGGACCGGCGCGCGGCCACCGTGCTCGACCACTACCACCTCGGCGAGCTGAGCGCCGGCACGCCGGACAGCGCCCGGCTGGCCGATCTGGCCGCCGCCGTGCACCACCTGGAGAACGCGCTGGACGCCGACCGGGCCCCACTGCCCGACATCGAGCTGATGGAGCCGGACGACGTGGCCCGGCACCCCGGCTTCGACGGGGTCGAGGACGAGCTGGTGGCCGAGGAGGACTACCTGCTGGCCCTGCGCGAGGCGATCGGCGTTGGCTGAGGCCGACGGGCGCCCGGACTGGTTCTGGGAGCTCGCCATCGCGGCCAACGCCGTGGTCAAGGGACTGCTCGGCAGCCTGGGCCAGTCCGGGCACATCTGCGCGTCGGTGGACCCGCGCGCCGGTGAGGTGGACACCGCCGCCGGCTGGGCCGCGACGCTGGAGCGGCTGGTGGAGCTGGCCGCACCGGCCGTGCAGGCCGGCGACGTGGTCGTGGTGGCGGACAAGGTGGTGGCCGCCGGCTTGCAGCGGGTCGGGCCGCGGCGGGTGCTCTCCGACCCGGACCCGAAGACGGTGCCGGCCGACCGGATGCCCGAGCTGGCCTCCCGGTGGACCGGCGAGCTGGGCTTCGAGGTCACCCCGCAGCACCTGCTGCTGGCCGACGAGCTGGGCACCGACCGGAGCACCCTCGGCACCGACGACCCCAACGGCCGGGCCGCGGAGATCGCCGCGGCGGTCGCCGACCGCGCCGGGCTGGCCGTCGACGCGATCATCTCCGACACCGACACCGGCCTGGACACCCGCACCCCGCTGATCGGCACGGTGACCCTGGGTGCCACCCCGATCGGGGCCACCGCCGGGGTGAACCTGTACGAGGCGATGCGCTGCGCCGTCGCCGCCGAGTTCGCCCGCGGCCACGTCAAGCGGGTCCCGGTGGTGGTGTGCCGGCCGGCGCAGCGGCGGGCCGGGCGACCCGGCGTGGGCCGCCCCCGCGACTACGCCGGGTTCCTCGCCGCCGCCCGCGAGCCCGGACTGGCGCACGCATGACGGCTGCTCCGGCGCTGGTCTGGGAGGGACGGTTCCAGCCGATCCACCGGGGGCACGTGGCCTACGTCGGGGAGCTGCTGCGTCGGGCGCCCGCGGTGACCATCGTCGTGGTCGCCAACGAGCTGTCCCATGGCCGGTCGCCGGTGCCGGACTTCTCCCGGCTGGTCGACGCCCACCACGCCGCCGAGCGCAACCCGTGGCCGCTGTGGCTGCGGCACCGGATGGTGGTGGAGACGCTGCGGGCCGAGTACCCCGAGGCGGTCGGCGCCGGTCGGGTGCAGGTGGTCGCCGGGCACCGGCTCGACCTGGACTGGGACCTCTACCGGCGGCAGCTGCTGCCCGCCGACCGGGCCTTCGCGGTGCCGCTGCGGGACGCCTTCGAGGACGCCAAGGCCGCGGCCTGGCGCAGTCTCGGCGAGCGGGTCGAGCGGGTCGACGTCGCCCATCTGCCCGAGGTGTCCGGCGCGCTGGTCCGCGAGCGGCTCGCCACCGGCGGCGGGCTCGACGAGGTGCTGCTGCCGGCCACCCGGCGGCTGCTGTCCGAATACCAGGCCGACGCCGGCATGCCGGCCCCACCCGAGTCGGACCGGCCGCTGGTGGCGCTGCTGACGCCGATCGACGAGGCGCACCGCAAGGCGCTGGACGAGGTCGCGGACGTGGCGACGGCCGGGGAGGTCACCGAGCTGACCGAGCCGGACCGGCGGCGCTGCCGGGTGGTGGTGCTGCGCTCCGGCCCGTCGCTGACCGGGACCCAGCTGGACCTGCTGCCCGCGCTGACCGACGTGGTCCGCTCCGGCAGCGGCATGGACAACATCGACGTTCCGCAGCTGACCGCCCGCGGCATCCGGCTGCACCGGCGCCCGGACGTCGCTGCGGACTCGGTCGCCGAGCTGGCCCTGACCGGCCTGGCCGCGCTGTGCCGCCGGGTCGGCCTGGGCTACCGCTGGCTGCTGGACGGGGTCTACGCCAAGCACCTCCTCACCGGGGAGCCCCTCGAGGACCAGACGGTGGCGGTCTGGGGCGCCGGGCCGGTCGGCCGCGCGGTGTTCCGGCTGGCCCGCCGGCTCGGCATCGAGGCCGCCTTCGTCGAGCACCCGTCGGTGCCGGCCGACCAGCCCAGGATGCCGCTCGCGACGGTGCTGCAGGCGGCCAGCGCGCACATCCTCGCCGTCCCGCTGCGGGACACCACCCGCGGGCTGGTCGACGCCGGCTGGCTGGCCGAGGCCGCCCCGGCCCGGCCGTACCTGGTCAACGTGGCCCGCCACCAGCTGGTCCGGCTGGGACCGGTGGAGGACGCGCTGCGCGCCGGCACCCTGCGCGGCTGCTACCTCGACCCGATCGACGAGGCGGACCTGCCGGAGCTGCGCGACTTCCTCGACCGCACCCGCGGCTGCAACGTGCTGGCCACCCAGCATCAGGGTGCCCAGCGCACGGACGTGCGGGCCGTGCTCGACTCCTGGTCGGTGACCGCCACCCTCGGCATCCTCAGCCGCCCCGACCCCAGCCGGAGGTGATTCCCGTGCGCTGGTCCGCCGCGACGGAGTGCCTGGTGCCGCTGCAGGTGGACGGCGCCGGCCAAGCGCTGTACTGCGTGCACGCGATCGGTGGCACGGTGGGCTTCTTCGCCCCGGTGGCCCGCCGGCTGGCCGGGATCCGGGACGTGTACGGGCTGCAGTGCCACGGGATCAGCCCCGGGCACGAGCCGGACCGGACCATCGAGGCGATGGCGGCCCGGTACGTGGAGGCGATCATCACCGCGCAGCCGGCCGGCCCGTACGAGGTGCTCGGCTACTCGATGGGCGGGCTCGTCGCCTTCGAGATCGCCCGGCAGTTGAGCGCCCGCGGGCGGCCGGTCGGGCTGACCGGCATCCTCGACACCGCGCCGGCCGGCGTGCCGGTGCCGGAGGTGAGCACCGAGCAGGCGCTCGGGCTGATCTCCCGGGCGATCGGCTTCCACCCGCCGTACCAGGGCGACCCGGGACGGCCCGACGACGAGCAGGTGGCGGCGTTCCTGGCCGAGGCGGTCCGGCGCGGGATACTGCCGGCCGCCTTCACCGCCGCGGACCTGCGCCCGATGATCGACGTCTACGCCGTGAACGGGCGCGCCGGCAGCCGCTACCGGCCGGCCGCCCCCTACCGCGGTCAGCTGCACTGCCTGTTCACCGTCGGCAGCGGGCTGCTGTCGTACGTGGACGAGTGGCGCCGCTGCGCGCTGGGTGGGGTGACCGTCGACGTGCTCGATGCCGACCATTTCGCCCTGATGCACGAGCAGCACGCCGCCGAGGTGGTGGAGACGCTGCGCGGCTGGCTGTGAGGGCTAGAGCGGGGTCAGGGCGTGTCTGCCCGCCCGCGGTGCGCCGCCGGCGGGTTGGGAGACCCGCCCTGAACCCGGCGCAGCACGTGCAGCAGGTATTCCTTGCGGTCCAGCGGGTTGGCGTCGGTCCGCGGCCGGCTCGGCGGGGCCCCGGGCGCCGGCCGGTAGGAGTCGAACGCCGTCTCCAGCACGCCCTCGCCGCGGCTGAGCCCGGGCAGCTCGCGCTCCAGCTCGGGTAGCCGGGCCGCCGGCAGGAGACCGTCGACCAGGGCCGCCTCGCCCTCCACTGTGGAGCAGCCGGCGACCGCGCGCAGCCGTGTCAGCACCGGCTGCAGCGCGCCGAGGCTGTCCGCCGGCAGCTCCAGCCGGAAGCGCAGCACCGGCTCGTGCACCCGGGTGCCGGCCCGGCGCAACGCGGCCATCAGCACCAGCGGGGTGAGGTTGCGGAAGTCGCCGGCGGTGCTCGACATGCTCTTGTCGAACGACCCGTGCATGCGGCTCTGCCGCGGGTAGTAGCCCGAGTGGGTCATGGTCACCACGCAGTCGAGCACCTCCCAGCCGTACAGGCCCTCTCGCAGCGTCTCCCGCACGGTCTCCTCCACCGCCCGGAAGAACGCGTACGGCATCGAGCCGAGCTCCACCGCCAGCCCGAAGCCCACTCCGGACCCGACCGGGCCCGGTTCCACTCGGAGCCCCACCTGGGCCAGGAACGGGTTCGGCTCCTGGCCGATGAGCTCGTACGCGGCGCCGGTGCCGACCACCCGCTCGACGCAGAGGGTCGAGCTCGGCCGGAAGGTCACCTCGAGGCCGAAGTCGTCGGCCAGCGTCGCCTGCACCACCTCCTTCTGCACCTCGCCGTAGAGGGAGACGGACAGCTCGTGGCGGGAGTCGTCCTGGCGCAGGCCGATCAGCGGGTCCTGCTCGGCCAGCCGGGTCAGCGCGACCTGCAGCGCGCCGGCGTCCGAGCGGTGCACCGGGACCACCACGGTCTCCAGCGTGGGCCGGGCGAACTGGGCGTCCACCGGGGCCGGCCGCCCGGCGGCGGGCACCCCGACCGGGTCGCCGATCCGGACCCCGGCCAGGCCCCACAGCTTGCCGATCTGGCCGGCCCGGACCTCGCTCGCCGGCGCCGCCAGGCCGGCCCGGAACACCTCGATCCTGGTCACCTTCGCCGCCCGGTCGGTGCCGAAGGCCAGCCGGTCGCGGACCCGGACGGTGCCGGCGAACAGCCGGGCGTAGGCGACCTTCTCCCCGGCCGGGCCGCGCTCGACCTTGAAGACGGTGCCGGAGACCGGCGCGGCCGGGTCGCCCGCGGCGGCCGGCAGCAGCTCGGTGAGGCCGGCGGCCAGCGCGTCCACCCCGGCCCCGGTGATCGCCGAACCGAGGAAGACCGGGTGCACCAGCCCAGCGCGGGACTGGCGGGCCAGCGCCCGGCGCAGCCGGCGGTGGGACACCGCGGACTCGTCGGCGACGTACGCGGCGAGCAGCTCGTCGTCGTGCTCGGCGAGCCGGTCCAGCAGCACCCGGGTGAAGCGTGCCTCACTCGGTTCGAAGGGGACGAAACGGGCACCGCGGGTGCCCGCGTCGGCCGACCGTCCCATCGGGACGATCGCCGGGGTCAGCTTGGCGGCGACCGCGGCGACCACCCGGTCCGGGTCGGCGCCGGCCCGGTCGAGCTTGTTGACGAAGAGCAGGGTGGGGATGCGCAGCCGGCGCAGGGTCCGCATCAGCACCCGGGTCTGCGCCTGCACACCCTCGACCGCGGACAGCACCAGCACGGCGCCGTCGAGCACGCCGAGCACCCGCTCCACCTCGGCGATGAAGTCCGGGTGGCCCGGGGTGTCGATGAGGTTGACCGTGACGTCGCCGACGGCGAAGGACACCACGGCGGACTTGATGGTGATGCCGCGCCGGCGCTCCAGCGCCAGCGAGTCGGTCTGCGTGCTGCCGGCGTCGACGCTGCCGATGTCGTCGATGACGCCGGCGGTGTGCAGCAGCCGCTCGGTCAGGCTGGTCTTACCGGCGTCGACATGGGCCAGGATCCCGAGGTTGAGCAGTCGCACGGAGCGTCATGTCCTTTGCGTGACGGGCGAAGGCGGACATGAACGCTGCTGTCATCTGCTGCTCCCGGTCTCGGCTGCTCCTCCCCCAGCACAGCAGGCGGCCGGGCCGCCCGGCAAGCGGAATTCCGCGCGCCCGGTGCCGGTGTGGGTCCGCCCGAGGCCGGGAAGTCGAGCCCCTCAGCGGCGAACCCGGCAGCGAAGGCCAGCACCTGGGGCTCACGCGGTCGCGGTGGCGTGGAGCCGTCGCGGTAGCGTCGGAGCGGCGCCGCCTCCCGTGACGCCGCCTGCTGCCGCCGCGTCGGTGCTCGTCGCCCTTGCGGACCGGTCGCTCATGCGGCAGGTGTCACTCCTCCTCACCACGGGTACTCGGCCTGCAAACGACCTTTGCAGGGACCGGACCCGAGGAAGGACGACCTGTGGCTGGAGCGGCCGGCAGGCTCGGCTGGCAGATCGTGGCGCTGGGCTTCGCGGTGCCGGCCGGCATCGCCATGCGCAAGGCGATCGAGGCCGGCTGGCGGAAGGCGAAGCACGACGACCCGCCGAAAAACCCGGCGGCTCCCGGCACAGCGTGGAGCGAGGCGCTGGCCTGGGCGGCGGTGTCCGGGATCGCGGTGGCCGCGGCCCGGCTGGTGGCCGCCCGCGGCGCGGCGGCGACCTGGAAGTCGCTCACCGGCGAGCTGCCGCCCGGCGTCGAGGACGTCGGCACCACCTGATCCCGCCGGCGCCTCCCGGTCCGGGCGGTCGCGGCCGGGTCGGCCGGCCGCATCCGACTCAGGAGCGGCTTCCAGCGCGGCGATGTCGGCGTGCCGCCGGGCGCAGCCGGTGCCCGGCGACCGAGGCCGGGCGGCGCAGCACGAGCGCGTCCGGCTCCTCGGCGTCGAGCAGCCGGGCGCGCCGCTGCCCTCCACCGTCAGCCGCGGCCGGGACGGGTCCAGGAGGCGCCGTCCGGGGTCATCTCGACCTTCGCCCGCTCCTCGGCCGGCGCCGCCGGCCGGGCGCCGTCGCCGCGGCCGGCGCCGGACCAGGCCGGCTCGCCCGCGGTGCGCTCCCGGACCGACTGCGCGAGCCCATCGAGGATGTCGTACTCGCTCGCCACCAGCTCGCTCACCCCGACCGCGGCCACCACCTCGCGCAGGATGAGCGCCCCGGCGGCGATCACGTCGACCCGCCCGGCGTTGATCACCTTGTGCTCGGCGCGCTGCGCCCGGGTGCTGCCGAGCAGGCTCGCGGTGACCGCGCGGATCTCCTCGGCCGGGATGCGAGCCTGGTGGATCCGGTACGGGTCGTACTCATCGAGGCCGAGCGCCAGCCCGGCCACGGTGGTGACCGAGCCGGAGACGCCGATCAGGCTGCGGGCCCGGTCCACCGGCACCTCGACCGCCGCCTCGGCCAGCGCGGCCCGGATGTCGGCCTCGGCGGCGGCGACCTGCTCGGCGGTCGGCGGGTCCCCGTGCAGGTGCCGTTCGGTGAGCCGGACCGATCCGATGTCCATGCTGTAGCCGGCCGCGACAGAGTCCCGGTCGCCCAGCACGA
>Ga0126307_10003827_pt1 | contig 10365 bp, 12 predicted proteins | sample Plot28_FD_89955 | JGI IMG/M metagenome (GOLD analysis project Ga0126307, IMG submission 89955) | Serpentine soil microbial communities from UC McLaughlin Reserve, CA, USA - Plot28 | ecosystem: Environmental > Terrestrial > Soil > Grasslands | place: USA: UC McLaughlin Reserve, Lake County...
CATGTCACGGGCCTTCTGGAGACGCACCTGATTCATCTCGGAGATGATGACCGGCGCCGCCCCTTTGAGCTTGGCGAGCTGGAGATGGGCCAGGCCCATGGGGCCGGCCCCGATGATGGCGACGCTGCTACCCGGCTGGATTTCGGCTCGCTCCTGCCCATGCACCGCACACGCAAGCGGTTCGATGTACGCGCTCTGCTGGGGGGAAAGCTCTTCCGGAACCTGGTAGATAGCTGAGGCGGGAGCCTTGACGAACTCAGCGAGCGCGCCATGCGTGTGCACGCCGATCTGACGGATCTGCTCACAAAAGAGCTTCTGCTGGCGCCGGCAGAAGTAGCAATGGCCGCAGGCCAGATTGATATCTGCCGTCACGTAGTCGCCAGTTTTGACATGATCGACGCCGTCTCCAACCGCCACGACGTGGCCGGAGAATTCGTGCCCTGGAATCAGCGGGAGGTTCGGCGCGGGAAACGACCCGCGCAGAATATGAACGTCGGTACCGCAAATGCCGCACATGTCGACGTGTAGCAAGACGTCGTTCGGTCCCACCTCAGGGACCGGTACTCGCTCGACTCGTAGTTCATTCGGTCCGTAGAACATTGCCGCCTTCATCGTGCTTGGCAGCTGACGCACGTGCGTCCTCCTCTCACGTGATGCTCAAGCCTGAGCCAAGACCTTCTGCTTCAGGAAGGCCAGTCCGTCGCGAGCAAGCGCATCGCCTGACTGCGCGACCGGCCGCCATGTCGAAACGGCGCGGGCGATCTCCTTGATCTCTGGGGTAAACGACTCAATCACGACGAGACCGTCGTAGCCGGTCCCAGCGAGGGCGGCGAAGACGTCATCCCACTCCACATGCCCAGAGCCAGGTGCCCCGCGGTCGTTCTCGCAGGCGTGGAAATGACGCAGTCGCGTGCCCGCGGCTGTGATCGCGCCCGGAATGCTCTTTTCTTCGATGTTCATATGGAACGTGTCCAGCAGCAGTCCGACGTTGTCGAGACCGATTCGCCCGCAGAGGTCGAGACCCTGCTCCACTGTATTGACGAGGTCGGTCTCGAACCGATTCAGTGGCTCTATCGCTAAGCCGACACCCCTCGCGGCGGCGTATTGCCCGACCTCGCGGAGGCTGTCGGCTGCCCACGTGCGCTGTTGCTCGCGCTCGGAATCGGGGAGCAGGCGCGTCTTGCCGGTCGCTGAGTACATGGGACCGATGACGTTCGGCGCACCGACCGCCGCGGCAAGGTCGATGCACGTTTTGAGGTAGTCGATACCGAGCCGGCGACGACTGGACTCCTCGTGAGAGACATCTCGATTGGGGCCGAACGCGCCGCAGACCGCGATGGTCACCCCGGCATCAACTGCGGCCCGTCGCACCGCGTCGGCGCTGACCCGCGCCGGGTCCTCGATACAAATCTCAAGAGTATCGAAGCCGAGGCTCGCCACACGCTGAGCAAGGTGCAGCTTGTCGTCGCCGAAGGGCGACTCCCAGATGAACGTGCTGGCACCGAACCGCACGGCTATGCCGCCTCCTGGAGGCGGGATTCGACCTCTTTCATGTGGCGGATAGCCTGCTCCGTGTATTGATCGAAAAACGCCTCCTGCCCGCCAGCCTTCATGGCGCCGAAGGGGTCAGCGCTGGCTGGAAGGAGCTCGAAGCTGAGGTATCCGGAATACCCGACGTCGATCAGGGCTTGCAGGATCGGGAGAAAGTCGAGGTGACCCGCCCCCGGCGCGGCACGGTTGGAGTCGGCGAGGTGGACGTGCTGCAGGAGAGCACCGTACTGCCGAAACGCATCCGGGATCGATGCCTCTTCGAGACTCATGTGGAACGTATCGCCCTGAATGCCGCCGTTGCTGAGACCGACCTCCCGCCAGAGGCTTGCCGCCTGCTCCAGGCGGTTCATGAAATAGGTTTCGTACCGGTTCCAGCACTCCAGCGAGAGATTTACTTCTAGCGGCGCTGCGTACTCTCCAGCGGCTCGAATTCCCTCCACTGCCCAGCGCCGCTCATCTTCGGGCGCGGCCAGCGGCTGCGTTTTCATGCATGCGGTTGGGTGGACGATGATGGTCGGCGCGCCCATCGTCGCCGCAAAATCGGCGACGTCCTTCACGTATTGCACGGCGTTGGCCCGCACCGCCGGATCGGGGTGCGCCAGATCACGCTCTGGGGTGTAGATCGAACAGATCGAACTGACCGTGATTCCAGCGTCGTCGGTCAGTCGCTTGATCCGCTTTGGATCGAGCTCGGCTGGTTCACCGACGACCTCGATCGCGTCGTAACCGAGCCGGGCGACGCGATCGATCGAGTCGGCGATGTCCTCGCCGTAGTAGACGAGGGCGTTGTATGCGTACCGATATCGTGTCACCGATCTCCTCCCGCTACGCCTGGGCCGAGTCGAGCAACGGCTTCATGTACTCGTAGGCCTCACGCGCGAACTTGTCGGGCTGCGCATTGCGGTAGTTGAACCCGATCTCCATCGACAGGAACCCGTCGTAGCCAATGTCGTTGAGGGCCTGAACCAGGCCGATGAAGTCTCCCCGGCCCTGGCCGGGTGGCAGGCGATCGATGTCGGAAATGTGGACGTAGCGTAGGTCCTTACCCATCCGGTAGACGTAGTCGGTCGGGACCTCGTTGCGGTACATGGCATGGATCGTGTCGAACATCAGCTTGACGTTTGGCGCGTCGACGGCTCGCATCATCTCGATCCCATCCTCGGCGCTCTCGAGCAAATTCCCGTCGGCCGGGTTTTGCTCGATTACCACGGTCACGCCGAGATCCGCTGTGGCCTGGCCGATCTCTGCCAGCGCCTCGCGACTCCACGCGAACGCCTGCTTCCATTCGGTGCCGAAGATCACCCAGCCGGCGACATAGAGCAGGGTGTCGCCACCCAGATCGGCGCAGAGCTGGGCGACCTCCTTGTACTGCTCGATCGCGGCCTGCCGCTCCTCGGGCAGCGGTGAGGCCACGTTGAACCCTGGACCACCTCCTGGGGCCGGCAGCATCGCCGAAACGACGATGTTGTTGTCCGCAAGCACCTTTCGGATATCGCGCCGTCGCTCCGGGCTCATGTAGGCTGGATAGGCATGGGGCGCTGCGGCCCCGATCTCGATGCCGTCGTACCCGATCCGCGCGATGCGCCGTATCGTCTCCTCTAGCGGATAGGCGGGAACCCAGATCGGAAAGCTCGAATAGACCCAGGTGTTGAACGAGAGCTTCATGCGCCCCTTCCTTATCACGTCGTCAGATGACCAACTGCCGCTATTCCCAAACGAAGACCGCTTTTTCCGTCAGCCGCTCATCGAACATGCGAAACGCGGTCGCCGCGTCGTCGAGCGGGAAGCGGTGGGTGATCAGCTTCTCGACCGGGATGTTGTGGTCGACGACAAACCGGGTGATATCCGGCCATTCCCAGATTGGGAAATACCAGGCTCCAATTACCGTCAGGAGCTTGCGAATGAGCTGATCGCTCGGGTTGATCTCGGTCTGGCGCGACTCGCCGATGAACGCCACCCGGCCGAACTTCGCCGCACTGTCCAGCGCCGCGTTCTGCCCGGCGGGACTGCCTGAGCAGTCGATGGCGACGTCGACACCACGGCCCCCAGTCAGCTCACGCAGTTGTTCAACAGGATTCTCCTCGCGGCTGTTGATCGTCTCGTCGGCGCCGAGCCCCCGTGCCTGCTCCAGCCGGCTCTCCAGAATGTCGACGGCGATCACCCGCGCGCCGCGCCCCTTCGCAACCAGGATGCCGGCCCCACCCATCGGGCCGATGCCAAACATGGCGATGGTATCGGCGCCGGAGACGCCAAGCCGGCGTTGCGCGTCGAATTGCGTGCCGACCATGTCGGTCATCACCGCACCGGCCTCGTAGCTGATCTCTTCTGGAAGCTTGAGGCAATTTCCGGCGGGCACGACGATATAGTCGGCATTGCCACCATCGACGTCGAATCCAACGCATTGCCAGGTTGGGCAGAGAAACATATAGCCACTGCGGCAGAACTCGCAATTTCCGCAACCGACGCCGAGATAGATGGCAACCCGATCTCCTGGAGTGACCGCCGTCACCCCAGCCCCGACGGCGACGACCTCACCGGCCGGCTCGTGCCCCGGCACGATCTGGCCGGTCGCGGTAGCTTCACCGCCAACGATCGGCTTCCCGTAATAGAGGCTCATGTCGCTGCGACAAATGGCCGAGGCGCGTACCCGCACGAGTGCCTGACCGGGACCCGGCTGCGGTGTGGGTCGCTCGACCACGGCAACTTCGCGGTCACCTGGGAAGAGCACTGCTTTCATCAATCTCGATCTCCTACTCGCTTCTCGATGACACAGCGGGGCTTCACTTGACGGCGCCGAGCGTCAATCCTTCGATCAGGTGCCGGCGCAAGAGGAGAGCCATGATCACCACGGGCGCGACGATGATCGTCGCCGCGGCGCTGAGACTGCCCCACTGGGTGCCAAACATCCCGGTGAACTCGCTAATACCGACTGGAGCCGTCTTAACCTGCGACCGCGTCAAGGTGAGCGCGAACAAGAACTCGTTCCATGCCAGAAGCATGCTCAAGATCCCCGCCGTCGCGATGCCCGGCGCGGCGAGGGGCAGCACGATACGGCTGATGATCTCCATGCGTGAGGCGCCGTCGACCAGCGCGGCGTCTTCGATCTCCTCGGGGATTTGCCGGATCGAACTGCGAAGGACCCAGATGACGAGCGGCAGATTGAAGGCGGCATAGGGCACGATCAGCGTCAGATATCGATCGATCAATTGCAGCCGCCCGGCCAGGATGAAGACCGGAATCACGGCCACGACGGGCGGAAACATGATGGTCGAGAGGATCCACAGCGCCAGAAAGCGTTTTCCTCTGAAACGGAGTCGCGCGAGCGCGTACGCCGCGAACAGACCGAGCACCAGCGCCAACGCCGTTGAGCCAACGGCCACGATCACGCTGTGGAGCAGTAACGGCCCGAATGGGGTGACAGCAGCTCCCTGCAGAACGTCGACGTAGTGTTGCAGCGTCGGCTGAAACTGCCAGGTCGGCGGGATTGTCTGGGCATACCCTTCCGGTTTGATCGAGGTCGTGACCATCCAGACGAGAGGAACCATCGCCAGGAGCACCCAGGTCCAGAGGGCGACTTGGCTCAGCGCCGCGAGGGTGCGTTGAGTCGCTGTACTTCGCACCTCAAGCCTCCACTAGATCGGAATTGCGCGCCAGAATGCGCAGCATCTGCGGCACGAGGATCGACAGAAAGACCAGAAACGCGATGCCAAGGGACGCTGCCGCCCCGACGCTGAAGTCCTGGAGGGCAGTGCGGTAGATCGTCAGATTGATGATCTCCGTAGAGATGCCGGGGCCACCACCGGTAAGAACCCGGATGGTGCCGAACGTCTTGAATGCTTCGAGCGTCCGCAACAGCACGGCGATCGCCACGAACGGACGCAATAAGGGGAAGGTGACATCCCAGAAGAGTCGCCACCCCTCCGCGCCGTCGACAGCAGCGGCTTCACGCGGCTCCGGTGGGATGCCTTGCAGCCCCGCCATCAGGATGAGGGCAACGAACGGCGTCCATTGCCAGACGTCGAGGCTGATAACCGTGAACCAGGATGTCTGAGGGTTGCTCAACCAGGCGATCGGCTCGTGCATGATGCCGATCTGGCGCAGGTAGTAGTTGACCCAGCCGTAGTTGGGGTTGAACAGCTCGCGCCAAACGAGTGCTGACACGACCGGCGTCACGGCCATCGGCAGAATGAGGAGCGTTGCGGCGGCAGCGTTCGACCGGCTTTTCGGCGCGAGCATGAGAGCCAGCAGCAACCCGAGCGCCAGCTCGATCCCGACCGCAGCGACAACGAACAGGATGGTGACTAGCATGCTGTAGCGGATGTCGCCATTTGTTGCGATATTCCGGTAGTTCTCCAGCCCAATGAATGGAGCGTTGTCCGGCGTCATGAGGTTGAAGCGCCGGAAACTCGCCCACAGCAAATAGAGCGCGGGGAAAATAGTCATGAGAAGCAGGACGCCAACGGCCGGCGTGACGAGCGCCCAGCCGAGCCCGTTGGATTGTTCCCGCGTGGGTTTCATGACGTCCTTCAAGTTTACGTTCAAGAGATTCGCGCAATACTCCCAAAGTGGGGTGCGGCGCCACCCCGCGAGCGCGGCAGACGGGGTGGCGCCGCGAGTGCTAGCTGACGGGGTACCCCGCCTCTTGCAAGAGCCCCTTCACCTTATCCGCTGCTGATTGCAGGGCCTCTTCGGGAGTCATGGAGCCAGTCGCGGCACTGTTGACCGCTACCCAGATCTCTTTGTCGACAGCCCCGTAGTTCGTCAGTCGGGGGCGGCCGACCCCGAGCGCCAGCGATTGGCCCAGGATGTCGTAGAAGTTCCCGAACTTCGTCGCGTTCTCGTCAGTCTTCGCTGCCTCGTAGACCGACTTGCGGCTGGGGTGGAGCTGGGCCGCGAGCATTTTGGTTTGAGTTGGGCCGCTAGTGAACCAGTTTGCGGCGCGGTAAGCCCACTCCTTGTTCTGGGAGGCCTTGTTCACGCTGAGCATCCAGGTTCCGAAGTGGGGGCCGCGTGTCTCCTTCTCCGGGACAAGGGCATACGTGATGTTGCCCTGCACATCGGGAGCCAACACCTCGGTGTGGTAGTTCATGCCGATGGCGGTTAGACCCGAGGTGAAGGCAGCCGAGGCGTCGTCCCAGGAGAAAGACGTCACGCCGGGCGGAGTCACCTTGTGCTCGTTGATCAAACTAGCGTAGTAGGTCAATGCGTCCACGCCCTCTGGGGAGTTGAAGGCCAAAGTGAAATCGTCCGAGACCATGTAACCGTTACCGCCCCAGGCCGCCAGGAGCGTCTTGAAGTCGTCGGTTGCCCAGTCGCCGTTCCCGGGCATCAGAGTTGTGCCGTAGAGGTTCTGATCAGGGCGCGTGAAGAATTTGGCAACATCCGTGAACTCGTCCCATGTTTCAGGGAAGGCAAGGGCGCGGCCATGCTCGGACTCGAACGCCGCCATGTCATCTGCATTCTCGAAGAGATCAGTCCGGTACATGGCGACGAGAGCGTTGGCCTGAAGTGGGAGGCCATAGATTTCGAAGCCTTCGCCGGTGATCGCCTCGACGTCGATTCCGGTCGGATCGGGGAACTGCAAATGAGAGGCAGTTGGGTTGTAGACCGCGGTATCGAAGAAAACCTTCTCGATAAAGTCGTCGAGTGCCGGATCGGACACGTCGTTGAGTGCCTCGTTCGTGACGTACCCACTCAGTGGCTCGAGCTTACCGGTGAGCGCCGGAGTCCAAGGCGTGTCGACAATGATGACGTCGTAGTAGGGACTATCGACAGCCAGCTCGGCGAAAACCTTCTGTTGGAGTGCGTCATAGGGCTGAGAATCGAGCACGATGTCGATGCCGGTCTCGGCCTTGAAATCAGGAATAGCGAGCTTGATCGCCTCGACGTCCGCCTCGACTGTGGCGTAGAGCATGTTGAGCGATGCTGGCTTCTCCGCATCCTGGCGGAGAAGGGCTGTGCGAGGGGCAGCCGAAACTGAGGATTTGCTGAGCACTGGAAGCGATAGCCCCATTGCTACGGCACTCATCATCAAGTGGCGTCGGGTCACGCCCTTTGATTCAGTCTGCGTCACGTCGCCGATCTGCGTGTTCTTCATCCTCATCCTCCCAAAGCCCCATGTTCCCGGGGCGCGAGTTTTCAGCCGAACCCTGCCGTAGAACTAGGTCACTAACGAACGGTTCTTCACGTTCGGTAGGCCGTGATACCGCTCTGCATAAGCCGTGCCGAAGCGCTGTGGGGGTGGCATAGACGTTGTGCGGTAGGGTTAGCAACCCGCTCTCATCTCTGTAAAGTTAAGATTGACTCGTAATGAAGAGCAGGAATTCGCGTGACCAATGCATGACCAAAAAGTCGTTGCAGAGTGAGAATCACGCGGTGTTACGGCACATTCACTACCTGTGGTTCGAATCTCTCCCGTCCCCACGCCGTTTCTAAGCACGTGAATCGACGCAGCGGATCGTCCGACGACGCGGTCAGGCTCCTAATGTGGTGCCGATCCGAGAGCCTCGAGGCAGAGTCGTCTCCATATCTCGATAAATGCATTCAACGACCCTAACGAGCGTCGGGGTAGGAAAAGCCGATCGGGGCGCGCTGGGGCTCTGACTCTTCCTCCTCCGGGCAGCTCGCCGTGAGACACTGCAGCGCGAAGGCGGCACGGCGTTGGGCGGGCGAGAGCGCGTTGCGGTCGATGATCAGGCCGACCCGCTGAAGTCGGGTTGCCGTGCGGTAGAGAGATTCGGCTGCGGCGACTTGCTTGGCGTCCATCGTGTCCTCCTTGAACTTGCAGTGCTAGCAACGAGTGCTGATTCGTTGACTCCAACGTATGACGCGGCCGCGCCCACGGCTGCCAAGCAGGGAACAGGGCGCATGCCAATTTATGAACACGTGGCGCGCCGAACGCGAAGGCAACTGGACGTCTCCCTATGACGGCAGACCCGGTGCGGTTAGCTGATCGCGCTGGAGTATCACGAGCTGGCGCGTGCATTCGTGGGGGGACGCGTCCCGAAGTCGATGGGGAGATGGGCAGGCGTGACGTCGCCCTCGTCTCCGCCTCTTCGAATCGCAGGCCGCCGGGCGTCCGGTGACGATCGCCGAGGTCGAGTCGGGTGCCGTCGGCGCCTATTAATGGGAGATCGACGAGCAAATTGGGGCTGGTTTCCTCGCCAGATCGGGCCGGGCGCCCATCATGATGCGACTCTCGCACAGCACCTGGGGGATACCGCAGGTCTCAATGGACGTCGCCGTCGCGCACTGCGCGGCGCTGGGCTTCGATGGGTTAGAGCTGGCGGTCAGTCCGGGTTGGACTACCGACGCGGCGGGGCTAGATGCCGGCGAGCGACGCCACATCCGCACGCTCTAGGACGACCACCAGCTGGAGCTGTGCGGGCTATCCGGCAACACGCCGCTGCTGGTCTCAGATGCGGACGAACATGCCAAGAATATGGCACGACTAGGCGGATATCTGGATCTCGCCGCCGAGTTGCAGCGTCCGGGTGAGCGCCTCACGGTCAGCACCACCTCTGGGGGCGACCCGGATGATTGGGAGCGAGTCAAGGGGATGCTGGTGGACTGCTTTGGCGAACTGGCCCTGTACGCGCAGCGCGCGGGGGTGATGATCGGCATGGAACCGCACATCGGGGCCGCGCTGCACCGCCCGGAGCAGGCGCTGTGGCTCCTCGAGCAGATCGACTCACCCGGTCTGACGATCACTTCGACACCAGCCACTTCAATGTGCAGGGGATGACGATGGAGCCGGTCATCGCCCAGCTTGCGCCGCACAGCGCCCACACGCACGTCAAGGACGAGCGCGGAGTGGCGCCCGACCATGAGTTTCTCATTCCCGGTGAAGGCGAGATGGACTACGTGCGCTACCTGACAGCCATGCAGCGGGCCGGCTATTCAGGCCACATCGTGGTCGAGATCAGTCTTATGGTGCAGCGCCGTGCGGATTACGACGCCCTCGAGGCGGCCAGCCAGTCCTACAGAGTCTTGGCCAGAGCGTTCGACGATGCAGGCAGCGCCCGCGAAAATGAAGCTCGGCCTAGGGCACTCGTTCGGCGCGGGTGATCAACGCTCCTGTTTCTCGAGGTCAAGGGCACAGCCGTTCATGCAGAAGCGCATCCCGCCGGCTTCCCGCGGACCGTCAGGGAAGACGTGACCGAGGTGGCCGTCGCAGCGGGCACACCGCACTTCCGTGCGTGCCATGCCGTAGGAGCGATCCTCGATCGTCTTTACGGCGCCGGGGAGTGCCTCCGTGAAACTCGGCCATCCGGTGCCGGATTCGAACTTGGCGTCGCTGGCGAAGAGCGGATTACCGCAGCCAGCACAGCGGTACGTGCCGTCGTCCTTGACATCAAGGTATGGCCCGCTAAACGGCCGCTCGGTGCCGTGCTTGCGAAGCACCGAGTATTGCTCCGGCGTTAGTCGCTGCCGCCACTCTTCGTCGGTCTGGGGGATATCTTGAATCTCGGTCATGGTGGGCTCCAATCGGCGATGCGCGCGGCTTCTCGACAGGAGTTAACGATAGTCAGCGGGTGTGCGCGATGCAATCGCGACGGGGGAACTCGTATCCGCCGTCCCAGGGCAAAAGGGGTGCCCTGCCGCTGCTCGAAGGCAGCGACCAGGGCACACCAACACGATTGAGCTTGCAACGACGGACGAGGTCTAGATCGTGGGGTTTGCTCCCGTCCCGCGATCCCTGGCAATCGACGCGTCGACCTCAGCATCCTCGTCGACGAAGACCTCTTCACGGCGCACGGTGCCACTGACCTGCTCGGTGCGCTGCTCGGCCTCCTTGCTGATGACGACCTCTTC
>Ga0126307_10003828_pt1 | contig 10365 bp, 8 predicted proteins | sample Plot28_FD_89955 | JGI IMG/M metagenome (GOLD analysis project Ga0126307, IMG submission 89955) | Serpentine soil microbial communities from UC McLaughlin Reserve, CA, USA - Plot28 | ecosystem: Environmental > Terrestrial > Soil > Grasslands | place: USA: UC McLaughlin Reserve, Lake County...
ACCGCGGACAAGCACTCCACCGGCGGCGTCGGCGACAAGATCACCTTGCCCTTGGCGCCGCTCGTGGCGGCCTGCGGGGCGGCGGTCCCGCAGCTGTCGGGCCGCGGGCTGGGCCACACCGGCGGGACGCTCGACAAGCTGGAGGCGATCCCCGGCTGGCGGGCCGACGTGCACGAGGTGGCCTACCTGGCGCAGCTGCGCGACGTCGGCGCGGTCATCTGCGCGGCCGGGAACGACCTCGCGCCGGCCGACAAGCTGCTCTACGCGCTGCGCGACGTCACCGGCACCGTCGAGTCGATCCCGCTGATCGCCAGCTCGATCATGAGCAAGAAGATCGCCGAGGGCGCCGACGCGCTCGTGCTGGACGTCAAGACCGGCTCCGGCGCGTTCATGAAGGACCCCGACGCGTCCCGCGAGCTGGCCCGCACGATGGTCGGCCTGGGCGAGGCGGCCGGGGTGCGGACCGTCGCGCTGGTGACCGCGATGGACCGGCCCCTGGGCCGCGCCGCGGGCAACGGCGTCGAGGTGTCCGAGTCGGTCGAGGTGCTCGCGGGTGGGGGACCGGACGACGTCGTCGAGCTGACCCTCGCGCTGGCCCGGGAGATGCTCGCCGGTGCCGGGCGGGACGACGTCGACCCGGCGGACGCGCTGCGGAACGGGCGCGCCATGGACGTCTGGCGGCGGATGATCGCCGCCCAGGGTGGCGACCCCGATGCCCCGCTGCCGAAGCCGGCGGAGACGCACGTGGTGACCGCGCCGGCCACCGGCACGCTGACCCGGCTCGACGCGTTCTCGCTCGGGGTGGCCGCCTGGCGGCTCGGCGCCGGCCGGGCGCGCAAGGAGGACCCGGTCTCGGCCGCCGCCGGGGTCGTGTGGACCGCCGCCGTGGGGGACGAGGTCACCGAGGGCCGGCCGCTCCTGGAGCTGCAGACCGACGACGCCGACCGGATCCCGCGGGCACTGGAGGCGCTCGAGGGGGCGATCGGGATCGACACCGACGACGAGCCGCTGCCCCTGATCCTCGACCGGATCACCGCCTGACGGCGGCCCAGCTCACAAGAGGACACTGTGCACCCGTGACCCGTTCCTCCTCGGCGCCAGTGGTGGCCGCGGTGCCGTCCGCCGGCGACGCGCTCGATACCTCGGCGGCGATCTCGATCCGGGGGCTGGTCAAGCGGTACGGGGACTTCGTCGCCGTCGACGGGCTCGACCTCGACATCCGGCGCGGCGAGATCTTCGCGCTGCTCGGCCCCAACGGCGCCGGCAAGACGACGACGGTCGAGATCTGCGAGGGGTACCGGAAGCGGGACGCCGGGGAGGTGCGCGTGCTCGGCGAGGACCCGGCCGACGGCGCCCGCCGCTGGAAGGCGCAGCTCGGGATCGTGCTGCAGTCCGGCGCAGGCGACAGCCAGCTCACCTGCCGCGAGCTGCTGAGGGCGCAGGCGTCCTACTTCTCCGATCCCCGCGACCCCGACGAGGTGCTGCAGCTGGTGGGCCTCACCGAGAAGGCGAACGTCCGGGGCCGGGCCCTGTCGGGCGGCCAGCGGCGCCGGCTGGACGTCGCCCTGGGCATCGTCGGCCGACCCACCCTGCTCTTCCTCGACGAGCCCACCACCGGGTTCGACCCCGAGGCGCGACGGCAGTTCTGGTCGCTGATCCGCTCGCTGCGGGAGCTGGGCACCACGATGCTGCTCACCACCCACTACCTGGACGAGGCGGAGGCGCTCGCCGACCGGGTGGGCGTGATCGCGCACGGGCGGCTGATGGAGGTCGCCGTCCCGTCGTCGCTGGGTGGGCGCGAGACGGCACCCGCCGTCGTCAGCTGGACCGAGGACGGCGTCCGGCGCTCCGCCGACACCGCCACGCCGACCGCGTTCGTGCGCGAGCTGGCCGCGCGCTTCCCCGGTGAGGTGCCCGACCTGGCGGTGGCCCGCCCGACCCTCGAGGACGTCTACCTGCGGATGATCGGGGAGCCGGCATGACAATGACGCCCGTGCGGCCGGACGTCGCGTTGCCGCCCCTGGCCTCGGTGTACCGCACCCGCGGCTCGGTCGAGCTGAAGGAGTTCTTCCGGCAGCGGGAGTCGGTGGTGTTCACGCTGCTCTTCCCGGTCATCCTGCTGGTGGTCTTCGGGGCCGTCCTCGACTACGACATCGGCGGCGGCGTCACCTTCACCCAGTACTTCATGGCCGGGATCGTGGCGGCGGGCATCCTCGGCGCGAGCCTGCAGAACATGGCGATCAGCATCGCGACCGAGCGCTCCGACGGGACGCTCAAGAGCCTGGCCGGCACGCCCATGCCGAAGAGCGCGTACTTCATCGGGAAGATCGTCCAGGTCCTAGCCGTCACGCTGTTGATCATCGCGATCCTGCTGGCCGTGGGCGTGCTCGCCTACGGGATCGACCTGCCGTCGGGGTCGGACTGGTTCACGTTCGCCTGGGTCGCCGCGCTCGGGTCCGCCTCGTGCACCCTGCTGGGCATCGCGGTGTCGAGCCTGGCGAAGAACGGCCGCTCGGCCTCCGCGATGGTCACCCCGATCGCGCTGGTGCTGCAGTTCATCTCCGGCGTCTTCTTCCAGTTCAGCCAGGTGCCGGTGTGGATGCAGACGGTCGCGTCGTTCTTCCCGCTCAAGTGGATGGCGCAGGGCCTGCGGTCGGTGTTCCTGCCCGACGCCCTCGCCTCGGCGGAACCCGCCGGTAGCTGGGAGCTCGGCCGGGTCGCCCTGGTGCTCGCCCTCTGGTGCCTCGCCGGCCTGGCCCTCTGTGTCGCGACCTTCCGCTGGCAGGACCGCGGAACGGACTAGGTGCCCGGCGGCGCCTCCCACCCGGGATCAGGGGCGGAGCCGCCCGAGCGACAGGCACACCGGTCCGAGATTGATGGTGAGCCCGTCCCCGTCCGACCGGCGCGTCCAGCCGGCGGGGGACCAGGATCGTGGCGTGATCCTCAGCTCCACTGCGGGGGTCGACGCCGCACCGACGAAAGTAGCCCGCTGTGCCGCTTCCCGTGGCGAGGCCACCGAGGCGGCCGTCACCGGCGCAGGGCTGGTGGTGGCTGAGCCCCGACGGAGGTCGTCGAGCAGATCGTCCTGCAGGCTGCGAGAGCCGGCAGGGGACCGGGGGGCGGCGGTCATGACAGCATCCTTTCGGCGGTCGAGCAGACCTCGTCGGCGAGGGCGCGGTAGGCGGAAGCGACCGGGCTGGTCCACGAGCCGAGGACAACGGGCAGCTTGTCCAGCGTGCTGCTCGGGACCCGCCGCGACAGCGGCACCATGGTGTTCATCAGCGGCACGCCGGTTGCCTGAAGGGCCTCCAGCACGTGGCGGGCGGCGCGGCCGCGGATGTCCCAGGCCGAGCACGCCGCGCCGAGCAGCACTGCGGAGGTGTTCTCATAGGCGCGCTGCTGCTCGACGAACCCGGCCACCCGCACCACGCCGAGCGCAGATCCGGGGTCGCTTGTGAAGACGGTGAGGACTGCGTCGGCGGCGCACAGTGCGGCGAGGGTGAGGCCACCGAGATCGCCGCGGGTGTCCAGCACGACGTGGTCGTAGTCCGCCAGCAGGGGCCGCAGGACGCGGCGCACGCTCGTGGTGAGCCCGCCGGAGGTGGACAACTGGAGGGCCACGGCCTCCAGGGAGATGTGGGAGGGCAGGACGTCCAGCCCGGGTGCGACGTCATGGCGGATGACATCGCGCGCCGAAACGGTCGGGTCCTCCAGACAGCGGGCAAGGCTGTCGTCGCAGCCCTTGGCGACGACTCCGAACGCCCGGCCGAGGCTCTCCTGGGGATCGGTGTCGACCGCCAGCACCCGGCCACGGCTGGCGAGTGACGCCGCGAGATTGGCGGCCACCGTCGACTTGCCGACACCGCCCTTGGACGAACAGACAGCCAGCCGCATGCCAACGAAGTGTGAAGGCGGTCAGGCCGAGCGGCGGGCGGGAAGCGCCGCGCGAGATGCGGCGCCGCACCTCATCTGTCGCTGGCTTCTCCCTGACCTCACGCGTCCCTGATCCACGGCGCGGTCCTCCGGGTCGAGCCGCTGCGTCGCTCGGTGGCGGGGCCCACTCGGGTGGCAGGTAACTTCGCTCCCGTGCCCGTCCCGCTGACCCCCGAGTCGATCCGCCGCGCCCCCAAGGTCCTCCTGCACGACCACCTCGACGGCGGCCTGCGCCCGCAGACGGTGCTCGAACTCGCCGAGGCGCACGGGTACACCGACCTCCCGGCGAAGGACCCGGAAGACCTCGAGCACTGGTTCCGCGACGCCGCCGATTCGGGCTCGCTCGTGCAGTACCTGGAGACGTTCGCGCACACCGTCGGTGTCATGCAGCACCCCGACGCGATCCACCGGGTCGCCCGCGAGTGCGCTCTCGATCTGGCCGCCGACGGCGCCCTGTACGCCGAGGTGCGGTTCGCCCCCGAGCTGTCCACGGCCCAGGGGCTGCCGATCGCGGCCGTCGTCGAGGCGATGGTCGCCGGCTTCGCCGACGGCTGTGCCGAGGCCACCGCGGCGGGGGACTACATCCACGTGGGCGCGTTGCTCTGCGCGATGCGCCAGAACGACCGCTGGGAGGAGGTCGCCGGCCTCGTCGTCCGCTACCGCGACGCCGGTGTCGTCGGCTTCGACCTGGCCGGCCCCGAGACCGGCTTCCCGCCGGACCGGGTGCCCGCCGCGATCGCCCTCCTGGACCGGGAGCGCGCGCATCGCACCATCCACGCCGGCGAGGCTGCGGGCATCGACAGCATCCGGGCCGCCCTGGACGGGGCCCGCGCGGAACGGCTCGGCCACGGCGTCCGCATCGCCGACGAGGTGGGCGCCGACGGCACGCTCGGCCCGGTGGCGCAGCGGGTGCTCGACGAGCAGGTGCTGCTGGAGGTCGCGCCGTCGTCCAACGTGCAGACCGGGGCGTACCCCTCCCTGGCCGAGCACCCGGTCGACCAGCTGCACCGGCTGGGCTTCGCGGTCACGGTCAACACCGACAACCGGCTGATGAGCGGCGTGACGGCCAGCAGCGAGATGACCGACGTGGCGACGACGTTCGGCTGGTCCTGGGACGACGTGCAGACGGTGACCGAGCGCGCTCTGGCGGCCGCGTTCGTGGCCGAGCCCGGCATGCGGCACCTGCTCGGCGAGCTCATCGCCAAGGGTTACGCGCAGCTACGCCGCTGACCAGCGGCTTCTCCCCGCGTGACGGCGGCCACGCTCGTCTCGGGAATCGCTTGGCGATCTTCGCTGCTACCGTAAGAGCACCGGCACAAGGCCGGTCATCCTCCCGGACGGAACGTCTGGGCACGAGCGCATCCGTGCAGATCCCGCCGTCCAGTGCTGGGCGCAGTCGATCGCCAGCGAGGACGTCGCACTCCGCGGCGCTCCTCCTCTTTCACGGGACGCGCTCCGAGCAGTATCGGAGCCCCACCCCGCATGACCTTGGTCCACCCTGTCTCGTTCGAGTCGAACGCTGTTCAGATTCCTTCCGAGAACACCCCTGAGAACACCGGCCCGACCTTCGGTCAGCTGGGCCTGCCCCAGCAGCTGGTGACCGCCCTCGAGCGGCGCGGCATCCGCCACCCGTTCGCCATCCAGACCTCCGCGCTGCCCGACGCCCTCGCCGGCCGGGACGTACTCGGCAAGGCCGCCACCGGCTCGGGCAAGACCCTCGCCTTCGGCCTGCCGCTGCTGGCCCGCATCGGCGCCGAGGTCAAGCAGGGCCGCCGGGCCCCGCGCGGGCTCGTGCTCGTGCCGACCCGTGAGCTGGCCCAGCAGGTGCACGACAACCTCGCCCCGCTCGGGCAGGCCATCGGCGTCCAGCTGGCCACCGTCTACGGCGGCGCGCCCATGTACCGCCAGATCCAGCAGCTGCGCCGCGGCGTCGACGTCGTCATCGCCACCCCCGGCCGGCTGCAGGACCTGATCAGCCAGGGCGAGGCCACCCTCGCCGAGGTCGTCGTCACCGTCCTCGACGAGGCCGACTTCATGGCCGACCTGGGCTTCCTCCCGGTCGTCAAGGAGCTGCTCGACCAGACGGTCGGCGACGCCCAGCGGCTGCTGTTCTCCGCCACGCTGGACGGCGAGGTGGACTCGCTGGTGCGCCGCTACCTCAAGGACCCGGCCCGGCACGAGGTCGTCCGCCCCGGTGGCGAGGCGCCGCCCGCCGAGCACCTGGCCTTCAGCCTCGCCTTCCGCGACAAGCTGCAGGTCGCCACGGAGCTCGCGAGCCGCCCGGGCCGCACGCTCGTGTTCGCCCGCACGCAGCTCGGCGTCGACCGGCTGGCCGAAAACCTGAAGGCCGCCGGCATCAAGGCCGAGGCCATCCACGGCGGACTCCCGCAGTCGGCGCGCAAGCGCGCGCTGGAGGAGTTCACCGACGCCCGCTCGCCGGTCCTCGTCGCCACGGACGTCGCCGCCCGCGGCATCCACGTCGACGACGTCTCGCTGGTCCTGCACTACGACCCGCCCACGGACGCCAAGACCTACCTGCACCGCTCGGGCCGCACCGCCCGCGCCGGTGCCGGCGGTCTCGTGGTCTCCCTGCTGCTGCCCGACCAGGTGGGCCAGGCCAAGCGCCGGTTCCGCTCGGCGAAGGTGGACCCGCAGGTCGACCGCATCCGGCCGGGCGACGCCCCGATCGCGGAGCTCGTCGCCTCCGGTGTCCCGGTGGAGCCCAAGGAGCGCGCCGTTCGCGACACCCGCCGCGGCGGCGGTGGCCCCGGTGGCCGTCCGCGCCGCGAGGGCGACCGTCCCGGTGGGCACCGGGGCGGCCCGCGCCGCTCGTTCGGCGACCGCCCCCGGCCGGCCGGCGAGCGGTCCTCGGAGCGCTCGTACGGTGAGCGGTCGTCCTCGGGCGAGCGTTCGTACGGCGACCGGGGCCCGCGCTCCGGCGGGCGGCCCGGCCGTCCGTCGCGCTACGGCAACTAGTCCCTGAACGACGACAGCGCCCGGTTCCGGTGATCTCCGGGGCCGGGCGCTGTCGCGTCTGTCCTAGTCGCGGAAGACCAGGGCCCCGCTGACGACCGTGACGACCTCGTTCCACAGCCGGCGCAGCTCCGCCGCATCCTCCGCCCGGATGGGGGCGCCGGGATCGTTCTCGCCCCGGGCCACGGCCCGGCCCAGCGGCGCCGCGGGTGAGAGCAGCTCCTCGACCCGGGTGAGGCCCGCGTACTCGGCGAGGTCGCGCACGCCCTCCACCGGTTGCGCGAACGCCCGGGAGTCGACCAGTCCGGCCGCGCCGTCGGCCACCTCGCCGAGCACCTCGGACAGTTCGGTGAGGTCGTAGCGGTCTTGCTCGCCCGGCAGCGGCGGAACGTCGGTCTCGGCCACCTCCGGCCACGAGGCGATCTCCATGAGGTCGTGGTCCTCGGTGCCCTTGAGGAAGCGCGCGAGGTCGGCCGGGGTGTCGAACAGCCACACCTCGCCGTCCCGGCCCAGGAAGCGGGCGACGTCCTCGACGTAGCAGCGGAGCGTCACACCCGCGCCCTCGGGGACGACGACCTCCACGGGCAGGATTCCGACCGACTCCCAGAACGCTCCGGCCTTCGCCACCTCGTTGGCCGAGGCGCTCACCCGGCCGCCGCGCGCGATGGTCCGGACGCCGGGAGCCGACGCCGCGGTCGCGCCCGCCGGCTCCTCGTCGTCGTCCACGAGGACGACGTCGTCGGGGATCTCCTCGGCGTCGACCTCCTCGACCTCCGACGCCGCCGGATAGTCCTCGAGGGTCGCCGTCCCCGCTCCGGTCCAGTCGAAGTGCTCGTCCAGCTCGGCCACGACGTCCTCCCAGAGGTCGTCGAGCGCGCTGCCGACACCCAGCCACGCGTCCTCGCCGGAGCGGCCGACGAATGCCTCGACCCCCAGACCCAGGGAGCCGATCTCCGGCTTGGCGGCCAGCTCGGCCACCGCCTCGAACTGTCCCTCGGTCTCGTCGTCCAGGTCGTCGTCGGTGTCGGCGCTCGTGTCGAGGCAGTCGGCGAGCCGGCTGACGATGTCGATGGTCGCGGCGAGCTCCTCGACCGCCCACCGGTCGGGGTTCTCCGCGGCGATGTCGTAGACGCCGTCGAGGTCGTAGCGGTGCTCGTCGTCCGGAGTGAGGTCCTCGGCGCCGAGGCCCACCACGACCGGCCACACGGGGTGGTCGGCGAGATCGTGGTCGGTGCTGGTGCGGCAGAACGCGGCGAGTGCCGCCGGGGTGGGGAACAGGTGCACCTTCGCCGTGTCGTCCTCGGTCGTGCCGAGGAACGCCTGCCACTCCTCGCCGTCCTCCTCCCACGGCGGGGCCCACAGGGTGTAGCCGGTGCGGTCGTCGAGGGTGAGTGCGATCGGCACGATGCTGGGCCTGGCCACGGAGGACACCCTGCCAGATGAAGGACCCCGTCCTCCCCACCCCTCGCAAGCTCGGGGCGGGACCCCGGGACGGAGCCTCAGACCCCGATCGGGTGCCAGACCGTCTTCGTCTCGAGGAACGGCGTCATCCGGGACAGGCCCGGGTCGGCCGACCAGTCCGGCTCCTGCGCCGGCGGGCGGATCACGCGCTTGACGGTGCCGGCCGCCTCGCGCTCGAGTTCCATCGCCCGTCCGGGCGGCGCACCGGTGAGGTCGATCCCGTCGACGTCGGCGTGCTCGGCGAGCCACGGGCCGAGTTCGCCCGCGTCGCCGGTGAGCAGGTTGACCACGCCCGCGGGGACGTCGCTGGTCGCCAGCACCTCGGCGAGGGTGACCGCCGGCAGCGGGCGCTCCTTCGACGTCACGACCACCGCGGTGTTGCCGCCCGTGAGCACCGGCGCGAGGACGCTGACCAGGCCGAGCAGCGACGACTGCTGCGGCGCCAGGACGGCGACGACACCCGTCGGCTCGGGCAGGGAGAAGTCGAAGTAGGGGCCGGCGACGGGGTTCGCGCCACCGAGGACGGCGGCGAGCTTGTCGGTCCACCCGGCGTACCAGACCCAGCGGTCGATGGCGGCGTCGACGGCGGCGCGCGCCTTGCCCGCGGAGAGGCCCTCGCCGGCCTCGACCTCGTCGCAGAACTGTGCGTGCCGGCCCTCCATCACCTCGGCTACCCGGTAGAGCACCTGGCCGCGGTTGTAGGCGGTCGCGCCCGACCATTTGGCGACGGCGCCCCGGGCGGCGACGACGGCGTCCCGGGCATCCTTGCGCGAGGCCCAGGCGGCATTGGCCAGGAAGTGACCCTTGGGATCGGTGACCTCGTAGGTGCGCCCGGACTCGGAGCGGGGGAAGGCGCCGTTGACGTAGAGCTTGTAGGTCTTGCGAACGGCCAAGCGGTCGCTCATGAGGAGGTCGCACCCTTCAGGTTTCCGGTCAGCCCGTGGCGGCCGCCCTCGCGGCCGTACCCGGACTGCTTGTAGCCGCCGAAGGGCGACGTGGGGTCGAACTTGTTGAACGTGTTGGCCCACACGACGCCGGCGCGCAACTGGTCGGCGATCTTGAGGATGCGGGAGCCCTTCTCCGTCCAGATGCCGGCCGACAGGCCGTAGGTCGTGTTGTTCGCCTTGGCGACGGCCTCGTCGGGCGTGCGGAAGGTGAGCACGGAGAGGACGGGCCCGAAGACCTCGTCGCGGGCGATCCGGTGCGCGGGGGAGACCTCGGTGAACACCGTCGGGGGGAACCAGAAGCCGCGGTCGGGCAGCACGCAGTCGGGTTGCCAGCGCTGGGCACCCTCGGCGTCCCCGATGTCCGAGAGCTCGCGGATGCGGGCCAGCTGCTCGGCGCTGTTGATCGCGCCCAGGTCGGTGTTCTTGTCCAGCGGGTCGCCCACGCGCAGCGTGCTGATCCGGCGCTGCAGGCTCGCGATCACCTCGTCGTGGACGTTCTCCTGCACGAGGAGCCGGCTGCCGGCACAGCAGACGTGGCCCTGGTTGAAGAAGATGCCCTGCACGATGCCCTCGACGGCCTGGTCGATCGGGGCGTCGTCGAAGACGATGTTGGCCGCCTTGCCGCCGAGCTCCAGCGTCAGCGACTTGCGGGTGCCGGCCACGGCGCGGGCGATTGCCTTGCCCACCTCCGTCGAGCCGGTGAACGCGACCTTGTCGACGTCCGGGTGCTCGACGACCGCCTTCCCGGTCTCGCCGGCCCCCGTGACGATGTTGACGACGCCGGGCGGCAGGTCGGCCTGCTGGCAGATCTCGGCGAACAGCAGCGCCGTCAGCGGCGTCGTCTCGGCCGGCTTGAGGACGACGGTGTTGCCGGTGGCCAGCGCCGGGGCGATCTTCCACGCGAGCATCAGCAGGGGGAAGTTCCACGGGATGACCTGACCGGCGACGCCGAGTGGGCGCGGGTTGGGCCCCAGGCCCGCGTGATCGAGCTTGTCGGCCCAGCCGGCGTGGTAGAAGAAGTGCGCCGCGGCCAGCGGGATGTCGACGTCGC
>Ga0126307_10003829_pt1 | contig 10364 bp, 9 predicted proteins | sample Plot28_FD_89955 | JGI IMG/M metagenome (GOLD analysis project Ga0126307, IMG submission 89955) | Serpentine soil microbial communities from UC McLaughlin Reserve, CA, USA - Plot28 | ecosystem: Environmental > Terrestrial > Soil > Grasslands | place: USA: UC McLaughlin Reserve, Lake County...
CACGTGGTCGAGTACGCGGGCGAGGTGATCGAGCGGCTGTCGATGGAAAGCCGCATGACGATTTGCAACATGTCCATCGAGGCCGGCGCCCGCGCCGGGATGGTCGGCCCCGACGACACGACCTTCGCTTATCTCGAAGGGCGGCCCGCGGCCCCGCAAGGCGCCGACTGGGAGGATGCGCTCGACCGCTGGCGCGCGCTCGCCACGGACGAGGGCGCCGCCTACGATCGAGAGGTCGAGATCGACGTCCGTGAGCTCGCTCCCCAGGTCACCTGGGGCACCAACCCGGGCATGGTCACGTCCATCGAAAAAGCGGTTCCCGACCCGGCCGAGTATCCGGACCCGGACGAGCGCGAGGCGGTCGAGCGCGCGCTCGCCTACATGGCTCTCGAGCCGGGGACGTCGATCGGCGACATCCACGTCGACCGCGTCTTCATCGGCTCGTGTACGAACGCCCGCATCGAGGACCTGCGCACGGCGGCATCCGTCGTCGCCGGCAAGCGCGTCCATCCGAAGGTGCGGGCGATGGTCGTACCCGGATCGGCCACGGTGAAGCGGCAGGCCGAGGACGAGGGGCTCGACCGGATCTTCGAGGAGGCGGGCTTCGAGTGGCGTCGCGCCGGCTGCTCGATGTGCCTGGGCATGAACGCGGACATCCTCGCCCGCGGCGAGCGCTGCGCCTCGACGTCGAACCGGAACTTCGAGGGCCGCCAGGGCGCCGGCGGCCGCACGCATCTCGTCAGCCCGGCAATGGCTGCGGCAACGGCGATCGAGGGCCATTTCGTCGACATCCGTGAGTATGCGCTGGAGCCGGTGGCATGAGGCCTTTTCGCTCCGTCACGTCGCGCCCGGCGGTGCTCAACCGCCCCGACGTCGACACCGACCAGATCATGCCCAAGCAGTTCCTGAAGCGGATCGAGCGCACGGGCTTCGCCGAGTTCCTCTTCTTCGATTGGGCGAAGGATCCGGACTTCGAGCTCAACCGGCCGGAGGCGCAGGGAACGAAGATCCTCCTCACTGGGCGGAACTTCGGCTGTGGCTCATCACGCGAGCACGCGCCCTGGGGCCTGCAGGAGTACGGGTTCGAGGCGATCGTGGCGCCGTCGTTCGGCGACATCTTCCGCACGAACTGCGTGAAGATCGGACTCGTTCCGGTCGTCCTTCTCCCGGAGCAGGTGAAGGCGCTCATGCAGGAGCCCGGGGAGATCACGATCGACCTCGAGGCCCAGACCGCCGGCCCGTACTCCTTCGAGTTCGACGCCTTCGAGCGCGACTGCCTTCTGCAGGGGCTCGACGACATCGGCCGCGCGCTCCAGCACGAGGACGAGATCGCGGCCTTCGAGGCGGCGCACCCGCCGCGCTTCGCTACGACAGCTCTCTGAGGACGGCATCGCCGAATTCGCCGGTCCGGAGCTCGCCACCCGCCTCGTACGTCGTCCACACGGCAGCGCGCAAGCGCTCGGCCTCGTCGGCCCGTCCGAGGCCGTGCTCGAGCATGAGCGCAGCGGAGAGCATCATCGCCATGGGGTTCGCGATTCCCTTGCCGGCGATGTCCGGCGCCGACCCGTGCACCGGTTCGAAGAGACCGGGCCCGGTGTCCGAGAGGCTTGCCGACGGCGCAAGCCCGATGCCGCCTGTGAGCGACGCGGCGAGGTCGCTCAGGATGTCTCCGAACATGTTCTCCGTCACGATGACGTCGAGCTGGTCGGTCGCGAGCACCAGCTGCATCGCCGCGTTGTCGACGAGCATGTGCTCGAGAGCGACGTCCTCGTAGTCGGCCGCCACCTCGTTCACGACACGCCGCCACATGCGGGACGTCTCGAGAACGTTCGCCTTGTCGACCGACACGACCCTCTTGCGTCGATCCCGTGCGAGCTCGAAGGCGCGGCGGGCGATCCGCTCGACCTCGCGCGGGTGGTACTCCATGGTGTCGAAGACTGTTCCGTCCTCCCGCACGCCGCGCTCGCCGAAGTAAAGCCCGCCGACGAGCTCGCGAACGATGAGGATGTCGACCTCACCCTGCTCCGAGGGGCGCAGGTTGGCGTACACGTCGAGCTCGGCGCGAAGGCGGAGCATGCCCTGCTCGGGGCGCACCTCGGCCGCGTCGAACTCGGGGTCGCCGATGGGGCCTTTGAGGACGGCCTCCGATGCCTTGCAGGCGTCGAGCGTCTCCTCCGGGAGAGAGTCGCCCGTGTCGCGGATCGCCTGCGCCCCGAACGCGTGCTCCTCGAGCTCGAGGTCGGGGCCGACCTTCGCGAGGGCGCGAAGCGCCTGCCGCATCACTTCGGGACCGATCCCGTCTCCCGGGAGTACGACCAGGCTCACGTGAGCACGCCGAGCCGCTCAAGCACCGCATCTGCGTCCGCGTCGATCCCGACCGGCTCCAGGCGAGCCTCGACCGGGCCGGGCGTCTTCAGTCCGTCGCCGGTGACGACCAGCACGATGCACTCAGCCGCACCGAGCTCTCCCTCGTCGACCGCGCGGCGAAGGGCGCCGAGCGCGACACCCGCGGCGGTCTCGCCGAAGACGCCTGCGTGCTCGGCGAGGAGGCCCATGTTCGCGCCCACATCATCCTCGGGGACAGCGTAGACCGCGCCACCGGTTCTGCGGGCGGTGGCGACGGCCTTGTCCCCGTCGGCCGGGTGTCCGATCGCCAGAGAGCGTGCGACGGTTGCGGGCCGGACCGGCACGATCTTCTCACCTGAGGCAAACGCCGTAGCGACCGGCGAGCAGCCTTCCGCCTGGCCGCCGAAGAGGCGCGGCGTCGGTGCGTCCACGAGGCCGACCCGCTGCAGCTGGTCGAAGCCCTCGGCGATCTTCGAGTAGAGGGAGCCGGAGGCGATAGGGGCGATGACTGCGTCAGGCGCGTCCCAGCCGAGCTGCTCGGCGATCTCGAACGCGACGGTCTTCGACCCTTCGGCGTAGTACGAGCGCAGGCTCACGTTGACGAATCCCCAGGGAAGCTCGAAGGAGAGCTCGACCGTGAGCCGGCTGCAGTCGTCGTAGGTGCCACGGACCGCATAGATGGTGGCACCGTAGACGGCGGCAGCGACGAGCTTCTCGGGCTCGAGGTCGAACGGGCAGAAGACGGCCGCCGCGATTCCCTCGGCCGCGGCGCGTGCGGCGACCGCGTTGGCGAGGTTTCCGGTCGAGGAGCAGGCGATGGTCTCGAGGCCGAGCTCCCGCGCCTTCGCGGCCGCGACCGCAACAACGCGATCCTTGAAGGAGTGCGTGGGGTTGGCGATGTCGAGCTTGAGCCAGAGCTCGCCGACACCTGCCTCGTCCGCGAGGCGCGGCGCGCTCACGAGCGGCGTGAAGCCGGGGGCGAGCCGTGCCTCTGCCGGCGCTTCGACGGGGAGAAGTGGCGCGTAGCGCCACATGGAGGCGGGCCCCGCCGCGATCGTCTCGCGGGAGACCGTCCGCGCGAGCTCGTCCCAGTCGTACACGGGGTCGAGTGGGCCGAAACACGCGGTGCAGGTGCCGATGTCCTCGAGCGCGTACTCGGTCGCGCAGCTACGGCAACGGAGAGATGTGGCGGGCATTTCTGGCTCCTTTCTCGCTGACATCCTCCCGAGCCCTGGGCTCGGCCGGGTTTGGCACCTTGCTCGTCGGAGTAGGTTGCCGAGGCTTCAAAGGGCCGGTTCCCTCAGCCTCTCTTGATGCGAGCGGGGCCGCTGTCCGTCGCTCAGGTCTGAGTATAGGACGCGACCTGCGCCCGAGTCACTGCCCCTTCGGAGGCAGATGAGACGAGGGCCGCGTACTTGGCGAACACGCCGCCTTCGTAGCGCGGGGGAGGGGGGCTCCACCTGGCCAGGCGCGCCTGGAGCTCGTCGTCGGAGAGCTCGACGGAGAGCGTCCGCGCCTCGACGTCGATGACGACCGTGTCGCCGTCCTCGAGCGCGGCGATTGGGCCACCGCGCACCGCCTCCGGCGAGATGTGCCCCGCCATCAGCCCGTGCGTCGCGCCGGAGAAGCGCCCATCGGTGATGAGCGCGATCTTGTCCCCGAGCCCCTCACCGACGAGGGCGGCCGTGACGTGCAGCATTTCCCGCATTCCGGGCCCGCCCGCGGGCCCCTCGAAGCGGATGACGACGACGTCGCCCTCGGCGATGTCCTGCTGCTTCACGGCGGCGAAGCACGCTTCCTCCGAGTCGAAGACCCGCGCCGGCCCGTGGTGGGTGAGGCGCTCGTGCCCGGCGAGCTTGACCACGCAGCCCTCGGGCGCGAGGTTCCCGCGCAGGATGGCCAGACCGCCAAAAGGTTTGATCGGGGTTTCGATCGGCACCACGACCTCCTGGCCGGGCTTCTCGTCGACGGCGGCGGCGATCTCGCCGAGGGAGCGGCCGTCGACGTTGGGCGCATCGGCGTGCACGAGCTCCTTCTTCAGGAGCTCACGCGCGACGAGCGCGACCCCGCCGGCCTCGTAGACGTCGGTGGCGACGTACTGCCCGCCCGGCTTCAGGCTCGCGACGATGGGTGTCTCCGCCGCGATCCGGTCGAAGTCGTCGAGCTCGAAGGTGACGCCGAGCTCGCGTGCGATCGCAAGCAGGTGGAGGACGCCGTTGGTCGAGCCGCCGGTGGCGACGATCGAGGCAGCCGCGTTCTCGAGCGCCTCACGCGTGATGATCTGGGACGGCCGCAGATCCTGCCGCAGGAGGTCCATCGCGAGCCGGCCCGCCGCCTCGGCCGCCTCGGCCTTGGACGGATGGAGCGCGGGAATCGCGTTGAGGCCGGCCGGGCTGATCCCAAGGAAGTCGAGCGCGGTGGACATCGTGTTCGCGGTGAACTGCCCGCCGCATGCACCCGCACCCGGACACGCGACACCCTCGAGCTCGTGCAGGTCCTCGTCGCTCATCTTCCCGACGGCGTGCGCGCCGACGGCCTCGAAGACGTCCTGGATGGTGACGTCGCGCCCGCGGAAGCGGCCGGGCGCGATCGAGCCGTTGTAGAGCGCGAGGCCGGGCAGGTCGAGGCGAGCGAGCGCCATCACCGCGGCGGGAATCGTCTTGTCGCACCCGACCAGGCAGACGAGGCTGTCGAAGAGGTGGCCGCGCGCGACGAGCTCGATCGAGTCCGCGATCACCTCGCGCGAAACGAGCGACGCACGCATGCCCTCGGTGCCCATCGAGACGCCGTCCGAGACGGCAATGGTGTTGAACTCCATCGGCGTCCCGCCGGCGGCGCGGATGCCGCGCTTGACGTGCTCGGCGAGCTCGCGCTGGTTCCAGTTGCACGGCATCGTCTCGATCCAGGTCGTTGCGACGCCGATGATCGGGCGCGCGAGGTCGTCGTCCGTGAAGCCGATCCCCTTCAGCATCGCGCGGGCGGCCGCGCGCTCGGGCCCGTCGGTGAGGGCTGCGCTCTTCCGCTTGTCGGGATCGCTCATGCTTGGTGGGCTCCTTGCTCGGAGACTGTGAAGCGAAGCACACTCGCGTCAGCGAAGCGGCGGGCAAGCTCCTCCTCGCAGGAATCGGCCGCATCCCTCCGCACCCAGACGATCACGCTTGGGCCCGAACCGGAGAGCGTCGCGCCGAGAGCGCCTTCAGGAAGGTCCGCGCGTGCCTTTTCGAGGAGCGGTGCGTTCTTGGCGCGGTAGGGCTCGTGCAGTCGGTCGTGGATCGCCTCCGCGAAGAGCTCCGCAGAACCCTGCACGAGGGCGGCGCCGAGGAGCGCCGCGCGGCCTGCGGTGAACGCGGCGTCCTCGTGCGGCACCGCGTCGGGAAGGGAGCTCCGCGCCTCGGCCGTGGACACCGTCGCTTCGGGGACGAGCGCGAAGGGAACGGCGGGAAGCGAGTCGGCCACGCGGACGATGCGGTTCTCCCATGTCAGGCAGACGCCGCCCGCGAGCGCCGCGGCGAGGTTGTCGGCGTGGCCCTCGAGCTCGACGCCGATCGCCAGGAGCTTCTCGGGGTCCGGCTCCTCACCGGCGGCGAGGGCGCCCGCGACGAGGCCCAGCGCGATCACAGCGGCGCTCGAGCCGAGGCCGCGCTCACGCGGGATCCGGCTCACGAACTCGAAGTGCTTCCCCTGAGTAGGGGCGAGCCTGGAGAAAGCCTGGACGCCGAGGTGCGACTCGTCGGCCTCGCCGTCGCCCTCCTCGACGTCGAGCTCGTTCCAGAGGTCGAGCGCGGCGGCGACGCAGTCGAAGCCGGGCCCGATGTTCGCCGTCGTCGCCGGCGCGCGGACGTGGATCTTCACGCGACCGCGTCCGGGTCCTTGAGGCCGTGTCCGGTGATCACGCAGACGACCCTGGCCCCTCGCGGAGGATCCGCGAGGAGAGCCGCCAGGCCGGCCGCCGATGAGGGCTCGCAGAATAGGCCCTCTTCGCGCGCGAGGAGGCGCCAGGCGTTGAGGATCGCCTCGTCGGGAATTGACGGTGCCGCCCCGCCCGAGTCGGCCAGCGCGCGTTGTGCCCCGGCCTCGTGCGCCGGCTCGACGATGCGAATGGCAGACGCTGCAGTCCCCGCGCGGTTTTCGGCCTGTGCGGCAACAAAGCGGGGAAGCGGGCCCAGCTCTCCGAAGCCGATTGCGTAAGCGCAGAGGTTCCCGCCCCCGCCGTACGGAAGCGCGAGGACATCGGGTACGCCGCCAAGCTCCTCGGCAATCTCGAAGGCAGCAGTCTTCTGGCCCTGGAGCCGGAGCGGATTCAGCGAGTTGACGAGGACATGGGTCCCGGCCGCCTCGAGCTCCTTCGCCTCGGCGAGCGCATCCTCGAAGCTCGCGCGGGTCTGGACCTTGGCGCCGACGGCGCGCGCCTGGGCGAGCTTGGCGCGCGCGACCGCACCTTCCGGCTGGAGGATGACCGCCTCGAGGCCGGCCCGGGCGGCGTACGCGGCGGCGGAGGCTGCCGTGTTCCCCGTCGAGGCGCAGACTACGGAGCGTGCGCCCTCCGCGAGCGCCTGCGTGACCGCCACGGTCATGCCGCGGTCCTTGAAGCTCCCGGTCGGGTTCGCGCCTTCCCATTTCAGCCAAACCTTGGCGCTCGTGCGCTCGGAGAGCCGAGGTGCAGGCAGGAGCGGAGTCGAGCCCTCGCCAAGCGACACGATCTTCGCGTCGGCCGCCAGGGGCAGCCGGTCGCGGTAGCGCTCTGCGAGGGAAGTCACGCCTTCGGAGGTTAACGTCACGCCCAGCCGAGGCCGGGAACGCCGCGGTCTGAGATCACCGGTAGAGCGGAGGGAGGAGCCTTCGACTCCTCGAGCTCGGCGATCTCCTCGAGCGCGGCGTCGAGGTCGCCGGAGGGCGCCACGTGCGTGACGATGTGAAGTGTCGCCGAGCCGTTGACCTGCTTCTGCACGAGGCGTGCGATGGACACGCCGTGCGTGGCCAGGCGGAGGGCGACGTGGGCAAGCACGCCAGCCCGATCCTCGACCTCGATGCGGACATAGAAGGGCGAGCGAAGCTTGCCCGGATCGAGGCGCTCGACGGTGCGCCAGCACGCGTCGTTCTGGAGGAAGCCGGTGCCCGTCGTGCCGATGATCGAGACCATGTCCGCGACGACGGCAGAGGCCGTCTCGATGCCGCCGGCGCCCGGGCCCTCGAGCGTGATCTCGCGGATGGCGTCGCCCTGGAGCATGACGGCGTTGAAGGCACCCGCGACTGCGCCCAACGGATGCTGCCGGTCGACGAGAGCCGGCTGCACGCGTACGTCGAGCCGGCCGTCGACGAGGGTTGCTGCGCCGACGAGTCGGACGGTCATGCCCATCTCCCCGGCAGCCTCTATGTCGTCCGCCGCAAGCTCCTGGATGCCCTCGTAGTCGACGTCGGCCAGCGTGACGCGCGAGCCGAAGGCGACCGTCGCGAGGATGGCCATCTTCGCCGCCGCGTCCGCCCCCGAGACGTCATCGGTCGGGTCGGCCTCTGCGAATCCGCGGGACTGCGCCTCGGAGAGCGCCTCGTCGTAGGTGGCGCCGCGCTCCATCTCCGTGAGGATGAAGTTGGTCGTCCCGTTGACGATGCCGAGAACGCGGTGAACGTTCGTGACGACCAGCGCCTCCCGCAGCACCTTGATCACCGGGATCGCGGCGCAGACGCTCGCCTCGAAACGGAGCTGGACGCCGCCGGTGGACGCAGCCTCGAAGAGCTCGGCGCCGCGCTGCGCGACGAGCTGCTTGTTGGCGGAGACGACCGGCTTGCCCGCCCGAAGGAGATCGAGGACGTATTCGCCGGTCGGCTCGATGCCGCCCATGACCTCGGCCACGAGCGCGATCGACTTGTCCTCGATGATCGAGGCGAAGTCAGTCGTCAGGACCTCCGGATCGGGCTGGTACGCGCGCTCCTTCTCCGGGTCGCGGACGAGCGCCTTGACCACGCGCAGGCGGTGGCCGGTGGCGCGTTCGATGTCGTCAGCGCTTTCGTGAAGGAGTCGGTTTACCGCCGACCCGACGGTCCCGTAGCCCAGAAGGGCGACGGGAACGTCAACGGACGCCATGAGCCTCCTGGCCGAGGAGACCCTCGCGGCCGGCGAGGTCGCGAAGCTCCTGTCCGACCTGCTCGACCGGATGCTTGGCGGCCATGCGCCGGAGGGCAGTGAAGCGCGGCCGCCCAGCATCCTCCTCCGCGATCAGCTCACGGGCGAACGAGCCGTTGCGGATGTCCTCGAGCAGTTTCTTCATCGTCGTCTTCACGTGCTCGTCGACGATGACCTGGCCACGGGTGAGATCGCCGTATTCGGCGACGTCGGAGATCGAGTGACGCATGTACGAGAAGCCGCCCTCGTAGATCAGATCCACGATCAGCTTCATCTCGTTGATGCACTCGTAGTAGGCGATCTCGGGCTGGTAGCCGGCGTCCACGAGTGTCTCAAAGCCGGCTTGCATGAGCGCGCAGACGCCGCCGCAGAGAACGGCCTGCTCGCCGAAGAGGTCGCTCTCGGTCTCCTCTGCGAAGGTCGTCGCGAGCATGCCCGCGCGGCCGCAGCCGATCGCGGTACCGTAGGCGAGCGCGAGGTCGAGGGCGTCGCCGCTCGCGTCCTGGGCGACGGCGACGAGGCCCGGAGTGCCGGCGCCGGCCTCGAAGAGCTGGCGCACGCGGTGGCCGGGGCCCTTGGGCGCGACCATGATCACGTCGTGGCCCGCGCCGGGCTTGATCTCGCCGAAGTGGACGTTGAAGCCGTGCGCGAAGAGAACCGCGGCACCGGGCTCGAGGTTTGGCTCGACTTCGCGCTCGAAGACACCCTTCTGCACATGATCGGGCAGGAGGATCGCGACAAGCCGGGCGCCCTGTACGGCGGCGGAAATCGCCTTCACGTTCAGCCCGGCCTCCTCCGCGGCCGACCACGAGTCGCTCCCGAGGCGCAGGCCGACCTCGACGTCGACACCTGAGTCGCGCAGGTTCAGCGCGTGCGCGTGCCCCTGGCTGCCGTAGCCGATGACGGCGACTTTGCCGTTCAGGAGATCGACGTTGCCTTCGCGGTAGACCCTTGCCATGAGGTTCCTTTCCTTAGCGGAGTACGTGTTGACGCTTGGGCGCGCGCGCCGTGGACGCCCGGGCGAGGCCGATGCGGCCGGTGCGCGCAAGCTCCTTGAGGCCGTGCGGGCGGACGAGCTCCTCGAACGAGTCGAGCTCCTCCGGTGAGCCGACGACCTCGAAGATGATCGCGTTTGGCCCGAGGTCGGCGACCCGGGCGTTGAACACCTCGGCGAGCGCGAGCAGCTCGCCGCGCCGGTCGGCGGGCGCATTTACCTTGAGAAGGGAGAGCTCGCGCTCGATCGCCTCGCCTGCCTCGAGCTCGTTCACGCGCAGGACGTTCACGAGCTTGTGCATCTGCTTCTCGATCTGCTCGATCGACTCCTGGGCGCAGTCGACTCTCAGGGTGATGCGCGAGACGTTCGGGCGCTCGGTCGGGCCGACCGCGAGGCTCTCGATGTTGAACCCGCGGCGGGCGAACAAGTTCGATACCCGAGCGAGAGCGCCCGGGCGATTCTCGACGAGGACAGAGAGTGTGTGCGTCATGCCTCGACCCGCTCCTCGTCGGCATCGAACTCGAGCACGTCGAGTGCGGCCGCGCCCGCCGGGATCATGGGGAAGCACTTCTCCTCCGGGTCGACGCGGGCGTCCACGACCGCGGCGCGACCGCAGGCGAGGGCCTCCTCGAGGGCGGGCTCGAGCTCGTCTTCGGAGGAAACGGTGAAGCCGGCGGCGCCATACGCCTCGGCGAGTTGCGCGTAGTCGGGGACCTGGTGGGTCAGGTGCGTCTGTGCGAAGCGCTCGTCGTAGAACATCTCCTGCCACTGGCGCACCATCCCGAGCCAGCCGTTATTCACGATCACGACGACGATCGGAAGGCCTTCGAGGGCGGACGTCGCGAGCTCCTGGCACGTCATCTGGAAGCAGCCGTCGCCGTCCACGCAGACGACCGTCGAGTC
>Ga0126307_10003830_pt1 | contig 10363 bp, 8 predicted proteins | sample Plot28_FD_89955 | JGI IMG/M metagenome (GOLD analysis project Ga0126307, IMG submission 89955) | Serpentine soil microbial communities from UC McLaughlin Reserve, CA, USA - Plot28 | ecosystem: Environmental > Terrestrial > Soil > Grasslands | place: USA: UC McLaughlin Reserve, Lake County...
CGATCAGCTCGAGCTGGCGGTCGATCAGGGTCTGGGACCGGCGGGCCAGGTTGGTGAACATGTCGCCGATGGAGCGGCGCAGGCCGGCCTGCTCGGTGGCCAGGCGGACGGCGACCTGCTGGATGTCGTCGACCGCCTGGGCGACCTGGCCGATCTCGTCCTTGGAGTTGATGCCGATCGGCTCCACCTGGACGTCGAGGTCGCCCCGCTCGGTGGTCCGCAGTCGCTGGACCGCGTCGGGCAGCCGGTGCTGGGCGATCTCGATGGCCCGGGCCCGTAGCTGCTGCAGCGGCTGGGCCATGGACCTGGCCACCACCAGCAGGGCCAGCAGGGCGATGCCGAGGATGAGGGCGATCAGCAGCGCGTTGCGGAGGGCGTCGCGCTGGGCGGAGGAGCTGAGATCCCCGCTCTGGCCGATCACGTCTTCCAGCAACTGGTTCTCAACATTGCGGAGCAGCTCGATCTCGGTGGTGCTGGCGGCGAGCCACTGCTCGGGGTCGAGGTTCTCCCCGGACTGGCTCCGGGTGACTTCCTGCTGGAGCCGGTCGACCTGAAGTACCGCCTGCCCCTGGACGGTGTCGGCGAACAGCCCCCGCTGGGCGTCGTTGGCGTTGGCCTGGAACTGGTCGAAGGCCGCCTGCTGCTGGGCCGCCAGCCCGGAGAACTCCTGGAAGCCACCGAACTCGAAGTTCTTCTGGAAGGCCAGGGCGTAGAGGACGCCCCGTACCTGGGAGGTGACCTCCTTGGCCCGGGACAGGTCGTTGAAGGAGCCCACCGCCTGCGAGAGGCCCTGGTCCCCGCCCGGCGTGGCGATCTCGGCGTTCACGTCCAGCAGCTCGTCGATGATCCTGGAGTACTCGGAGGCGACGGCCCGGGCGGTGAGCGAGGAGGACCGAGCCGACTCGCGCAGCGCCGCCACGTCGTCCAGCCCCGCCCGGGCCGCGTCAAACCTGCCCCGGAGGCGCTCCCCGAGGTCGTCATACAACGGCGCCTCGGCCTCCTGGTAGGCGGCGACGGCCTGGTCGACCCGCGGTTGCTGCTCGCGCATCGCCTTGCCGACATCCTCATTCCCGCTGGCGGTGAAGGCGACGCTGAGGTCGCGTTCGGCCTGCAGTTCGTGCACCAGCGCCGTCACCTGCCGGCCCAGTTCGGCCAGCTTCCGACCGTCCTCGAAGCCCTGAGCATTGGCGACCAGCGTTCCGATGCCGAAGCTGGCCAGCACCAGGAAGGCGACGGCCGGGATGACCAGGACGGCAATCAGCTTGGAGCGGACGCGCCAGTTGCGCAGGCCGATCCACCGACCGAGGTTGCTGGCTGGCGGAGACGTTGTGCCCATACGGGGATTTCACTACCTCTCTCGCGAGATGCCGCTAACCGGCGGACTATACTCTGCCAGCTTGCCCGCAACCGATTCCGACCTGGGAGACTTGGGGAAGATGACAAGAATGCGCTTGTTGTCCCGAGTGGCGCTGGCCGCCGCCGTCCTGTCGGCCGCCGCCTGCACGGCATCGGAGCCAGAGGATAAGCCCGCCTCGCGCAGCGAGGTTCGGATTGGCGTCCTGGCGCCCAAGTCGGGCAAGAGCGCCGCCGCCGGCGCTCAGGCGCTGCACGGCGCCGAGCTGGCAGCCGCGCTGATCAGCGGGGACGAAGGCGAGGTGCGACTGGCGGGAGTCGGAACCGCGGGCCTGGCCGGAGTGGGCGGGGCCAAGCTCATCCTCGTCGCCGGCGACACCAAGAGCAGCCCAGAGGCCGGCACCAGCGAGGCGGTCCGTCTGGTCACCCAGGAGCGGGTGGCCGGGCTGGTCGGGGCCTACGACGCGGCCGTGACCAAGGCCGCCAGCCAACGGACTGAGCGGCTGAGCATCCCCTTCGTGAACGGCGACAGCCCGGCCGACTTCCTCACCGAGCGCGGGCTCGACTGGTTCTTCCGGACCGGGCCCACCGACCGGATGCTCGGGGAGGCCTTCTACTCCACCCTCCAGCACGAGAAGGTCGTGCCCAAGCGCATCAGCATGCTGTACACCACCGACACGAACGGCGAGACCCTGCACCGGGTGCTCCACGTCCTCGCGCCCGAGGCCAACTACAAAGAGCACGGCATGGTGAAGTTCGAGCCGGGGCAGGCCGATCTGGTCACGCCGATCCGGAAGCTCCGCGACGAGAAGAAGCCCGAGGCGCTGTTTGTCATGACCTCGACGGGAAGGGACGCCATGCGGGTCCTCAAGACCATGGAGACCATGGGCTACCGGCCGCCGGAGGTCTTCGCGTTCGGCGACGCGTTCTCCGAGCCGCAGGTGCTCCAGGCCGCCGGCACGGCCGCCGAGGGCCTGTATTACGGCACCGCCTGGTCGCGGGAGATCGCCGGACGTAGCGCCATCGCCAAGGCGGTCATGGAGCTGTACGAGGAGCGCTACAACCAGCCGATGGGCGAGGTCGCGGCCGGGTCCTTCACCGCGGTGCTGGCACTCGCCCAGGCGATCGACAACGCCGGCTCGACCGACCCCCAGCGGGTGCGGACGGCGCTGCTCAACCTGGACATCCCCGGTCGCGAGACGATCATGCCCTGGACCGGGGTCCGCTTCGACGCCTCCCATCAGAACGCGGCCGCCAACGGCGTGGTCGAGCAGCGGGTGCGGGACGCCTTTCGGGTCGTCTTCCCCGACGAGCTCCAGCAGGCCCGACCCGTCGGGTAGGCGGCGGGGGCGGGGACTGAGCACGTACACCCGAGCGGCTAGGGAGGGCGGGAGGTAGCTGACCCGTACGTTCGGATGCTTCACCGCAGGCTGCTGCTCGACCAGGCCCTCGACCAGGGAGGCGAATCGAGAGCTTTGTTTTCTTGGTTCCCGTGGTTTTTCGGCGGCTCGCTGGTGGTTGCGGCCGTCGCCACGCTGGTCCTGCAATCGCAGTTCAAGTGGTCGCTCCTCCGGCGGATCGGCCGCTGGCGTGGCGTCCGGTCCATACTGGCTGCTGTCGGCTGGCTCTGGGCTTGGCGGGCGTTGCGTCGGCTGCCCACCACCTCAGGTGCGCCGGGACCGGAGCCGCCGCCGTATCCATCGCCTGAGGACCCGGGCGGCGGAGGGCAGGATGGCCGGCAAGGGAAGCGGCCGTGACGGTCCACGCCAGCGGGGTGGGTAAGAAACTCGGCGACACGGCGAACCGGATAATCCGCCGCAGCATCGCTTGTGCGTCGCGGCTGGTCACTCCGGAACTCGGATCGTGATCGACATGGTCGCAGATTACTAAGCCTCTGCGCTGGCGTGGCCGCGACCCGACGTCTGCCGGTGCGTGCTCGCTCCGCGGCGGCCACCCGAGCCACCTCCTCAACCCGGGTGCTGCACTCCTGGACCCGCTGGTCGGCGGCGGCGAGTTGCGGGTGCGCCGCCCAGACTGCGGCGACCTGCTCGCCGTAGGCGCGTTCGATCTCGACCAGGCGGATGTGCAGTTGATGGGCCCGGCCAAGCTCCGCCGTCGCCGCTTCCGGCAAGTCGCCGTGCACGGCGTAGCGGTAGACAACCGTCCGATGGGACATCGTGCCGCCGGTTGGCGTCATGGGGAAAGCGGGCTGCCATCAGGGCAGAGCGCGCCCAGCGCGGCGGTCACGATGACCCTGGCACCCTGCTCGGTGAATCCGCCTTGAGCGCGTACCCGCCGCACCATCGCCTCAGGCGTCTGGCCGCCGTTCCTGACCCCATCACAGGTCCGTCCGGCCCAGTTGTAGGCGTCGATCCCGCGCCCGTCACGGTCCTGGGGATGGCGGGTCTCTTCCCGCCAGATGCGGCCGAACGCCTGGCCGGCCGCCTTGGAGCTTGCCCAGGGCCGGGCCCGGATGTGGGCCTCGATGGTTGGGGGTGGCCCGGACGGGAGCAGCTGAGCGTCGGGGATGGTCTGCTCGCGGCCGCCGCCATAGCACCCAGCCACCGTGGGCACCAAGGTGGCCACGATGACGATGGCGCGCAGCATCCGCGGTGTCGTGCTCTTCCAGCGGGTTCCCGGCGCACGCGTGATCCTGGTGGACTGGTTCACACAGCACTCCACTCCCCAGCGTGGGTGAGACGCCTGTTGCAAGCGGCGCGAGTCTACCGCTCCAGCAGCACACTGCAGTCGCCCGCCACGTCCGAACCTGGCGGCGAGCTACTGCGGCCAGGCAGCCGACGTCACCGGCGTCTGGGTGGACGGCCACCGCCGTGTCGCCGACGGATGCTTCGTCGACCACGACCTGGCCTTCTTTGCCCAGACCCGCCGCCCGCTGGCCAGAGACCTGGTCACCCGGGCCGGCCCGGCGACTTCTCCCGGCTGGCTGGAGAAGCGGCGACGCTCCCCGCTGCCGTGGTGTTGCCGTGATTCTGCAGGAATCGCCTTCATGCTGGTCGCGCCCGGTTCGATGGAGTCGTGGAGTGGGCTGATCGAGCGTGAGCCTCCCGAAGCGGTGCCCCAGCTTCCGGAGGCGGTCACGACCGCATGGGCTGCCGACTACCGGAGCGACGGGCGCCCGGTTGTGTGGCGGGCGCGCCGACCAGGTCGTTGGGAGGTGCTGCTGTAGGTGCTACCGGTACCTCAATCCCAGCCGAGCCGTGCCGGCAACGTAACGATCGGTCTGTACGATCCGATCTGGTTGCTCTATAGTCTCCCGACTGCGGTTCTTCCTTCCCCTGCTTGCCCGGGGCAACCAGACCGTGCGAATGAGGTGGACGTGACCAGACTCCCCGGCGCTACCGCCATCGCCACTCCGCCTTGGGCCACAACCGGCCCTCGGGCCGGCGCGACCACGATCTCCAAGGGGTGGCTGGTGTCCTTCTCCCACCAGGTACCGACCGCCATCGGGGATCGCTGGTGCGGGCACAACTGCGACGTCCGCGTGGAGCTGACCGGCCCACCGGATCCCGTCGGCATGGTCTGGGACTTCGGCGCGCTCGGACCCGCCAAAGAGGTATTCGAGCAGGTCGACCATCGCCACCTGGACGACCTGCTCCCCGGCCTGCCGGCGCCGTGCGAGGACACCGCCCAGTTGCTGGCCGACTACCTCACCGACCGGCTCGCGCGCACCGGCCCGCCGTTCGCCCACCTGGTGGACGATGTCGCTGTGGTCGACGCCTGGCCGGATGCCAGCTCACGGGCGTGGGGGTTGGTGGCCCGGCCGCTGCGGTTCCACGCCGCCCACCGGCTGGATGGCCTGCCCGATGGCCACAAGTGCCGACGCCAACACGGCCACGGCTACCAGGTCGGTGTCCAGATCGACCCGGCGGCGACCGGCACGCCCATGGCCGCGCTGCAGCCGGCCGAGGCGTTCATCCGCCACGAACTGCACCAACGGTCGCTGAACGAGGTGCTGGGGTCGAATCCCACCGCCGAGCAGCTCGCTGAGACCCTGGGGGCGCACTTCGTCGGCGAGCTCCAGATCCCAGGGGTGGTGTGCGTGCTGGTCGCTGAGACGCCCACGACGCTGGCCATGTGGCGGCCAGCCGAGACACGGCCGTGAGCGCCATTACCGCCGACCCCGCAGCACCGCCGGGCCCGATGGCCGCTTCGCCGATCCTGCGCTTGACCCGCGGCGAAGGCACCTTCGGCGGCACCTGGCAAGGTGAGGGCTCGCGGCTGGGCACCTGGACCATCGGAGTCCGCGTGTACGGCTGCAACCTGCACTGCGGCCTGCTCAAGGGAGTCGGAGTCCGCCCGGACGGCTGCGACACCGCCCACACCTGGTACGAGCAGGACTATCCGCAGAAGGAGTGGGCCTACGAGGCCTCCGTCGACCAGATCCTGGCCGAGCTGGAACGGCGCATGCAGCCACGGCTGCGGCGCGGCGGCATGGGGATGGTCTTCGTCACCGGCGGCGAACCCCTCGTCCAAGGGGCGGCGGTGGGCCAGCTGCTGCGTGCCTGCCGGGAGCGGGGATGGCGCACCCAGATCGAGACCAACGGCACCCTGTCGCCGAGGCGACTGGGCGGGCCCGACTACTGGCCTGACGACTTCAACGTCTCCCCCAAGCTGGCGACTGGCATCAACCGGGGTGCCGACCCGCGTCCAAGCGGATCCGCCCCAGGGCAATCGCCGAGCTCCTGGCGACGGGCCGGGCGGTCTGGAAGTTCGTCGCCGCCGACCTCGACGACCTGGACGAGATCGACTGGTGGATCGAACGGTTCGGGTTGCCGATCGACAACGTCTGGGTCATGCCGGAGGGCACCAGCACCGCCGGACTGACCACCCGGTCACAGCAGCTGGCCGATGCCGTGCTGGCCCGCGGCCTTAACCTCACCACTCGCCTGCACATCCTCGTCTGGGGGGCTGAACGTGGCCGGTGATGGACCTGTCAGCCTCGACGACGTCGACCTGGACGCCGCCTGAGTCTTCCTGGAGGTCCGCCGTGACCCACGCATCCAGCTGGAGGAGGCGACCCGGGCGGCCCAGGCGTTCCTGGTAGCCCTTGGCGTAGGTCTGACCCGAGCCGGGATGGCCGACACCCCAGCCCGGATGGCGCGGGCCTACGTCGAGCTGTTCAGCCCGCGTCCGTTCCAAGCTACGCACTTTCCCAATGACGAAGACTACGACCAGATGGTGCTGGCCAGAGGGATTCCGGTCAGAAGCATCTGCGAACACCACGCGCTGCCCTTCACCGGCGTTGCCTACGTCGGCTACCTGCCAGGCGAACGGATCCTTGGGCTGTCCAAACTGGCGCGGGTGGTAGAGCACTTCGCCCTCCGCCCCCAGATGCAAGAGCGGCTCACCCAACAAATCGCGCGGTGGCTCCAGGAGCAACTCAAGCCTCGTGGTGTTGGCGTGGTACTGGATGCCGAGCACACCTGCATGACCCTGCGAGGGGTCCAGGCACCCGGCACCCGCATGGTCACCTCCGCGCTCTACGGCTTGTTGCGGGACGACTCGGCCGCACGTGCCGAGTTCTTCACCCTGACTCGGGTAACCAGCAGCAGCACCGCTTGATCCTATCCACCCCGCTCGCCGATCCCTCTCAGCTGATCGTGGGCTCTTGGTGATCGCCGCAGCACTGAAGGATCCCGCAGCACCACGGCGCTGCCTCCAACCGACACGAGGGCAGCAGGACGCTCGACGCCGTCGTCGCGGTTCGGATCGCGTCTCCATGCCCTACTGCGGGGCGGCGCCGGCCCAGGCAGCATCGACGACCTCCCGCGTCAACGCGCCGGCGGCGTTTCGCCGTCCAGGCCAAGCGCCGTCGCAAGGGCGGCCGCCGCGGAAAGCCGTCGGAAGTACGCCTCCGCGCTGTGGTAGTCTCGCCAGCCACCGCGCGCCTGTAGCTGGGCTGGCGTGATCCCACGGGCGACCTGCTCGGTCGCCCAATAGTGACGCAGCACAGAGGGATAGCGCAGGTGCGCCGGGATCCCGGCCTGCTGGGCGAGCCGCAGGACCCGCTCAAGCACACCGATCTCGGTGATTGCCCGCCTGAAGGGCCTCGGCGGCCCGAGCGCGACGAACAGTGGCGCCTCCGCCGGCAGCTCCCAGCCCCTCCCGTCAGGTTGCCAGTTCGGATGCTGTGGGAACCAGCCGGCCAGGGCGGCAGCCGCCTGGGCGGTCAGCTGGACAATCCGCCCCTTGCCCCAGGCCACCTCAAGCTGCACGGGCACTTGGCCGTCGGCATGCCAGATGATGTCCCCCAACTTCAGCGCGCACACCTCGCTGGGACGCAGGCCGACGTCACCCAGCAGCCGCAGGACAGCCCGGTCGCGGACGCCGACCCGAGTCGTCAGGTCGGGCTCAAGCAGCAGCCGCTCGTACTGGGCGGGTGAGATGGTCGCCGGCGGGGGTGCCTGCTGCCGGGAGGCGTTCAGGGTGGCGGCCAGCTCGGGGCGGCCGGCGTGGCGGACAAGTTGGCGCAGGGCGGTGCATTCCAGCCGCAGCGACGCCGACGCTAGTCCCCCGCCGCCGTGACCGCCGACGCTCGCCCGCTGGATCGCCCAGCGGGCGAGGACCTCGCCGCTGAGATCCTGCGGGATGGGGGGCCGGCCGAGCTCGTCGGCCAACCAGGCCAGGAACCGCCGGTAGATGGCGGCATAGTGCGCCGGGGTCTGCTGGCTTTTGCGTCGGCGGCGGCGCTGGATGATGCCCCGCTCCTGGAGGGCCTCGGTGTCGCGTCGGATGGTTCGGGGGCTGACGCCGAACCGCTCGGCGAGGACGGTGTTAGCGTCTGCGCTCGCGTCCGTTGGCGGCTGCTAGCGTGTAGGTCCCGATGGGACGCCACTGATAGCCTTCCAGCCCGCAATCCCCGACCGCCGTGCGGGAGCCCCGCTGGGGCTCCCAGCGCCTGCGTGGTGGCCGGGTGATCCCGACTCCGGCGCCTGACCGACCAGGCGCGCACGGCTCCGTGTAGCCACCGGTGGCTCCGCCGCTGAATCCTGACACCGGCCTGACCCATAGGTTTTTGTGAACCCAGTTCAAGGAAGGACGAGGATGTCTCTACCCCATCGAGGTGACCTCCCAGCCCTGCGGTCAGTGACTGTCGTCCGGGGTGGCCACGTGCTGACCATGGGGCCGGTCGGCGAGCTCCTCGATGGGGCGGTCGCCTTCGCTGGCGGTGAGATTCTGGCCGTCGGCCCCTTCGCCGAGGTGGCCGCCCGGTTCCCCGCCGCGGAAATGGTCGGCGATGACCGCGGGGTAGTGCTGCCCGGGCTGGTCAACGCCCACACCCACCTGTCGGAGGCTCTGATTCCCGGCATGGGTGAGCACCTGACGCTGTTGGAGTGGCTGGCAGCGATCATCGAACCCGTTGGCCGCCACCTAACCAGGGAGATGGCCCGCGTCGGGGCCATGCTCAAGGGCGCCGAGCTGTTGCTGTCCGGCGTAACCTGCGTCAACGACATGTTCGTGCACACCCATCTCGGCTCGCTGGCCAGCCTGGGTGCGGTCGATGGGCTGGAGGCCATGGGGCTGCGCGGGCTGGTCGCCTTCGGCGCCCAGGACACCCACCTGCAGCCTACCGATCACCCGAACCCGATTGACGCCTGCCTGGATGAGCACCACGCCCTTGCCGACCGCTGCGCCGCGAGTCCCCTGGTCGGGTTCCGCCTCGGTGTGGGCACGGTGCTCGGCCAGAGCGACGAGCTGCTCGCCGCCTCGGTCAGGTCCGCCAGGGAGCACGGCTGGGCCGTCCATACCCACCTCGCCGAGGTCCGGGAGGAGCTGGTCTCGGCCCGGCTGCGCTGGGGGCAGACCACCATCGACCGGGCCGCCGACCTCGGGCTGTTTGAGGTGCCGGTGTTGGCCGCCCACTGCATCTGGGTGAGCAGCGCCGACATCCAGCGTTTCGCGGAGCGCGGCGTCACCGTGGTCCACAACCCGGTGGCCAACATGATCCTCGCCTCGGGAGTCTGCTCACTTTCCTCGCTGCGCCAAGCTGGCATCCCAGTCGGGCTCGGCACCGACGGGGCGGCCTCTAACGACAGCCAGAACATGTTGGAGGCGATCAAGGTGGCCGCCTTGCTGCAGAAGGTCACCCGGCTGGACGCACGCGCCCTTACCGGCCGCGAGGTCCTGGCCATGGCCACCGTGGAAGGCGCCCAAGCGCTCGGCCTTGAGACCGGCATCGGCTCCCTGGAGCCGGGCAAGCGCGCCGACCTCGTCCGCCTCGGTGCCGACCGGCCCGGCCTGGCCAACGTCCACGACCCCTATCAGCAGGTCGTCTACTGCACCTCCCCCGCCGACGTGGCCGACGTCTGGGTCGACGGCGCCCACCGCGTGGCCGACGGCCATCTGGTCGACCACGACCTCGCGGCTCTGGTCGAGGCCAGCCGCCCCCTGGCCGCCGAGCTGGTCACCCGGGCGGATCTCGGCGAGTTCTCCCACCTGGCCCGCTGACACGTGGCCGCGAGGACCGCCGCCGCGGATGTAGGGCCGGCCAAGCGCGGCCGGCAGAATAGCGCGGCCGACGACGCCGGCGTAAACGAGCACGGTAACCAAATGCGGCAGGGGTCAGCAGCAGTTCATGCGGCCGGTGCCGATGACCACGTCGGCCTTGCTCACCGTGGCGTCCACTGGTCGAGCCGGTCTTGCAGCAGCCGCAGGCACCACGGCCGGGTGAGGACGTCGGCGGGCAGCCGGCCCCCACGGTCACGGCGCAGCGCCGCCAGCTGTCGGCCGTCTGGCACCAGGGTGACCAGGCCGGGCTGGAGTTCGGCGACGCCGCGCAGCGGCAGCGTGCAGCCACCGGCGCGGCGCGCGCCCGGCAGCCCGGCGGCGCGCCGCTCGGCGGCGTCCCCGAGGAAGGAGCGGTGGGTCAGCCCCGGCGCGACGTAGGCGAGCACCGCCGCGTAGCGGCGGCGCCAGCGCACCAGGACGGTCGCCATCAGCGCGGCGAGCCGGTTGTGAACGGCCACGTAGGCGGCGCGTTCGCTGTCGC
>Ga0126307_10003831_pt1 | contig 10362 bp, 5 predicted proteins | sample Plot28_FD_89955 | JGI IMG/M metagenome (GOLD analysis project Ga0126307, IMG submission 89955) | Serpentine soil microbial communities from UC McLaughlin Reserve, CA, USA - Plot28 | ecosystem: Environmental > Terrestrial > Soil > Grasslands | place: USA: UC McLaughlin Reserve, Lake County...
CGTCTCGAAGTAGGCGTAGCCCTCCACACGCTCCCCCTCTACCTTCTCGATCTCGAACGCGCTCATCCTGGCCGCGCCCCTGGTACCGGTGGTCTCCACCTGCTCGGAGAGGCGCTCTATCTCCTCCGAGCCGGGGGAGGCGTAGAACTTCTGTGGGGCGAGCAGGGCGTTCAAGGCGTCGAGGTATTCGTCGCGGTCCCGGCCCGAGTAGCCGTAGGCCGCCGCGACGAACCTGGCCGCCGCGCCCTCGGCGCGGCCCTCGTCGGCGGGCGTGAGCGGCACGTCTTGGGTCTGGATGCCCAGAGGGTCGTGGCTGGCGGGCTCGTCCGTCGCGCCGCCTGGGAGCACGGCCGGCTCGTGCTGAGATCGGCGATCCTCCTCACGCTCGCGCTCGACGAACGCCTCCGGGTCTTCGGGGGTGACGTAGTCCTTCCCTCCGTGGTCGGCTTCTAAGTCTGTACTCTCCCGATCTCCATCCCCGGCCTGCTCACCGGCTCGCCCGGCTCCGGAATTCTCGTCGCCTCTCGCCCCGGCCGCCTCGCTCCCGCCGGCTCCGGAGCCCACGCCCAGGAAGAAGATCAGGAACGTCCACAAGAGCACCACCGAGACCAGCCCCCAGGCGTACAAGAGCAGCCGCCGCTTCTCCCTCGCCCGGTCTCCTCCGGAGGAGCCATCTATCCTCAGGCCCACCTCAGCCTCCTCCCCACACGAACCGCTCCGACCCGCGTCGCCGCGCTCCGGGCCGCGCTTTTGTGACCCGCGTGTCGTCGATCCTTGTGATCCTACGGGCAACCCCCGAGCTTTCATCCCTCTTGGGGATCTCGAACGTCTGCTTTTCGCTCAGAAGAGCTTCCTCGCTCCGACGTATCCGTCGATGTAGGACATGTCGCTCTCTGTTACCTCGCCGAAGTAGCTCGAGGCGTGCAAGATCCTCCCGTCGCCGGCGTAGAGCGCCACGTGCGTCACCCCGTTGGGGCCGTGGGGGCTCACTCCGGGCTCGGAGAAGAACACCAGGTCGCCGGGTTGGAGCTCCGACCGGTCCACGGGCGTCCCGTAGTTCATCTGCCGGTCGTCCCAGTGCGGAAGCTGTATCCCGACCGCCTCGTAAGCCCGCATCGTGAGCCCCGAGCAGTCGATGCCGCTCATCGAGGCTCCGCCGAGCACGTAGGGCACCCCCGCGTACTCGCGGGCAGCACCCATCACCTGGGCCCCGTCGCCGGTCGCCTGCTCCTCTCCCGGAGCGTCCACGGGTCCTTCGGGGTCGTTGGAGGTGGCCGCGCCTTCGCCGGCGCCGAACAAACCCCCGATCTTCTCCCCGAAGCCGGAGATGATGCCGAGGCCCTCGAAGGCCGCGCAGTAGGGAGGGAGACCCCCGCCCGGAGACGGGGAGAACGGCTCCGTGCCGGTGGCGGTGCCGCCGTTGGACTTGAGCCACTCCAGAAGCGGGTAGGGGTTCATCGCCCCTGAGGGGGCTTGCGCCCGCTCCCCGGTCGGGTCGTACCAGCCGAGGTGGAGGTGCTGGCCGCGGCTTGCGGGCTGCAAGAGGGTTCCGGGCGGCCCCTCGCCAGTGGAGCCGACCTTCCCAACCACGTCCCCGGCCTCCACCGCGTCGCCCGGCTTCAGGCCGCTCGGCTCCAGCATGTGGGCGTAGTAGAGCGCGTCGCCCTTCCGGACCGGGCCGACGCTCCCGGCCGCCTCGACCATTACCGTCCAGCCGACCAAGGTGTTCCACCCCCTACCGTCCGACCGCGAGACGGGCACCACCGTCCCGTCGGTTACGGAGTAGATGGGCGTCCCTTCGGGAGCGAAGAGGTCGGTGCCCTCGTGCGTGCGGCCCGCGCCGCGGGCGTCGCCCCAGGTGTCCTCGTAGGAGTCGAAGTACTCGGCCGGGAGCGGGAAGACCGCCTTGGCGTCGCCCTCCGCCCTGGAGCCGCCTCCCCCGCTTCCACCCCCGGAGGAGCCGCCCCACACCTCGCGGTAGAGCGAGACGTCGTAGGGGGTGGGCTCGGTGTAGTTTTGATTCGAGTTGGTGACGATGGGCAGGTTCATGACGGAGTCCTCCGCGGTGTGCTCGAAGCCCTCGGCGTGGCCCAGCTCGTGGGCGAAGAGCGCCACCCGGGCGTTGTCGGTGGCCAAGCTCATCAGGTTGGAGTCGGCGGTCATCGTACCGCCTGAGGTGGTCTTGCCCATCTGGCGGCCGCCCGCGTAGCCGTCGGTGACCACCAGGTCGGTCTCCGACGGCGAAGGTGAGGGTTGGAGCTTCACGCCCCCGAGAGCGTTCCAGCCTTCGGCGGCCTGCTCGAAGTGGGAGGCGTAGGCGGTGTTTAGCTCGTAATCTATGCGCCTGTCGTCGTCTACGAGATCCCACCCCTGCGGGGGCTGCCCCGTGCCTCCGAAAGGCGCGCCCCAGCCGCCCGAGGAGCCTGAGGAGTCGCCGGAGGTCCGGTCGGTGGGGGCGTCCTCCTCGGCCGAGCGGTACTTCTCGGCCTGGGCGAGCACGTCCTGGACGTACTGTTCGGCGTGGTTGTAAGAGAAGAGTGCTGCGTGGTAGTCCTGCGGCGCCCCGGACCGCGCGAGGTAGTTGGCGGCCCCGAAGATGGCGTCCTCGTACTGGCAGACGTCCTTTACCCCGTCGCCGTTGCCGTCCACCCCCACCGTAGCCCAGGTGGAGGGCAGGAACTGCATCGGCCCCTGCACCCCGGCCGAGGAGCCGATGCAGGTGACCTCCTTGCCCCCCTCGCCGTGGCCGCTCTCCATCTTGCCGATCGCCGCGAGGATCGCCCAGTCGATGCCGTACTCGCTGGCCGCCTGCCGGTAGGCGTCGAGGTAGTGGGCCGGGATGTCGGCCAGCGCCTCCCGCGAAGGTCGAGCGGGGACGTATCCGGTTGGCGTGGTAGAGGACTGCTCCTCGGCCGCCTGCTGGCACAAGGAGGCTACGGCTACAACCGAGGAGACGAGCACGGCCGCCACCATCACGAGCGAGACGATCAACCCGGCGGCAAGCGTTAGCAACAGCTTGCGGGCGCGGCGGTTGCGCGCCACCACGATTGCGGCCTGCAGCGCGGGGTTCACCCGTTATGGGCTCCGCCGTCGTGGCGGGTGCGACGCTCACTTCTGCTGCTGAAAGCTTCGCGGTCACTCCCCCTCACGCCCTCCCCTCACCGTCTCCTAGCGGTCCTCGTCGCGGTTCTCCTCTGGCCGACCGCCTGGCGAAGAGTTATTGGCCAAGAGGGCCGCCAGCCCCAACGAGATCAGGCCCATCGCCCCGAAGAGGGGGAGCAGCGAGCGCCCGCCAGTTTCGGGCAAGACCGGGCCGGTGCCCACCTGCGGTGTGTCTGCGACCGGCAACGATGTCGGGGCAATCACCGCGCCGGAGATCGTTTCGTCTGAAGGGTCCGTGGAAGCGGAGGCGATTGGCGGCCACGCGTCCTCGTACTGCCGGCGGGCTGCGGCGTCTGGTTCTACTGCCGCCATGTCTTCCTCAGCCACCGTCTGTTCCCGATCGATCGTGTCTTCGTCGACCGGGATGACGCCTCGCTGCTCGAGCCGGATGGTCTGTTCTTGCGAGAAGGAGACGGTCTCCTCGGAGGTATCCTCCGGCGTGATCGTCTGCTCGGGGACGGTAGGCGTAGTCGGTACGGAGGTGCTCACGAGAGAGGTAGGCTCGGGAGACGCGACGTCCGTGGTCGAAGTCGTCTCCCCGAAGAAGGTCGTTTCCTGTGTGCCCCAGATGCCTTGGCCTGCGCCCTGGGCCTCCCACTGCGCGGCCTCGAAACAGTCCGCGTAGGCGCCGTTGGGCCAGATGGTGAGGATCTCGGCGTAGCCCTCCCGGAGCAACGTGCGGTTGAAGAGCTCCGATCTCCCCGCGCCGATCATGCGCTTCAAGCCGCCGAGCAATCCTTCCTCGGGGGCGGTCCACACGTAGGCCAGTAGCCTGCCGTAGTCGTCGGTCTCTTCCTCGCCGGGCACCAGCAGAACGTCCTTACCTTCCAGGGCGTCGGCGGTGAACGCTGCGGCCTCATCGGCGTAAGGCTCGGGCCGTCCTTCCTCGCCCCGCAGCTCCGGGGCGTCCACCCCGATCAGGCGCACCCGGTCGGTCCCCCCTACCCCGTCGGCGAGCTCCAACGTGTCGCCGTCCACGGCCCGCGCAACGGTCGCGCGGATGGCGTCACCGAGCGGCTCGGTGGGGCACAGATCTTCCTCTCCCGCGGTGGTCGTCCCTTCCGGCAGGGCGCTCTCGGGCGAGACGGTTTCCAGGGTGACGGTCGTCTCCTCTTCCGGCGGTAGGATCTGCTCGCCCTGCCCCGGCGGGTCTCCCTGATCGCCGCAGGAGCCGGCCGCGACGGTGCTATCGCCGTTCTCGACGAGGGCGCAGCCGTCCCCCGCCCTTAAGAGGCCATCGCCGCTCCGGACGACGGCCGAACCACCCTCGGCCTCCGTCCGCGCGGAGGCCTGGTGCTCCGGAGCGGCAAAGAAAGAGATGAGCATACAGAGGGCCAGGGCCACGGTCAGCAACGGATCCCGTCTGGCTTTAGTCAAGGTGCTCCTCCCGGTTAGAGTTATCGGGAGCCCCGTCGTCGGCGGGGCTTTGGCCGCGTCCGTCGGCGGCGAGAGGTGCGTGCCGTCTGTGCTCCCGGTCCTCTGACTCGGCCCTCGTAGGCTCGAAGGTCGCGGTGGTCTCCCGGGCGGCGTGGCGTGCCGCGGGCCTATCTCGCCGGGCTCGTTCCGGCCGCGCCTGCTCTACGGCATCCTCGCGAGAGGCTCCTCCTTCTCGCGCCGTCCGCCGGGTGCCGTCCTCTGCCGGCGTCTCTTCCGGCCGACGGGCGCCGTCCGAGTGGACTTGGGGCCGGCGAGATGTCCTATCCGGCGCGCCGGCGAGCCGGTCCGGATGCCGATCCGCGTCGTCCCGGGGGGTGCGCCCGTTTGCCCCAGCTCCTCCATGCGTCGGTTCCCTATCCTCGGGGCTGTTCTCCGGTCCGGCCGGTACCCGACCGGGGTCACCTCGGCGCTCGCCCGGAGGTGAGGTCGCGGGTCCGCCCCGAGGGTTGCCCTGCGGGGCCTCCGCCTCCGGGTTCGCCGCCCGCGGATCGTTCGCCTCCGGGCCGCCGGCCGGATGTTCGGGAGAGGCACGATCTTCTTGGCGGTCCGGGGGCCTGTCCTCTCCGGGAGCTCCCTCATCGGACGCATCCTCGGCGGGCGGCGTCTCCTGCTCCTGCGTGGTCTCGGGCGGAGCTTCCGTGGTGTCGGTAGGCTCTGCGATATCCGGTCGCGGGGTTTCGCCGTCCCGCGCGGGCTCGGGCGACCGCCGCGGGGTCTCGTCCCGGCCCTCTCCGTCTGCGATGGTGACGCCCTGGCCCGGCTCGTCCCCAACGACAATTGTGGCGACCTGTTCGCGGGCATCGCCCTCGAAGCCTTCTTCCGCGGTCTGGTCCTGGGACATCGAGACGCCGACGGTGGCTTCACCGGGGGCTTCGTCTCCACTGGCGGGGGTCGAGGCTTCGGGCGGAACCTCTTCGTCCGCGGCAGGCTCCACCAGCGCAAGGATGACGGGGCTCTGCTCGTCGGGCTCTTCGACGGAGGGGATTGTTGAGGACTCCTGTCCAGGGAACGGGCGCGGAGCGGTGGCCTCGATCGGGGCGTTCGCGGCGTCTTCCTCCGGAGGGCTTTCTTCGGGTGCGACCGCGAGCTCCTCCCCGCCGACGACGGCGGCGGGTTCGATTGCTGGCCCGGACTGGGAGGAAGGTATCTCCATCTGCCCGCCGGCGAGCGTCGTCGGCACCTGCTCTTCAGCCGCGATGGGGCCGGTCTCGAACCCCACCGGAGGATCCTCTTCGGGGAAGTCCTCCCCGGCGCCGGTGTCAGTCGGAAAAGAGGAGACGAGCTCCAGCGGCTCCTCTCCGCCGGAGGCGGGGTAGAGGGCGGCGGGGTCGTCCTCGGACGTCCCGGGATACGCGGCCACAGGTGTGTCCGAGGGTCCGCCGGCGTGGGCGAGATCCCCGCCATCGCCAGCGTCGTACGCGACGGCGAGGTCCTTCGTAGAGGTATCATCTGCCGGGAGATCCTCTGCGGGGGCCACAGTCCCGTCGCCGAGTTCGGGTCGCACCGGCCCGGCGCTTGCAAGCGCCTCTCCGGAACCGGGGCCTGCGCCTTCCGGAGGTCGCGCGCCGGATTGCGCCAGGTAGACCGCGCCGGCTTCGAGCGCCGCCTGCGCGGTGATAGTGTCGTCGGGATCGGCGGGCTTCTCCGTCACCGAAACCAGCACCCGGTCAACGACGTACCGCTCGGCGCTCTCCCCGAAGAAACCCAGCGCCAGCAGCGTCTCCAGGGGGGGCGTCCCGGCGTAGGACCGGCTGATCGCGCCCGCCTCCCTGGCGCTCGAAACAGATACGGAGGGCGCGCCGACGTAGAGCACCGCGCGTCCGGTCTCGTCGAGCGCCCCGGCCCTGGTGTGAACCGTCAGGGTGAGCGTCACGACGATCAGCGCCGCCGCAAGCAGCGCCCTGGCGTCCCCGGTCCTGAGGAGTGCAAGTACCACTTCGTAGCTCTGTTCTCTGGTATTCGTACTCATGTGGGTGTTGGATCTCCTTCCTGGCTCTCGAAGCCTCTATGACAGCGTGGCGAGGAATCGCTCTTCCATCTCGCGGCACATCGCCTCGTAGATCCCGAAGGCCTCGTCCCACATGCCGCATAGGATCAGCTCGACAGCCCGGGCTACACCGCTCTCGTAGAGGTGCTCCCAGACCTCCCCGGCCCCCTCCTCCCCGAGCGCCTCTATGGCGGAGACGACCCCCGGCGCCTTCTCGCGGTACTCGGTGAGCACCGCTTCGCCGTGGGGGAGCTTCGCCACGTACTCCTCGCGGAAGAGCCTCAGCAGGCTCAGCTCGTAGCAGTCGTCGGGAAGCCCCCTGGCCTCGGCGCAAGCCGTGGCGATGAAGCAGGCACTCTTGGTGCGCGATCTCCTGTAAGGGTTCTGCCGGGTGAAGAGGTCGCCGTCGTTGTTCTTGCGGCTGCTCGTGCCGCCCGAGATTCCTGGCTTGCTGCGCATCTGCGGCGGGGCGAGGATCTCCCCCGCCCGGGCGTAGGAGCCGCGGCCTCCCCTGCCCGGTGAGGTGATCCCGAAACTCCCCTTTGGCTTACGCTTCTTGCCCATCGGCGTCCGTGTTCTCCCTTCCATGGTCTGCCGTGCTTTCTCGGTGGGTTCTTCGGGTGGGCACTGCGATCCGCGGGGCCGGCAATTCCGGCGTGGCGCTCAAGAGGCGCCCCTGAAGCCGACTAGCAGCGGCACGGGGGTGCCCTCGGGGGTCTCGAAGGAGACGCGGTAGTTGTCCCCGCCGGGCGGCATGTAGGTCCTCACCACCTTCTCGGAGCCCCGCTCGCGCTCGTCGCGGTAGTAGCCCGTGAAGTCGAGCCGGTCGTCCTCGACGGCGAAGATCGAGCCCTGCGTCACCTCCGTCCCTGCGGCGTCGAAGGTGTGGAAGGTGACGTGCAGAACGGCTCCGCTCTCCTGGGCCACGGCGAACACGCCGCTCTGGATGGAGGAGTGGGGCATCTCGAAGCCCCGCCTTATCTGGGCGGCGGTGGAGCCCTCGAGCGTGATGGTCTCCCCGGCCTCGCCAGCCTCGATCTCCCCCTCCCACTTCAGGCCCGCGCCTTCGAGCGTGGCCGAGCCGTCTTCCGTTTTCAGGCCGCCGAAGGCGACGCCGGTGTCTTCTATCCCGGAGGCTGCGTCGGAATACCGGGCTGATTGACTGGGAGGCGGGCCTTGGCTGGATTCTTCTTCGGTGGGACCGAAGAAGGGCAGCATGCGCGCTCCGTAGAGGACGATCAGGAGGGCCAGCGCCGCGAGCCCCGCGGCCCAGAGGCGCCGGCGGGTCCGCTCCGGCAATCGCTCCGTCAGGGATCCGAGCCCTTCGAGATGCCCCGAGAACCGGAGCTCCTCGCGCTGGGACCGCGCGGCATCGGAGGCCGCGGCCCTCGATCCCGCCGCGCCCGCGGCTTCACCGGAGGCGGGACGTTCGAGGACCCGGGTAGCGGCATCGTCCCGTACGGCGCCCTCTTCCGGGCGTGCTTCCGACAGCCAGGCCGGCCTCCTCTTGGTGCTCCTGGGCGTCACCGGCGGGACACCTTCCCTTCGCCTGTCGCTCTCTCCGGCGAGGCCAGCGCCGCGGCCAGCTCCAGCGAGGCGCGTTCGCCCCCCTCTCCGCCCAGGGCGTAGATCCTCCTGCCCTCTACCTCGGGCTCGTAGAGAGGGCCGGCTCCGTGGGGCTCCTCGAGCGCTGCGGAGGTGCACAGGAGCGTGCCGTTCTTGCCCCGCACCTCTTCGGCCTTCAGGGCACTCGTCAGGGCGTCTCCCGGCCCGCCGTTCCGCGCGCAGGCGACCACCCTCTCGGCTTCGTGCAGCCAGTCGGAGGCGTAGGAGCTCTCCGGGGCACACACGACGAGGCACACGTCGAAGATCTCTCTGACGGCCTCCACGAGCGCGAAGGCGGGCAGGTCGGCGTCCACCAGCGGGGCCACGACCTTCAGGGCCTCCAAGCCATCGACGTGGGCCACGTGCGGGGCGAGCCGATCCGGTTCCACCTCCCCCCTCCTGAGGTAGGGATCGGGGGTCACGGTCTCCTCATCCGAGAGCCGCTCGAAGAGCTCGCCGCCCGCAGCGTCAATCGCCAGCACGTAAGCCCCCTCCTCGCGAGCGGCCTCGGCGAAGAGCTTCGCGACTCGCGAGGCGGCCTCCGGCGCCCCCTCGCCGACGAAGGCGAAGACGCGGGTCGGGGTCTCGCCCCACGAGAGGCTCACGGGGGAGGGTCCGTGCCCGATGGGTCTCCCCGCGGGATCGGCCCATTCGCGCGAATCGGGCTCCGAAGCGTAAGGCCGCCACACGCCGTCTCTGCCCTCCGAACCATGCAGCGTAGGGGCGGCTTCCGCGGCGACGCGAGGGGCGTCCGGAAGCTCCCTACGGGTTGGGGAGGCCGCTTTCTCCGGCTCGTCCTCTCGCTGGTGCTCCTCGCTTTTCGGCTTGGTATTGAAGAGCTCCTCTTCCTCAGCGGAGGCCATGACTTTGAGTGGTACCCGCGTCTGGCCGACCACCAGGTAGCCTTCTCCCGCCTGGAGGTTCAGGAGTCCTTGAGTCTCTTCCTCAGAGAAGTCGTAGTAGGAGGCGGTGGTGGCGGCGGGCTGGCGCTGGTCGTGGCGGAAGATCATGTGGGTGGCGGAGAGCGCCAGGATCACCTTGCCCTGGTCGCTCCCGAAGAACTCGATCGGCTGCTGGCTTATGGCGCACATCCCGCAGTTGCGCGCCCGCGCCGAGCGCCACATGGTCTCGGCGAACTCCGCGGCCATGGGATCCTTGAGGATCGACCAGGCCTCGTCTATGTAGCACTCGGCCGCCTCTTCGGGGTTGCTCAAGACCCCGTTCATGAACTCGAGCACCGCGTGCATCACCGGCGCCTTCTGGCGGCCCTTGACCTTGGAGATCTGGAAGACCAGGAACTTGTTCGAGAGGTCCACGTTCGTCTGCGAGTCGAAGAGCGTAGACAAGGCCCCCGAGTGCCAGGAGTAGAGCTTCTCGTGCAAGCCGGCGACCTCCGGGCTCTTTCCAGCGTAATCGGCGAGAACGGCGAAGAAGTCGGCGAAGGTGGGCGGCTCGTTGCGGTGTGTGGCGGGGTCCTTGGTAATCCCTTTGCGGGAGTACGCTTCGTAGACGGCGCGCTCAACTTGACCAGCCTCGGCGCCGGAGAGGCCTTCTTCTCTCTTTGAGTCGGAGGAGAGCATGAGGGAGACCATGCGCGTGATCTCCTGCGCCTTCCCGTTCAGGGCGGCGGAGCGCGCCCTGGTGTAGGCCTCGCCGGCGTCCTCGTCGCCCTCCTCGGCGACGTCCTCCAGCAGGCTTATGTTGAGGTAGTCGTCGTGCAGGTCGAACGGGTTGATCTTGTGCGGGCTGCCCGGGGCAATGAGGGCGAACTCGCCGCCGATCTCTTTCGCCACCTTCGCGTACTTGGAGTTGGACTCGGGGTCGACGATCACGATGCGCCGCCCCAGCATCCTCTGACGGGTGGAGAGGCACTTGACCACGAAGGTCTTCCCGCCACCGGTCTGGCCTATGATCGCCGAGTGGGGGTTCATCAGCCGCCGGTTGTCCAGGGTGATGGGAGAGGCCGAGGCCATATCGATGCCGACGAACACACCGCGCTCGTGGTCTATCTGGTGGGTCCCGTAGGAGAAGAGGCAGGCGGCGGGCCTGGAGAGCATGCCGCGTTTCAGGTAGCGCTCGGAGTTCCATATCCTCCCCAGCGGCAGGCACGAGAGAAATCCCTCCCACGCCTCCTCGCGGCAGAGCTTGGCCTCGGTGCGGTACTGGGCTAA
>Ga0126307_10003832_pt1 | contig 10361 bp, 8 predicted proteins | sample Plot28_FD_89955 | JGI IMG/M metagenome (GOLD analysis project Ga0126307, IMG submission 89955) | Serpentine soil microbial communities from UC McLaughlin Reserve, CA, USA - Plot28 | ecosystem: Environmental > Terrestrial > Soil > Grasslands | place: USA: UC McLaughlin Reserve, Lake County...
CGTAGTCCTTCTTGAGTTCCGCCTTGATGTTCGGGATCGTCTCGATCACCGACAACTCGTAAACAGACTGCGCGTTGTCAGTGACTGGACCGTACGAATCCACCGCGATGGTCACGGGCCCCATCCCGAGGAAGCCGAATGCCACGAGACCGAACGCAAATACCGCGGGCGCGATCATCAACTGCCCCATCCCCAATGTGCTGACGCCCCACGCAGCCGCCATCAGCAACGCGATCGTCAGACCCAGCCAGTAGGCGCTCATGTTCCCGGCGACCAGGCCCGAGAGGATGTTCAACGACGCGCCGCCTTCGCGCGAGGAGGTGACGACCTCTCGCACGTGCCCCGAGTCCACCGAGGTGAAGACCTTGACCATCTCGGGGATGATCGCGCCGGCCAGGGTGCCGCAGGTGATGACCGTCGAGAGCTTCCACCAGAGCGTCGGGTCGCCGCCGATATCAGGAATCAGCACATACGACACGATGTAGGTGATCACGACCGAGACGATCGAGGTCAGCCAGACCAGCCTGGTGAGCGGCGACTCGAAGTTCATGGTTGCCGCACCTGCGTAGCTCGCCTTCGACCACGCTTCATTCATCAGATAGGAGAGGCCGCTGGCGATGATCATCATGACGCGCATGACGAAGATCCAGACGAGCAGTTGGACCTGGACCGTCGGATTGGCGACCGCCAGCAGGATGAACGAAATCAGCGCCACGCCGGTGACACCGTAAGTCTCGAAACCGTCCGCACTGGGTCCTACCGAGTCGCCGGCGTTGTCACCCGTACAGTCGGCGATGACGCCGGGGTTGCGGGCGTCATCTTCCTTGATGTTGAACACGATCTTCATCAGGTCGGCGCCGATGTCCGCGATCTTGGTGAAGATGCCGCCGGCGATACGAAGCGCCGCCGCGCCGAGCGACTCCCCGATCGCAAATCCGATGAAGCAGGACCCGGCATAGTCGGCGGGCACGAACAGCAGGATGCAGAGCATCAGGAACAGCTCGACGCTGATCAACAGCATGCCGATGCTCATGCCTGCGCTCAGCGGAATCTGGTAGATCGGATACGGCTGTCCGCGAAGTCCGGCAAACGCCGCACGCGAATTGGCGAAGGTGTTCACGCGGATACCGAACCACGCCACCCCGTAGCTGCCGGCAATGCCAATCAGGCTGAACAGCAGGATGACGGCAACCTTGAAAGGTGGAAAGCCGTGCACTTCCGCGCCGGTCGCCGGATCGATGGTCGTCGCCAGGCCACCGAAGTAGATCGCCGTGATGATGCCGATGAACACCCAGAGAATGAGAATGAACCGTCCCTGCGTCACCAGGTAGGTCTTGCAGGTTTCGTAAATCAGCTCGGAGATCTCCAGCATCGAACGATGGACCGGCATGTTCTTGAGATTGCGGTAGATCACGAGGCCGAACACCAGCCCGAGCATCGAGATCGCCAGCCCGCCCATGAGGAGGCTGCGCCCATTGACACCCAGAAAGGAAACCGAGCCGAGGTCGGGCAAAACCAGGTTGGCTTCACCACCGCCGTGGCGCGCCGCGGCGGCCGGCTGCTCGGTCGAGGTCTGCGCGACGTCGGGAGGCTGAGAAGCGAGCGCCGGTGCAGCAGCACCGAGCAGCAAGAGCGCGATCAGCGCGACGGAACGCAAACGACAGAACAACGTATCGGCCATAAATCTCCTCAGACCCAGTCAGTAGCCCGGTTGGGCGGTGCTCAAAAGTTCAAAATGATATCAGACGCGGAAGTCGCCGACCCGATCGGTCCCATGCCGCGCCTTCATCCGCGCGGAAAGCGCCATCCCGCCGGTCAGGAAGACCCGGATCCCCTGCTCCACGGTCATGTCGGGGAAAGATGCCTTGTCCCGGTGGCAGATGATCACATCGCCGAGGTAAAGGTGGTTGGTGGGCACGTAGACCGCGACCATCGGCTCGACGCCGGACCCTCGCTCGACGGTGAATTCCTTCGTCAGGAAACCGAGCACGAAGCCGCGCGACGGATCCTCAACGAGCACGACGCGCTTGAAGCCGTACTCGTTATCCGGCGAGAACGCGACCACCAGTTGCTTCACCGGCGCGTAGATCGTGCGAAACACCGGGACCCGCAACAGATAGCTCTCCGCCCGCTGCAGCACCCGCTTGCCTATGACATTGGTCGCGAGCGCGCCAACCAGCAGCACCAGCAGCGCCGTGGTCAAAATACCGAGCCCGGGCACTTCGCGTCCCAGCCACTCGGCGTAGAAGGGACCGACGAATCCGTCGATCAACCGGAAGATCCAGATGAAGGCAGCCGTGCTGATCACGAGCGGCACGGTGACGAAGAAGCCGGCGAGGAATCGGCGTCGCAGCCACTGGACCACGTCAGTGCCTCACGAGCCACACGACGGTGACCGCGGCGAGCGCCAGCCGATAGGCGGAAAAAACATCGAGGCGGTGGCTGGCGAGAAAGCGAAGGAAGTACTTGATCGTCAGGTAACCGACCACCGCCGACACAAGAGTGCCGATCGCAAACAGCGACGTGCTGCCGGGTGGGAGATCGATTTTCATCACTTCCAGCCCTTCCTTCGCCGCCGCCGCGACCATCGCCGGAATCGCAAGAAGGAACGTGAACCGCGCCGCCGCGTCCCGGCGGACGCCCAGGAACAGCCCCATGGTGATCGTCGATCCCGACCGTGACATTCCGGGGATCAACGCGGCGGACTGAGCGCAACCGATCAGGACGGCGTCGATCCAGTTGAGCGAGTGCTCGTCGCGCATGCGCGTCCCGAGCCGCTCGGCCACCAGCATGAGGATCGCCCCGATTGCCAGGGCCGCTGCCGCCACCGACGGCGTGCGCAGCACCTGCTCGATGACGTCGTTGAACAGCACAGCGACGATCACCACCGGTAGCGTGCCGACGGCGATCACACGGGCAAGCTTCACGTGTGGATCCGTTGTCTTCGAAAACAACGACGGCAACACGCGGACCATCCTCAATAGCTCGATCCGGAAGAACAGCACGATTGCGGCGAGGGTACCGATGTGAAGCGCCACATCGAATGCGAGGCCTGCGGCGGCGGGCATTTCCCATCCAAAGAAGGCACGCGCCAGGATCAGGTGCGCTGAACTCGATACCGGGAGAAACTCGGTCAGCCCCTGGATGGCGCCCAGGAGAACGGCCGCGACAACGCTCACGAAAAGTCCGTCGCCGTCTTCAGGATGCGCGCCGCCGGTTCGGCTTGGCAGGCGCGCTTGAAGGCGGCGCTTGCTGCCCCTTCAACGGACGGCGTCCCTGGAACATGATCGCCAGGGAGGCGGCAATGAAGATCGTCGAGTAGGTGCCGCTGATGATCCCGACCAGCATAGTGAAAGCAAATCCCTTGAGCACCTCACCGCCGAACAGGTACAGCGCGATGACGCTCAGCAGCGTCGTCCCGGCGGTGATGATCGTCCGCGACAGCGTCTGGTTGACCGCGGTGTTGACGATCGTCGTCAGGTTATCGCGCCGCATGCCGCGCATGTTCTCGCGGACCCGATCGAAAATGACAATCGTGTCATTGACCGAGTACCCCGTGATCGTCAGCAGACCGGCGATGACGTTGAGCGTCATGTCGTAGCGGAAGAACGAGAGAAATGCCAGGCAGATCAGGATGTCGTGGAGGGTTGCGACGATGGCGCCGACCGCAAAACTGAACTGGAACCGCAGGCCGATGTAGAGCATGATGCCCCCCATCGCCGCTACCGTCGCCATCAGCCCCTGCCGGCGAAGCTGCTCGCCGACGACGGGTCCGACAATCTCGGTACCGATCACGTCGAAACTCCCGACGTTGGCTTGCTTGAGCGTGCCGACAACCTTGTCAGCCTCGGCGCTCAGACTGCCACCCGCCTCTTCGCCGGTGCGTTTGACGCGGATCATGATCTGGTTCTTCGCCGGGTCTTCGTACTGCTGCACCACGGCGTCGCCGCCGAAGAGATTGCGGATCCTGCCAAGCTCGGTCGGCTGCGCGAAGCGGGCGATGACGATCGTGCCCCCTTCGAAGTCGACTCCCTTCTGCAGACCGCGGGTGGCGATCATGAAGGCGCCGACAAGGATGACCGCGAGCGACAGCGCAATCGCGTGCCACCGCCAGCGAACAAAGTCGTAATTAGGATTGGTGAAGATCTTCATTGCGTGCCTTTAGATGCTGATCGCCTGCGCCGCTGACGCCCGTCGCGACAGCGCGAGCTCGAACAGCGTCTTGGAAACAAAAATTGATGTGAACAGGTTGGTCAGCAACCCGATTGTCAAGGTTGTCGCAAACCCTCTGATCGGGCCGGTGCCGAACTGAAACAGAAACGCGGCCGCGATCAGCGAGGTGACGTGGGTGTCGAGCAGCGTCAGGAACACGCGATCGAAACTGGCGTTGATCGCGGCCCGCGCCCCCTTGCGCGCCGCGACCTCTTCCTTGATGCGCTCGAAGATCAGCACGTTCGAGTCGACACCCATGCCCATGGTGAGGATGAAGCCGGCGATGCCCGGGAGAGTCATGACCGCGCCGAGGTAAGCCATGATTCCGAGCAGGATCACCAGGTTGCAGACCATCGCAATCACGGCGTTGATGCCCGAGAGCTTGTAGTAGGCCAGCATGAAAAGGATCACCAGCGCCAGGCCGGCCAGCGAAGCGAGAACGCCGGACCGGACCGAGTCAGCACCAAGGGTCGGGCCGATGACTCGCTGTTCGAGATAAGTGAGACCGGCGGGGAGCGCACCGGAGCGGAGGATCAGCGACAGGTCGCTGACTTCCTCAGTGGTGAAGCTGCCGGAGATCCGCCCCTCGTCGGTGATTCGTCCATCGATGCGCGGCGCCGACTCGACACGGCCGTCGAGAACGATCGCGAGCGATCGGCCGATGTTCTCGCCGGTGATCTTGCCGAACTTGCGAGCGCCCTCACTGTTGAGCGTGAACCTGACCGCGGGACGGTTGAACTCGTCGATCGTCGGCGTCGCGCCGCGAAGGTCGGAGCCGGTGACCGCGGCGACCTTTCGTACCAGGTAGAAGACGGTCGCGCTGTCGCCCGTCGCGCCGGCGCCGGACACGATTTCCATGTCCTGAGGCAAGGTGCCGCCGTGTGACTGCAGCAGCGCCTCCTTGCTCGGCGCCGGACCGGTTTCCACCAGCTTCAACTCGAGGTAAGCAGTCCTGCCGATGATGTCTTTCGCACGGGCAACGTCGGAGACACCGGGCAACTGCACGAGGATCTGATCGTTGGCGGCGCCGTAAGTCGAGATGTTCGGCTCGGTGACACCGAGCTCGTTGACGCGGCGGTCGATCGTCTCGCGCGCCTGGACAACCGCCTGGTCGCGCATGTCTTTTTCGATGTTCGGCTTCATCGTGAAGTCGTAAACGCCACCGCCTGCCGCGCTGCGATCGAAGTTAGCCGCCGCCTGTTCGTCGGCCGCCCGCCGGAATTCTGCGTCGCGGTCGGCGGGCACGCCTTCGACCCGGAAGCCCTTCTCGGACGTCAGCGCGATCGAGCCGACACCGACCCCGGCCGTGCGCAGCGATTCACGCAGCTGCTCGCTGGTGTTGGTCGTGTGGATGCGCAGTGCATCGCCGGTCTGGACGCGCATGACGACCTGGACGCCCCCTTTCAGGTCGAGCCCTAAACCGAGCTGCTTTTTCTGCAGCCATGCCGGCGACGGCAGGCGGTAGCGCGACGCGAGCATCGGATACACGCCGAGGGTGAAGAACAGCGCGAACACCGCGACGATGGTGATGACTTTCCAGCGAAGGTTCTTGATCATGATTTACGAGTTACCCGATTCCGAGACGACCAGTTCCTGCCCCTGGTAGCCGGCCACTGCCGCGCGCGACATTTCGATCCGCACACGATCGGCGATTTCCACCTGGATCGTTGAATCGGTCACCCGGGTGATCCGGCCGTAGATGCCGCCGGTCGTCACAATTTTGTCGCCGACCTTCAGGCTTTCCTGGAACACCTGAATTTTCTTCTGCCGGCGCTTCATCGGCAAGAGAATCAGAAAATAAAAGATGCCGAGGATGATCGCGAAAGGGGCGAACGTCTGCAGGAACGCAGCGCTCTGCCCGGGCAATGCCATGGCGATCACAAAAAAATCAGACAGACGAAGCATTAATGTTGAGGTCTTCGCGAGAAGGTTTGATGGAACTCCCGGCGGAGCCTTTCAAACGAGCCGAACACAATAGCCTCCCTAATCCGTCTCATGGTGTCAAGGTAAAAGTAGAGGTTATGGATGCTGTTCAGAGTGGCCGCGGTCATTTCCCCGGCTATGTATAAATGACGCAAGTAGGCCCGTGAAAAGTGACGGCAGGTATAGCAACTGCAGTCCGGATCCGGTGGCGATTGATCCTCTGCGAACCGGGCGTTCTTGATCACCAGCGGACCGCGCGACGTGAGCAGTTGCCCGTTGCGCGCGTTGCGCGTCGGCAGCACGCAGTCGAACATGTCGATCCCGCGGGCGACGCACTCGATCAAATCGTCCGGCATGCCAGTCCCCATCAGGTACCGCGGACGATCCTCCGGCAGCAGTGGCGCGGTGTGCGCGACTACCTCGTACATCACCTCGACCGGCTCACCAACGCTCAGCCCTCCAATCGCATACGCCTCGAAGCCGATGGCCACCGTACCTTCGACACTCGCCGTCCTGAGACTCGTGTGCACGCCCCCCTGGATGATGCCGAATTGCGCCTGGCCCGGATTGGTGACGGTCACGCCGAGGTCGGCCTCGCGCAGCCGACGGAAGCGCTCCCGAGCCCGGCCCGCCCATCGGAGCGAGCGCTCCATGGCATCGCGCGCGATCGTGACTTCAGCCGCGCCGGCCGCGCACTCGTCGAGCACCATCGCGATGTCGGACCCGAGCTGCGCCTGGATGTCGGTCGCACGCTCCGGCGTCAGCAGGTGCAGGGAGCCGTCGATGTGCGAGCGGAACTCCGCTCCCTGTTCGCGGATCTTTCGCATCGAGGCGAGGCTGAACACCTGGTATCCACCGCTGTCGGTCAGGATCGGCTTCCGCCAGCCCATGAAGTTGTGCAGCCCCCCGGCCCGGGCGATCAAGTCATCCCCCGGTTTCAAATAGAGATGGTAGGTATTGCCGAGGATGATCTCGGCACCGAGATCCTCGAGATCGCGCTGGGTGACCGCTTTGACTGCTCCGCGCGTGCCGACCGGCATGAAGGCGGGCGTCTGGATGACGCCATGCGGCGTCTCGATCTCACCTCGACGCGCGGCGCCGTCCGTATTCAGGACCCTGAATCGAAACATCGTCTCTCAACAGGATATCGCGCTCGCTTAGGCTGTTTCGATCGCGACGACTCCTGTATTCTTCTCTCGTGAAACGACTTCGCGTCGGTGTCCTCTATGGTGGGCGGTCGGGCGAGCACGAAGTCTCGCTGGCATCGGCTGCCGCCGTCATCGGAGCTCTGGATCGCACGCGCTACGAGCCGGTGCCGATTCGCATCGAGAAGGATGGGCGGTGGAGCCTGGCCGAACGCCCGCCGACGATGGTCTCGGCCGGAGAGGTGATCGAACAGGCGCGCCTCGACTCGGCCCGCCCCTCCCGCGCCGGACGCGAAGTGCACCTGGTCGCGCATCCGAGCGAAAGCACGATGCTCTCAATCGATCGGTCGCGTGAACAACCTGCCGAAGGCGGACAGGCGGTGGTGACGGGGTTGAACCTCGACGTCATTTTCCCGGTCCTGCACGGACCCTACGGCGAAGACGGCACCATCCAGGGTCTGCTCGAGCTCGCCAACGTGCCGTATGTCGGCGCCGGCGTGCTGGCGTCAGCCGTCGGCATGGACAAGGGCATGATGAAGGTGGTTTTCGCCGCCCACGGGCTTCCCGTGTGCGCATACACCGTCGTTCGGCGCACCGACTGGCTCGCCAGCCGCGAGGCAACGCTCGCGACGATCGAAGCAGAACTCGGGTACCCGAATTTCGTGAAGCCGGCAAACCTCGGGTCGAGCGTCGGGATCTCGAAGGCGAAGGATCGCGCCGGGCTGATCGAGGCGATGGATCTTGCCGGCAGCTTCGATCGGCGCATCATCGTCGAGGCGGCGGTGCCCGAGGCTCGCGAGATCGAGTGCGCGGTGCTCGGCAACGAAACCCCCGAAGCGTCGATTCCCGGGGAAGTGATCCCCTCGCGCGAGTTCTACGATTACGAAGCCAAGTATCTCGACGAAGGATCGAAGACGGTGATTCCGGCGGACCTTCCGGCCGACATCGTGCAACGCGTCCGGCAGCTGTCGATCGAGGCGTTCAAGTCGATCGACTGCGCCGGAATGGCGCGGGTGGATTTCCTGCTGTCACAACGTGAGGTGCGATCTTCGTCAACGAGGTCAACACCATCCCGGGCTTCACCACGATCAGCATGTATTCGAAAATGTGGCAGGCATCGGGGGTCAGTTACCCGGAGCTGCTCGATCGTCTTCTCGTACTTGCGATGGAACGTCACGCAGCGAAACAGCAGCTGCGTACCAGCGTGACATGAGGACGCGCGCTGGAGCCGCGACGCTCCTGCTGGCTGCGCTGGTACTTCATCCCGGCACTCACCATTCCGTCCGCGCAGCTCAACTCAAAGGCGTCGACGGTCTGATTCGCGCGTACGACGCCATCCTGGAGGCGCGCTTCGATCAGGTCGATGCCGAGTTGCGCAAAGCCTGTCCGCCGGCGCCACTCGAGGCGTGCGAAGTCATGGCGGTTACCGCGCTCTGGTGGAGGATCCAGATGGATCCCGGCAGCCGGCTGCTGGACGAGGAATTTTCGGAGGCTGTCGACCACTCGATTGCCTCTGCAGAAGCCTGGACCGAACGCTCACCGGACAACCCCGAAGGGTGGTTTTATCTCGGAGCTTCCTACGCAGCCCGGGTCCAGTGGCGTGTGCTTCGCGAGGAAAAGATCGCGGCGGCGCGCGACGGCAAGCAGATCTACCGGGCCCTCGAGCGGGCGCTCGAGCTCGATCCGGGCCTCGAGGATGCGCACTTCGGCCTCGGCATGTACCGTTACTACGCCGACATCGTCCCGCCCGCGGCGAAGGTGTTCCGCTTTCTCCTGCTCCTGCCGGGTGGAGACAGGAAGGCCGGCATCGAGCAGATGCTCAGAGCGAGGGCACGAGGGCGACTGCTTCAGGGTGAGGCCGACTATCAGCTCCAGATCATCTATCTCTGGTACGAACAGCAGACCGCGCGGGCACTGAACATCCTTGACAGCCTGCGGCAGCACTATCCGGGCAACCCGCTGTTTCTCGCCGAGATCGCCCGGATCCAGGACGAATACCTGCACGACACCACCGCCAGCCTCGATTCGTGGCGGGCGCTGCTCGCCTCGGCGCGAGAGCAGCGGTCGAATGCACCGGTGCTCGCCGAGACGCAGGCACGCCTGGCGATCGCCCGGCATCTCGACTTCCTGCATCAGACGGATCATGCGATCGAGCAGCTGGACGCGGTCATCGCCATGCATCCGCAGACGCCGTACGCGTCATTGCCGCTGGCATATCTGCGCCTCGGGGAAGCGCACGACCGTCTCGGCGATCGTCCAGCCGCGCTCAAGGCGTATCGAGCCGCTTCCGCGCTGGTCACTACGCCGGATGTTCACAGGATCCGCGCCACCGTCAGTGAGCGCACACGCCACGCGGTGGATTCGAAGCGCTCTGAAGCGTACAGGCTGTCGCTCGACGGATGGCGTCGGCTCGAGAGGAACGACATTCTCGAAGCGGCAACTGCCCTCGAACGATCGCTCGAACTCCATGCGAACGATCCGGTCGCGCGGTATCGCTACGGACGCGTGCTCCAGGCGAAGAAGAACGACCCGGCGGCACTGGCCCAGTTCGAGAGCACGATTCGTGGAGCGAAGAATTGCCCACCACCGATTCTCGGGATGGCTTACGTCGAAGCCGCGCGACTGCTCGAGCGTGCCGGACGCCGCGACCAGGCGATCTCGTACTATCGCGTCGCGGCAGCGTTGTTCGGCGCATCTGCAGACACGCAATCGTCGGCGACGCGCGCGCTTACCCGTCTTCATGCGCAGAACGTACGCACTCCACGCGACTGATGGCGTCGTCCCGACCAACTGATTTCGTCTCGTCAGTCACCAATTTCGCCGTGAGACCCACGCCTACAGAAACCCGTTTGCGCAACCGACAAAATTAGTGCGGGATTTTTGACTTTTCGTGCACTTTGTGCTTGACAGTCGAATTTTCTCATCCATAATCTACATCTTGTATGAGGGTGGAGTGCTCAGCCCACCTGTTGTAACCCTCGGTCACCGGTCACACAGCTGAGCTGCCACATTCCAAGGAGGAATAATGGCGAAGAAGACTGCGAAAAAGGGCGGCGCGAAAAAGGGCGGGAAGAAGCGCTA
>Ga0126307_10003833_pt1 | contig 10361 bp, 10 predicted proteins | sample Plot28_FD_89955 | JGI IMG/M metagenome (GOLD analysis project Ga0126307, IMG submission 89955) | Serpentine soil microbial communities from UC McLaughlin Reserve, CA, USA - Plot28 | ecosystem: Environmental > Terrestrial > Soil > Grasslands | place: USA: UC McLaughlin Reserve, Lake County...
GCCATATCGGGAACGACATGTCCGCAGTGCGGGCATAGCAGCGGTTCGCCAGATTGGATCTCATCGTGCGCCTCATGCAGCAGCGCCAGATGCAGCCCGACCCGCAGTAGAAGCAACGCCACCAGGGCGACGGCCAGATAGAGCACCAACATCAGCGTCTGCGGAAAGTGTGCGACGTCGATCAGGCCCAGGCTCAGGTACACCGCCAGCACCGCGACCGCGAACGACACCAGGAGCGCGAGGACGACGCCAGGACGCTGGTTCTCCTTGCTCGGTGGACGGGTGAACCACAGTGCGGCACCGATCAACCCGCCGGCAGCCGCCGCGGTGAGCGGCACCGCCACGCCCCTGATACCCGCCTCCACGATCAGGCTGTCCATCGGTCGCTTGCTCACCACACCGGTGCTGAATTGCGGGGCGAGTCGCGTCAATGTCGCAGCCGCGGTGAACGTGAGCGCACCCAGCGCGCCAATCATGAAGCCGTCCAACGCTTCCCGTGTTCCCGGCCGCAGCAGCCGAACGATGGCCGCAGGCATCAACATCAAGATCACTCCGCCAAGGGGGATGACGATGCCGTCACGCAGCATGCGGGCACCGACAACGCCTGAGCCCAGGGCGATTCCGTACGACTTCGCCACCGCCGCGCCAGTCAGCAGCACCCATCCGACACCGAGCCCGATACCCAGCACTGCCGTGAGCGCCCATGTGCGCGTCGGAGTGTCGTGGAACGCATCGGACTCACGCAGGTAGAGCACGAAGAGGAACGGAAAGCCCAACGCGGCCACAGTGACGAGCACAGCGGGCAACCGCAACAGCGCGAACACGACCAGCGCAACCAGCACCACGGCCAGCCCGATCCGGAAGACGGTGCGTGACCGCGGCGGCAGATGGGGGAACAGCGAGCTCGCCAACGACAGCTGCAGCAGGTGTTCGTCCGGCGCGGCTCCGTAGTCCCGGATACGCAGCCAGTCGGGGCCTTCCCCGCGCCGGGGGGTGAGGTGACAGCCGCACAGCCCGCAATACTCGCCCGCCGGTACATCCGTCTGGCACACCCGGCATTCTGCGGTCGGTACCTCTTGCTCGTCGTTCGTGCTCATCACGTCGCCTTCTGAAGGACGAGCAGATTGCGCACCAGGTTGTCGATGTCGGGTGTGCCGAGACCAGTGACCAGGTCGTAGCCGGGCCTCGCGGTGTCGACGGCGTTCCCGCCTAGGATGACGTCGCGGAATCCTGGCAGCGGAGCACCGGCGGCGATGCGATACAGCAGCGGGTTGAGGTCTCCGAGGGCATGCCCGCCGTTGGCCATCAGGTACTGATTCATCACCGCCGCCAGGCCGGCCCAGATGGGGGCGGACTGCGAGGTGCCGCCGCCGACGAGTTGCTGTTGGTCGAACACGATGCGCACCCCGGTGAACGGGTCGGCGACCGCGGCGACGTCGGGCGTCAGCCGGCGCGTCGGATCCTTGGCGGACATCACCGCGCGCTGCCATTCCGGACGATCGAACAGTGACGACACCCCGCCGCCGGTGCCCTGCGACAGCGGCACGTCGAACCACGCCTGCTCGGCCTGCCACACGCCGTTGGCGTCGGTCGACAGCGTGGTGCCACCGACGTCGACCATCTCGGGAAGCGACGCCACCGAGTCCAACCCCACATCGTTGGCACCCGGAGGCGACGACCAGTCGTCACCGCCCTTGCACTCCAGACCCGCGAGATCTCCGCTGGCGTTGAACGCGGTCGTGCCGTGCGAGTGTGCTGTCACCAGGGCCGAGCGCACCGGCGCCAGATCGGCCGCGGTGATCAGCTTGTCGCAACCCCACCCGATCGAGAAGCTCCATACCGCTCCGGGGAAATGCCGGTCCGCATCCTCGAGCATCTGCCCGATCTTCTCGTAGCCGCCGTCGCCTTCCACCGTGGGACGAGCATTGATGACGACCTTCTGCGCGTCGGGGGCGACGGCGTGGGCGACCTCGAGGTCCATCGTCGTCTCGCCGTGCGCTTCACCCGGCTGCCCGCCGACCACCGTCGGCGTGAACCTTGGCAGTCCATAGGTGGTGGCGAAGGTATCGAGGTCGGCCTGCTCGAAGCCGTCGAATGCGAAGAAGACGATCGTGGTGCCCTTGCCGGTGTAGCCGTCGGCGGCCAACCGGTTGGCGTTGTAGGTGTTCAGCAGTCCGCCAGGGGTGAGCCCGCGGTCCGGCACATCCAGCGGCAGGATCGACGGCCGCGACATGTGGTGCGGCGTGTAGCCCAGGATCCTGCCGAACTCGGCGACCTCGCCGCGCAGCGACTCGGGGATCGACGGCTGCTGCGGCGATGCGTAGAACACCTGCCCGCGTTGGCCGCGGTAGTCGTGCACCTCGACGTCGAACGCCTTCGCCACGTTCTCTGCGGCGCCCTCGACGACGGCCCACGACACTCCGGGCCGCCAATGCACCGACAAACCGTTGTCGTCGGCCCAACCGAACAACGCATCGGGCCGTTGCGAATCGCGAAGGGCGACCGTCAACTGGGTGTCCGACCGGTGCGACGGCCCGAGATCGGTGGAGCTGGCCAGCAGGGACGCATACGGTCCGCCGATCAGGCCCGCGCCGCCGGACACCGATGGGTGCAGGTCGGAGGCAAGCACGAACACCCCGGCGGCGATGAGCCCCAGCGCGCAGACATGCCGAGCTACCACGCTCGCCAGCGTACGTCCGAGCCTGCGGGACGAGTTCCTAGTGATCGCCAGGGATGGCCGTCGGCGCCGGCGGCGCGTGCACAGTCGGCGAGAACGGGTTGGGCTGCCCGGGGTCGATGCGCGGGGCCTTCTCCGTCGGCGCGACCGGTGGTGGCGGGGCGGGCGTGGCCGGTGGGGTGGGCGTGGCCGGTGGGGTGGTTGTCGTTGTGGTGGTCGTCGTTGTCGTCGTCTCCGGCGCCTTCTCTTCTTCCTGGGCGCACGAGGCGGTCAACCCCACCATCGCCACAATGGCCCCACCACCAGCAAGCGCCGCGACCCGACGAGCCATCTGACCCATGTTCCGTCCTATCTTCCCGACCTGTGCCAGCGGTTTTGGAGATCAAGCTGGCGAACGGAACTTTAATCCAATGTCCTAGTAGCCGCACAGCGATCGTGAAGCTGGGTGTGCTGTCCGATGTGACGGCCATCGCGGCGGCAGCGACGGCGTCCTGACCCGGTGTGCGGAACCGGCTGGCGGCCAGGCTATTTCGAGTTCGCCTTGACCGCGGTCAGCGCCTCTTCCAGCGTCGGGTACAGGTCGAAGATCCGGTCGAGGCCGGTCAGCTGAATCGGTCGACTGGTCGAGGCACTGTTGGCGACGACCGCAAACTGCGCCGACTGGCTGACGTTGTTGTGCGTCGCCACCAGGGCCTGAAGTCCAGCCGAGGCAAGGAACTCGACATCGGACAGGTCGATCACCAATCCCGTGGGCTTGGGCGCCAGCGCTTCATCGATGGCCGCTTCCAGCGCCGGGACCGTGGCCAGGTCGATATCACCACCGACCTTCAGCACCGCGATCCCGTCCTGGTAGGCGAGTGCGGTGGCGATCGCATCCTGGTCTGACAACGCTCGTCCTCCGTACTGGTGCCCATGGCGGGCATGCGCCGAGCCTAGCGTCCAATTGCGGTTGGAGATTGGTTACTTCGGCGCTTCCAGACCGACGCTCAAGCTAATGTCGGCACCAGATTTGTGCGCGTTCGCCGACGCGAGTGGAGCCGGGAGGTCAAATGTCTGAGTCATCGACGGATTTCGTCGGTACCACCACTGCCACACAGCCACCCGAACTCACCGGCGACAGCCTGCTTCCCCAACTCGTCCAGCACCTGCGGCAGAACCGCACCGTCCTGCGTGAAGAGTGGGCGCGACGGATCAACGCGGCCGAACTGCTGACGGCGATGTCGCCGCAGGAGTTGTTCTCCGAGGCAACCGCCGTCTACGACAACTATGTGGAGGTGCTGGAGACCGGTAGCGTCGAGGCGCTGCAGGCCTACGCGCGCGACCTGTCCGAACGCATCATCCCCCGGGGCGTGGAGACCGACGAGGTCATCGGGATCGTGCTACTTCTGCGCGACGTCCTGGCCAGGTCGCTGTTCGAGAAGTACCAGTCGGAGTTCGGTTTGCTCAATCGGGTGCTCGACGCCTACGAGCCCGCCGCCAACCGCATCGCCAACACGGTGGCCGTCAGCTTCGTGCAGGAACGCGAACGCGTCATCCGGCAGCAGCAGGAAGCGATCCGCGAGCTGTCCACACCCGTTCTGCAGGTGCGCGAGCAGTTGTTAATCCTGCCGATCATCGGCGTGCTGGACAGCCAGCGCGCCCGCCAGGTCACCGAGCAACTGCTGCGGGCCATCCGCGCCAACCGGGCCAAGGTGGTCGTCATCGACATCACGGGTGTGCCGACCATCGACTCGACCGTGGCGAACCACCTGGTGCAGACGGTCGACGCGTCGGGCCTGATGGGTGCGAGCGTGATCATCACCGGCCTGTCCTCGGACATCGCGCTGACCCTGGTGACCATCGGGCTCGACCTGTCGAAGATGAACGCTGTCGGCGACCTACAGGGCGGCATCGAAGAGGCCGAACGGCTACTCGGCTACGAAGTGACCCGTACGGGCGAGATCAACGGCTGACCACCGCTGTCGCGACCTGACTCATGCCAGTACCGATCCTGAAACAGGGCACGATCCTCATCGCCTCGGTGCAGGCCGCGCTCACGGACTCCGATGCCGAGCGGTTGCGCCACGATCTGATGGAGCGGGTCAGCCGTTACCGCGCGCACGGGATCATCGTCGACGTCACCGCGATCGACGTGATGGATTCGTTCGCTGCGCGGTCGATACGCACGATCGCCCACATGACTCGGCTGCGCGGCGCGGACACCGTGATCGTGGGGCTGCAGCCTGAGGTGGCCTTTGCAATGGTCCAACTCGGGCTGATGTTCGACGACATGCACACGGCGCTGGATCTCGAAGAGGGTCTTGCGCTGCTGAATCGGCAGCTCGGATCGAAGAAGACGGCGAATGGGCCTGATGGTGGCGGCTGACTTCGTCGTCGACGTCAACAAGCCAGACGACATCGTCACCGCCCGCCAGGCAGGGCACGAACTGGCCCGCCAGCTCGGCTTCTCGCTGACCGACGTCACGATGATCGCGACCGCGATCTCTGAAATTGCCCGCAATATCACCAGTTACGCTGGGCGGGGCGAGGTTCGGGTGGGAGTACAGTACCGCGACGGACGGCAGGCCCTTGTGGTCCGTGCGGAGGATGACGGCCCGGGAATCACCGACATCGAACGGGCGCTCGAGGACGGCTATTCGACGGGACGCGGACTGGGGCTCGGCCTGCCTGGCGCGGGTCGGCTGATGGACCGGTTGGTCGTCGAATCGGCGCCCGGTAAAGGCACGATCGTCGAGATGTGGAAATGGATCCCGCCCCGTGCGTAGAAAAGGTTGGATCGGACCCATCGAATGGGCCGCGGCGCGTCGTCCGCTTCCCGGCGAGGAGGTGTGCGGCGACTTTCCGATCGCCGTCGACGTCGGCGGCGCCGCCGCTCTATTCGGCGTTGCGGACGGACTGGGGCACGGCAGAGCGGCAGAGACGGCTGCGCTGCGCGCCGCCGACGTGGTCAACCGTTGCCCCGCTGAGCCTCTCGACGTGCTGCTGCAGCTGTGCCATCGCGGCCTGTCCGACACCAGGGGTGCCGCAATTACCTTGGCCCGCATCGACTTCGAGACCGACACGCTGAGCTGGATCGGAATCGGCAACGTGACCGCCGACCTCGTCACCAAGGGAGCCGACGGTGTCCAGATCCGAGCGTCTGCGCTTCTGGCAGGCGGCATCGTTGGCTACCGGATGCCCCACGCACTAGCGACCCATCAGGTGTCGATCGGGCCCGGCGACCTCCTCGTCATCGCAACCGACGGCATCCTCGACCACAACGTTGCCGGCATCGACTTCGCCGCGCCTGCGATGGCGATCGCCGAACACATCCTCAGCGCTTACAGCAGGGAATCCGACGACGCCCTGGTGCTCGCCGCGCGCCACCGGGGCACCTCGGCATGACCGGTGCGAGCGGGAGTCGAGGCATTACCACTGCGGCCGTCTTCCACGCCGACTACGCCGCCGCGTTGCGGGCGTATCTGGCGGAGCGGGGCGAGGAGACCCTGGCCGTCGGTCACGACCTGGGACGCCGCGCCCTGCAGGAACAGATCAGCATGCTGGAGATCGTCGAAAACCACTCCCGCCTTGTCGACGGGCCGGAGTCCGGCTTGGATACCGCGCTCGCGCTGCAGTTTCTGCTCCAGACGCTGGCGGCGCTGGACGTGGTGACCCGCGGATTCCTGGACGGCACAAAGCGATACGAGCAACAGCGGGCCCGCGCCGACCATCTCGCCGACCGCGACGAGTTCCACACCGCGCTGGTGAACTCGCTGCAGGAGGGTTTCTTCGTCGCGGACCGCACCGGCGCAGTCGTCGAGATCAACGACGCGTTCGCCGACATCACCGGCTACGGCACCGACGGTCTGCCATACACCTGGCCGCACCCGTGGATGGCCGACGACAAGGCGTCGAATGACCGGCTCGCCCGCCTGCTCGCACAAGGCACGCTGGAGACGGAGGCGCCGATCCGGCACCGCGACGGTCACAGCGTGTGGGTAGCGATGACGGTCAACGTCGTCAAGTCGCCGAATGCCGACGAGGACACGTACGTCGGAACCATTCGCGACATCACTGCCGCGCGGGCCGCAGCCGAACGGGAGCGGGCGGTAACCCGCCTCGCAACAGCCGTCAGCGTGGCCAAGAGCGTCGGCGAGGTGCTGTCGACCACGCTCGACGAGTGCCGCAGCACGCTCGGAGTGCGCCACGTCGCGGCCATCATGTGGCCGACGGGCGAACACGACCCTGCCGTACACGAGGCGGGCACATCGACTGCGCCACAGTGGCATGACCTCGACCCGCTGCTGCGCCCGTCGCTCGAGAAGGCACGCGCCTGGCTGCCGCTGTCCGTCGAACCCGTTGGATGGGCAACCGAAGTCAACACCTCACACGGCATCGTCGCCACGCTCTCCCGGGACATCACCCTGTGGCTCGAGTTCGGTACACCGCGCAGGGTCAGCATAGAAGACAGGCAGCTCGTCACCGCCCTTGTCGGACACCTCAGCCTCGCGATGCAGCATGTCCGCCAGTTCGAGCTCGCCCGCGACACGTCGTTGACGTTGCAGCGCTCGATGCTTGCGCCAACCAAACTGCCTGCAGGATTTGCCGTTCGGTACGAGCCCGCGGTGTCTCCGCTGGAAATCGGCGGTGACTGGTACGACGTGCTGCCCGTCGGCGACAACCGCATCGGCGTCATCGTCGGCGACTGTGTCGGTCGCGGCCTGTCCGCGGCCGCGGTGATGGGCCAGCTCCGCAGCTCGGCCCGCGCACTGCTCCTGACCGGCGCATCGCCGGCAACTCTGCTCGAACAGCTCGATTCGGTAGCGGACTTCATTCCAGATGCGTTCTGCACCACGGTGTTCGTGGCCATCCTCGACACCCATTCGCAAACACTGGCCTACAGCAGCGCAGGCCACGTGCCCGCTGTGCTCGCCGCTCCGGAATCGCAGCCGCAACTGTTGACCGATGCGCGGTCGGTCCCTCTCGCGGTGCAAAGGGATGAACCACGGCCGCAGGCCGCCATGGCGCTGCCGGCCGGATCGACCCTGTTGCTCTACACCGATGGGCTCGTCGAGCGGCGTGAGGAACCGATCGACGCGGGAATCGCCCGCGTCGCGGAGGTGATGACGCAGACCAGGCAATGGCCCGTCGAGGCGGTTGCCGACGAGATGCTCGACAAACTCGCCCCCACGGTTGGATACGATGACGATGTCGCGATCGTGTTGTATCGCCATCCGGGTTCCGCGATTGTCATCGAAAACCCGGCGATCCCAGCGCGGTTGACCGATATCCGCCGCCAGCTCACCGATTGGCTTCGCGGCGCAAGCGTGCCGGAGTCGCTTGCTGCGGACATCGTGCTGGTGGTCAACGAGGCGTGCACCAACAGTGTCGAGCATGCGTATCGCGGGCGTGAGCCGGGCATGGTGCGCGTTGAGGCCGCGCTCATCTCGGGCCACATTCAAATCCAGGTCGCCGACTCCGGTTCATGGAAGACGCCGCCCGCTGACCCGGGCACCCGCGGTCGGGGACTGCTGCTGATGCGGGCGCTCAGCGAGCAGGTGGACCTCGATGGAACGGCAACGGGCACCACCGTCGGCATGCGCTTTGCATTCAGACAATGGGCACCTCAGGCGGTGAACAGATAACGGGCCGGCGCGGGGGATTTCGCATACATTCAGGCGGTGTCGCCGCTAGACATCGGGAGCTGCTGGTGACGGACGTACCCGGCACCAACACGGGCCGGCCTGCCCCGTTGCGCATCCGGCTACCGGCGATACCAGCCAGCCTGGCCGTCATTCGCGCGCACCTGCGCACCTGGCTGCCGACTGCCAGGGTCAATCCCGCCGCCGCCGCCGACGTCCTGCTCGCCATTGGAGAGGCCGCTTCCAACGCCGTTGAGCATGCCGTCCGCGGCATCGCCGGAGACGTCGAGCTGGAAATCACGGCGCGGGCGACCCACACCGGTCTAGCGTTGACGGTCAAGGACAACGGGCGCTGGCATGCGCCGATGCGTAATGCGGCGGGCCGACGCGGACACGGCACCAGCCTGATGCGCGCCCTCGTCGACACGGTCACCATCACGCCACCCTGCAGGGGACCACGGTGGAAATGCGCAAGGAGCTGCACCCATGACCTTCCGAAGACGACCGCGAATGAGGATCGCAGCGAGACCGAGCTCGATGGGGCGAGCCGCAAGCTCCCGCCCGAAGCGAGGACCGGAGCGAGCGGGAGTCGAGGCATGACAGGCCGTCAGTTCCGGCTGTCCGCCGCGGAAGCCGAGCAACCACCGGTTGTCACAGCGAGCGGCGACATCGACCTGGCCAACGTCAATGAGTTCTCCGACGTCCTCAACCGTGCGGCCGCCGACAGCGATGCCATCACGGTCGACCTCTCGGACGTGTCCTACTGCGACAGCGCCGCCGTGCGGGCGTTGTTCACCGTCGCCGCGACGACCAAGCTCGGGCTGATCGTGCCCACCGCAGGGCCGATCATGACGCTGTTGAGCATTTCCGGGCTCGACCGCGTCGCAACGGTCACGACCCGCGACTGATCATGGCTCCGCCGCACTTTCAGCCACGCCAACACCCACAACTCGTGGCGCTGATGCATCGGATCCTCGAGCGCATGCAGTCCGATCTGCTCGACGCGCTCGGCCTGACGATCACCGTCCACGACAAGCGCCACGACGAGCAGCCATCGGTGATCGCGGCGCTGGGCGTCGGCGCTGATCTCGTCGACGCCCAACTGTCGGGCATCGGCGGCCCCGTTCGGGACGCGCTTGACTATCAAGTGCCGGTGCTGAGCCTCGACCTGTGGACCGACGACAGATGGCCCGAGCTGACTTTGGCGGCGATGCGCGACCGCTCTCCGCAGCACGAGTCGAGCCGGGAGCAGGTCCACGGCGCCGCGGCCGTGCCGGGCGCCTGGGCCGACGACGCGACCGTCGTGGTCTGCTGCACGCTCAGCCGACCGGCCAGTGCCGCGACAGTGGCCAGCCTGTTCGGCTACGAACAGCTCGTCTCTGCGGCACTGATCACCACCGCGGCGGAGAATGCGACCGCGATCGCGGACATCATCACCGTCTTGCAGTCTCGCGGCGCCATCGAACAGGCCAAGGGCGCGCTGATGGGCCTGGTCCGATGCGACGCGGAACACGCCTGGAGGATGCTGCGCCGCGCCAGCCAGGAATTCAACGTGAAGCTGCGGGAACTGGCAGTGGCGCTCGTCGAGCACATCAGCGGTGCGCCGGCCGAACAGCCCGATACCGGGACGCCGATCACGCCCGACGATCGCACGCGCGAGGCCGCCCGCTTGATGTGGGCCGCACTGTCGGAAGCACCGCTATCGCAGTAGTGCGGCTCCTTGGCCTGCCCGGGTGCGGCTGATCATCGGCGGGTTGTAACCGCCGCCGACAACGCCATCGCGAATCGCTTCGGCGATGGCATCTGCCTTCCCGACCGGAGCCAGGGCGATCACGCATCCGCCGAACCCGCCGCCGGTCATCCGTGCGCCGAGAGCACCCGCGGTCACGGCGGTATCGGCGATCAGATCGATGTGGTCGGTGGTGATCTCGAAGTCGTCACGCATGGACGCCTGGGACGCATTGAAGAGCCTGCCGATCGCGGTGAAGTCGGACTGCTGCAGCGCCGCAACGACATCGAGCACCCGCTGGTTGTCGGTGAGGATGTGCCGGGCCCTGCGGGCA
>Ga0126307_10003834_pt1 | contig 10358 bp, 9 predicted proteins | sample Plot28_FD_89955 | JGI IMG/M metagenome (GOLD analysis project Ga0126307, IMG submission 89955) | Serpentine soil microbial communities from UC McLaughlin Reserve, CA, USA - Plot28 | ecosystem: Environmental > Terrestrial > Soil > Grasslands | place: USA: UC McLaughlin Reserve, Lake County...
CCCGCGTACGAGCTCGGCATGCTGCGCGCGCAGGCGATGCGCGCGGTGCGTGTCGTCGTCGACATCGGCATGCACCTCGAGCTGGCGATCCCCGCGCACGAGCGCTACCGCCCGGGCGAGACGTGGACGCCGGAGCTCGCGCTGCCCTTCGTGATCGAGCGCTCCAAGTTCCCGGCCGACTTCATGGCCAGCGAGGTCGACCGCTACCTCGGGCTGCCGGGTCAGGCGATCTCGTACAAGGTCGGCGAACGGGTGTGGCTCGGCGCCCGCGACGCGGCGCGCGAGCGCGCCGGCGCGTCGTTCGACGTCAAGGAGTTCCACCGTGCCGCGCTCGACCTCGGCCCAATGGGGCTGGCGCAGCTCGATCGAGAGCTCGCCCGCTTGTAGGCGAGCAGGCCGCGTCAGTGCGGCGTCAGCGGACGACGTAGCGCTGCGGCACCCAGCTCTGGCTGTCGATCGGCGGCCGGGTGTAGGCACGCTCCTGGCGGGGCGGGAGCTTCACCACTTCGTGCGGCGTGTCCTGGTGGGGCACCGTCGCCAAGAGGTGGCTGATCACGTTGAGCCGCGCCGCCTTCTTGTCGTCGGCGTCGACCACGTGCCAGGGCGCTTCACGGATGTCGGTGTACGCGAACATCTCGTCCTTGGCTTCGGCGTAGTCGACCCAACGGGCGCGCGCCTCGAGGTCCATCGGGCTCAACTTCCACCGCTTCCCCGGGTTGTGGATGCGCTCGGTGAAGCGGCGCTCCTGCTCCTCGTCGCTCAGCGAGAGCCAGTACTTCACGAGGATGATCCCGGAGCGCACCAGCGCGCGCTCGAGCTGCGGGGCCGTCCGGAAGAACTCGGTGTGCTCCTCCTCGGTGCAGAAACCCATCACCCGCTCGACGCCGGCGCGGTTGTACCAGCTGCGGTCGAACAACACGATCTCGCCTCCGGCCGGGAGGTGAGGGATGTAGCGCTGGAAGTACCACTGGGATCGTTCCCGCTCGGTCGGCGTCCCGAGCGCGACGATGCGGCAGTAGCGCGCGTTGAGCCGCTCGGTGATCCGCTTGATCGTGCCGCCCTTCCCGGCGGTGTCGCGACCCTCGAAGATCACGAGCAGCTGCAGGCCCTGGTGGATGATCCACTCCTGCATCCGAACCAGTTCGGTCTGGAGCCGCGCGAGCTCCTTCTCGTACTGCGATTTGCTGAGGACCCGCGGCGCGTCGACCGGGGCGTCGGCATCACGCGTGTCGTTCGGCGCCACCTTCGCCGCCTTCGTCATGGCCCAGCACGCTACCCGCACGCTCTCAGGGCGTTGACACCTCGCTGCGGAGCGCTCCGAGCGTGCCCCGTCGAAAAGGCGCACGTAGGGTCGGGCGGTGCCCGAGGCCGAGCTGTGGAGCTACACCTTCCGCAAGGCGAACCTCGTGGAGCTGGCCGGCGCGGCTGCGGCGGCGGGCTTCGCGTGTGTGACCACCACGCCCGCGCTGTACAGGCGCAGCACCAGCGAGTTCGACGACCTGCCTGCGCGCGTGGAGGAGCAGGGGGTCCGCGTGACGTTCGTCGACGGGCTGTGCACTGCGCTGCCAGGCACCGACCTTCCGCCGGGTGAACCGACCATCGACGACTGCATCCGCATCGCGCACGCGACCGGCGCCGGCGCGATCAACGTGGTGCACGCGACCGGCTCACCGACCCCGATCAGCGCGCTGGCCGACGCGTTCGCAACCGCGTGCGAGCGCGCCGCCGCCGAAGGGCTCCGACTCGCCATCGAATTCCTCCCGGGCACCGGCATCCCCGATTTCGCCACCGCGGCCGCGATCGTCCGCGCCGCGGGGCCATCCAACGGGTCGGTGCTGCTCGACACCTGGCACTTCGCCCGGGGCGGCGGCAACTTCGACGACCTCGACGGCGACGCGGTCGCGCTCATCGGGGGCATCCAGTTGAGCGATCGGTCACCCGACCAGGATGCTCAGCCGTACGTCCCCCGCAAGGGCCGCAAGATCCCGGGCGACGGCGCGTTGCCACTCGCCGAGCTCACGGCGCGGGTCCGTCGCGCCCACCCCGAACTCCCGATCGGCGTCGAGGTGCTGAGCGACGAGATCGACGCACTGGGCCTCGACGCAGGCGCGCGCCGGTTGGCGGCGTCGCTCGAACCGCTGCTGCGCGACTGACCCGCGTCAGGCCGCGACGGGCGCGCTGCTGCCCGCGGTGACGCGCGCGAGGCGGCGATGGTGCGGCGCGAAGTCGAACGGGCCCATGTGCGCGGTCAGGTGTTCGTCCCAGATGACGACGTCGGATTCTGACCATCGGTGCCGGTAATGGAACGCAGGGTTGTTCAGGTGGTCGAAGAGCATGCGCAACAGACCGGTGCTCTCGGTGCGTCTCAGCTCGTTGATCTCGACGGTGTAGCCCGGATTGACGAACAACACCTTGCGGCCCGTGACCGGGTGTGCGCACACGACCGGGTGATTATTGCCCTGGAAGTGCTCGCGCGCCTTCTCGCTCGGTTCCTCGCCGAGGGTGCGGCGCATCTCCCACCAGAACTTGTCGCCCGCGTCGTGACGCGCGGTGAGGCCCTCGAGGAACTCGCGCATGCGTGACGACAGCGCGTCGTAGGCCGCGCCGGCGTTCGACCACATCGTGTCGCCCCCGTTGGGCGGTATCACCTCGGCGTGCAGCACCGCGAGATCGGGGATCTCGGTGCTGAACGAGTAGTCGACGTGGAACTGCTGGTCCTCCTGCGGCAGCTTGTCGGCGTCGTTCTCGACCACCGACACGGGGTCGGCGGTGCCGAACAAGAATTCTGGGACCGGATGTCCGTGCACCGCGCCGAACCGCGCAGTGGCGTCCACCTGTTGTTCCCGGGTGAGGTCCTGTTGCCGGAATACGAGCACGCCGTGTTCGCCGAGCGCGGCGCGCAGCGCACCGGCGTCGGCGTCGCCGATGTCGCGCAGGTTCACGTTTTCGACGACGGCACCGATGGAGCTGGTGAGGGGCGTGGTGGTCAGCAGCATGAGTTTGATTTATCATTGTTCAATGAAGTCGTCAATCGCAGTCCGACGCCGCCCGGGTGGGCGAGGGGCCGGACTCACCCGGGAGCAGATCCTCGAGCAGGCCGTGGCGCTGATGGACGCCGAGGGCACGGGGTCGCTCACCCTCCGTCGCCTGGCCAAGGAGCTGGGCGTGGAGGCACCCGCGCTCTACTGGCACTTCGCCGACAAGAGCGAGCTGTGCCGCGAGGTCGTGCGGACCGTCGGCGAGCAGCTCGAGGTCACCAGCGCCACGCGTGGCACTCCCCGTCGCCGACTGGAACACCACTTCCACGCCGTGCGCGACCACTGGCGCGCACACCCAGGAGTGCTCGAGCTGTCGCGCCAGTTCCCGCCGTCGGCGGCCGGGCAGGTCGCGCGCCACGGTCTCCGTCTCGTCGAGGCGCTCGGAATTCCGCCCGACGACGCGCTCGAGTGCTACCGGTCACTCTCGTGGACCGTCACCGGATTCGCGATCCTCGAGCAGACGCTCGCCGACTCGGTGCATCACCGTCACGTCGAGCCCACCCGATGGGAGCTGCACCTCGACGGCGACGACGCGACCGGCGCGTCGAGCTTCGACACCGACGAGCTCTTCCGCACCACACTCGGTCTCGCGCTCGACGGACTCGAATCACGAACGCGACGGGTTCGCTAATTCAGGGTTCGCTAGTTCGACCTCACGGTCTCGCGCATCGCGTCGTCGATCCACCGGTCGTGGCGCCCGTACGCCACTTCCTGGGCGGTCTCGGCGGCCACCAGCGCGCGGCGGGCGATCAGTCGCAACTGGTCCGCCTCGAGCTGGGTCTGCACCTGCTCCACGATCATCTCGTGCTCGAGATCACTCATGTCGATCGTGGTACCCGATCGCGGAAGCCGGCATGCGGCTCGTGCCCCACGTCACGCCTCTGATGACCGCGATTGCGAACCGCGATCGTCGGGTACGCGGGGCCGATGGAGACCAACGACCTCATCAAGTTGCTGAACGAGGACCTCGAGACCGAATTCCAGTCGATCGTCCAGTTCGTGCACCACGTCGCGACGATCAGCGGGCCCGAGTACACGAGCACCGTCGACGAGCTGCGCGTCCATCTCACGCAGGAGTTGGCGCACGCCACCGCGTTGGCCGAGCAGATCAGCTTCCTCGGCGGGCAGCCGAGCACGCGCGTTCCCGACATCGCGCCGGTCGACGACTCGCGCGCCGCGTTGGAAGCGGACCTCGCACTCGAGACGGAGCAGCTCGAGCACTACCGCGACCGGGTGCAGCAAGCCAACGAGCTCGGACTCGCCGACGTGGCCGAGGCACTGCGCCCGTTGCTCACCCAGACGCAGGAGCACGTGCGCGACCTCTCGGCCGCACTCGGCCGCTGACTCCGGAAAGCTGCGTTACAAACGGCCGGAGGCCTTGGCGGCGGCTTCGGCGGCGTCGAGCTGTTCGGCGACGATCTCGAGCCCACCACTCCAGAAGCCCGGGTCGGCGAGGTCGAGGCCCACGATCTGGCCGAGCTCCTGAGGTGAACGCGACCCACCGGCCGCGAGCAGCTCGAGGTACTGGGGCACGAACGCGTCGCCGCGCTCCTCGTAGGCGCGGTACACCGACAGCGCGAGCAACTGCCCGTACGCGTACGCGTACACGTAGCCCGGTGTCCCCATGAAGTGCGGGATGTACGACCACCAAATGCGGTAGCCATCGGTGAGCTCGACCGCGTCGCCGAGCATCGCGGTCTGCGTCTCGGTCCACGCCTCGTTGAACTGCTCGACCGACAACTCACCGGCGTCGCGCCGCTGCGTGTGCACGCGATCTTCGAACCGGTTCATCGCCACCTGGCGGAACACGGTGGCGATCTGTCCTTCGAGACTTTCCGCCAGCAGCGCGAGGCGCGCCGCGGGATCGTCGGTGGCATCGAGCAGCCGACCGAAGGTGACCGTCTCACCGAACACCGACGCAGTCTCCGCCAGCGTCAGTGGGGTGGTCTGGTGGAAGATGCCCTGCTCACGCGCCAGGTACGCGTGCAGCCCGTGGCCCATCTCGTGCGCCAGCGTCAGCACGTCACGGCGTCGCGCCGTCCAGTTGAGCAACAGGTACGGGTGGTGGCTCGGCACCGTGTAGGCGCAGAACGCGCCCGGTCGCTTGCCGGGCCGCATCGGCGCGTCGATCCACGACTCCGCGAAGAACCGTTCCGCCGCCGACGCCAGCTCAGGGGAGAACGACGCGTAGGCGTCGAGCACGAGGCGACGCGCTTCGTCCCACCCGAACTCCTCGTCGGAGCTGGCGACCGACGCCATGCGGTCGTAGTCGGCGATGCGCTCGAGCCCGAGCAGCTGCGCCTTGAGCGAGTACCACCGCTGCGGGATGTCGTAGCGCGACTGCACCGCGTCGACCAGCGCCTGCACCGACTCGTCGCTCGCCTCGTTGGCGAGGTTGCGGCTGGCGATCCACGACGGGTAGGTGCGCAACCGGTCGTCGGTCGCCTTGTCGACGAGCAGCGTGTTGAAGACGAACCCGCGGGTGCGCAGCCCGGGCTCGAGCCCGACGGTGACGGCCTCGGCCGCGGCGCGCCGCACCTCGCGCTCGGGCGACATCAACTGCGAGAGGCCCTGCTCGAGGCTCACCACGGTGCCGTCGCCGTCACCGTCGCCGTCGTTGTCGCCATCGTTGGGGAGGGTGACGGTGATCGCCGACGTGAGCTCGGAGAACAACCGCACCCATGCGCTGTTCGCGGTGAGCGACTTGTCGGAGAGGATGCGCTCCTCCGGCTCGGTGAGGAGGTGCGGACGGTACCGGCGCGCCGACGCGAGGTAGTGACGGCAGAACGCGAGGCGATCGTCGGCGAGCAGCGCGTCGGCGCGTTCGTCGGGGACCTCGGCCCACTCGAGCTCGATGAAGATGAGCTCGTTGTTGATCGCAGTGCCGCGCTCCTCGGCGCGCGCCATCAACGCACCGAACGCAGGGTCGGCCGTGTCGACCGCGAACTTCAACCCCGCGTACGAACCCGCGCGCCCACCGAGGTCATTGATGACGGCCAGCTCGCTCATGAGCTCGACCATGCCGTCCACGTCGAGTTCGCCGATGCGCCCGCGGTACGACGCCAGCGCGTGTGCCCGCGCCTCGGCGTCGTCGAAGAGGGCGTCGACGCCCTCCGCGCCGCGGCCGTCGACCAGGGTCTCGAGGTTCCAGGCGACGTCGGCCGCGGTGCGGTCGCCGTCGGGGGAAGGTGTGGAGGTGGGGGCGGTGGAGGTGCTCATGCCCCCACGGTACGAGGTGTGAGGTCGAGCGCTTCCGGCAGCGGCTCGGCGTGCACGACCACGAGCCGGCGGGTCGCCCGGGTGAGCACCACGTAGAGCAGACGGAGGCCGGAGCGGTCGGCGGCGACGAGGCGCGCGGGCTCGACCACGACCACGTGGTCGAACTCGAGTCCCTTGGAGTCGAGGCCCGTGAGCACTGCGATCGGCGCGTCGATGGCCTCCACCTCGTCCGCGACCGCACCGCGGTCGGCCAGCGCGTCGGTGAGCGAGGGATGGAGCTCGCGGGGCGCGATCACCGCCACGGTGCCGCCGAGCGCGGTCGAATCGCGCGCCGCCCGCGCCGCCGTGCCCACCAACTCGTCGGCTGCGACCGCGAGCACCTCGGGGTACGCACCCGTGCTGCGCACCGGCCGCGCCGGCTCGACTCCAGGCGCGGCCGCGGGCAGCAGGCGGTTTGCGACGTCCATGATCTCCGACGGCGTGCGGTAGTTGACGGTGAGCATCACGCGGTGCGGCGGGACCCGAACCGGCAGGTTGGAGATCACGTCGTCCCAACTCGACAGTGCCCCCGGTCGACTGGCCTGGCCGAAGTCGCCGACCAGCGTCATCGAACCGGTGGGGCATCGGCGAGCGAGCATGCGCCACTGCATTGCGGTGAGGTCCTGCGCTTCGTCGACCAGTACGTGACCGAACGTGCGCAGCTCAGCGTCGTCGTCGGAAGCGGCCGGCGAAGTGTCGGAGCCGTAGCGGGCGAGCACGTCGGCGGCGTTGGTGAACGCGCCGACCCCGAGCTCGTCGACCGTGCGTTGCGCCTGTGCGAGGTCGGAGTCGCGCCGTGAGCGCCGACGCGACCGCGGACGTGCCGCGCTCGGAGGCCCCAGGATGGAATCGGCTTCGTCGACCAATGCGAGATCGGCGTCGGTCCACGCCACGGCTGCGAGGTCGGGGCCCCGCTCGCGGAACAGCAGCGCCTGCTCGTCGTCGGTCAGCACGCCCCCGGACGCGGAGCGCACCAGGGCGGAGAACCCGAACAGGTCGCGCACCAGCTCGGCGCCACTCAGGACCGGCCACATGCGGTCGAGCGCGGCGCGCACGTCCGGGATGCGGCGCACACGCGCCGCCAGCTCGTCCTCCCACTCGGGCGGGGCCGCTTCGCCGCGGGCGAGGCCGGCCGCGACGGTGGGGTCGGTGACGGTTGCCGCCGAGCGGTCGGCGGTGAGCTCGAGCTGCTCCGACGCGGCGTCGAGACGGGCCCGGTCGGTGCGGTACGCGCGCACGAGCGCGCGCCGGTACTCGCGCTTGAAGTGCTCGAAGACCAGTCCTGCGACGTAGGGACGTCGTTCGTTGTGCGTGCCGCGGCGCGCGTGCGCGCGCTCGATGATGCGCGAGGAATCGCGACGACGCATGCGGAGCACGTAGCCGTCGAGGCTGACGACGACGTCGCGCGGCATCGGACGCTCGCGATCGCCGATCGCGGTGGCAATCACCTTCGCCATGCGGACGTCGCCCTTGACCGCGGCGGTGGCCTCCGACTCGGTGCCCCGGACCTTCAGGCGCGGCTTGAGCGCAGCGGGCGTGGCCAAGCTCACTTCGTCCTCGCCCAGCGACGGGAGCACTTCGTCGATGTAGCGCAAGAAGATCGCGCTCGGGCCGACGAGCAACACGCCCTGCGACGCGAGGCGCTTCCGATGGGTGTACAGGAGATACGCGGCGCGGTGCAGCGCGACGGCCGTCTTCCCGGTGCCGGGACCACCCGCGACCACGAGGATGCCGGTGATGTCGGCGCGGATCGCCTCGTCTTGTTCGGCCTGGATGGTGGCGACGATGTCGCGCATGCGGCCGGTGCGTTCCTTGTCGAGCGCCGCGAGCAGGGCGCCCTCCCCCACCACCGTGAAGCCCGATGCCTCGGTGGCGTCGGCGTCGAAGACCTCGTCGTCGAGGGCCAGGAGCTTCCGACCCTGGGTCTGGAAGTGGCGGCGGCGGGCGACCCCCATGGGCTCGACCGCGGTGGCGCGGTAGAAGGGCTCGGCGACCGGCGCACGCCAGTCGACGACCAGCGGCGTGAGGTCGTCGTCGGTGACCGAGATGCGGCCGATGTAGAACGGCTCGACTTCGGCGGCGGGCTCGGCGGACTCGGCGGAGTCCCCTGACTCGGCGGACTCGCCGGCCGACTCGGCGGATTCGGCGGACTCGGCGGATTCGGCGGTGGGCAGCAGGTCGAGGCGGCCGAAGGACAACGGCGTGTCGCCGATGTCGAGGCTGGCCAGGCGCCGGCGGGTGTACGCCTCGGCCGCCTCCCGCTCGAGCCGGGCCTGGTGAGTCCCGCCTCGGGTGACCTCCGTGTAGCCCTCGGCCACCCGCTCGGCCGCCCGGCGCATCACGTCGAGCCGGGCGTAGGCGGTGTCGAGGTGTCGCTGCTCGGCCTGCAATTCGGAGGACGCGGGCAACTCGGAGGACGACGCGGGCACCTCGGCGGACGGGGGCATCTCCGAGGAGGAGTGCTCGTGATCGTGGTCGGCGTCGGGGTTGCCGGCGGGTGCCGTGCCCGGTGCCACGGGGTCGGTCAACAGTCGATGCTCCGGTTTCAGGGAACTGGTCAGTTTACGCCCTGAACCCGCTCGCTGGTAACGCCTCAGAGGTGATCGGCTCGTCAGATCTGCTGGGGCCGCGTGACCTGCGCCTCGTCGAGCAGCACCACCCGCTCGGCGAGCTTCAGACCCGCGGCGTCGTGGTGGAGCCAGAGCCCGCCGAGGTTCGGAATCAGGCCCTCCGCATCACCACCGAGGTGCCGTTCGACCACCCGCACGACTCCCCCGTGGGTGACGACGAGCACGTCGCCGTCGTGGGCCGACGCGATCGCTTCGAGCGCGGTGAGCACGCGTGCGAGCACGGAGTCGTCGGGTTCGTATCCCGCGGGACGTCGGCCGGATTCGAGGAACCCCGGCCACCCCTCGTCGATCTCGGCGCGGGTGCGACCTTCCCACTCTCCGGCGCTCCGCTCTCGCAGGTTCGGCGCGACGACCACGTCGGCGCCGAGCTGCGCGGCGACGATCTGGGCAGTGTGGTGCGCACGCTCGAGGTCGGACGCGTAGATGGCGTCGAGCATGCCGAGCGCGCGCGCCGCGGACACGGCTTGCTCCTCGCCGAGCTCACTGAGGGGCGGGTCGGCCTGGCCCTGCCACCGCCCGTCGGCGTTCCACACCGACTGCCCGTGACGGACGAGCAGGATGCGGGCCATTCCGGGAAGGTAGCGCGGGCGGTAGCGCCGGCGGTGCAGCGCGGTAGCTTTCGGCGCCCACGCACTCCCGAGCCGAACAACCAAGGGGAACGTCATGAAGGCCGCGCTGTGCCTCGAACAGAACCAGCCGCTCTCCGTCGAGGAGGTCACGCCGCTCGACCCCGGCCCCGGTGACGTGATCGTCCGCATCGCGGCGAGCGGCGTCTGCCACTCCGACCTGTCCGTCATCAACGGCACGCTCCCCGCCGGGCGCGTCGTGCTCGGTCACGAAGGCGCGGGCGTGGTGGAGAAGGTGGGCGCCGACATCACCGACCTCGCCGTCGGCGACCGCGTGATCGGCTCGTTCATCCCCGCGTGCGGCGTGTGCTGGTACTGCCTGCACGACCAGTCGAACCTCTGCGAGCACACCTACAACGTGATGTTCGTGCCGCGGGTCCGTCGGGCCGACGGCGAGGAGATGGTCTCGATGACCGGCCTCGGCACGTTCGCCGAGATGATGACGGTCCAGCGGATGTCGGTGGTGAAGGTCGACACCGACCTGCCCGACGAGCAACTCGCGCTGATCGGCTGCGGCGTCACCACCGGCGTCGGCGCCGCGCTCAACACCGCGCGGGTCCAGCCCGGTTCGATCGTCGCGGTCATCGGGTGCGGCGGCGTGGGTCAGGCCGTCATCCAGGGCGCGCGTATCGCCGGTGCCGCGCGCATCATCGCCATCGACCCGGTGGCGCTGAAGCGTGAGCACGCGATGCAGCACGGCGCGACCGACGTCGTCGACCCCACGGACGCCGACCCGGTCGAGGCGGTGCGCGCCCTGAGCGGCGGGCGCGGTGCCGACTACTCGTTCGAGGTCATCGGCAATGCCG
>Ga0126307_10003835_pt1 | contig 10358 bp, 10 predicted proteins | sample Plot28_FD_89955 | JGI IMG/M metagenome (GOLD analysis project Ga0126307, IMG submission 89955) | Serpentine soil microbial communities from UC McLaughlin Reserve, CA, USA - Plot28 | ecosystem: Environmental > Terrestrial > Soil > Grasslands | place: USA: UC McLaughlin Reserve, Lake County...
CGTCATGGCCGGCGTTCTTTTCGCCACCGGCGACCGCTTCGGCCGCTTGGACGTGGAGACGGCGAAGAGATCGAGGCGTTGGGGGTGACCGCGGAAGACACGTGACACGAAGCCCGTCATTGCTGGGCCGAGCCAAGCAGTGACTTCGGAATGCGCGTTCTGCCCTTCACTCGCTGGATGAATAGGCCGGCCTGATCCATGAAGCACCACGACCACTCCTCGCCTGGCTCGAGCGAGCGAATGATCGGATGGCCGCTGCCGTGAGCATGCTCGCGGGCATGCCGGTTCGGCGAGTCGTCGCAGCACCCGACCTCCCCGCACTCGAGACAAATACGCAAATGGAGCCACGGGTCTCCGTTGACGAGGCATTCTTCGCACCCCGGCACAGCTTCGGGAAGATGCGTGATGTGGACGTGATCGAGATGAGTACAGACGGTCATGCCGATCGGGGCGACGCTACCGACGGCCGGTAGGCGAGCGGCCGGTCGAGATTTCGTCGCCCACGACTTTCTCTCGGCTAACCACTCGTCGGAGAGCGACGGCCGTAGAGGGCCTCGACGAGCGGGAGGGCGGCGAGGTCTCGGAGGGCCTCACTCTCGTGGGTGGGCCGCTCCGCGTCGACCGTCATCGGCTCTCCTCTCCTCGCTCTCTGGCCGAGTCTCCCAGAGGAAGATCCCCCTCGCAAGCTCGTCTTCCGATCTCAATATGTCCCCGAGCTCAGGGAGCCTTCCGTGGCACAGGATCGATCAAGGCGGCCACGGGGGCCGTCTAGCTCGACTGACGGGGAGGAGAGGCCTCGGAGGACCCTCGGATTTCATGTGGTCTAATGCGACAGTGCGGAGCCCGTAATCTTGAGGCGTCAACGCAGGGCTGGAATCAGGGGCCCCACGAGCCAAGGAGAGCTCCCAATGACAGCTGCCTCCCCCGACACACCCGGTCACGTTCGAGAGGAACCTTCGGCACTCAAGCTCGGCAGCGCGGTGATGGTGGTCGGAGCGGTCGCCTTCATCGCCTACGCGGTGTGGTTCTTCATCCGCAACTTCACCGGCCAGTTCCTCGAAGTCGGGATCGGCCCCGAGCAGGTCGACGTGGGACGGGACCAGATCCTCGCGTTCAGTTCCCAGCTCTACGACTACATCAGGCACCTCCACCTCGCCTTGTCGGGCTTCATCGCCGCGACGGGGGTCGCGGTCGCCCTCTTGGCTTGGTTCGGAGTCCGCCGCGGGTACGTCTGGGCGTGGGTCAGCGCCGTTGTGGTTCCGGTGCTCGCATTAGCGGTCGCGATTCCGTCGCACTATCCCTACGGACTCGCCACGTTCGGGCACCTCGGGCTGATCTACTTGGCCACGGCCGTCTTCGTGGTAGGGGCGCTTATCGCGCTCGGCGGCCTGCGCAAGCTCCGGACAGGCGGCAGCTGATTGGGCCGCGAAGGCGCGGTCCCTCTCTAGCCATTACGGGCGTCACCACTAACAGCCCACGACGAAGGTCGAAGGTCCGAGCCCAGGCCGCCCTCAACCACGGAAAACTCCGGGAGCCGAAGCCGCGACGACGCTCGAGCAGGCCGCTGAGGAACAAGCAGAGCGCGCGCGGGCCTCGCGGTGCGCCTCGGAGTCGCTCCGCTCGGGGCACTCAGCAAGGCCGAGGGCGGCTAGAGTCGCCGCGACTCGCCGGCTCCGTGCGATCGCCTCGCCGGGCTTGACGCGAGCTCAAGGTTTCGTGGCGCGCGCCGCAGCCGAAGCCGGCAAGTAGGCGGCCCGGAGCGCGGCTCCGGCCGGATCGTGACCGAGGCGCGCCAGCACCCGCTCGAGCAGGTCACGGGCCTCGGCGGCGTATCGGTCGGCTCCCGGACCGCCCAGACGGGCCAGCTCGAGGCGCGCCTCCCACGCCGCTGCCGGGGCGCCCGCGGCGGGGAAAGCGACCTCGAGCACCTCGGCGGCGGCGTCGGGCCTGCCCAATGCGTCCTCGCAACCGGCGACTACGACCGCGGCGGCGGCTGCGGTGTCGCGCCAGCCGTTGCGCCCGGCTGCGTCGAGCAGTAAGCGCGCCATCGGAGCGCAGCGCTCGGGCTCTCCGGCCGCGAGCCGCGTCCGCGCGAGGGCGAGCTGGGCATGGGCGCCGAAGAGCCACGCCTCGCCGGGGGGCGTGGTTACGTCGGCCAGCATGAGCTCGGCGTCCTCGGCCAGCGAGAGCGCACGCTCGTGCTCGCCCAGCAGCCAGCGCGCCCAGGCGAGCAAGGCGGTACAGCGCAGCCGCTCTCCGGTTGCCTGGACCTCACGCGCGGCCTCGATCCCGACCTCGAGGAGTCCCGCCGCCTCCGTCGCGGAGCGCAGGTCGAGCAGGACCCAGCCCAGGGTCGCTGCGGTCCACGCATGCCACTCGCCCGTCCCGCGCTCCCGCGCCTTGGAGACCGCCCGGCGTCCATGCTCGAGGGCCAGCGGGTAGTCGCCTTCCGCCCGCGCGATCCAGCAGAGGACGTCGTGGAACAGCGGCTCGTTCGCGCGGTCGCCCAGACGCCGGTTGAGCGCCAGCGCGTCGCCGGCGCGATTTCGCGCCTGCTCCAGCCGGCCGGCTCCCAGCAGCGGATACGACGATTCCAGCAGCGCCCATTCGAGGTAGAACAGGTCGCCCGTGCGCTCGTGGATCTCGATCAGCTCCGCCGTGTGGCGGGCGACGGCGTCGAGGTCGCCGAGCTTGAGTTGAGCAAGCTTGAGCCCGTCGCGCGCGAGGCCGACCAGCTCGTCGCCGCCGGCTCGCTCTGCGATCTCGAGCGCCTCGCGTCCCTCCGCGAGCGCACGCGCGAGTGCGAGCCGGTTGGCGTCGAGGATCGCCAGCCGCGAGAGCGCGAAGACCTGGGGCCGTGGGTCGTCGAGCGAGCGAGCGATGGCGAGCGCCTCTTCGCCCAGCGCGATGGCGTTGGCATAGCCCCCGTGCCGCTGCCAGGCGAGATGGGAGAGAACCTCGAGCTCGGCCTTGCGATTGCCCGACGCGCGCGCGCCGTCGAGTGCGGCCTCCAGCTGTGCGGCGCCCTCATCCCGCTTCCCCGTGTAGAACAAGACCCGTCCGCGCTTGGAGAGGACGTCCGCAACGCGCGGGTCCCGGGCGTCCAAGCCGAGCTCCGCCGCCGCGGCGCAGGCGGCGGCATACTGGTCGAGCGCCTCGTCGGCGGCGCCGATCGCCTCGGCCGCCACCCCTGCGCGCGCGTGGCAGTCGAGGGCGTGCTCGTACTCCCCGGCTGCCTCCCAGTGGTGCGCGAGCACGCCGAGCCGCTCCTCCCGGGGTCCGGCGAATGCGGCCTCGATCGCCTCGGCGGCGCGCCGGTGGAGTTCCTGGCGCCGGCGCTTGAGCAGGCTGCCGTAGGTGGCCTCCTGGATCAGATGGTGCTTGAACCGGTACCCGGTCTCGCTTCCCCGAGGTGCCTCCAGAACCAGCTCGGCGGCCAACAGCTCGGGCAGGGCGCTTGCGTCTCCCGCCACCCGGCCCAGCAGCCCCTCGGTGAAGCGGCGGCCGACGACGGCCGCGGCGGCCAGGAGCTCGCGGGCCACCGGCGAGAGGACGTCGACTCGTGCCAGTACCAGCTTCTCGACCGTCTCGGGAACGTGGACCTCCACGTCGCGCTCGAAGCGCCAGCCGTCGTCGGAGCGCACGAGCGCACCGGCATCGATCAGGGCGCGGACCAGCTCCTCGAGGTAGAGCGGGTTGCCCTCGGCGCGCTCGAGCACGCGCCGCTCCAGCTCATCGGGGAAGTTGGCTCCCCGAGCGAGTGTGCTCAGCAGCGCACGGTCGGACTGGTCGATAAGGGCCTCCAGGGTCAGGCGCGTGGTCGCCGCGGGCTGCCGGCGCAGCGCCTGCTCGGCCAGCCGCGCCACGCCCTCGGGCCGCGCGGCCAGCACGAGCAGCAGCGGCGAGTCGGCGACCAGCGCGACGAGCTCCTCGGCCAGCGCCAGCGACGTCCCGTCGGCCCAGTGCAGGTCGTCGAGCGCGAGGACGACCGGCGCGTCGCGAGCCAGGCGGCGAACGAGCTCGAGCACCGCGTCGAAGACCGCGGACTGCAGGTCCTCTGGACCGAGGCCGGAGATACGGGCCGTGTCCTGGGCGCGTGGTGCGAGCGCAAGCACCGAGCCGAGCAGCGGGCGGAGGTCGTCGTGGCGGTCGGGCAGCAGCTCTTGCAGGCGCCGCTCGAGCAGCTCGCCGACCGCGGCATCGCTCGCGTCGGGTGACGCGCCGAGCCAGTCGCGGATGAGGACCCGGAACGGGAAGTACGGAAGCTGCTCGCCGTAGGAGACGCAGCGGCCCTCCAGCCACTGGGCTCTGTCCCCGGTCGCACCGGAGCGCTCGGTCCGCTCACGCAGCTCGGCGAGGAGGCGCGTCTTGCCGAGCCCCGGCTCGCCGCTGAGTGCGAGCACCCCGCCCTGGCCGTCAAGCAGGCGAGCGAGTGCGTCGCGCAGCACCGCCAGCTCGCGCTCCCGGCCGACCAGCGGCGACTCGAACCCGGGGGCCCGGCGCCCCGTTCCGGGTGCCCGCGGGCGCAGTGGGCGATGCCCCAGAACCGCGTCCGCCTTGCCCTTGAGCGACAGCTCGCTGGGTTCGCCCCACTCGAAGCCGGCCTCGACACGCTCGAAGGTGTGCGCGCCGACAAGCAGCGTCCCCGGCGCGGCAGCAGCCTCTAGCCGCGCCGCCGTGTTCAGCACGTCGCCGATCGCGCTGAACTCGATCGGCCGCGCGCCCCCGAGGGCGGCCAGCACGGCAACACCGGTCTCGACGCCCACTCGTACGGCGAAGCCCTGCAACCCGCGCTCCCGGCTCAGCTCGCCGGCGTAGGCCTGGGTCACCTCGAGGATGCGCAAGCCGGCGAGGACCGCGCGCTCCGGGTCGTCCTCGTGTGCCACGGGGGCGCCAAACAGGATCAGGGCGCCATCGCCGGCGATGCGGTCGACCTGGCCCCCGAACTCCTCGGCGGCCCGGACGGCCCGGGCGACGCCCTCACCGACGACCTCCTGAAGGTCTTCGGGATCGAGTCGCTCTCCCAGCGCCGTCGACCCGACGACGTCGGCAAACAGGGCGGTGATCACCTTGCGCGCTTCGCGCGGGGCCGCCTCCATCGAGAGCGGTGAGCCGCAGCCCGAGCAGAAGCGTGCGTCGCCCGGATTCGACCGGCCGCACACGGGACAGACGCGCGAGTCGGCCACGAGCCGAGTCTAGGTCGGGTGGTTTAGCGTCGGGCCTGTGGGGCTCGAGGAGGTACACGAGCACGGCCGGAGGGCCCGGTTCGACGCCGGCGGGCGGCTGCTGCGCGAGCGAGGACCTGGCGAAGAGGTCGCCCTGATTCTCAGCGGCCGGGTCAAGATCAGCCACACAGGACGGGAGGGCCGCGACACGGTGCTCGACTTTCGCGGGCCCGGCGAGCTGGTAGGCGAGCTGGCGGTGCTCGACGCGGCGCCGCGATCGAGCTCGGTCACCGCGATCGAACCCGTTGAGGCACTTCTGGTGGCAGCGTCGGACTTCCGCGCTCTGCTGGGCAAGCCACAGTTCGCACTCGAGCTCATGCGGCTGCTCACGGAGCGTTTCCGCGACGCCGACCGCAAGCGGATCGAGTTCGGCGCAACCGACACGCTGGGGCGGGTGTGTGCCCGGCTGGCCGAGCTCGCCGAGCGCTACGGAGAGCCCGACGGCACCGGCCTCGCTATCTCCCTGCCGATCAGCCAGGAAAAGCTCGCGAGCTGGACCGCCGCGTCCCGGGCCGGCCTGGCGAACGCCCTGCGGACGTTGCGGGAGCTGGGCTGGGTCGAGACCGAGCGCCGGCGGATCAGGGTCGTCGACCTGGCGGCCCTGCAGGCCCGCGCCGGAAATATCCAGAATTAGGTAGAACGCGGTCGCCGGTGGGTCTAGGGTCGGGTCATGGCCTCCGGGACCGTCGTGCTCTCGCCCCACTTCGACGACGCCGTACTCTCCTGCTGGCACGTGTTGGAGCCCGGCGAAGCTACCGTCGTGACGGTCTTCGGAGGCGTTCCAGAGCCAGGCGTCCTGGGTTGGTGGGACCGGCTGACCGGCGCGGTCGACTCGGCGGCGCGCATGGAGGAGCGGCGGCGCGAGGACGCGGCCGCGCTGTCGCTCGCCGGGGCGCAGTCGCTGGCGCTCGACCTGCTCGACCAGCAGTACAGGAGCAACGGCAGCGTGCCCGCGCTGGCGCCGGCCCTCGAGGAGGCGACGCGGGATGCCGAGGTCGTCTACGCACCGGTCGGCCTGTTCGTGAGCTTCGACCACGAGCTGGTCCGCACCGCGGCGGTCGGGCTCGACCGCGAGCTGCGGTTATACGCCGACCACCCGCACATCGGGGTCTGGGGCCTGCCTGGTTGGGTCACCGGCGCGGAGTCCGACCCGGTGCTGGATGTCGACGGTGCCTGGCGCGGGGCGATGTGCGACGCCCGGCTCGACCCGGAGTCGCTCACGGCGCATGTCCACCCCCTCGATGATGCCACGTTCGAGCGCAAGCTCGAGGCAGTGCGCGCATACGCGACGCAGATCCCCGCGCTCGAGTGCGAGGCGCCGCTCGATCAGCTTCGCTGGGAGGTCGCGTGGATAAGCTGACCCCGCAGGCCGAGGTCGACTCGCCCGTGGACGGGACCCGAGCCCGTTATCCCGACGAGCAGGGCTATGTCGAGCGGGCCGGCAACCGGCTCTTCTACGAGCTCTACGGCGAGGGCGAGGAGACGCTGTTCCTGCTGCCGACTTGGACGCTGATTCACTCGCGCTTCTGGAAGGCGCAGATCCCCTACTTCGCGCGGCAGATACGAGTCCTGACCTTCGACGGCCTGGGCAACGGCAAGTCCGACCGTCCGCAACATCCTCGCGCCTACGACTTCGCCGCGTTCGCCGAGGACGCGCTCGCGGTGATGGACGCCACTGGGACCGAGCGCGCCCATCTCGTCTGCCTCTCACGCGGCGCCCAGTGGACGCTGAAGCTCGCCGCCGACCATCCCGAGCGGGTCGAGAGCGCCGTCTTCATCGGGGCCTTCCTGCCGCTCTCCCGACGCACCAGGGCGCTCTACAAGTCGGGCAGCGCCGGCATGAGGCGCAAGCTCGGCGCGACGCTCGCGCCGCTGCACCCGCTTGGCCGCATGCACCCGGCCAAGATGGCCTCGGATTATCGGGGCTTCGTCGAGTGGTGGATCGAGCGTTGCTCCCCCGAGCCGCACTCGACCCGCCACATCGAACTCGCAAACGACTGGGGTCTCACCACGGACGCGCAGACTCTCATCGCCACTCTCGGCGGCGATGTGATGCTGGGATCCGACCGCATCTACGAGCTCTGCGACCGCGTGGGCTGCCCGGTGCTAGTGATCAACGGCGATCGCGACGTCGTGACGCCGAGCCGCGATGCGGAACTGCTGGCCAAGCGCACCGGCGGGCGCCTGATTCGCTCGAAGCGGATGGGTCACGGCGTCAGCCGCTGGCCGGTCGAGATCAACCTCGCCATCCGCGACTTCATCGGGCTGGACCCGCCGCCGCGGGACCCTACGGTCCCCCGCTCGAACGGCCGGCCCCGCGCCCTCTACATCTCCTCACCCATCGGCCTCGGTCACGCGCGGCGTGACGTGGCGATCGCCCAGGAGATGCGCGAGCTCCATCCGGATCTTCAGGTCGACTGGCTGGCGCAGGACCCGGTGACCCGGGTGCTGGAAGCGGAAGGGGAGCGTGTCCATCCTGCCAGCGAGCACCTGGCGAATGAATGCGCGCACATCGAGTCGGAGTCCGCCGAGCACGACCTTCACTGCTTCCACGCCTACCGGCGCATGGACGAAATCTTCGTCGCCAACTACATGCTCTTCAACGACGTCGTCGAGCGCGAGCACTACGACCTCTGGATCTGCGACGAGGGCTGGGAGATCGACCACTTCCTGCACGAGAACCCGAGTCTGAAGAAGGCGCCCTTCGTGTGGCTGACGGACTTCACGGGCTTCCTGCCGATGGACCCCGCCGACGAGCGCGAGGCGTATCTGACCGCCGACTACAACACGGAGCGGATCAACCACGTGGAGGGCCTGCCCGAGATCCGCGACCGCGCGATCTACGTGGGCAACCCGGAGGACATCGTCGACGCCCACTTCGGGCCCGACCTACCGCACATCCGCGAATGGACCGAGCGGCACTTCGACTTCTCCGGCCACGTCACCGGGTTCGAGCCGGTGGTCGACCGCGAGGCGCTCCGCGCCGAGCTCGGCTACGACGCGGACGAGCGCGTGTGCATTGTCACGGTGGGAGGGTCGGGGGTCGGCGAGGCTCTGCTGCGACGAGTGATGGCTGCCTATCCGGAGGCCAAGCGGGCGGTGCCGGACCTGCGCATGATCGTGGTCGCCGGCCCGCGCATCGACCCCGCGTCGTTGCCCGAGGCCGACGGCCTCGAGGTGCGGGCGTACGTCCACGACCTCTACAAGCACCTCGCGGCCTGCGACCTGGCCGTCGTGCAGGGCGGGTTGACTACGGCGATGGAGCTGACCGCCAACCGGCGGCCGTTCGTCTACTTCCCGCTCAGGCACCACTTCGAGCAGAACATCCACGTTCCCAACCGGCTCCGGCGCTACCGCTCCGGCCGGCGAATGGACTTCGAGGACTCGCCACCGGAGGCGATCGCCGCGGCGATCGCTGAAGAGGTCGGCCGCGAGGTCGACTACCTCCCCGTCGAGACCCATGGGGCGCGTCGCGCGGCGGCGCGTATCGCGGAGCTGCTGTAACCGGCGCGGTTCCGGCCACCGGAGTGCTGGGCGGCCTGTTCACCATCTAACGAAGGACCGTTCGATGGAGGCAATCGAGAAGCAGGACGTACCGGTCGCGATCGAGACGACGACGCGGCCAGGCTCAGACAGCGCGGCCGAGTCAGGCGAGCAGGTCGCGGGCAGCGACAGGAGCAACTGATCAAGGCCCTTAGCGAGCAGCCAGGGATGCGCCCCGCCGATGCCGCTCGCGCTATCGGCGTGCAGCCCTCCGAACTCCACACGCTCGCTAAGCGTCTACAGGAAGAGGGAGTTGTAGAGCGTCGTGACGGGGCTCTGTACCTGCCCTCGGGGGCAGCTAACGCGCCGCAGGTCGAGGCTCTGTAGCGCGAACCACCAGCGCGGCCCGCGTCTACAAGGCGCGGCTGGGGATCGACCTTAAGGTCTAGACCGCTCCACGCACGCCGGGCTTCTTCGTCGCCAGGGGCGCGCGTCGCTCAGCGGGTGCTAGGCGTGGTGTCGTCGTAGCTTGAGCCGTCGCGGTTGGTGCTGACCTGACCGACTACCGCGAGCGTCAAGGCGACCAAGCCTGTCAGCAGCACCACAGCGCCGAGTCCGATCCCGCAGATCGCCATCGCGCGCCTTGCCGAATTGCGACCGACGACACCAAAGAGAATGGCCAGGATGGCGAGCAGCCACCCCAGGAATACGACGGCCGGTAAGAAGCCGAGAAGCAACGCGGCGAGCCCGCATGCCAGCGCGCCGACTGCGAAGTGGTCGCTGCTCGCTCTCGCCTGAGCGCTCGCGCTTTCCATGGCGCGCGGGAAGCTACCAAGCAAGGCCGCAAAATGCGGAGAAAGCGACGCGCGGCTTGGCGCAGCCGCCTCCGATTTCCCACCTGCCGAAGAGGCGTTTCGCTCGGGCCTCCCGGCTGAGAGCCGTGCGCAACCAATCTGCCCCACAGGCTTCCCCAAGGCAACCCGAGGGAAGTAGAAAACCCTGCAAATGAGGGTTCCCGAAGTACCGCCACGGGATCGAAACGGGAGTGCGCCGCTCAGGCAAGCCAAAGAAATGATCCTGAGCAGGATTTTCCCCGCTCTAGGGGTGCCATGACACCGCGATGAAAGTGGTGCGACGGTCGGCCGCGGGCGCGAGCGACGCTTCAAGAACTTGCCCACCAAGAGGGAGGCGCAGGCATGGCGCGCCGAGGCGCAGGTCGCGCTTACGAGGGGGACCTCGAAGGCGCCCACGAAGACCACGGTCGCCGAGGCGTGGACGGACACGCTCGCCGGGATGCGCGACGGCACCGTCCGCAACCGGTCCGGTGACCCTTACAAGCCGAGCGCGGTGCGCGGCTACGAGACTTCGATGAAGAGACGGGTCCTGCCGGTGCTAGGAGCGGTAAAGCTCTCCGAGGTCAGGCGCGCTCACGTGCAGGACCTCGTTGACCGATGGCTGGGGGAGGGGCTTGCGCCCAGCACGATCAAGAACACACTCAATCCGCTCCAGGTGATCTTCCGCCGGGCGCTCCACCGCGATCAGGTCGTCGTCAACCCGACTTCCGGGCTCGAGGCCCCGGCGGTGCGAGGTCGCCGCGACCGCATAGCCGCGCCCGCGGAGGCACAGAGGCTCCTCGATGCGCTCCCAGAG
>Ga0126307_10003836_pt1 | contig 10356 bp, 11 predicted proteins | sample Plot28_FD_89955 | JGI IMG/M metagenome (GOLD analysis project Ga0126307, IMG submission 89955) | Serpentine soil microbial communities from UC McLaughlin Reserve, CA, USA - Plot28 | ecosystem: Environmental > Terrestrial > Soil > Grasslands | place: USA: UC McLaughlin Reserve, Lake County...
CGGCCGCACGATGCCCGCCCGCGGCTTGCCGCCCAGCAGCAGGTCGAGCGCATGCGCCAGCACGGTCTTGCCCGCGCCGGTCTCGCCGGTCAGGACGTTCAACCGCGGCCCGAGGCGCAGCTCGGCCCGCTCGATCAGCAGGAGGTTCTCGACGCGCAGCTCTTCCAGCACGCACGACGGTCTACCAGCCGACCCCGACGGACCCGGAGCTCCGCGCCCAACCGGCACGAAGTCGACACGCTTTTGGCACAAACGCGCGTTGTTTCGTCACACGCAGCAGAGGACGCTTCGCCCATGCCGCACTCCCCTGCCCACGTCCGCCTACCGCGCCAGCCGCCCGAACCGCTCTCGCAGCCGGTGGTAGAAGCTCGCGCCGGGCAGCTGGGCGAGCACGGCGGTCGCGCGCGCGAACTCGACGTGGATGTCCTCGCCGGGCTGGATCTCGACCACCGGCCGCCCGTCGACGTGGACCTCGACCGGCTCGTCGCGCGAGCGGTTGTTGATCGTGAGCAGGTCGTCGGGCGCGACGACCAGCGAGCGCGCGGTCAGGGAGTGCGGCGCGATGAACGAGACAACGAAGCCCTCCACGCCCCACGCGAGCACCGGCCCGCCATTGGCGAGGTTGTAGCCCGTCGAGCCCTGCGGCGTCGAAACGACGAGGCCGTCGCAGCGCACGCGTCCGATCTCCTCGCCGGCCAGCGCGTAGGCGAGGTCGGCGACGCGGAGCCCCGGCTTGCGGTGCACGGAGATGTCGTTCATCGCCGTCCAGCTTCCCTGCGGCCGCCCCACGGTGATGCCGGGCAGCTCGAGGGTCTCGAACTCGCCGGCGAAAGCGCGATCGAAGTCGCCGTCCAGCCCGTCGGGGTCGAGCGTCGCCAGGAAGCCGACCTCGCCGAAGTTGACCGCGAAGACCGGAACCCCGCTCCCGGCGTACTCGCGCAGCGCGGTGAGGATCGTGCCGTCGCCGCCCATCACTACGCAGAGGTCGACGTCGCGCGCGAGCGGAGCGTCCACGAGGATGCCGTCGCCGGCCGCGAGGCCGTGCTTGCGCGTCTCCTGGGCGTCGAAGCGCAGCGTGACGCCGGCGCGTCCGGCGGCCGCGATCAGCGCGGCGAGCGCATCCGCCGTGTCGTTCGCCCGGCGGTGCGTCAGGACGGTCGCGACGCGGCTCACGGCTCGACCTCGCGGGCGGCGGCATCGAGGTCCTCGACCCCGCCGGGGCGCCCATTCTCGGCCAGCCAGGCGAACGTCTCGCGGTTGCCCGCGGGGCCTGGCAGCCCGGACGAGGCGAAGCCGAGCACCGCGGCGCCCTCGGCTCGGGCAGACTCGGCGACGGAGACGATCGCGGCGCGCCGGAGCGCGGGGTCGCGCACGACGCCGCCCTTGCCGATCCGCCCGCGGCCAACCTCGAACTGCGGCTTGACCAGCACGAGCGCATCGAAGCGCTCGGCGGTGCACGCGAGGATCGCCGGCAGGACCTTCACGAGCGAGATGAACGAGACGTCGGCGACCACCAGCTCCGGCCGGTACGGCAGCGCCGCGGGCTCCAGGGCGCGCGCGTTGACGCGCTCGAGCACCGTCACTCGCGAGTCGTCGCGCAGCTTCAAGGCGAGCTCGCCGTACGCGACGTCGAGCGCGACGACGTGCGCCGCGGCGCGCTGCAATAGGCAGTCGGTGAAGCCACCCGTCGAGGCGCCGACGTCGAGGGCGCGGCGGCCGGTGACGTCGAGGCAGAAGGAGTCCAGCGCGTTGGCAAGCTTGACGCCGCCGCGCGAGACGTACTGCGCCGGCGCCGCAACGTCGAGCTCCACGTCGCCGGCGACCAGCTGGCCCGGCTTCTCTGCCCGCCTGCGCCCGGGTCCGAGGTGGACTTCGCCCGCGAGCACGGCGGCAGCTGCGCGCGAGCGCGAGGGAAACAGCCCGCGATCCGCGAGCAGCGAATCGAGCCGCTGGAGCTGCCGGCGCGCAGGCGAGGGGTTGCCCTTGGAACGGTTTGACATGACGGGAGGGTCAACCGAACGCCGAGCACCGGCCACGGTCTCGTGCGGAAACGGTACAGGGAGCGATGGTGGTCGCATGCGGGCGGCGATGTGACCGCTGCGTGCAGCTGCGGCGCGAGCGCCGCCGCGCTACACGAGCGATCCGCGCGGCTCGAGCACCGCGGCCTGGATCCGCTCCGCGATCCGCTCCGGCGTGAAGCCGACCTCGGCGTGCAGCAGCTTTGGCGCGCCGTGCGTGACGTAGCGGTCCGGGAGGCCGACGCGCAGGATGCGCGGAGCGAGCCCGCCGTCGGACAGCGCCTCCCAGACGGCGGTGCCGAAGCCGCCGGCGAGCACACCCTCCTCGACCGTTACGAGCAGGTCGTGCTCGGCGGCGAGCTGGGCGAGCAGCCCGGTGTCGAGTGGCTTGGCGAAGCGCGCATCGGCGACGGTGACGTCCAAGCCGCCCTCGGCCAGCAGCTCGGCGGCGCCGAGCGCATTGCCGACGCCCGTGCCGTAGCCGACGAGCGCCACGCGCTCGCCCTCGCGCAGGATCTCGCCGGTGCCGATCGCGATCGGTCGCGGCGCCGCCGGCAGCGGCACGCCGACGGCCTCGCCGCGCGGGTATCGCAGCGCGACCGGGCCGCCGTCGTGGCGCAGCGCGGTGTGGAGCATGTGCACGAGCATCGCCTCGTCGCGCGGCGCCATCAGGGTGATGTTCGGCAGGCAGCGCAGGTACGCGATGTCGAACGCGCCGTGGTGCGTCGGGCCGTCATCGCCGACCAGGCCCGCCCGGTCCATCGCCAGCACGACGGGCAGCTGCTGCAGGCACAGGTCGTGCACGATCTGGTCGTACGCGCGCTGCAGGAACGTGGAGTAGATCGCGGCCACCGGCCGGGCGCCCTGCAGCGCCAGCCCGGCCGCGAACAGCAGCGCCTGCTGCTCGGCGATGCCGACGTCGAAATAGCGCTCCGGCATCGCCTTCTGGAGGAGGTTCAGGCCCGTCCCGGAGTTCATCGCGGCGGTGATGCCGACCACCCGGCGGTCGCGGCGGCACTCGGTGAGCAGCGCCTCGCCGAACACCTGCGTGTATTGCGGTGGGACGGCCGGCTTGGACGCCGGCTTCGACGGCGCCGGCATGCGCTGGGCGATCGAGTTCGGCTTGGCGGCATGCCACTTCTCCATCCCCTCCAGGCCGCCGTCCTCGGCGGGCGAGAAGCCCTTGCCCTTGACGGTCGCGCAGTGCACGACGACGGGTCGCTCGGCCTCGAAGGCCGCACGCAGCGCCCGCCGCAGGGCGCGCACGTCGTGGCCGTCGATGACGCCCATGTAGGCCCAGTCGAGCTCCTCCCAGAACAGGCCGGGCGCCCAGAACGCCTTGATCGACTCCTTCAGCTGGGGGCCGAGCCGCTCGAACGCCGCGCCGATGCCGACCGGCAGCTTCGTGAGCCGCTCCTCGACGCCCTCGCGCGCCTTCCACAGCCCCGGCTCGAGCCGGACGCGGTTGAAGTAGCGCGACAGCGCGCCGACGTTCGGTGCGATCGACATCCCGTTGTCGTTGAGGATCACGACGAGCGGTGTGCCGAGCCCGCCGGCCTGGTGGATCGCCTCGAACGCGACGCCGCCGGTCATCGCGCCGTCGCCGATCACCGCGACGACCTGGCCGTCGACGCCGTCGCCGCGGCGCATCGCCTCCTTGATCCCGACCGCGTAGCCGATCGAGGTCGAGGCGTGGCCGGCCCCCATCACGTCGTGCTGGGACTCGTGGATCGCGCAGAACGGCGCCAGGCCCCCGTACTTGCGGATCGTGCCGAGCTGGTCGCGCCGGCCGGTGAGGATCTTGTGCGGATACGCCTGGTGGCCGACGTCCCAGAGGATCTTGTCCCGCGGCGAGTCCAACAGCGAGTGCAGCGCGACCGCGATCTCGCACGTGCCCAGGTTGGCGCCGAAGTGCCCGCCGATCTCGCCGACCGTGTCGATCAGCAGCTCGCGAACCTCCTGGGCGACCTGCGCGAGCTGCTCCTCGGAGAGTCGGTGCAGGTCCTGTGGGCGGTTGATGCGGTCGAGGACGCTCATGTCGTTCGCGTGGCGATGAAGTCGGTGATCTGCTCGAGCTCGGTGGCGCCCGATCCACCGGTCGCACGCGAAAGCGCCGCGTGCGCCTTGCCGTGCGACTCGGCGGCCATGGCCTGGGCCCCCTGGAGGCCGTAATGGGTCACGTAGGTCAGCTTGCCATGGCGCTCGTCGGAGCCCCGCGGCTTGCCGAGCGCCGCGTCCGTCCCAGTCACGTCGAGGATGTCGTCGACGATCTGGAACAGCACGCCCAGTTCAGCAGCGAACGCACGGAAGTCGGAGAGTGTAGGCGATGGATCTTGCACGCCCGTCAGGAGCAGCACGCATTCCACCGACGCGCCGATCAGCCTGCCTGTCTTGAGCTCGTGCAGCCTGCGCAGGTCCGCCTCGCCGCGCTCGGCCATCGCGCGCACGTCGATGTACTGGCCTCCGACCATGCCGTTGACGCCCGTCGCATCGGCCAGCTCGGACACCGCCGCGAGCACCGCCGCGGGTTCGCCCGCCTGCTCGTGCAAGACGAGCCGGAACGCCTCCGCGTAGAGCCCGTCGCCGGCCAGGATCGCCACGTCGTCGCCGTAACGAACATGACACGTCGGCCGCCCGCGGCGCAGGTCGTCGTCGTCCATAGCCGGCAGGTCGTCGTGGATCAGCGAGTAGGTGTGGATCAGCTCCAGCGCCGCCGCGAACGGCAGGACGTCGCGCGGCTCGCGCCCGAGCGCGCTGGCGGTGGCGAGCGCGAGCACTGGCCGGATCCGCTTGCCGCCGGCCAGCAGCGAGTAGCGCATCGCCTCCTCCAGGCCCGCGGTGGCCAGCTCGCGCGCGAAGCGCAGGCCGGCGAGGTACGCCTCTACCTCGGCCCGGAGGTGGTCGGGATAGGCCGCGCCGGCGGCGTCCCCGCCGGCGGTGACGTGCTCGCGGGTGCTCACGAGCCCAGCGCGAGCTGGCCCGGCGCAGGCGGGTCGCCGTCGGCTGCGCGTACGCGCCGGTCGAGCTCCGCGCTGGCCTCGGACGCCAGCCGGGCGCAGTCGTCCACGAGCGCAGCGGCGCGCTCGGAAGCCAGGTCGCCGGAGCGCAGCTCGTTCGCGGCGTGCTCCAGCCGCGTGATGAGTTCTTCGAGCCGCTGCTCAGGCATGCGAGGCGCCATTCTCGCGCACCGAGCGCAACGCCGCGCCCAGGACGCCGTTGACGAACGCCGGCGCCTGCGCGGCGCAGAACTCCTTGGCGGTGTCGACGGCCTCCACGATCGCCCCCTCCGGCGGGATCGGACGGTCACCCTGGACGAGATCCGGATGCAGCATCTCGAGCAGCGCGACACGCATGATCGCGCGCTCCAGCGGAGCGATCCGCTCGAGCGCCCAGCCTTCCGCGTGGCGCGCGATGTGAGCATCGAGCTCCTCCTGGTGGTTGGACGTCGCGTGCGCGAGCGCCCGCGTGAACCCGCCGGCGCCGCGCTCGAAGACGTCGTCGAGCGGGCGGCCGGTCAGCTCGTGCTGGTAGAGCGCGAAGACCGCGGCGCGGCGTTGCTCGGACCGGCGGGACACTACGCGCGCGACATGTACGAGCCCGAGCGCGTGTCGACCTTGACCCGGTCGCCGATGTTGACGAACAGCGGGACGTGGATCGTGGCGCCGGTCTCGAGCGTCGCGGGCTTGTTGCCGCCGCCCGACGCGGTGTCGCCGCGGACGCCCGGCTCCGTGTGCGTTACCTCGAGCTCGACCGACGCGGCGAGCTGCACGTCGGACGGCCGGTCGTCGATGAACAGCAGGTCGACGGACTGGTTCGGCTTGATCCACCTGAGCGTCTCCGCGATCGAGCTCTCGGGGATCGCGAGCTGCTCGAACGACTGCTCGTCCATGAAATGCGCGTCGGTCCCGTCCGCGTAGAGGAACTGCATCTTGCGCGCCTCCGTCCGAACGGGCCGGAACTTCTCGCCGGCCCGAAACGTCCGGTCGATCACCGCGCCGTCGGCGGTACGCCGCAGCTTGGTCCGAACGAAGGCGCCCCCCTTGCCCGGCTTGACGTGCTGGAACTCGAGGATCTTGAAGACCGTGCCCTCGACCTCGATGTGGCTGCCGTTCTTGAACTGATTCGTGGAGATCATGCGCGGATCGGTGACTCGGGCCGTGAGATGCGACCGGAAGAGCGTAGAAGGGCAGCGGCCTTCGGAGTCGAAGCGCAGGGACGAACAGGCCCACGCTCCCGCGTGAGCACGCCTTCAGTCCAGCCCGACGGCCAGGATCGTCGCCGCCAGCGCCGCCAGGCCGCAATACCCGAGCACGAGGCCGGCTATCGCCATGGCGCGCCCGGATTGGCCCGTGCGCGCGATCTGGCCGAGCGCGACGTGGCCGAACACCACCGCGAGGACGGAGCCGATCCACCACATCCACACGGCGCCGACGACGAGCGACGCGATCGCGAAGCCGTTCGTCGACCGCGGCGGGCGCACGAACGTCGGGCGCGCCGGCGGCGCCGGCGGTGGCGGGGGAGCCGGCGTGACGTCCGCCGTCAGCTGCTTCAGCTCGGAGCACCAGCGCGCGCTGTAGGCGACCGACATGCGCTCGTCGAGCTCGGCCGGGTCCAGCCGTCCCTCCATCGCCGCGACGCGCAGCCGCTCGACCGCCGCCTCGCGGTCGGCATCGGACGCGCGCAGGTCTTGCTGGGGTCCGTCGGGCATGGCGTTCGACGAAGCGTAGCCCGCGCTTGACCGCCGGCATACTGTTCACGTTGTGGTTAACAATGAGCTCCCGCTCGACCGCAGCTTTGCCGCCCTCGCCCACCCGCTGCGGCGCGCGATCGTCGAGCGGCTCGGAACGGGGCCGGCCAGCGTCGGCGAAGCGACCCGCGGCTTCCCGGTCTCCAAGCCCGCGATCAGCCGCCACCTCCGGGTGCTCGAGGACGCCGGCGTGGTCGTCCGCGCGATCGAGGGCCGGACGCACAGGCTGCGCCTGGCGCACGCGCCGCTCGACGGCGCGTCCGAGTGGATCGAGCGCCAGCGGGCGCTGTGGGAGCGCAAGTTCGACGTCGTCGAGGAGTACCTCGGCGAGCAGGCCAACGACCGTCTGGAGGAGCAGTGAGCGAAGCAGCCACGACCCGGCAGTACGAGCTCCGGATGGAGCGGCGCTTCAGTGCGCCGCCCGACGCCGTGTTCGACGCCTGGACGAACCCCGACGTCCTGCAGCGATGGTGGGCGGCCGGTCCCAGCTGGGAGACCCCGCTCGCCGAGGTCGACCTGCGCCCCGGCGGCCGCTACCGGCTGACGATGCGCGATCCGCAGGCCGGCGGCGAGTACACCGTCGGTGGCGAGTACATCGAGGTCCGCCGGCCCGACCGCCTGATCTACACGTGGGCGTGGGAGCCCGCGGGGGAGTCGAGCCGCGTGACCGTCGACTTCCGCGCCGACGGCGACGGCACGCGCGTCGAGCTCACCCACAGCGAGCTGGCGAGCGAGGAGTCGCGCGCGCAGCACGAGCACGGCTGGAACGCGTGCTTCGACAACCTCGAGCGCGTCTTCGCCTGACGCCCGAAACGACCGGAGCCCGCACAGGGCGGGCTCCGGTCGGCAGGGTGCTGCTGGTACGTCGCTACTGCAGCGAGAGCCAGTTCGGCGAGTCGTCGAACGGAGCCGCTGCGCCCGAGATCGACGGGTGCGAGGTGCAGGTGCGCGCGTTGGTCGCGGGCAGGCAGGGGTTGAACGGGTTGACCCGGCCCCAGACGTCGGGGTGCAGGAGCTTCGCCGAGTCCGGCTTGCCGTCGCCGTTGAGGTCGACCTCGTTGAACTCGATCGAGTCGCTGATGCGGCACGGGCTGCCCGCCTGCCAGTCCATCTCGCCGGAGGCGGCGAAGCGGCTGAGCTCCATCAGGTTCGGGACGTCGTCGTGGTCCTGGTCGTCGGCGCCGTCGCGGACGCCGTCGCCGTCGGAGTCGGCGTCGTCGACGCGGGTGCCGGCGTACGGGATGCCGTAGGGCTTCTCGTTCTTGTAGCACCCGGCCCAGTAGCCCGGGGACATGCGGCCGTGGGTCTCCTCGAAGTTCGCGAGACCGTCGGCGTCCTCGTCGCGCTCGTCGTCGGACAGCCTGCCGTTGCCGTTGTAGTCGGAGTACTCGAGCTCGCCGGCGTCAGGCGCGCCGCCGCTGAGGTTGGTGTCGCGGATGTCGTAGTAGCCGGCCGGCGGGCCGTTCGGGACCATCGGCGGGATCAGCACGTTCACGTAGCCGCTCGCCGACGCCCAGCCGAGGAACTCCTGGTGGCGGTCGTAGCCGGCGACCGCGAGCGACGGCACGCGGCGTCCGTTGACGCGCGTGTAGATCGAGTGCTGGTTGCCGTCGGAGTAGCTCAAAGGCTCGAGCGTGCGGCCGGCGCTGTGGTTGACGCCGTGGGTGTACCGCCAGAGCGACTGCTCCTCGGCCAGCGTGAGGCTGTCGCCGTCGTAGTCGAGCTCGGCGTCCTTGTAAAGCGGGTTCGGGTACGGGCGCTTGCCGGGATACGGGAGAACCTGGTTCGGATCGCCCTGGTACTCGTCGTCGTTGAGATCCTTGGCGGACTGGTACTCGTAGCCGTCCTCGACGCCGTCGGCGTCGGTGTCCGGTCGGCACGGATCGGTCCCGATCGCCAGCTCCACCACGTCGAGCAGCAGATCGTTGTCGTCGTCGTCCTCGAACTTGTTCTTGATCGTGTCGCCGTCGCAATCGCCGTCGGCCAGCGACTCGGCCGGCGGCGCCGGCGGGCGCGGCCCCGACACGATCGGGGAGAGCCTGCGGGACGTGAACCGCTTGCCGAACTTCCTCGCCAGCACGCGCAGGCGGAAGCGCGTCGGAACGGGGTTCCCGTCCCTGATCGCGAAGAACTTCTGGAGGGTCGCCGGGACCTTGACCCGCAGCATCTTGCGGGTGCCGTACTGCGCCTTGACGAAGATCGCGCGTGCGCCGTCGCGCTTGAACACGACCGTGTTCTTGTTGCGCCCGCTGCGGAAGTGGCGGCCCTTGATCGTGAGGTACTCGCCGACGGCGACGTGCTTCGGCGCGATGCTCGTGATCACGGGCGCCCTCGTCGCGGCGAGGGCGTCGGGGGCTACCGCCCCCGCGATGGCGGAGGCGAAGAGGGCGACCAGCGCGGCCATCCAGGCGGCGCGGCGCGACAGGGGGCGGATGCGGGCTCGAAGTTCCATCGCGCTCGATATCGGCCGGGGGGCGTCCCGGCTTGAGCGCGGCTGGACCGATCAGGCCACGACCCTATGCGCCTTCGGCGTCGCGCTCAGCACCTCGTGGCCCTCGGGGGTCACCACCACGAGGTCCTCGATCCGCGCGCCGCCGCGGCCTGGCACGTAGATCCCGGGCTCGACGGTCACCACGTTGCCGGCCTCCAGCCGGCCGGTCGCGGTACGGGCGAGCCGCGGCGCCTCGTGGACGTCCAGGCCGACGCCGTGACCGAGCCCGTGCCCGAAGTGCTCGCCGTGACCGGCGGCGGCGATCAGATCGCGCGCGACGGCATCGACCTCGCGGCCCTCCGGCCCCGGGCGGACCGCGGCGAGCGCCGTCTGCTGCGCGCGCAGCACCGTGTCGTAGAGCTCGGCGAGGTCGTCGTCGAGCTCGCCCGTCGCCCACGTGCGCGTGCAGTCGGAGCAGTAGCCGTCGAGGCGGGCGCCGATGTCGAGCGTCACGAGCGTGCCCGGCGGGATCGTGACGTCGCGCGGCACCGCGTGCGGCAGCGCGCCGTTCTCGGCCGCGGCGACGATCGAGGGAAAGCTCGGGCCTGCGGCGCCGCGCATGCGCATCTCCTGCTCCAGCGCCAGCGCCACCTGACGCTCGGTCCGCCCCACGAGCCCTTGCCCGGCCAGCCAGGCGTAGATCTCGTCGACGAGCGCCGCCGCGGCGCGGATCGCGGCGATCTCGCCCGGCTCCTTGACGGCCCGCTCGGCCTCGACCAGGTCGCCGGCGGGGACCAGCTCGATCCGCTCGGGCAGCGTCTCGCGCAGCTCGCCGTGGCGGCGCACCGACACGTGCTGGTCCTCGAAGCCGAGCCGCAGCTCGCCCGCGGGCCAGCCGCCGCCGAGCGCCTCGCGCAGCTCGCGCGGCGCGGACTCCAGGTCGAATCCGGAGACCTCGGCGCGAGCGCGCTCGACGTAGCGGAAGTCGGTCACGAAGCGGCGCACGTCGCGGCCGACGATCGCTAAACCGTTGCTGCCCGTGAAGCCGGTCAGGTAGCGCACGTTGACCGCGTCCGTGACGAGCAGCAGGTCGAGCTCGCGCTCGGCGAGCCTTGCCGCGACGCGATCGGCGCGGCTCACAGCGCGGCTTTCAGGCGCTC
>Ga0126307_10003837_pt1 | contig 10356 bp, 8 predicted proteins | sample Plot28_FD_89955 | JGI IMG/M metagenome (GOLD analysis project Ga0126307, IMG submission 89955) | Serpentine soil microbial communities from UC McLaughlin Reserve, CA, USA - Plot28 | ecosystem: Environmental > Terrestrial > Soil > Grasslands | place: USA: UC McLaughlin Reserve, Lake County...
AGGCGACGAGAGCGTGACCCATCTCGTGGTAGGCCACGATCTCGCGCTCCTTGGGGTTGAGCAGGCGATTGCGCTTCTCGAGGCCCGCAACGATACGTTCGACCGCATTGTTGAAATCGGCCATCGTGACCGCGTCCCCGCCGCGGCGGGTCGCGAGAAGCGCCGCCTCGTTCACGAGGTTGGCGAGGTCCGCGCCGGTGAACCCAGGGGTGAGTGCCGCGACCTTGTCGGCATCCACGCCCGGCGCCAGCTTCGCCCGTCGCATGTGCACCTGCAGGATCTGAACGCGCCCCTTCTTGTCGGGACGGTCGACCAGGACCTGGCGGTCGAAGCGCCCGGCGCGCAGAAGAGCGGGATCGAGGATCTCCGGGCGGTTGGTTGCTGCGAGGAGGACGAGGCCGGTACGCGAGTCGAAACCATCGAGCTCGACCAGGAGCTGGTTGAGCGTCTGTTCCTTCTCGTCGTGACCGCCGGCCACGCCGCCTAGTCCGCGGGCGCGGCCGAGCGCGTCGAGCTCGTCGATGAAGATGATCGCGGGTGCCTTTTCGCGAGCCTGCTGGAAGAGGTCGCGCACCCGCGCCGCGCCGACGCCGACGAACATCTCGACGAATTCGGAGCCGGAAATCGAAAAGAAGGGGACCTTCGCTTCGCCCGCCACGGCCTTGGCGAGGAGCGTCTTGCCCGTGCCGGGAGGGCCGACCAGAAGCACGCCTTTCGGCATGCGTCCGCCAAGACGGCCGTACTGCTCGGGCCTGCGCAGGAACTCCACGACCTCGCGCAGCTCGTCCTTGGCCTCGTCCACTCCGGCGACGTCCTCGAAGCGCACCCCGGTGTCCGATTCGACGTAGATCTTGGCCTTGCTCTTCCCGATCTGCATGAGCCCGCCCCCGAGCCCGCCTTGACCGATCCGGCGGGACAGATAGCTCCAGACCCCGAAGAACAGCAGGACGGGAATGATCCAGGACAGGATGTCCCGCAGGAGGGTGCTTTCGATCTGGCCCGTATAGGTGACGCCGTACTGCTGGAGCTCCTGAGCGAACTCGGGTTCCACCCGCGTCGTCGCGAAGCGCGTCTGCCCGCCGGGCAGCGGCTCCTTGAGAGTGCCCTGGATGAAGCGGTCGGAGATGCCGATCTCCGCGACCTTGCCGCCCTTGAGCAGCTCCTGGAACTGGCTGTAGGGGATCGGCGCGATCTTTTGCGCCACGCCGACGTAGTACTGGATCAGCAGGATCCCGACGACGGCAGCAACCCAGTACCAAAGATTGAAGCGCTTGCTCTTGTCCATGGCGACCCTCGCGCAGCTTGGCCGAAAGATAGGGGCCGCTGCGGCTTGACAACGTGGGGGGGCCAGCCTGGTTCGCCTTTTCGGCGAGTTCAAATGTTGCGCTACTCACGAAGCGCGCAGCGCGGGCCTAATTCGGGTCGAAGGAAGCTTCACGCATGGGCGGATGCGCGGTGGCTTGGCGTGCCGCGTCCGGAGCATTACGTTATGGGAGCAGATGCTGTTATCGCGGGGGCACCCATGCTCTTCGTCGTACACGCGCTGGACCGCCGGGACGGGCTGCCCACGCGGGTCAAGCACTATCGAGACCACCGCGCCCACCTCGACAGGGCCCCGGCGGAGGGCGTCCAGATCGTCTCGGCCGGTCCCCTGGTCGCGGACGACGGGGAAACGCCGATCGGGAGCCTGCTCGTCTTCGACGCACCCGATCGGGCGGCCGTGGAAGCCTTCTGCCAAGTGGATCCCTATCGGACCGGTGGGGTGTGGGACAAGATCGACATCAACGCCTATGTGAGACGCCGTGGCTGGGCGGCCCCGGAGTCGACCGGGATCTAGCGCGCATAACAGCCATAGAGCGGCTTCGCCGCCCGTTTCCCCGCTTTCCCGGACAAGTGGAGCGCAGCGGAACGCCGCGCCACGGCGGTTTGAATTCGTTCCTCTCCGTCCGGGAAAGCGGGGAGCCATAAGCCCACCTGACTGGCCCAGCCTCAATGTGAGGACCAGGATCGTTCAAGCCCGGCTGGCGTCGTTTCGCAGGAATTCGCGCACCGTCTCGGCCGTTAGGACGGTGCCGGGCCGGTATTCCGGCGCATCCTCGATCTGCTCCAGGTCGTTCAGTCCCGAGTTCTTGAAGATCCGGTTGATCGCCGAGATGAGGCGTACCGGGCGGTCGCGATCGGCGTTGAAGTGCTGGTGGATCGTGTTCGGCGGGATGTAGATCACGTCGCCGGCCTCCCACTCGAAGGGCTTGACCTCGTCCTGCGGCCTCCAGTGATAGGTGTCGGTGATCTCGACGTCGCAGTCCTGGTGCAGGTCGTAGCCGCGGCCCTCGAGGACGTACAGGCATTCTTCCGCGAGATGACGATGCCGGCCCGAGCGGCTGCCGGGCGGGATGATCTGCATGTAGGCGTCGACCGTCTCCATGCGCGTGTGCATGCCCTCGTTGATGAGATGCTTCAAAATCCCCTGACGCGACATCTCCCAGGGCATGTCGTCCGGGGTCAAGACCTTCTTGCGCTTGGCGTTGCGCATCGGCGCCTGAGCTGCGTCCTCGAGCAGGTCCTCGTAGAGCTTCTGGTTGCGCGAACCCGTCAGCCAAGCCTCCGCTTCGCTCCACGCCATGATCAGGAACCTTCTTTTAAAGGGGTGCGGCGGAACGCGGCCCTATCGCCCGCGCGGCGTGACGGGAGTCGTCGGGCAGGGTTCCGCAACGTACCCGCCATGTTCAGTAGCCTCGCTCCGGGTGGTTGAAGTCGCGCTCCTCTTCGCGCGGCTCGAAACCCTCTCCGCCCGGGGCCGGCTGCCTCGGCCGCGGCTCCACCTGCTGCTGGAAGAGCATGTTCATGAACAGGTACATGGGCTTGGTCTTGATCACGAGCGCGCGCGCCGGCTTCTCGGGATCGGCATTGAAGTGCTGGTGGACGCAATTGTTGTGGACGATTGCGACATCACCCGCCTTCCAATCGTAACGGACTCCGTCGTGCACCTCGTAGCCGCGCCCGTCGAGGATGTAGAAGGCCGCCTCGTTGACGTGCCCGTGCTTCTGGGACTTGCCGCCCGGCCCGTATTCTTCGAGATGGAGATGGAAGGTCTGAGTAATGCCGTCCTTCGGCTCGACGTAGTGGCGGCTGTAGGCCTGCGGGCCGTCCACGAACTTGATGTCCTTGGCCTTGCGAACGCGCGGCATCGCGCGCAGGCGCTTCAGCTCCTCGTTGAGGCTGTAGGCGCCGGCGATCTGGCGGACGAAAACCCGGTCCTTCTTGTCATGGTAGTACTCTTTCGGCGGCTTTTCCTCGGAGGTCGAGCCTGGGTCGGGCGACTTGCCGCTTTTCGGGTCGAGATCCATTGAGAACACTCCTTGCCGCAGGCTCCGCCCGAGCCCCGGCACGTGTAAGGGCGCGCCATGCCCTCACGGGCTGCGCTTCACGACGATCTGCTGGTACAGGGGCTCCCACTTGGCGCTGTTGTCCAGCGTCTCGACAGGGTCGACGATCTTGATCGAAACCCCTTTCAGGGGGCTCTCCACCTTTTTGGAGGTCGGAACGTAGTTCAGCGAGGTCAGGATGCTCTGGGCCTCGCCGAGCATGTAGTCCTCGAACAGGGCGGCGGCATTCGGGCTCTGCGCGTTCTTCATGATGCCGATTCCGTTCGCCCGGGCGACTGCCGGCTCGAGCACGAACCAGTCGACCGGAGCACCCTGCTCCTTCGCCTGGGCCGGCATGTAGTTGTAGACCGTCAGGGCCAATGGCACCTCGCCGGCGGCGACGAGGTTGTTGAGAAGGGAATGGCCTTTCCGAACGGAAAGACCGTTCGTGGCCGCGAGGTCGCGAAAGAACTGCACGCCCGCATCGCCGCCCAAGTGGTTTGCGACCGTCGTGAACCATTCGACGTTCTCCACCTCGTAGCCGAGCTTCCCTTTCCATTTCGGGTCGAGAAGATCCTTGTAGGTTTTCGGGAGATCCTCCTTCTTCACGAGGTTGGTGTTGTAGGCCTGGACCCACACGGACAGGAGGGTGCTCGCCCACTCGCGGTGAGGCGGCAGAGCGCCCGCAATGAGATCCTCGAAGTGAGCCGAGGCAACCGGCTGAAGCAGCTTCTCCCGATGTAGCGCCTCGAGTTCCGGGGCGCTGAAATGGACCGTGTCGACCGTGTAGCGGCCGGCCTTCTGCTCTTGCACGATGCGCTGCAGGGTCGTGTCGCCGCTCGCCCGCCACACGTTGACCTTTATCCCGTAGCGCTTCTCGAACGGGCCGATGAGCGGAGCGAGATCTCGCTGCGCGATCGACGTGTAGAGGCTGAGCGAACCTTCCGCCTTGGCGGCGGCCTCGAGCTTCTGCTGCCGATCGGGAGCCGTCGAGGTGAGGAGGGACGAGTCCGCTGCAAAGGCCGCGAGGGGCCAGGCGGACAGCACGAACCGTGCAGCCCAGGCCAGAGCGTGGTGCCACTTCATTTTGGACATCCTCCTACGCGTCATCTGGGGCGCTTGAGCCGGCCGGCCAGATGCAAGCCAAGGCTACTGTGTTGGCCTAAGAGGAGGTCAAATGAGGGGCAGCGCTTGTCAAGCACGGCCGAGCGCTGTCAAGGTCTGCCGGACAGGCTCCACAGAGGGCTGAATGGATTGAATTGGCCAAGCTTTGAACGGGCTCAGGCACCCTACAACCTCGGCCGTTGTTCGACCTTCCGCAGGGACTGCAGTCGCTCGACTGGTCGGCCCTCAGCGACTCTCCGATCCTGGCCCATTGACACTCGGGTCGACTGTCCGAAATCTGACCTGCAATGGATAACGCGACGCCAGGCAACCCACTAAACGGGGAGATCCGACGGTCCGCCGGCGAACCGCTCCGCACAGGGAGAATGCCATGAACCTCATGATCCGTTCGGCTCTGGCTGCCGCAGCCTGCCTCGGCCTCCTGCGGCCGGACGCGCATGCCCAGACCTGGCCCAACAAGCCCGTTCGCATCGTCGTGCCGTTCGTCCCTGGCGGCACCTCGGACACGCTCGGGCGCGTCGTAGCCGAGCAGCTCGGCGAAACCTTCGGACAGCAGTTCGTCGTCGAGAACAAGCCTGGCGGCGGCGGTGTCACGGGGTCGGCCCAGGTCGCCCGCGCCGCACCGGACGGCTACACCCTGGTTGTGTCGGGCATCGCAAGCCACGTGGTCGCTCCGGCGATCAACCCCAATGTGAGCTACGATCCCGTGAAGGACTTCACCCATATCGCTCTGCTCGGCGGACCGCCGTCGGCGTTCGTGGTCCATCCCTCCGTCAAGGCGAACACGCTGAAGGAGTTCGAGGAACTCGTCCGGCAGTCGAACGCCAGGATGAGCTTCGGTTCTCCCGGCGCCGGGACCCACGGCCACCTGATCGGGGAGGCGTTCCTCCAGAAGGCCGGGATCAAGATGGAGCACATCGCCTACAAGGGCGCCTCGGCGGCGATGACGGACGTCATCGCAAACCACATCCCGGCCTCGTCGAACACCTTCGCGACTGCAGCGGCCCACATCCGCGCCGGGACCGTTCGAGCCCTCGCGGTCTCCTCGCCGCAGCGGCTGCCGAACTTTCCCGATGTGCCGACCTTCGCCGAAGCCGGGTATCCGGACCTCGTGGCCATCACCTGGTTCGGCCTGTCGGGGCCTCCGAAGATGCCGGAGGACATCGTGCAGCGGCTCAACAAGGAGGTCGTGCGCATCCTGGCCCTGCCGCAGATTCGCGAACGGCTGGAAAAGGACTCCATCGCGACCGAGCCGTTGAGCCCTGCCGAGTTCACGCAGTATATCGCGAAGGAAATCGAGCGGTGGGGACCTATCGCCAAGGCATCGGGCGCCACCCCCGAATAGAATACCGGACCGACGACGGCCGCTGCTACCGGGACTCGGGTCTCTTGGGTCCGTGTCGTTCGACGGACGATTCAGGCCGCATTTCCCCGGGCACGGGGATGGATCTCCTTGGGCACGACAACCGTGACGAGGGCGACCGTCATGAAGATCGCGATCAGGTAGAAGACCCATTCCGACCGCCCGGTGTCTAGCAGCCATCCGAACGGGATCGGAGCGACCGCGCTGCCCACTGAGATCCCCATCGAGACGAACCCGAAAACCTTGCCGGCCGATCCCTTCGGGGCAGCGGCTCGTAGCATCATGTCGCGGGCGGGCCGGATGATGCCCTGGCCGAGCCCCATGATCACCATCAAGAGGACCAGCGGGACGAAGGGCAGGTCGAACCACACCAGCAACAGGCTGAACACGGCCGTGACGACGAACACCGCCCCGGCGACGATATCGTGCCGCTTGGTTCTGTCCGCGATCTCCCCGCCGACGAGGATCCCGGCGGCCGAGCAGAAGAGATAGGCGGTCAGCGCGGCGCTCGCGGTCGTCACCGGCATGTCGTGAAGGGTCACGAGGGCCGAGACGGAGAACGCCTGCATGCCGGTCGAGGTCATGGAGAGGGTGGCGAAAAACAGGAAGAACAGGATCATCGCCTTGGAGAACAGGAGCGATATCCCCGAAGGAGCGCGACCGTTCGCGACGGCGTCCCTCGCGACGGCGGCGTCCCGTTTCTTCGGATGCGGCAATGCGTCGTCCCGCAGGCTGTTCCATTGGGTCGCGAGGGCGAACATCACGATGAGCCCGAACGCGCCGGCGACGACGAGAGCGGTCCGCCAGCCGAAGGCGGCCGCGAGCGCGATCATCGCCGCCGGAGCCACGGCCGACCCGAGGTGGCCCGCGAAGGTGTGGACGCTGAACGCGCGCCCGATCCGCTCCGGGCGGATCGAGGCGTTGAGGATCGCGTAGTCCGCCGGGTGAAACACGCTGTGGCCGAAGCCTGCGATGACCGTGAGCCCGAGGACGACCGCGAACGTGGGCGCAAGACCCACGAGACCGAAGCCCAAGGCGAGAAGTACAAGGCCGATGGTGAGCACGATGCGGGCGCCGATGCGATCGACCAGAAAGCCGACCGGAACTTGCGCGAGAGCCGAGGCCGCATAGGTGAGCGTCATCATCAGCCCGAGTTCCGTGTAGCCGACTCCGAACGCCTCCGTCAGATAGGGGAACAGGGGCGGCAGGGTCAGAAAATAGAAGTGGCTCATGAAGTGGCCCGTACTGATGAGTCCAAGAATTGTCCTGTCCTCTCGACCGAAGCGGGCCGTTGCCGCTGCGTCCATACCTCATCCTCTCCTGGTTTGATTTCCATCCCTGGACGGCCCGGCGCGTCTTGCCCGCGCATGCTGAGGCGGGCGAGGGGCCTAGTGGTCGTCATCGTCGGGGTCGGGCGGCGGGCCCACCGCCGCGCGGAGATAGCTCGGCATCTCCCGCTGGATCGCCTCGAGCTCGGCGACGCCGGAAGCATTGTCCTTCGCGAGCAGTGCCTCGGTCTCGTGTAGCAGGGTCGCAACCTCCGCTCGGCTCAATACGCCACGCAGAACGAGCGTGGCCAGTATGCTCTTGATCGTGGAGCTCAGGGCGTCGACGCGAGCTTCCATGGCATGCCAGCGCGCAACGTCGTCTTGTGAGTTCTCCTCGGGGGCCATCCGATCCTCCAAGAGTCGCTTCGCTATCCGCCTGCCAGCTACCCGAACGTTCTGTGGACCGAAACGTTCTGGTGCGAGTTGTTGACGGTTGTACGGGCTCCACGACAATGTCTTCAATAAGAGACTTGGTGCGGTTTGCCGCACTCTTGGAACAGTCGGCGGCAGCTTAGCGGGGTCAGGGGGATGAGCACACGCGGCTGGTCCGCATTCCGGCATCGCGACTTTCGCCTTTTCTGCGCCGCCCGGCTCAGCATTACCCTGGCTATTCAGATGCAGAACGTAGCGGTTGCTTGGCTCGTCTATGACGTGAGCCGGGATGCCTTGGCCCTTGGACTGGTCGGCCTCGCGTCCTTCCTGCCCACTGCGGCTCTCGTCCTGGTCTCCGGCATGACGGCCGACCGATACGACCGGCGCCGAATCCTGGTCCTGGCCTATGCCGCCATGGCCGTGGTGGCCGCGGGCCTCCTGACCCATGTTTGGGCCGCAAGCCCCACCCTCTGGCCGGTTTATCTCCTAGTCGTCGGGTTCGGGACGGCACGCGCATTCGGAAATCCCGCAGGTCAGGCGATCGTTCCGAGCCTTGTTCCGTTGGAGGAATTCGGAAACGCCGTAGCCTGGAACTCGACGGCTCTCCAGGTCGGCACCATCGCGGGGCCTGCGCTCGGAGGCCTTCTCTACGCGGTCGACAGCGCGGCGCCCTTTCTCGCCGCAATTCTCTGTTTTGCGAGCGGAGCGCTCCTCGTTGCCGCTCTGCGGCCTTACGGCGCTTCGGCCCGCAGAGAGCCCGTTACCTGGCCGCTGCTCGTCGCGGGACTCGCGTTCATTCGGTCGCGTCGGGTGGTGCTCGGCGCCATCTCGCTCGATCTCTTCGCAGTCTTGCTCGGCGGCTCCACCGCGCTCATGCCGATTTTTGCGCGCGACGTCTTCTCGGTGGGTCCTTGGGGCCTGGGCCTCCTCCGGACCATGCCCGCGGTGGGTGCCGTCGTCATGGCGCTCGTCCTGGCGCACAGTCGCCTGCTCAGCCGCCGAACCGGTGAGCGTATGCTGCTGGCGGTTGCCGTGTTCGGCATGGCCACAGTCGGGTTCGGGCTCTCGCGGCACTTCATCCTCACCCTCGGGCTTCTCGCCCTAATCGGCGCGGCCGACATGGTGAGCGTCGTCGTCCGACAGACACTCGTCCAGTCCGAGACCCCCGATCGACTTCGAGGCAGGGTCGCAGCCGTGAACACCGTGTTCATCGGAGCCTCCAACGAACTGGGCGAGTTCGAGTCGGGAGCCCTGGCGCGATGGGTCGGCACCGTGCCGGCCGTCGTCATCGGGGGACTGAGCACCATGGCTATCGCGGCTCTCTGGGCGCGATGGTTTCCCGAATTGCGGCAACGCGATCAGCTCGTCAGCCCGGCGCGGAGCGAGAGCTAGACACGCGCCAGCGCCGGGCGGCATGGCGGCTCAGGCACCGTCGGCGCGCGGACGGAGGGGAAAAAGAGATTGACACGCCCCGCCGTTCTGCCAATCCTTTCACCGCTCATCTGGAACGTCGTTCCGCATAGCAGTACAAGCGCCGGAAGCACCCAGTCGCTCGGCCAAACGAACGAACCGGATCGCCTCACGAATCCGGATTTGCCGGGGCAGGGAGAACGCGTGAGTATCTTGGGCCGCCGAACCTGCCGCCATCGAGAACGTTTAGTCGCTGGGGCGGCCCTGTGTGCCGGTGCAAATGGGCGCGCGTCCGCACCGGCCGGTCTCCGGAGCCTTGGAGGCTCTGATGACTAACGTCGACAATTCGAAACCGAAGGGCCTTCATACCCTCGAGGATCATCTCTACGGGGCCGATTTCGCGCATACGCATGGTGAAGGCGAAGATCACGATCATGACCACGACCATTTCGAGGTCGACGGGCCGATCGAGGACAACCCGATCTGGATCCAGGATCACGTCAGCCTGAAGAGCGTCGGCATCGACATCGGCTCGTCGGGCACCCAAGTCATCTTCTCGCGCCTCAACCTGAGGCGGCTCGGGGAAGAGCTTTCGAGCCGGTACTACGTAGTTTCGCGCGAGACCCTGTTCCAGTCCCCCGTGACCCTGACGCCCTATCAGAGCGAGCAGCGGATCGACGAGCGTCGCCTCGGCGACATCATCGACGACGCCTACGAGGCCGCCTCCGTTCACCCCGACGACATCGACACCGGAGTCGTGATCCTCACCGGCGAGGCTCTCCGGCGCGAGAACGCTCAGTCGATCGCCGCCGTCATCGCGGAGCACGGCGGCGAATTCGTCTGCGCCACGGCCGGACATCATATGGAGGCTATGCTGGCCGCCTACGGCTCGGGGGCCGCGAAAGCCTCCCACGACAGCAGCAGCCGGATTCTCAACGTGGACATCGGCGGGGGAACGACCAAGCTCGCAGTCGTCGAGAAGGGCAGGGTGGTCGCCACCGCCGCGCTTCATGTCGGCGGGCGGCTGCAGGTCGTGGACGAGGGGAATAGGATCACCCGGCTCGATCCCGCGGGGCGCCACCATGCCGAGCGCGCGGGTTTGCGCTGGCAGGTCGGCGATCATGCCGGTCCGGCCGAGCTCGACCGCGTAGCCGACGGCATGGCGGACATTCTCGTTAAGGCGCTGACCGCGCGTCCTTTACCGGAGCACGTCGAGCGCCTCTACCTTACGGATCCGATCGGCGATCTGAGCGGGATCGACGGAGTGATCCTCTCGGGCGGCGTCGCGGAATATCTCTATGGCCGCGAGAGCGCGCGCTTCGGCGACCTCGGCCACGAGCTGGCGCATGAGCTGCGGCACGCGCTCGCGCATCGCAAGGGCGGCGCGGAGGTC
>Ga0126307_10003838_pt1 | contig 10355 bp, 10 predicted proteins | sample Plot28_FD_89955 | JGI IMG/M metagenome (GOLD analysis project Ga0126307, IMG submission 89955) | Serpentine soil microbial communities from UC McLaughlin Reserve, CA, USA - Plot28 | ecosystem: Environmental > Terrestrial > Soil > Grasslands | place: USA: UC McLaughlin Reserve, Lake County...
AGCCACACCCTCGCCTTCCTGCTCAAGCACGACTCGGTCGGCGGCACGCTGGCCAACGAGGTGCAGGGCACCGACAACGGCTTCTCGATCGACGGCCGCGAGATCCACAAGCTCGAGGTGATGGATCCAGCCGAGATCCCTTGGAGCGAGCACGGCGTCGACGTCGTGATCGAGTCCACCGGCATCTTCACCGCCCGCGACAAGGCGGCCGGTCACCTCGGCGGCAGCGTGGGTCGCGTGATCATCTCTGCGCCCAGCGGCGACGCCGACGCAACCATCTGCATGGGCGTCAACGACGAGGTCTACGACGCCGCTCAGCACACCGTCATCTCGAACGCGTCGTGCACCACCAACTGCCTCGCGCCGATGGCCAAGGTGCTCAACGACTCCTTCGGGCTCGTGCAGGGACTCATGACCACGGTGCACGCCTACACCAGCGACCAGTCGCTGCAGGACCTCGCCAAGGCGACGCGCAGCGGCAAGCCCGACCTGCGCCGCATGCGGGCGGCCAACCTCTCGATCATCCCGAGCAGCACCGGCGCCGCCAAGGCCATCGGGCTCGTGCTCCCCGAACTCGCCGGCAAGCTGAACGGCACGTCGCTGCGTGTCCCGGTGCCCACCGGTTCGATCACCGACCTCTCGGCGGTCATGTCGCGTGAGGTGACTGTCGACGAGGTGAACGCCGCATTCGACGCCGCCAGCAACGACAAGTCGTACCGCGGCGTGCTCGAGTACTCCCAGGAGCCGCTGGTGTCGGCCGACATCGTGGGCAACCCGTCGTCGTGCATCTTCTCCGCCGAGGACACCATGACCGACGGCACGCTGATCAAGGTGCTCGGCTGGTACGACAACGAGTGGGGCTACTCCAACCGACTCATCGACCTCGTCGCCTTCGTCGGCGAATAGGTCGGGGACTAGGTGGAGCTGCCCGCGCTGGAAGATCTGCCCCTGAAGAAAGGGCAGCGGGCGCTGGTGCGCGTCGACCTCAACGTGCCGTTGCGTGACGGCGTCGTCGAGGACGATCTTCGCATCACCACCGCGCTGCCGACGATCAACTGGCTGCGCGAGCACGGCGCCGTCGTCGTGGTCGCCGGTCACCTCGGACGTCCGAAGGGCGTCGTCGATCCGCAGGACTCCATGGCCCCGGTGGCGGCACGACTTCGCGAGCTGCTCGACTGCGACGTGCAACTCGCGCCCGCGGTGTACGGGCCGCGGGTCGAGCCGCTGATCGCGTCGTCGAGTCCCGGCGACGTCGTGCTGCTCGAGAACCTGCGCTTCGAGTCGGGCGAGACCGAGAACGACCCGGCGTTCGCGCTGAACCTGTCGGAGCTCGGCGACGTGTACGTGAACGAGGCGTTCGGCGCGTCACACCGCGAACATGCGTCGATCGTCGGGCCGCCGCCCATCCTCCCGCACGCGGGTGGACGCCTGCTCCACCGTGAGGTCGAGGTGTTGTCGAAGCTCCTCGCCGACGACGTCGGCCGTCCGTTCGTGGCGGTGCTCGGTGGGGCGAAGGTGAGCGACAAGCTCGGCGTGATCGAGGCGCTGCTCGATCGGTGCGACAAGGTGCTCATCGGTGGTGCCATGGCGTTCACGTTCCTCCTCGCCATGCGGACGCGCGTCGGCGATTCGTTGGTGCAGCCCGAGCTCGTCGAGGAGTGCAACCGGCTGCTCGACACCGGCCGGGTCGAGATCCCCACCGACTTCGTCATCGCGCAGGACATCTCGCCCGACGCCGAGACGCGCACGGTGAACCGCGTGTCCATCCCCGACCGCTGGAAGGGGCTCGACATCGGGCCCGAGACTGCGGGGAGCTACGCCGACATCGTCACCGACGCCAAGACCGTGCTCTGGAACGGGCCGATGGGCATGTTCGAGCTCGCGCCGTTCGCGGCCGGCACGCGCACCGTCGCCGACGCGGTCGCCGCGTCGCGCGCGTTCACCGTCGTCGGCGGCGGCGACAGTGCGGCGGCGATCCGCGAGTTCGGTCTCGCCGACCAGGTCGACCACGTGAGCACCGGCGGCGGTGCATCGCTCGAGTTCATCGAGCAGGGTGACCTCCCCGGACTGCGCGCACTCCGAGCACCGAGCAGAAGAGACTGATGGCAACCATCCCGAATCGCAAGCCCATCATCGCGGGCAATTGGAAGATGCACCACGACCACCTGGTCGCGATCCAGGTCGTCCAGAAGCTCTCCTACCGCCTCGACATCGAGGACTACGAGGCGGTCGACGTCGTGGTGTGCCCACCCTTCACCGACCTGCGCACGCTGCAGACGCTCATCGAGGCCGACAAGCTCAAGATTGGACTCGGCGCCCAGAACTGCTACTTCGCGGACCAGGGTGCGTTCACCGGCGAGGTGAGCCCGCAGATGCTGGCCAAGCTCATGGTGCAGTACGTCATCATCGGGCACTCGGAGCGCCGTCAGCTGTTCGGCGAAACCGACGAGACGGTCAACCAGAAGCTGAAGGCGGTGCAGAAGCACGCCATGATGCCGATCGTCTGCGTGGGGGAGACGCTCGAAGAGCGCGAGGCCGGCGCCACCACCGAGCGCGTCACCGCGCAGACCAACGGCGCGTTCGCGGGCGTCAAGGCGGCCGACGCGGCGACGTGCGTCGTCGCCTACGAACCGATCTGGGCGATCGGGACCGGTCGGAACGCCACGCCCGAGGATGCCGACGAGACCTGCGGCGTCATCCGCGGCGCGCTGCGGACGTTGTACGACGACGCCACCGCGGATGCCATCCGCATCCAGTACGGCGGCAGCGTGAAAGCGGGGAACGCGGCGGCACTGATGGCGATGCCCGAGATCGACGGCGCCCTGGTGGGCGGCGCTTCACTCGATCCCGACGAGTTCGCTCGGATCGTCCAGTACTACAGGAGCTAGAGCCGTAGGGGAGTGCCGAGCGCCGGGGGATCTTGACTGGTCCGGCCGGCTGTGGCATATAAACGGCCGGGCGCGTTCAAAACGAAGCGCATCGATGAACAGGGGATGAGGCAAGCAAACCGAGGAGGCAGAACTGTGAGTGAGTTGTTGTCTCTCGAGATCGAGCCGGGTTCCGCTCGCACGACCATTCGAGCATCAGGCGAAATCGACATCGACACTGCGCCAGAGTTGCGGGACTGCCTGGCCGCCGTGACCGGGGATGTCGTCTTGGATCTGGCGGACGTGGTCTTTCTCGACTCGACCGCGATGTCCGTCTTGATCGTCGAGCAGAAGCGTCGTCTCAGCGCCGGACAGTCCTTCGTCATCACCGGCTCGTCGCCGCTGGCGCGCCGCCTCTTCGAGCTCACCGGCATCGACTACTTGCTCAACCTCGACGGCGATGCGGCGCACGCCGGCACGCCGGTTCCCGATTGACACGCCGAGAGGTCCCCGGATGCGGGCGCCTGCCAATCGGCGCGCCCGCATCCGGGTTCAGCCCGAGCATCAGCGCTTCAGCCGAAGGCCGACTCGCACGAAGCCCGGGAGAACGGCGTGCCTGTTCGCTGTCCGGGGACTAGAAGTCGTCACTGTCGCGATGTACGACCTCATCGGATCCGGCCTTGGCAATGCCACGGCTGAGGATGTAGCCGAAGAGGATGACGGTCGCCATCCCCATGCCGTACCGCACGCCGAGCAGATCAGAGTTGTAGGCCATGACGACGAGCGCCACGACGCCCACGATGGTCAGCCAGAACTCGGTGGTGGTGAAGCCCCGGCGTGCCTCCGTGTCGATGAATATTCCGCGACGACCGGGAGGCGGCCCCGAGCGTGTGGAACCCTGACCGCTGTAGCGGCGCTCGCCGACGCCGCGGTAGTCACCTTCCCTCTGACGAACCGGTTCGGTGTACTGGCCTGTCTCGGGTCCGTTGCTGGTCATTCGGGAGCCTCCTCGCTCGCTGAGATCTTGCGCGGCCAGTTCTTGCCCGGTCGCCGCTGACGGAAACCTTCCGGAGGCGGAGCCCCGCCGTTTCGTCAATCTGGCGTGGCCGGTATCCGCTTGCCTGTCACACCCCACTGTCAAGCTTCTCGGATGGAAGCGAGTGGCTCTGTCCGCTACCGGCGCGGCATCATGAGAGCCGTGACGGCGTCGTCCATCGCCGATCGACTCAGCGAGGTCCGCCAGGCTGCCGCGGCCTTCGGCGTCGACGCCGTTGCCGATGCACTCGAGCGCACCGCGCAAGAGGCGCTCGCAGTTGCCGAGACCGAACAAGAGGCGGAGCTCGCCCGCCAGCTGCTCGCCGTCGCGCGTCAGGCCCAGGTTCGCCGGAGCCTGCGCCGGTAGCCCCGTCGAAGGAACGCCGCGGCTACGCTCGTGCAGCCCTCCCGCCCTCTCCGGAGCAATCGGACAAAATGCTCAACGTCATCCTGATCGCCATCCAGGTGCTGTCGGCACTGACGCTGATCTTCCTCATCCTGTTGCATTCCGGCCGTGGCGGCGGTCTGTCCGACATGTTCGGCGGCGGCGCGATGGGCGGCTCGATGGCCGGTTCCACCGTGGTCGAGCGCAACCTCGACCGCCTCACGGTCATCACCGGCGTGATCTTCATGTTCACGACCGTGCTCCTCGCGCTCCGCTTGGATTGACCACCACCACGCCCGATTGACCCTCAAGAGGACGGGCCCGCGCGCCGTTTTGGTGACGAATGGTGTTGAATCGTCGGCTCGACCATCCACTACTGGGGGCGCGCCGGCAGTCACAATCGGCGGCGGAGCTGGGGGCCACCGATGTCGGGGACAACTCGTAGCGTCACTTACCGCACGCTCGTCGCGCTCGTCCTGAGCGCGGTCGTCGTCGCGGCACTGGCGACGGCGTCGACCGCCACGACTGCGTCGGCCAAGAAGCAGTCGCAGCCGATCACGATCGCGGTCGACGACTTCCCGCCGGTTCTCAACAACATGACGACGGCAGGCAACGGTGCGTGGACCGCGATGATCGCCGGCCCCGCACTGGCTCGCGGGTTCAAGCTGATGCCCGACTTCTCGTACCAACCGTGGATCTTCGACAAGGACTGCACGGTCACCGAGCAGAGCCCCTTCACCGTCGACTGCACCATCCGGCCCGAGGCGAAGTGGTCCGACGGTGTACCGATCACGTCCAACGACTTCAAGTTCACGTACGACACGATCATGGACACGAAGAACGACGTCGTGTCGCGCGACGGCTACGACAAGATCCTCGCGTTCAACGTGCTGAGCCCGACCGAGTTCCAGATGGCGTTCCAAGAGGTGTTCGCGCCATACCGGGAGCTGTGGGCCGGGGCGAGCACGACCGTGCTGCCCGCACACATCCTCGACGGCAAGGACTTCGACAAGGTCTGGGACACCTGCATCTGCAATCCCAAGACCAAGAAGCCGATCAGCAGCGGCCCGATGATGGTGCGGTCGTTCACAGCCGACGAGCAGGCCACCCTCGTGCCCAACAAGAACTACTGGGGCGGGAAGGTCGCCACCGTGCCCAAGGTCGTGTTCATCCCGGTGCGGGACACCAACTCGGAGCTCAACGCGTTCCGAGCCGGTGAGGTCGACGTGATCTACCCGCAGAACCAGATCGGTCTGCACAAGAAGATCACGGCGGTCGAGGGCGCCGAGTACACCACTGCGCTCGGTCCGCAGTGGGAGCACTTCGACATGCTCTCGACGGTGCCGGGGCTCGACGATGTCCAGGTGCGCAAGGCCATCGCCACCGCCATGCCCCGCCAGCAGATCGTCGACCGCGTGGTGAAGGACGCCAACGACAAGGCGGAAGTGCTCAATAACACGCAGTACGTGGTGAACCAGCAGCAGTACCAGCCGAACTGGGACATCTATCCGGCCGCGGGCGACGTCGACGCCGCCAACGCCATCCTCGACGCCGCCGGTTGGACGCGCGGGGCCGACGGCGTGCGCCGGAAAGGCACGACGAAGTTGGCGTTCACCGTCGGCACGACGTCGGGCAATCAGGCGCGGATCTTGTCGGAGCAGATCATGCAGCAGCAGTTCGAGAAGATCGGCGTGAAGCTCACGATCAAGAACTCGCCCGACATCCTCGACACCAAGATGGTCGGCTTCGACTTCGAGTCGTTGATCTTCGCGTGGGTCGGGGGTCCAGACCCGTACGGCGGCAACGTGATCTGGATGTCGTCGGCGATTCCCGCACAGTGTTCGAAGCGCCTGGCCAAGGCCTACGAGTGCGACTACTCGGGCCAGAACTACACCAAGGTGAAGGACCCCCAGGTCGACACCTTGCTCAACGCGACCGACAAGGAAGCCGACCCGGTCGCTCGCGCCGAGCTCTACAACCAGGTCGACCAGCAGCTCGCGAGCAACGACGTCACCGTCATCCCCCTGTTCCAGAAGCCGACCCAGCTCGGGTACCGCAACACGATCAAGGGTCTGGTCGACAATCCGACCCAGGACGGCTTCACCTGGAACATCGAGGACTGGACCTACCGCGGCTGACGAGGGCTCGCCCGCCGGGGATTGCCGCGGTCGCACACCGCCGCTCCGCTAGAAATTCACGGTGTTCGCCTTCGTCGCGCGGCGCCTCCTCACTGCGGTGGTCGTCGTTCTCCTCGCGACGATCGTGGTGTTCGCGCTCGTGTCGGCGCGCGGTGATCCATTGGGGTCCTACCGTCACCGACCCGGCATCTCGCAGCAGACGCTGCAGAACCTCGAGCGTGAGTACCGCCTGGACGAGTCCCGCCCCGCCCAATACGTGCACTGGCTGGGTGACTTCGTGCAAGGCGACTGGGGTAGGTCGTTTCGCACGCAACAGCCCGTCGCCGACATGGTCGGCAAAGCCGCGTGGAACTCGTTCCTGCTCGTCGGCACGGCGTTGGTGTTGTCGGTGATGCTGGCGCTGTTCATCGGCGTGATCAGCGCGGTGCGGCAGTACTCGCTGTTCGATCACGCAGCGACGTCGTTCTCGTACTTCGGTTTCTCGATGCCCGACTTCTTCTTCGCGCTGCTGTTGCAGCTGTTCGTCGTGTCGGTGCTGCACGAACTGCTGGGCATCGACGTGCTGTACGTCCAGGGCAAATACTCCGTCGGGCAGCAGGGCGACCTCGTCAACCTGCTCGAGCACATGGTGCTGCCGGTCTCGGTCCTCATGCTCACGAGCGTGGCCGCGTGGAGTCGCTACCAGCGCGACAGCATGCTCGAAGTGCTCCACACCGACTACGTCCGCACCGCGCGTGCGAAGGGCGTGCCGCGCCGCCAGGTGATCCGGCGGCACGCGTTGCGAAACGCGCTGATCCCGTTCGTCACCGTCGTGGCGATCGACGCCGGCGTGCTGCTCGGCGGTGTCGTGGTCGTCGAGCGTGTCTTCAGTTGGCCGGGGCTCGGGCTGCTGTTCTTCGACGCGCTCGAGCGATTCGATTACCCCGTGATCCTGGCGTGGATGGCGGTGGCCACCGTCTTCGTGGTGCTCTTCAACCTCCTCGCCGACATCCTCTACGCCGCGCTCGACCCCCGCATCCGGGTCAGCGGTCCGTACCGGCGCCGGAAGGTCCCCCACGACGTGAGGCGCCGACCGTGAGGCCTCCTCGATGAGCATGCGCGTCGGGGACGAGTCGGGCCGCGCTCGGGCCGAAGGCATCGATCCCACGCTCCTGCCCCCGCACCCGGTTGGCACACCGCAGGACGGCGGCGAGTGGCGGGTCGCGTGGCGGCGGTTCCGGCACCACACGATGGCGATGGCGGGTCTCGGGTTCCTCGTGGTGACGCTCCTGGCGTGCTTCGTCGGAGTGCACTTCGCGCAGGACCCCAACCAGATTGCGGACCTGTTGGCGACGCAACAGCCACCGTTCCCGCCGTCGAGCGCCCACTGGTTCGGCACCGACGTCCTCGGTCGGGACATGCTCTCGCGCGTGCTGCACGGCGGGCAGATCTCGCTGAAGGTCGCGTTCGGTGTCGCCATCCTCACCACGATCATCGGTGTCATCATCGGCGCGCTCGCCGGCTTCTACCGGGGTTGGCTCGACGGCCTCCTCATGCGCTTCACCGACCTCTGGATCGCGCTCCCCGCATTGCCCTTCCTCGCGGTTGCCGTCTCGATCGGCACCATCGACCTCGGCCCGCTCGGTTCGCTCGACCTCGGTGGGCCGCTCGGCATCACGCTCCTGCTGTCGTGCCTGTTGTGGGGATCGATCGCGCGCGTCGTGCGCGGCGCGACGCTTGCGTTGCGGGAGCGCGAGTTCGTCGATGCCGCGCGCGCGATCGGCGCGTCGAACACACGCATCATCACGAGGCACGTCATCCCGAACTGCCTCGGCCCCATCATCGTGAACGCGACGCTCGTCGTCGCGGAGGCCATCCTGGTCGAGACCACGCTCTCGTTCCTCGGATTCGGCATCCAACCCCCCACGCCGAGCTGGGGGAACCTGTTGTCCGACTCGATCGGCACGTTCGAGGACTGGTGGTGGCTCACCGTGTTCCCCGGTCTCGCCATCTTCCTCACCGTGCTGGCGATCAACTTCGTGGGCGACGGCCTGCGCGACGCGTTCGATCCTCGGCGACGGGTGCGCGCATGACCGTGTCCGCACTCGAGGTTGACGGCCTGCGAGTCGAGTTCGGTCGGCTGCCGAACGCGGTGCAGGCGGTGCAGCGAGTGTCGTTCTCGGTGGACGTCGGTGAGACCGTCGCCATCGTGGGGGAGTCGGGTTCGGGCAAGAGCGTCACCGGGCTGGCGATCATGGGATTGATCGACCCGCCCGGCCGGATCACCGAAGGTCACCTCCGCCTCGCCGGCAAGCCGCTGACCGGGATGAGCGAGTCGGAGTACCGGCGGGTGCGTGGGCGCGACCTGGCGATGGTCTTCCAGGACCCGTTGAGCGCGCTCAACCCCGTGCAGCGTGTCGGTGACCAGATCGCGGAGGCGGCGCGCGTCCACGGAGCGTCGCGTGCGTCGGCACGCGCGCGGGCATTCGAGATGCTCGAACACGTCGGCGTCACGCCGACGGCCCGACGGGCGCGTGCGTACCCCCACGAGCTCTCGGGCGGCATGCGTCAGCGGGTGATGCTCGCCATGGCGTTGGTGAACCGTCCGCAGGTGCTCATCGCCGATGAGCCGACCACCGCGCTCGACGTCACGACCCAGGCACAGATCCTCGAACTGCTCGGCGAACTGCAACGGCAGATGGGCCTCGCGCTGGTCATCGTGAGTCATGATCTCGGCGTCGTCGCCAGCGTCGCCGATCGGGTGCTCGTCATGTACGCGGGGCGGATCGTGGAGGAGGGGCCGGCGGAACGGGTCTTCGCGACCGCGGGTCATCCGTACACGCGTGGACTCCTCGCTTCGGTCCCGCGGGCCGACGACGCACGCCCGGTACTCGCGGCGATCTCCGGCAACCCGCCGGACCCGAGCGCGTTGCCGTCCGGGTGCGCGTTCCACCCGCGCTGCCACCTCGCCGAGCAGCAGTGCCGCGGACGACGCCCCGAGCTGCAGGTGCTCGGTGAGGGCCAACGGGCCGCGTGTCACTTCGCCGACGAGGTGTCGGTGGGAGCGCGGTCGTCGTGAGCGCGCTGCTCGAAGTCGACGGCCTGGTGAAGGAGTTCCCCTCTCGGGGTGGCGCTCTTCGTGCGGTCGACGACGTGTCCTTCTCGGTGTTGGCCGGTGAGACGTTCGGGTTGGTGGGGGAGTCGGGGAGCGGGAAGTCGACCGTTGCCCGGCTCGTGGTGCGATTGCTCGAGCCGTCGGCGGGGTCGATCCGCATCGATGGCGACGACATCTCGCATCTTTCTCGACGCGCGTTGCGCACGATGCGGCGACGCGTGCAGATCGTGTTCCAGGATCCGTACTCGTCGCTCGATCCGCGCATGACGGCGCGGGCGATCGTGGCCGAGCCACTGAAGATCGCGGGCCGCTCGCGCGAGATCGCAACGCGCGTACCCGAGGTACTCGAGCTCGTCGGCCTCGGATCCGAGCACGAGGATCGCTATCCCCATGAGCTCTCCGGTGGGCAGCGGCAACGCATCGGCATCGCGCGGGCGCTCGTGGTGCAGCCCGAGGTGCTCGTGCTCGACGAGCCCGTGACCGCGCTCGACGGGTCGATCCAGGCGCAGATCCTCAACCTGCTCGCGCGCCTGCAGTCCGAGCTCGGCCTCACCTACCTCTTCATCGCCCACGACCTCGCCGTCGTCCGGCACCTCGCCGATCGCATCGCGGTGATGCACCTCGGCCGCATTGTCGAGACCGCGCCCACCGACGACTTGTTCCGCGCGCCACTGCACCCGTACACGCAGGCGCTGTTGTCGGCGTCGCCCGTGCCGGACCCGGCGCGGGAGAGGTCGCGACGGCGGATCGTGCTCACAGGTGAGCTCCCCGACGCCGTCGATCCGCCATCCGGTTGTCACTTCCGCACGCGGTGCTGGCGCGCGCAAGACGAGTGC
>Ga0126307_10003839_pt1 | contig 10355 bp, 10 predicted proteins | sample Plot28_FD_89955 | JGI IMG/M metagenome (GOLD analysis project Ga0126307, IMG submission 89955) | Serpentine soil microbial communities from UC McLaughlin Reserve, CA, USA - Plot28 | ecosystem: Environmental > Terrestrial > Soil > Grasslands | place: USA: UC McLaughlin Reserve, Lake County...
ATCGCCGGATCCTGCCGCAAGTGCGCTCGGCGCTCGATGACGGGGTGCGGTCCGTGCGCGAACTCTTGGAGGACCTGGATGCGGTGTACTACGCGGAGGAAGAGCTGCGACGGTTCGGGGAACCCGACCTCTTCCTGATGAACGTCAACTCGCCGCAGGATCTGGAGCGGGCGCGGCGCGAGGCCGCGCCTTGAAACCGCCGTCTTCCGGGGTCGTGGGGCGGCTCAGGGCCCTGCTCGGAGTCTATCGGGGCGGTACGCTGCCGACCGCTTCCGACGAGCGGGTCGAGGTCGCCGTTGTGCTCGGCACGGAGGTGCTCCCGAGCGGGGGACCGAGCCGGACGCTGGAGGCCAGGGTGCGGCACGCGGCCCGGCTCTACAGAAAGGGGAGGGTCCAAATGCTCATACCCACCGGCGGCCTGGGCAAGCATCCCCCGCCCGAGGCGGAGGTCATGGGGAGCATGCTCCGCGAGGAGGGTATACCGGAGGAGGCCGTGGTGCTCGAAACCCGGGCGCTTAACACGTGGGACTCGGCCTGGCTCGTCGCGGGCATGGCGCAGAAGCTAGGCGTGGGGGGAGTGCTGGTGGTGACCGACCCGCTGCACTGCGTCCGGACTGTGGCGGCCTTCGAGAGGACGGGGCTCCCGGCGTGGGCGGAGCCGGTGTATAGCAGCCCGATGTGGCGCCGGGGGTGGCTGCGGCGGGCACAGCTCGTGAGGGGGGTGGGGGCGCTGGTTTGGTACAGGATAAGGTACGGGGTAGGCTCGCGCTCCTGGCCGTAGCGGTCGGGGTGCTGCCCGTCTCGGCGGCAGCCATCTTTATTCTGCTAGTCGACGCCCCCGCCGTCGCCTTCTGGCGCTGCGCGCTCGGAGTTGCGTTGCTGTTACCGTCTGGGCTCCTGCGCCGGGAGCGGTTCTCAAGGGGCGGGCCCTGTACGTGGGCGTGGCCTCCGGTGCGGCGCTGGGTGCGCACTTCGGGTTCTGGATCTCCTCGCTCGACCACACGAGCGTGGCGGCGAGGCTCGTTCTAGTTTCCTCCCAGCCGATGCTCGTGGCGATTCTCGCCTACCTGCTCTTCGGGGAGCGCACCTTACTGCTCTCCTTCGCCGGCATCCTCGCCGCTCTGGCGGGCACGGCGGTCATCGCGGGCGACAATTCGGTAGGCTCGGCGACTTTTCTGGGGAACGCGCTCGCCCTCATCGGAGCTCTCACGGTCGCAGTCTACGTCCTGATCGGGCGCTCTTCGCGAACCGGGGCCTCGGGGTCTTGCCCTACTCCGTGGTGGTGTACTCAGCCGCCGCGCTCGCGCTCCTGCCGGTGGCGCTCATCCTGGACGTCCGACTCTGGGGATACTCGGGCGAGACCTGGTTTTGGCTCTGGGCCATCACGCTCGGGTCCCAGATCATGGGCCACACCATCTTCAACTGGGCGCTGCGCTACGTAGAGGCGTCGGTAATATCCGGCACGATCCTTGCCGAGCCGGTCGTATCCGCGCTGCTGGCCTGGCTGATACTCTCCGAGAGACCCGGCGTGGCCACGGTAGTCGGCGGGGTCGTGGTGCTCTCCGGCCTCTACTTACTCCTTCGAGGGCGCCGGCTCCGCCCGCTTCCGGATCAGAAAACTCTCACAAAAGCGCGGCGCCCAATGATGTATGCTGGGTTTTCGAAGCCGAGTTTGATCTTCGGGGGACGGTTTGGGACCGCTCAGGATCGGGTTTTTCTACGGCGTTATCGCGGTGGTCGTGGCGCTTGCCGCGGATCTCCGTTTCCTCTTTATAGACCCGCAGGGGATGCCCGACTGGATCCTCACCGCCCTCGAGGAGTTCCGGACCCAGTTGGCCCTGACCGCCATCCTGTTCTTGGGGATTCTGGCGGCGCTCAGGACGCGACCGACGCGCGTCGACCCGGAAGTTCCCTACCGTTCCGTGCTGCTGCGCGACTGCGTGCTCGCGGCGACCGTGGTGGCCGTCATGGCGGGGTTCGCACTCTTCGTGGTCACCGCGCTCAACGCCACGGTGTTCGCCGACGAGATTCGCGCCTACGCGAGCGACGCCAGCCCAAGCATAGTCGCCTACAACGAGAAGGTGGCCGGGCGGCTCGACGACCCGCCTCCGCTCCCAGCCGCCGGGGAGATCGAGGAGGACCTCCAACCTCCGATCCTGCGCGACCTGGGCCGCTCCATCGCCAACTTCGTCTTGCGGGCCTTGCTGGTGGGGGCCTCCGGAGGGTTGGTGGGCCTCATCCGCGGGCGGTTGGCCCCGGGCGGCCCCAAACCCCGCCTAGAATGAGAACCGGACGCGGGGGCGAGGTCGCCGCGGGGCTGCTCCTTGACGCCCTCTTCGGCGAGCCTCCCGAGGAGCTCCACCCGACGGTCTGGATGGGGCGGGCGATCTCGGCCTATGAAAAGAGAGCACTGCCGACGAAGAACCCCCACGCCCGGCGCCTCGCGGGCGTCGTCCTGGCCTGCGCGCTCCCCACCCTCGTCTACCTGTCGGTCAGGGTCGCCTTGGGCGTCGCGCCTGGGCCCCTTCGCAGGGTCTCCGGCGCCGCCCTGATCTCCACCGCCCTCTCGATGCGCGGCCTCGGAGAGGCCGCCGGGGCCGTCGAGCGAGAGTTGCGCGGCGATGATCTCGAGCGCGCCCGCGCCAGGATAAGCGAGATGGTCGGCCGGGACACGGAGAACCTCTCCGCGCCTGAGGTCTCGCGGGCCGCGGTCGAATCCGTGGCCGAGAACGCGAGCGACGGCGTCGTCGCCCCGATGCTCTACGGTCTGCTCTTCGGCGCGCCGGGCGCCCTGGCGTACAAAGCTATAAACACCCTAGACTCGATGGTTGGCTACCGCAAGGGTCCCTACGCGGAGTTTGGCTGGGGTTCGGCCCGGCTCGACGACCTCGCCAACCTGGCGCCGGCTCGGGCCACGGCCCTCGCCGTGGCCGTGGTCTCCGGAAGGCCGGTTCGCACCCTCGAGGCGGCCCGGCGCTACGGCCCGCTCCCGGCGAGCCCCAACGCTGGCTGGGCGGAGGCGGCCTTCGCGGGGGCGCTCGGCCTGAGGCTCGGCGGGCCCAACGCCTACGGCGGCGTGGTTCGGCAGGGGCCGACCCTCGGCGACGGCCGGCTCCCCGGACCGGCGGACGTCCGGCGTGCCGTGAGGCTGATGCGCCGCTGCTGCGCTCTGGTCGCCGGGATCGCCGTTGCCGCGGGAGGGCCGCGGCGTGGTTGAGGGGTGGGTCGAGCATCCCGGCGGCCGCCACCACGGGGCGCAAGGGGCGGCGGCTTCGAGGTCCCTCGACGTCGCGGAGGGGGATCTGCTGGATTTCAGCCAGAACATCAACCCCCTCGGTGCCCCCGCCGAGGCCATAGAGGCCGCGGGCCGGGCTCTCCGCGAGGAGACCGGCCGCTACCCGGATGCTGGGTATCGGCGGCTACGGGAAGCACTGGCGGCGTACCTTGGGGTTTCGTCCGCGACGATATTGCCCACCAACGGCGGCGCCGAGGCGCTGTTCCTCGCCGCCCGCGGCGCCCGCGTCGGGGGCAAGGCGCTGATCCTCGAGCCGACCTTTTCCGAGTACGCCGCGGCGGCGCACGCGGCCGGTCTTGAGCCCGTGCGCCGGGTGGCCCGGAGCCCGGAGGACGGATTTCGCCTAGATCCCGCCGCCCTCCAAGACATGGACGAGGTGAACCTCGTCTTTTTGTGCAACCCGAACAACCCGACGGGGGATGCCCTCGACCGCGCCGGGGTGCTCGAGGTGGCCGACCGTGTGCTCGGTAGCGGCGGCGCCCTGGTGGTCGATGAGGCCTTCGCCGACTTCGCGCCCGGGATCAGCGTCGTCGCGGAGGTGGGCGGGGACCTTTACGTCGCGCGCTCGTTCACCAAGTTCTTCGGGATACCCGGCCTGCGGTTGGGCTGCCTTGTCTGCGCAGAGCCAGGCCGCGTCCAGCGGCTCCAGCCCTCGTGGTCCGTGAACGCGGTCGCCGCCGCCGCCGGAGCCGTCGCCGTTCGGGAAGGGGGTTTCGTGGACGCTTCCGTGGCCGAGGTGGCGCGCCTGCGGGAGGAGCTGGTCGAGCGCCTCAGTGCCTTGCCGGGGCTGACCCCGTTCCCCGGCGCGGCCAACTTCCTGCTGGTCCGCGGGCCGGGGGGGCTGCCCGGGCGGCTGGCCCGGCGGGGGGTCCTCGTCCGGGGCTGCGAGCCGTTCCCCGGGCTCGGGCCGGGGTACTTCCGGGTGGCGGTGCGGACCGCCGCGGAGAACGAGCGGCTGCTGGCCGCGCTCAGGGAGGAGCTGTAACCGTCCGCGCGCTCATCCTGGGCGGCGCCCGCAGCGGGAAGAGCGCGCTAGCCGAGGGGCTGGCAGCGGATCTGGGCGGCGACAGCGTGCTCTACGTCGCCACGGCCCTCGCGGGCCGAGACCCGGGGCTTGAACGGCGCGTGCGGCTCCACCGCGAGCGACGGCCGGCCGGGTGGGGGACGCTCGAGCTCGGCGGCGGGGACCTCGGCGCGGTTCTGGAGGGCGCGGAGTCGTGGGGGGCGGTGCTCCTCGACTCCCTCGCCCTGTGGGTCTCGGCGCGGATGCTCGAAGGCGAGGGAGAGGCGACGATGCTGCAGGAGTTCGACCGTTTTCTAAGAGGCGCGGCGGAGCTCGCGACGCCCCTGGTCCTGGTGAGCGACGAGGCGGGGCTCGGGGTCGTGCCCGGGAGCGGTGTGGGGAGGGATTTCCGGGACGTGCTCGGGCTCGTCAACCAGCGGGCCGCCGCCGCGGCCGAGGAAGTCAGCCTGTGCGTCGCCGGGATCGGGGTTAGGATCAAGTAGGTGCGGGCACTGCTCACGTTCTTTACGGTGTTTTCAGCTCGCGCTGCTCCCCTGGATGAGGTGGCCCGGAACGCCTACCTTCTGCCCCTCGTTGGCCTCTTCACGGGAGCGTTGGGGGCGGCCGTGATCCCGCTCGCTTACGCGATGCCGCCCGGGGTGGTCGCCACGCTGGCGCTCGGCGCGGTCCTGCTCGCGGCCGGACTCCACCACGCCGACGGCGTGCTCGACGTGGGCGACGCCCTCATGGTCAGAGGCGACCCTGGGCGAAGGCGGGTGGTGCTCAAGGATGCCCGCGTCGGGGTCGGCGGGATCGGGGCGCTGTTCGTCGTCTACGCCCCGACGCTGGCCGCGCTGACGGCGCTCGTCGGGGGGGGGGGCGCCCGCGCGGCGCTTGCCCTGCTCGCCGCGGAGGTCTCGGCCCGCTCGGCTATGCTGCTCGTGCTCGCGTTCGGCAAGCCCGCCGAGGCTGGCTCCTCCTCGGTCCCCTTCGTGCGGTCCCTAAAGGGGTGGCGTCGGGCGGTCGGCACGGCGCTCGCCCTGCTCGCTCCGCTGCCGTTCCTCTTGCCCCTGGGAGGTCCCGATGCGCTTGCCGCGCTGTCGGTGCCCCTCACGGCGCTGGTCGCGCTGCGGGTGGCGCGACGGGCCTTCGGGGGGATAGGCGGCGACGTCGCCGGGGCGACGGGGGAGGCGACGAGGGCCGTGCTGCTGGTGCTTCTGTCCGGTACGATGTAGCCCCGACGCCTCAACGCCGGGGCTGAGATGCTTTGAGGGGCTAACTGCTTAAGAGGCCAGGTCGTCGCCGGGCTCCATAACGTGGATGGTGACGCCGGGGGCAACCTCGCTCAAGTGCTGCTGGAACTCCTCGGGGGTGCCTGGCACGAACGGGAAGGTCCCGTAGTGGATCGGGACGGCGTGCCTGACGCCCAGGAGCCGGGCGGCGTGCGCCGCCTCGTAGGGGCTCATCACCACCTGATTACCGATGGGCAGGAGCGCCAGGTCGGGTCGGTAGAGCTCCCCGATCAGCTGCATGTCGCCGAAGACTGCGGTGTCCCCGGCGTGGTAAAGCCTGAAGCCGCTCTCGAACTCGACCACGTACCCCAACGGCTCGCCGCCGTAGATGAGGGTGCCGTCGTCCAGGGCGATGCTCGAGGAGTGGAAGGCGTGGGTCGCGGTGATCTTGATGCCCCCGACTTCGGCCGTGCCGCCCTTCTGGATCGGCATGGCGTTCTCCACGCCCTGGCTCTGCAGGTAGGCGAAAATCTCGAAGTTGGCGACCGCCGTGGCGCCGGTCTGTCCTTGGATCGGCAGAACGTCGGAGAAGTGGTCGAAGTGCCCGTGCGTGATGAGCATGGTGTCCAGCTCGCCCACCCGCTTCAGGTCGTCCGGGGTCTGAGGATTGTCGGTCAGGAACGGGTCTATGAGGATCTGCTCGCCGCCGGCGGTTGTGAACCGGAAGGTCGAGTGACCGAGGTAGGTGATCCTGGTGCCGCCTAGCATCTCTTCCACGGTTTACCTCCGTGCGTTAGCTGACCGTGAATCGAAATTTGAACAATCTACCGTATACCCGCGAGGTTTTTGGCGGAAACAGCGGCCGTCACCCCGCAAGCCACCTGCCGTGTAAGACGACGCACAACTACCGGTGGGGCCGTGGTTTAACCTTCGTTCCCACGCTGCTGGGTGAGGGGATCCTTTCCCTCCTCACCTGTCGCGGGTCGGTCCTCTCTCAGCCCCGGCCCGCGCCCGGACCCTCCATAAGAAGGTTGCTTGCGAAAGGCAGCGAGCGGCGACCGGTAGCCGGTAAGATACTGTGCGGACAGAGCCGGACGCGGAGAACCGAGAGGCGAGGTTTTGGGATACCTGCCCATAGAAGATCACGGGATTATAGGCGATCTGCACACGGCGGCGCTCGTGGGGAGGGACGGGACCATAGACTGGTTGTGCCTGCCGGCCTTCGACTCCCCGAGCGTGTTCTGTTCCATCCTGGACGACGAGAAGGGCGGGCACTTCAAGCTCCGCCCGGTCGACTACGCCCGCAGCCAGCAGCTCTACCTGCCCGACACCAACGTGCTCCTCACCCGGTTTCTCTCTTCAGCGGGGATGGCCGAGGTGCTAGACTTCATGCCTGTACTCGAGTCCCCCGGGGATCACCACCGGCTGGTGCGCAACGTCCGCGTCGTGCGCGGGAGGATGAGCTTCGACGCCGAGTGCCGGCCGGCCTTCGACTACGCCCGCAAGCAGCACTTCGCCTCGGTCGGGAAGCCGGGGGCGGTCTTCGCGTCGAAGGACTCGTCCCACACTTCTCTCGGGCTCTCGGCCGATGTGCCGCTGCAGGAGAGGCCAAAAGGGGCGGCGGGGGCACGGTTCACGCTGGGGGAGGGTGAGAGAGCCACGTTCGTGTTCGCGGAGGTCGAGGAGGGCGAGGGGCCCGGGAGGGTGCTCTCGGGGTGGGACTTCGAGAAGCTTTTGCGCAGCACGCTCGTGTTCTGGCGGCGCTGGCTCTCCAAGAGCACCTATCGTGGGCGTTGGCGGGAACAGGTGCACCGCTCGGCCCTCGCCCTCAAACTCATGGTCTACGACCCGACCGGGGCGCTTGTCGCGGCCCCGACGATGGCCCTGCCGGAGAGGATCGGGGGGGAGCGCAACTGGGACTACCGTTACACCTGGTTGCGTGACGCCGCCTTCACGCTCTACGCCCTCATCTCGATCGGGTTCGACGAGGAGGCGCGCAACTTCATGGGTTACCTCAGGAACCGCTGCGAGTGCGACTGGGACGGCCTCCTCCAACCGCTCTACGGCATAGACGGTCGCGAGAACATCTCCGAGACGGAGCTCGACCACCTCGCCGGCTACATGAACTCCCGCCCGGTGAGGCTCGGCAACGCCGCCTACGACCAGGTTCAGCTCGACCTCTACGGGGCCATCCTTGACGCGGCGTACCTCTACAACAAGCACGGTGCCCCCCTCGACCACGACCTCTGGCGGAATCTGCGCCGGATACTCGGCTGGCTCAGCGAGAACTGGCAGAACCCGGACGAGGGGATCTGGGAGGTCCGGGGCGGCCGGCGGCAGTTCGTCTCCTCGAAGGTCATGAGCTGGGTCGCCCTCGAGCGGGCGAGCCGCATCTCCCGCCAGCGGGGCCTGCCCGCGGGGGACGGGCGCTGGATCGCCGAGCGGGACAAGATCTACGAGGAGATCATGGAGAAGGGTTGGAACCCGGAGAAAATGAGCTTCGTGCAGTACTACGGCTCGGACGCCCTTGACGCCTCGCTCCTCCTGATGCCTCTCACGAAGTTCGTCGGCGCGACCGACCGCCGCTGGCTCTCGACCCTTGACCGGATCCAGGACGAGCTGACCTACGACACCCTGGTGGACCGCTACAAGGTCGCGGAAGCCGCCCCCGACGGTCTCCGGGGCGCCGAGGGGAGCTTCAGCCTCTGCTCCTTCTGGCTCGTCGAGTGCCTAACGCGGGCCGGCCGGCTCGAGGAGGCCCGGCTCGCCCTGGAGAAGATGTTCTCCTACGCCAACCACCTCGGCCTTTACGCCGAGGAGATCGGGCCGGGCGGCGAGGCCCTGGGCAACTTCCCCCAGGCCCTCACCCACCTCTCTCTCATAAGCGCCACGGTCCACCTCGACCGCGCCCTCGGAGCCGCGTGGGACCCCCGGTGAACCGTCCGCTCTTCGAGGCCGTCCCCAACTTCAGCGAGGGGCGCGACGAGGGCAGGATCTCGCGCATCACCGCCGCCGTCCGCGACGTAGGGAACGTAGGGGTCCTGGATCTCCACTCCGATCCGGACCACAACCGGAGCGTCCTCACCTTCGCCGGCGGGGAGGAAGCCGTCCTCGAGGCCGCCGTCGCCCTCGCGAGGGCGTGCGCGGACGAGATAGACCTGGCCGCGCAGACGGGCCAGCACCCCAGGATGGGTGCGCTCGACGTGCTGCCCTTCGTACCGCTCGAAGGTGCGACGCTCGAGGGCGCCGTCGGGCTCGCCCGGAAGGCGGGGGAGAGGATAGGGTCCATAGGTCTCCCCGTCTACCTCTACGAGGCGGCCGCGACCGCCCCTCACCGCCGCAACCTCGCCGACGTCCGACGCGGCGGCTACGAAGGCCTCGCCGCCCGGATAGAGGATCCCCGCTGGAGGCCCGACTTCGGCCCGCAGGAGCTCGACCCCCGCAAGGGGGCCGTGGCCGTCGGCGCCCGCCGCTTCCTAGTCGCCTTCAACGCCTACCTCGACACCGGCGACGTTGAGGTCGCCAGGGCCGTCGCCCGGCAGGTGAGGGAACGCGACGGCGGGTTGCCGGGCGTCAAGGCGCTCGGGCTGAAGGTCGGGGGCAGGGCGCAGGTCTCGATGAACTTGACGGACCTGGAGAAGACCCCGATGCCGATCGTCCTCGAAGCCGTACGGTCCGCGGCGGCCGAGCGCGGGGCTTCGGTCGCGTCCACCGAGGTGGTCGGGCTCGCGCCGCTGGAGGCGCTTGTGCAGATAGCCCGGCACTATCTGAAGCTGCAGAAGCTCGAAACGGGGCACGTCCTGGAGGCACGGCTCTGGGAGACGCGGTGAACCGTGCGAGATCCGGCGTGCTAGTCTGAGGCCGCGCTAGAAGGAGGAGTTTATGGAGGGTCGAGAGATTCGGGCGGCGGCGATCCAGATGTCCTCGACGCCGGACAAGGAGAAGAACAAGGAGACGGCCGAGGCCCTCGTTCGAGAGGCGGTGTCCGCCGGAGCGGATCTCGTGGCGCTGCCAGAACTGTGGAGCTGCCACGGGCTCGACGAGGTCTACCGCGAGAACGCCGAGCCCGTCCCCGGTCCGACGACGGACTTTCTTGGTGACTTAGCCCGCGAGCTTGCCGTGTACCTGCTCGGCGGTTCGATCCTCGAAGGCGAGCCCGGCGCGGAGCGGTTGTCCAACACCTCCACCTTCTTCGATCCTTCCGGGGAGATGGCGGCAGTGTACCGGAAGATACACCTCTTCGACGTCAAGGTTTCCGACAGGGAGTATCTGGAGAGCGCGAACATCGCGCCCGGCAAGGAGATCGTGACCGCCAAGGCTGGCGCGGCGACGCTCGGGCTCTCGGTCTGCTACGACGTGCGCTTCCCGGAGCTGTACCGTCTGCTGGCGCTGCGCGGCGCGGAGATTCTGGCGGTCCCTGCGGCGTTCACCTTGCAGACGGGCAAGGACCACTGGGAGCTATTGCTGCGGGCGCGGGCGGTAGAGAACCAGTCGTTCGTGGTCGCGCCGGCGCAGTGGGGCCCCAAGGCCGACGGGCGCTGGACCTACGGGCGGAGCATGATCGTGGACCCGTGGGGAACAGTCCTCGCCACCTGCCCCGACCGCGACGGTTACGCCCTGGCGACCCTCGACCTCGACTATCTCGACAGCTTCCGCACCGAGTTCCCCGCTCTCGCCAACCGCCGTCCCCATGCCTACGAGTGGTAGGGCGCCGGATCGCCTAACTGAGGACCATCCCTAGGGCGCTCAGGACCAGGACCGAGGCTACCACCGGCGGGAGCGCCGCCCGCACCACTTCGCCTTCCCGCCCGAGCAACCCGGTCGC
>Ga0126307_10003841_pt1 | contig 10351 bp, 13 predicted proteins | sample Plot28_FD_89955 | JGI IMG/M metagenome (GOLD analysis project Ga0126307, IMG submission 89955) | Serpentine soil microbial communities from UC McLaughlin Reserve, CA, USA - Plot28 | ecosystem: Environmental > Terrestrial > Soil > Grasslands | place: USA: UC McLaughlin Reserve, Lake County...
CCTCGTGGAACTCCGGGTTGCGACAGCCGAGCTCGTCGCGACGGCTCTCGTAGCACGCGGCCACCTCGACCCTGCACATCGGCAACGGCGCGCCGGTCGCGCGGATGCCGCCGAAGCCCTCCCGCTTCGCTTCCGCAGCCCGCAGCAGGTCGAGATCGATCTCGACGCCGTACACGCGCTGCATGCAGCCGACGTACGTGTGGCCCCAGGCCTCGTACGCGTAGACGAACGGGCACGAGCGCTCGAGGCAGGCTCCGGGGTAGACAACCTTGTCGCAATGGACCTCGCACCGCCTGCACTCGACCTCGTCCTGGGGCCGGAGAGGGAGCTCGACGGGGGCCTGTGCAGGCTCGTCCATGGTCGGATTGTGGTCACGGTTGGCGCGCCCCGCAAGACTTGACAAACAGTGGGTTTTCAGGCACGTCCCGGGCGCCGGGGAACCGTCCAGCGACTGTCCACACACGGTTAGGATCGCCGGTTCATGGTCCGCCGCATCCTCTTCACTTCCGTCGCGCTCGCGCCGGTCGTGGTTCTCGTCCACTACCTGTTCCACCCGGCGGAGACGGTCGACTTCGTGCTCGCGGCCGCGGCGCTGATCCCGCTCGCGTGGCTGATCGGCGAGGCGACGGAGCATGCCGCGGAGCACACCGGCCCGGGAATCGGAGGCTTCCTGAATGCGACGTTCGGGAACGCGCCCGAGCTGATCATCGCCCTCTTCGCCGTCAACGCGATGGAGTTCGAGGTCGTCCGTGGATCGCTGACGGGGTCGGTGGTCGGGAACCTGCTGCTCGTGCTCGGCTTCTCACTGCTCTTCGGCGGCCGAGGCGAGATCGACCGGCCCTCGAGCTTCCTCGCGCTGCGCTCGTCGGGGGGACGACCCTGATGCTCCTGATCCCCTCGATTCCGGGCTGGGAAGGAGATCCCGAGCGCGACGCGTTGGTGAAGCTCTCGATCCCGGTGTCGATCGTGCTGCTCGTCGCGTACGTCATGCTCACCTGGTATTCGCTCCGGCGCCACGCCGCGCTGCATATCGCGAGCGATGCGGAGATTCGCGGCTGGTCCCTGCGCGCCGCCCTTGCCGTGCTCGGGCTCGCGACGGTCGTCACCGCCCTCGTCGCGGAGATTCTCGTCGGCTCGATCGACAAGTTCGCCGAAGACTCGGGGTTGAGCGAGTTCTTCCTCGCCGCCGTCGTGATCGCGATCGTCGGGAATGCGGCCGAGCACGGCGGCGCCGTCGTGGTCGCCGCCCGCGGGAAGATCAAGCTCGCGGCCGAGATCGCGCTCGCGTCGAGCGCACAGGTGGCCGTCTTCCTGATCCCCGCCGTGGCGCTGCTCGCGCTCTTGATCGAGCCGCTCGCCCTCTCCTTCCGCAAGGTCGAGATCGGTGCGCTCGCGGTCGGCACGATCGTGACGTCCCTCCTGCTCGCGGACGGACGCTCCAGCCGGCTCAAGGGCGTGATCCTGATCGCCGTCTACGTCGGCGTGGCGATCGCCTTCTACATCGCCGGCGACCGCGGCAGGGTTTAGAGGCCAATCCCTCCTAGAACGTCGACGGCTCGCGGCGCAGCGGGTACGTCGCGAAGTAGAGCTTCTCGACCCAGCCGTCGGCGTCGCGTACCACCCGGAGTAGCTCGCCCCGCTCGCGTCCCTCGACGCTGCGGTAGCGATCCTCGCCGTCGGGCTCGAGATATGACGTGTCGCGGACGGGCACCCCGCCGAGGAGCTTCGCCTCGAGCCTGCCCTTGCGCCACGACAGGACGATCTCGTGGCCCTCGGTCCACCAGCGTCCGAGCAGCGGCTCGATCTCCGTCGGCGGCGGCTCGCTCGCCTCCCAGCGCTCCGCGGCGGGAGGCAGCGCCGCAATCGCGGCCGTGGCGAGGTCGAGTGCGAGCTTCTCGGGCGATGCGCCGGCGCCGGTGTTCGTCAGCACCGCGGCGCCGATCTTCGTCTTCCGGTCGACGACGAGCCCGGCGAGGTGGCCCGGCATCGCGCCGCCGTGACCCACGAAGACGTGCTCGCCGCGGCGGTAGAGCTCGAGCCCCGTCCCCCACGCCAGCGTCCGTCGTGCGCGCAAGCCCCCAGCGGCTCGAGGATGCGCTGCTGGAGCGCCTCCTCCCAGGTGCCGCCGTGCGCGCGCGCGACGACCTCACCGAGGAGCGCGAAGCCGAGGTTGGAGTAGTGCCACCACGAGCCGGGCTGAAGCACCTGCTCCGCCTCCGCCGTGCCCGCAAGCAGCTCTTCCCGGCTCGGCGCCCTCAGCGACTCCCAGATCTCACCCGGCGGCTCGCGCTGCAGGCCGGACGAGTGCGCGAGCACGCGCCCGATCGTCGGGGCGTGCGCACCCTCGGGCAGGTATGTCGTCAGCGGGTCGTCGAGAGACAGCTCGCCGGCCTCCCGCAGCTGCATGATCCCGACCGCCGTGAACGTCTTCGTGATCGAGCCGATCCGGTACTGCGTCTGCGGCGTCGCCTCCTCGCCCGCCTCCACGTCGGCGAGCCCGAGCGCCCGCTCCCAGACGAGCTCGCCGCCGCAGAAGACGGACGCACTCACCGACGGCATCCGCTCCTCGTTCTGGGCGGCGGCGAGCCTCCGCTCGAGCTCCTCGCGCAGCGGCTCAGGCGCTGACACGGGCTCCCAGCGCTCGCGGGACCGCTTCCAGCGCGGTCTCGATGTCCTCGTCCGAGAGGTCGAGATGCGTGACCGCGCGCAGGATCGTCGGGTGGATCGTGGCCGAGAGCGCGACGCCCTGCTCGGCCAGCCGCGCCATCGCCTCCTCCTTCGAGAGCGGAGCCACGTCGAGCTGGACGAAATTCGTCTCGACGCGGTCCGGGTCGACCGTGAGACCGGCGTCGGCAAGCCCCAGGGCGAGCCGCTTCGCGCGGCGGTGGTCGTCGACGAGCCGGTCGACGTGGTTGTCGAGGGCATAGACCCCGGCGGCCGCGACGATCCCCGCCTGGCGCATCGCGCCCCCGAAGAGATGCTTGAGCCGCCGCGCGTTCCCCATCACCTCGCTCTTGCCCGCCAGGATCGCGCCGAGCGGACAGCCGAGGCCCTTCGAGAGGCAGAGCGTGACGGTGTCGAAGCGCGCCCCGATCTCGGCGGCGTCGACTCCCAGCGCGACGGCTGCATTCAGAAGCCGCGCACCGTCGAGGTGGAATGCGAGCTCGAGCTCCCGCGCGACTTCGTGCAGCTCGCCGATCTCCTCGAGCGGCCACACCCTCCCACCGCTCGCGTTGTGCGTGTTCTCGATCCAGAGGAGACGGGTGCGCGGCGAGTGGATCGCCGGGACGCGGTACGCCGCCCGCACCTGCTCGGAGCTGTAGCGGCCGGCCACACCCGGAAGACCACGCGTGACGACACCGGAGTGGACGGCCGGCCCGCCCAGCTCCGAGATGAAGACGTGGCAGTTCTCCTCGCCGAGCAGCTCGTCGCCGAGCTCCGTGTGCAGGCGGATCGCGATCTGGTTCGCCATCGTCGCGGTCGGCAGGAACACGGCCTCCTCCTGGCCCAGCAGGCGCGCCGCCCGCTCCTCGAGCGCGTTCACCGACGGGTCCTCGCGCTTCTGCTCGTCGCCGACCTCGGCTGCCGCGATCGCGGCGCGCATGCCGGCCGTTGGCCGCGTGGCGGTGTCGGAGCGGAGCTCGATCATGGCGCGGAGACTACCGCCTCGTCTCCTTTATAACCGCTGTGCTATATAAGACGCAGTGGACGCGCTCGCCGCTCTCGCCGACCCGACGCGCCGCCGCATCGTCGAGCTGCTCGCGGAGCGCGAACGCGACGTGACGGAGCTGCACGCGCACTTTCCGATCAGCCAGCCCGCCGTCTCCAGGCACCTGCGCGTGCTGCGAGAGCATCGCCTCGTCCGGTCACGTCCGGACGCGCAACGCCGCGTCTACTCGCTCGACCCCACCCCGCTCGCCGAACTCGACGACTGGCTCGGCCGCTACCGCTCCTTGTGGACCCAGCGTCTCGACGCACTCGAGACGGAGCTCCGGCGAGCCCGAAAGGAGCAATCGTGACCCGAACCTCCGCCGACCTCGGCGTTCTGCGAAACGACGACGGGCGCTGCGCCGTCCGTTTCGAGCGTCTCTACGACTTCACTCCCGCGGAGCTGTGGGCGGCGCTCACAGATCCGGGGCGGCTCGCTCGCTGGCTCGCGCAGGCGGAGGTGGATCCGGGCGTCGGCGGACGGATGAGGCTCGGGTTCGACGACGGAGTCACCGAGGGCCGAATCCGCACGTGGGACGAGCCGCACGTGCTCGAGTACGAGTGGCGCTTCAGCGGCGAGGACGAGTCCGTGATGCGGTTCGAGCTCCGACCGCAGGAGTTCGGGACCCTGCTGGTGCTCGACCACCGTCGACTCGGGCGCAGCTCGGGAGCAGGCTACAGCGCCGGCTGGCACGCCCACCTCGACGCGCTCGGAGGCCTCTATGACTTCTCGGACGAGGCGTGGACGCAGCGCTTCGAGGAGCTCCTGCCCGACTACCGCGCTCAGGCCGACGAGCTCGGCTGGAACCGGCCGCAGACGTCGCCGGTGCGCGAGGCCTCTACCGCGGCGACCGGACGGCGGCCGAGGCCGCGGCCGCGGCCGCGGACGTGGCTCTGGACGTCTTCGACGCAGCCGCGCTTGGACGGGTCGACCGGCTGCGAACGCTGCTCGACGCCGATCGGGCGCTCGTCGACTCGCTCTCCGACGACGGCTTCACTGCGCTCCACCTCGCGTGCTTCTCCGGCGGCGCCGAGGCGGTCCAGCTGCTCGTGGAGCGCGGCGCGCCGCTCGAGCGCCTCGCGGAGGCCTCGTTCGCGCGGGTGCGCCCGCTCGGGACGGCGGTGTTCGCGGGAAGCGTCCAGGCCACGCGGATCCTCCTCGGGGCGGGCGCGGATCCGAACGGCGACGCAGGCGGGCACCGGCCGCTCCAGACGGCCGAGGCGAACGGGAACGAGGAGCTCGTACGGCTCCTGCGCGAGCACGGGGCTACTCTGCCCGAGTGAATCTGGAGCTCCTCGAGCAGACGCTGGCCGACCGCGGCGAGCCGACTTTTCGCGCCCGCCAGGTCTGGGAGTGGGCCGCACGCGGCGCCCTCGGCTATGAGGAGATGACGAATCTCCCACGCCCACTCCGGGATGCGCTCGCCGAGGAGGTGCCGTTCTCGACGCTGAGGGTCGAGGACGAAGCGCACGCGGCCGACGGCACGGTCAAGGCGCTCTTCCGCACCGGCGACGGCCATCCGGTCGAGGCCGTCCTGATGCGCTACCGGGACGGCCGCCGGTCGATCTGCGTCTCCTCCCAGTCCGGCTGCCCGCTCACGTGCACGTTCTGCGCCACGGGCGCGATGCGGTTCGGCCGCAACCTCCGCGCGTGGGAGATCCTCGACCAGGTGCTCCACTTCCGCCGGATCGAGCCGGTCGACCATCTCGTCTTCATGGGGATGGGCGAGCCCTTTCTCAACTACGACGAGGTGCTGACGGCGGCGCGGCGGCTGCCGGAGATCGGGATCACGCACCGGCGGACGACGATCTCCACGGTCGGGTGGCTGCCCGGCCTGACCCGCTTCGTCGACGAGGTCGAGGAGCCGATCCGGCTGGCCCTCTCGCTCCACGCGGCCGACCCGCGCCTTCGCTCGGAGCTCATGCCGGTCAACGACCGCTACCCGCTCCCCGCCGTGCTCGCCGAATGCCGCCGCTACGTCGAGCTGCGCCGCCGGAAGGTGTTCGTCGAGTACGTCATGCTCGCGGGAGTGAACGACTCGGTCGAGCGCGCGCGCGAGCTGGCGGAGCTGCTCGACCCGAAGGTGTTCAAGGTCAATCTGATCCCCTACAACCCGACCGGGATGTACGACGGATCGTCGCGCGACGCGATCGCGGCCTTCAAGGCCGTCCTCGACCGGGCGCGGCTGCCGTCCACGGTGAGGTTGACGCGCGGCCGCGACATCGCTGCGGCGTGCGGCCAGCTCGCCGCGATGCGTTAACGCTCTGCGGTCTCGGAGGGGCAGGCGGAGGCCCGCCCGGGGGGCGGGCCTCAAAGCGGCCGACGTGGGCTCAGGAGACGGTGACGGTGACGTTCAGGTTGCCCTTGCCCGGCCCCGGCGGGAGGTACGTCACGTCCGGCCCCCTCTGACCGAAGAAGCTGTCCATGATCGCAACCGTGTACGGATTCGATCCGCTGACGAGGGAGTGCCTCGCGCTGTCGGAGTAGAACGTGTACGGCCCAGGTGGGGTGAAGTCCCTGAGCCAGATGCGGAGGAGCGACGCGGTGGCGAACGGCCCGAGAACGACCACGCCCGGGACGTTTTGGCAGCCGGCACCGCCCGTGGCCACCTGGACGTCGGCTCCGAGGTTGAGCTCGTACCCATACGCCAGCAGGTCGCCCGGGCAATTGGTGACGAAGTCGCCGAACTTGGCGTTCGACAGCGTGGCCGTGCGACCCGCCGGAATGACGAGGCCCGTCGCGAATCTGCCTCCGCGGGCCGCGAAGCTCACGCATGCGCCGGTGTTCCGAAACGTCGTGCCATCCGCTCCAACGAGCGAGCGATACCCGCCGTGGTTGCAGGCGTGCGCCCCTTTCGAGTTGCCGTGGCCGTCACCGGGCCCGTTCGGAGGGCCGTTGCCCGCTCCCTTCGCGGGATTGCCCGCGCCGGCCGACGCTATCGATCCGAGAAGCAGCACGCCGATCAAGGCGATCGCCAGGAATCCTCTCGAGCTCCTCATGAATCCCCCTTTTGAACTCGCGGAGTTCCCTCGGCCCTTCCCCTCTCGCCCGCCGGGCGTAGGGCTGGGGAACGATCGGGGTGCAGCCAGGGTGTCACCGCGACACTACTCCTGTCCTGCGGACGAGCGAAGAGACCGAAGCTACGTGCCGACGCGCTGACCCGCCGGACCTACCCCGATGGGGGCATTTCGCTCCGACCTCCTTGTCGGCGGAGGCGACGATGCCGATAGTGAGTCCGTGGAAGCGGCCCACTTCACCTGGCGCCCCCTCGGCCGCCTGCTCGTCGACCAGGGACTGCTGACGGCGGACGAGCTCGAGCACGCCCTCGCGCGCCAGAAGCAGACCGGCAAGCGCCTCGGCGAGACGATCGTCGAGTGCGGCTTCGTCTCCGGACCGGAGCTCGCGAGCGCGCTCGCCGCGCAGTACGGAATCGAGCTCACTTCCGAGCAGGGCTTCGGAACCGGGCTCCGCTCCGAGATCCAGCGACGCCACGAGAGCGACCGCCGGCGCATCGTGCAGCTCGTGCCCGATCCACCGCCGCTCGCGAGTGTCCCCGACGAGGCGCCGGCGGCGCCCCTGACCGACGAACCGGAGAACGGTGAGGCGCAGCTGCTCGCCCAGCTCGAGGAGCAATGGGCCAAGCTCGCCGCTGCGGAGGCAGCCCTGGCCGAGCGGGAGCGCGAGCTCACGGAGCTGACGGACGGCTATGCCGAGGAGATCCGGCGGCTCGAGGAGCTGAACGAGCGCCTCCGCGCCCAGCTCGAGGAGCTCGGCCACGCCCCGGTCGACCCGGCGCCCATCGTGGCCACCAGCCACCTCGTCTTCGTGCAGCTCGGTGAGCGCTACGAGCTGCTCTCGCGGGACGGACCCCCGCCGGACCTGCGCACGCCCCTCGAGCTCCCGGATCTCGACGACGGCACGTTCGTCGTCACCGGCCGGCGCCGGTCGCCCCTTCCGGGCGACGGCCGGCCCTGCGTCGTCGTCCAGCGCGGCTAGGCGCTCGGCCAGGCCGAGGTCTCCGGGCGGAGGTCGTACGCGCCTCCGGGCCGACACTCCGGCGAGTGGTACTCGCCCCGCGGCGCCCGCGCCTCGTCGAGGGCTACGCGCACCGCGATCGCCCGCGCGTCGGGCACGGCGACGCCGAGCCGGCGCGCGACCGCCTCCGCCGTCTGGACGGCGTAGCACTGCGTCCTCGCCTCCTCGACGACCCCGCGCAGATGCCACGACTCGTGCGCGAGCGTGACGATCCCGCTCACGGCCTCCAGCGTCTTCCGGTCGCAGCTTGCCGCGAGGAGGCAGCGGAACGAGTCGTGCCGGCCGCGCCAGATGCGCTCGAGGCTCCGACACGTCGACGCGGAGAGACTGGTCTCGTCGTCGGGTCGGCCGTGCTCGTCGAAGTCGACCCAGCCCGCGTTGGGCGTGATCTCCACGAGCCGCGTCCAGAAGCCGGGGCAGCTGACGTCGACCTCGCGCATGGCGACCTGGCTCGCGACGAGGGCGAGCCGGTTCTCGTTCTCCTCGCGGCGCGTGTACTGCCAGGCGGAAAAGAGGAGCAGCGGGAGCAAGAGCATCAGCGCGACGCGCATCCTTCTGTATCGGCCGCGTCCGCCTCCGCCCGTAGATTCGACTCGTGCGCCGCCGCCGACGACGACAGCCCCCCGCAGCGGTCGCCCGCAGCGGCGATCCGCGCGTGCGGGCGGTCTCGGAGCTCCTCCGGCTGCCGCGCCGCAGCCCGCTTCACCCGGAGCTCGAGCAGGCGCTCGGGGCCGCCGACCTCGTCCACGCCTTCGAGTCCGATCTCGAGCCCGTGCCGGTGCGGGCGACCGCCACGACGAGCCAGAGCGGTTGCTACCGCCTCCGCGACGGGGATCCCGTCGACCTGCGCGTGTCGAGCCGGCACGACCGGATCGCGCTCAGCTTCCTGCACGAGCTCGGGCACTTCATCGACCACCAGCTCGGCCACGAGCTCGGGCCGACGTGGGCGTCCGGGCGCCACGACGCATTCGCAGACTGGCGTGTGGCCGTGTCGGCTCTCCCGCCACGGCTCCCGGCAGGGGTCGGCCGTTCCCGGCGGCGCTACTTCGACTCGACGAAGGAGCTGTGGGCGCGAAGCTACGCGCAGGCCGTGCTGACGCGTGCGGAGGATCCGCGGCTCAGCGGCCACCTCGGCCGCCTGATCGCGGCCGACGACCTCTTCGTCTGGCCCGTCGACGTGTTCGACCCGGTCGGCGCGGAGGTCGCGCGGACGTTCGCCCGCCTGGGCCTGCTCCGCCGCGTCCCGGCCGTCGCCGCCGCGTGAGCCGAGCTCGAGCCCCGACGGCGCGACCGCGCGGTCGAAGTCACGCTCCTCGAACGCATCACTCATGCCCCGAGGCCTTGTCCCACTGGCGCTGGAACCAGCCTCGGGTGTCGACGCGATCCATGATCGCCCGGTCGAAGGTCGCACCGCGGTCGAGCAGGACTTCCTGCAGCACCTCCTTCTCGTCGCCGTTCAGCTCGGCCGCGAGGGTCTTGATCGCGTCGGCGAAGTCACGGCCGGAGTACTGCTGCGCAAGCTCGTCGACGCGCACCTCGAGCTCGGCACGTCTCGGCACCTACGCGCCCTTCTGCGCCTCGAGCTGCCGCGGCTCCCCAGCCCCGGCCGAGAGGTCCGGGTGCTCGTCGAAGCCGTACTTGACGACGGCGCGCTTGGCTGCCTTGACCTCGTCGAGGCGGCGCACGGGCCGCGAGGTCGGCGCCTCCTTCAGCAGCTCCGGGCTCTGCTTCGCCTCCCGGGCGATCGCGAGCATCGCGTCGACGAACGCGTCCAGCCGCTCCTTCGGCTCCGTCTCGGTCGGCTCGATCATCAGCGCCTCCGGCACGACGAGCGGGAAGTAGATCGTCGGCGGATGGAACCCGTAGTCCATCAGCCGCTTGGCCACGTCGAGCGCGGTCACGCCGTACTCGCGCTTGAGGGTGCGCGCGCTGAGCACGAACTCGTGCATCGCCAGCCGGTCGTACGGCAGGTCGTAGGCGCCGCGGAGTCTCGCGAGCAGGTAGTTCGAGTTCAGGACCGCCGTCTCGGACATCTCGCGCAGCGCGGGGCCGTACGAGCGGATGTAGGCATACGAGCGGACGAAGACGCCGAACGGTCCGCTGAAGCCGCGGACCCTCCCGATCGACTTCGGCCGGTCGTGGTCGAGCCGGAAGGCGTCGCCGTGCTGAACGACCGCCGGCACGGGCAGGAACGGCTCCAGCTTCTTGCGGACGACGATCGGGCCGCCGCCGGGGCCGCCGCCGCCGTGCGGCTGCGAGAACGTCTTGTGCAGGTTGATGTGGACGATGTCGAAGCCCATGTCGCCCGGGCGCGAGATCCCGCAGACCGCGTTCAGGTTCGCCCCGTCGTAATAGAGCAGTGAGCCGGCGTCGTGGAAGATCTCCGCGACCTCCTCGATGTTCTCGTCGAAGAGCCCGAGCGTGGAAGGATTCGTCAGCATCAACCCGGCCGTCCGCTCGTTCACCTTCGCACGGAGGTCGTCGACGTCGAGGTTGCCGCGCGGGTCTGTCGCGACCTTCTCCAGCTTGTAGCCGGCCATGGTCACGCTCGCGGGGTTCGTCCCGTGCGCCGTGTCGGCGGTGACGATGGTGTCGCGTTGCTCGCCC
>Ga0126307_10003842_pt1 | contig 10350 bp, 5 predicted proteins | sample Plot28_FD_89955 | JGI IMG/M metagenome (GOLD analysis project Ga0126307, IMG submission 89955) | Serpentine soil microbial communities from UC McLaughlin Reserve, CA, USA - Plot28 | ecosystem: Environmental > Terrestrial > Soil > Grasslands | place: USA: UC McLaughlin Reserve, Lake County...
ATCGGCCATGTCGGTCTCGACGAAGCCCGGGGCGACCACGTAGAAGAAGACGCCGTACGGCGCGAGCGCCTGGGCCAAGGACTGGCTCATGGCGTTCAGGCCGGCCTTGCTCGCACCGTAAGCTGGGGTCTCGGGCTCCCCGCGGAAGGCCCCGCGTGAGGAGACGTTCACCACACGCCCGCCGCCGCGATCCATCATGATGCGGGCGGCCAAGAAAGACAGGTTCGCAGGACCAATGAGGTTCGTCGCGATCGTCCGGGACCACGCGTCTTGCCAGCCCGCGAAGTCGACCTCCGGAACGGGGTGGGTCTCGAAGATGGCCGCGTTGTTGATGAGGACGTCGATCCCACCCATCTCGCGCGCGACGCCCTCGACGAGATCACGCACGGAGCCCGCGTCGGCTACGTCAGCCGCGAACGCCGCGTGCGCCCCGTCCTCAAGGGAGGCGAGCGTCCCTTGGGCCGCCTCCCGGTCTGTGCGGTAGTGGACAGCCACCCGCGCGCCCTTCCTCGCGAGCTCTCGCGCAATCTCGCGTCCTATGCCGCGCGATGAGCCCGTCACCAGCGCCACCTTCCCCGAGAGTTCCACCCGTTCCCCCATCTAGTTGCTTCGCCAACGCGCGTCGCACTTTCGTCGCGAGGTGCTGCATTGCCGTTGGTCTCGGACGCTAGCCGAAGGCGGAGAAGCCTGCCTCCGCCACCTCGTGGTCCTCATCCACCGTGCCTCCGCTCACCCCTATCGCGCCGGCCACCTCGCCATCGCGCGTCAGCGGGATGCCGCCGGCGAAGATGACGATCCGGCCGCCGTTCGTGGTGTTGATGCCGAAAAGGGACTGACCTGGCTGGGCCATCTCACCGATCTTTCGTGTGGTGAGACCTCTCCCGGCCGAGGTGAAAGCCTTGTCTATGCGATGTCGATGCTTGCTACCCAGGCCCCATCCATGCGGTGGAAGGTTACAAGGTTCCTTCCGGCGTCCATCACGGCTATGTTCATCGGCAGACCCATCTCTTGTGCCTTGTGCTCGGCGGCGGAAACAATTTCCTTGGCTTCTTCGAGCGTGATCACCCGTTGATACCTCCCCACTTGCGGACGCGCCATTCACCAATAGCTGTAAGTACCTCTGACCCATCATAGCGCATTATGCTGATTATCCAGGCAAGGCACCTCGTCGAATGCACCTGCTCACCGTAGCTTAGAGGGACAACTGATGGCGAGCTGGTTCCGCCTCGGCTCGGGCACGCCTCTATCATGATGATTTCGAGAATGTACTATCTCTGGACGCCGAGCACGGACAGGCACGCTGGCGATGGCTTGTACAATGCTCTAATAGGGAGCTGACGAGCAGACTCGAACCGCTGACCTAATTTCATCAGGAGTGAGCCGTAGGGCGAGCACGAGCTCGCCAGCTGGATCTTACTACGTTCGCATAGCCGAGGTCCCAACATGCCAGGAGCGCACACGAGGAATGAGGCGCTCCGAGCGTGTTATGCGCCAGGCAGCTAGTCAGCACGCCGACCACCTAGGCATTCTGCTGCCCGGCAGACTCGGAGCTACCCTTCGGGTCACTCACATCTCTGCGACCTATTACGCATTGGACCGTCTGGGTACTCTCTGAAAAGTAATGCCCCACTTACGGTACTGAGCCTACAAACGAATGGCCGCAATCAGTGCACTCTAGTCCTGCTGGCCTGATCTCTTGTGCGCTCTTGCCATGCTTGCTCCTTGAGATTGTGAGGACTCTTCGCCTCGTAATGGGCCCGACCGGGGCGGCCGGTAAGTGCTATTCGCCCAGCTACCGCTAACACCTGTTCTCCGAAGTCCGAGTGGACGGCGTTCGCGGAGGTTCGTCGGTGCCTAACGACTCGGGATACGGAACCCGCCGACGCAGCGTGCATCGCCCCCGAGGAGGGTGCTCTAAGGTCGCCACCCGTCGAGCGGTACCCTCAGGTCCACCCTCGTGCCCTCGCCGGGCTCCGAGTCCACCCGCAGGCTCCCTCCCAGCATCTCGGCCCTCTCCCTCATCGACCTCAGCCCCACGCCCCAAGAGGGGGTGGCCTCCTCCTGCGACTCGGGGTCGAAGCCTTCCCCGTCGTCCTCCACCTCCCCATAGAGTTCCCCGTCTCGGGCCTCCAGCGTAACCCCTATGCGCGAGCATCCGGAGTGCCTGACGGCGTTCCTTATGGCCTCCCTCATCGCCAGGTACACGTGCGTCCCCACAGGCTTCGGTATCGCCGACTCCTCGCCCGAGAAGGAGACGCCCATTGCTATGCCGTCGGGCACGTAGGACACGGCGAGTTCACTGAAGGCGGCCTCAAGGCCCTCCGCGAGTTCCTCTTCCTGCAGCCGCTTTAGCTCCGCCGAGAGGGCGCGAGTGTGATCTAGTGCGACCCTCGTTGTCTCCCTGGCCAGATCCAGCCTCTCGGCGGCCCGCTCGGGGGCGCCCTCCCTAAGCGCCGCGAAAAGCTCCAAGGACTGATGGGCCACCCCCATATGGTGGGCCACGCGGTCGTGCAGCTCGCGACTTATGCGCTCCCTCTCGGCGCCCTCGGCCAGGGCGGTCAGCTCGATGGTACGGAGCCGTTCCCTCTCCTGTTCCAGCGCGCGGCGCTCGGTTAGGTCGCGGCTGATTTTCGTGAACCCCATCAACCGCCCCTCCGCGTTGCGCACGGCCGTGGCCACCTCGTTCGCCCAGATCCTCCCGCCGTCCTTGTGAACCCGCCACGCCTCGCGGTCGGCCCTGCCCTCGCGGGCGGCTTGCTCCAGCAAACGCTCCGGCTCCCCAGAGGCGACCTCCCCGGGTGTGTAGAACATCGAGAAGTGGCGGCCTACGACCTCCTCGGCGGTGTAGCCCTTCACCCTTCGGGCGCCCTCGGTCCACTCGGTGATGATGCCCTCGGTGTCGAGCATGAAGATGGCGTGGTCCGCGACGTTCTCCACGAGCGTGCGGTAGCGCTCCTCGCTCGCCCGCAGGGCTTCTTCGGCGCGCTTGCGTTCGGTGATGTCGATGGCCGACCCCACCATACGCTTCGGGCGTTCGCCCTCGAAGAAAGCCCGCGCCGTGACGTCGACCCAATGCTCCGTGCCGTCCGGGTGGATGACGCGGATTTCCTCGCGCAGCTCGCTGGAGTCCGCCGGGTCGGTCGAGCGCGCGACGGCTTTGGCGTAGCGCTCGCGGTCGTCGGGGTGGATCATGGTCGCGAGCGCCGCAGCGAGGTTGAGCACGCCGTCCTCAGGGAGCCCGAAGAGCTCTAGCATCCTCGCGTCCGGCTCGCCCCGGTCCTCCTCAGGGTACCAGGTGAACGTCCCCATCGCCGAGGCGTCAAGTGCCAACTGAAGCTGCTCTTCGGATCGGCGCAAGGCTTCTTCGGCGCGGGTGCGTTCCTGGGCCTCGGTATGACGAGAGATTATGAAAGCGGCGGCCTGCGTTACCACATCGGCGAGTGCAAGATCGTGCGGCCCGGCTTCACGCGCCGTGGTGAAGTACTGCGCAAAGGTACCAATCGGTTTGCCATCACGTGTCTCGATAGGGAAAGACCAGCAGCCGCGAAAGTCGTACTCCTTGGCTAGATGAACCCAAGGGTTCCACAGCGGCTCTTCGAAAACATCCCGGGTCAAGACTGGGCGGCCAGTGGCGGTCGCCAGGCCGCAGGCCAGCGAATCCTTTCCGATAGCAAACCCCTCCACCTGCTTCGTGTAGGATTCGGGCATGTCTCCCGCGCCACGGATCGGGTTCAGGCAGGTGACGTCCGGGTCGGCGATATAGAAGGCGGTCCGCGCCTCGCCCGTCGTCTCCCCGGCGACAATGCGAGCGAGAATGCCGAGTGAATCTTCAAGCGGCGCGCCATCGATCGCCGCCTGGAACGCTTCTTTCTGCCCGCGCATCCGCTTCTCATTAGTCCGCAGCGCCTCCTCGGTCCAGACGCGCTCGACCGCTTCCCAGGTGCGCTCGCCGACCTCGGCGACGAGCGACACGTCGCCTTCCGACCAAGCGCGAGGACCGCTTTGATGGACGAAGATGGCCGCGACAAAGCGTCCTTGCTTGACCAACGGGCAAGCGAGCCCCGCGCGCACCCCAATGATCTTCCAGGTGCTTTCGTACGTCGCCCGAGAGACCCGTGGGTCGGTCAGGGCATCTTCTATCGCGGAGGGCCTCCCTTCTTTGAGCGGGCCCGTAAAGAACTTCCCGAACTCGTCTATTCGGTACTCACCGGCCACCGACAACGTGCCGGGGCTCGTCCAATCGCGCGCCACGGCCATGGTCTCGTTGTCCGGCTTGAGCTCTCCGTAGGTCGCTCGGTCGACCCCAAGATACTCTCCGAGAAGCCGGCTCGCCGTTTCCTGGACGGCTATCGGATCGGCCAGCGGCCTGAGCGCGTCGGAGAGCTTCAGCAAGAACGCCTGCCGCTCCTCGCTCTCGCGCAGCTCCGCTTCCGCCAACTCACGGCGCTCTGCGAGCGCGCGCTCCGTGGTCTCGGTCATGATGCTCAGCACGCCCAAGATCTCGCCCCCCTCTCCCTGCACCGGGTTGTAGGAGATGTCGAACCAGGCGTCCTCCAGCACGTGGTTGCGGACGAAGGGGTTGGGCTGGTCCTTCAGCTGCACCGTCCGTCCCGCCATAGCCTCGGCGAGGTAGGGCTCGAAGAGCGGGCGCACCTCGGGGAAGGTCTCGAAGGGCGAGCGGCCCAGCGCCCCAGGGTGTCGGGGGCCGATCAGGCGGGCGTAGGCGTCGTTGTAGAGGTGAATGGCCCGTCCGCCCCACACCAGGCTCATCGTGGCCTCGCTCGAGAGCATGAGGTCGACGCTCGTCCTAAGGCTTTGGGGCCAGACATCGATCGGCCCCAAGGGCGTTTTGGCCCAGTCGTGGGTGCGTATGAGGCCGGCCATCTCGCCCTCGCCTGCGGGCCACCGCCCCACCCTCACGCCGTCCCCTTGGGCGCCGTGGGCGTCCGGGCCCCGTCCCTGACGGCCTCCACCAGCTCGTCCATCTCGGCGCTCTTGGACAAGTAGGCCGCCGCCCCCAGCGCTCGGAAGCGCCCCACCATCCCCGGCTCGTCGTGCATCGTGAGAACCACCACCCTTGGGGGCGAGGGGAGCGTGAGCATGCGCGCCACCGACTCATAGGCCCCCATTTGCCCGCTCGGCATCTCCAGGTCCAACAGCACTACGTCTGGCGAAAGCTCGGAGACCATCGCGACGGCCTCGTCGTGGGTCGAGGCCTCGCCCACGACCTCCACGTCCTCTGCGAAGGAGAGCATCTCGGCCACGCCGTGGCGGAAGAGATCGTGATCCTCGCAGATCGCGACCCTTATCTTCTCTCCATTCAGCGTCAAGTGCTCTCCCGCTGTGGTGGCCCCTTCGCGCGGCCCATGCAGCGGTATCGGTGCACGCCCGACACTCCGCGTCGCCTCGTCGATCTACCGCTCTGCCGCGGTGGTCGTATCATTATAACGGTTAGGCCGGTCGAACCCGATTGCTGCGTACCTAATCACTGTAGTGCGTGGAAAAGGGTGATTCTCGGAAGCTGCTATCCAAGAGTGTGCATAGCCACGGTCCCAAAGAGCCAGAAGCGCCGCGATCAACCCCCAACCATAGAACCGCGCCGGACTACATATTGGTGGTGCTGAAGAAAGATGCGCAAAGCCGCATAGCTGAGGTCCGATTGCGCTGGCACGCTGCAGGAGAAATCGAAGGCTATCTGCCGCATAGTTGCCCAGGTAGCCCACCACCCGACTATGTTCTAATTGCGCCAGGCGCGCTCTGTTCTCTTCGAAGGCATCTTGACGTAGACACTGTACGCTGAGCCTCGGAGGCTCAACTTCGGCCTCCCAAAGCTCTTATAGTTGGTGACGCGGAACCTCCCCTGGTGCACTTACGGGCTACTTTCAGCATACTTAGCTAGCCCAGTCCATGGGCCTATGCTCTCGACGTTCGCAACTGCTATCTGCTTCGACATATCCTTGGCCAAGTGCTACCCTCTTCCTTCCGCAACCGTACGGCCGCGGTGATGTAGGTAGATCTGCGGCGACGTTCCGGGAACCTTCCCATTTCCGCGTGCTTAGCGTGCCTATACGCTATTTCTAAGTGGGCGATGCTGGGTTCGAACCAGCGACCTCCTCCTTGTAAGTTAGGTCTGGGTCCTCCTACTACGCTCTGTCTTGTCAGAGAATTCCGCTTATCTGAGCGGATTACGGCATTCTAGTTCGCCCGCGAATCCGATCGTGTTCGGCTCTGTATTGCTCTGGTTGCAGCACGGTTGCAGCTCACGAAGTAGTGTCTCCTTCCGTGAACGCTAGAAAGCTTTACGAGGATCTTGAAGCACATTAGGCACTTCCATTTTGATCAGGTTCAAATAAGGCAACCTGTCCTGTAGACAAGAGTTCCACAGCATAGTAAGGGATATTCAAGTTCACCGAACCCTGACTAGGGAGTTGCTACTCTTCCTGCTAGATCCATGCTGAGATCAGTAATATCTCTGCGATCTTGTCCTATAATGGCGGCCGTAGAGACGAGACTTTCTCTGGAGGGTAATCGCTGCGCTTCGACCTTAGGACTTGCTGATGTTGGGTTTGGCCGCACAAATGGGAAGGTGGGCTCCGATGCGAGCCGAGAGACTCGAGGCGTGCTACCAAGGCACCAAGAGCAAGGCCTGCGAAAAACTTTAGCACCTAAGAAAGCGAAAAGGGAGGGGGATATGTATTCTGAGAACCGGTTCACGACTATGAACCGTCGAGATTTCCTGAGATTGGGTGGAGCAGGACTGGCGGGCGCCACCCTGCTCGGAACGGCGGGCGGCAGGGTTCTGGCGCGGACGGAATCTTCTCTAAAGGGACAGTTCGAGACCGCAGCCAGAAAGTACAAGGTTCCGGTCGAGTTGCTCCTGGCGATGGGCTACTACAACACCCTCTGGGAGATGCCGCCACCGTCCTCAAGCGCCTACCGGAAGGGAGATCCCGAAGGCCGCGGCGATTACGGGATCATGCAGCTCACCCAGAACCCTTCTAGGAACACTCTAGGCAAGGCGGCGAAGCTAATCGGTCTCTCCAGAGCTCGACTCAAAAACCATCGCTCCGCCAACATCGAGGGCGGGGCGGCCTTCCTTTCAGACCTTGTGGGAAAGACCAAGCCGAAGAGTCTGGATGGCTGGCAGGAGGCGCTCACCCAGTACGCGGACACGGACCTGTACGCCAACCAGGTCTACGGGGTGCTCAGGGACGGGGCCTCAACGACCATCTCGAGCGGTGAGCGCCTGAAGCTCTCGCCTCAAGACGTCGAAGTACCACAGGTCTACACTGCCAAGAGCGGCGTCACCGACTACCCACAGGCCGCATGGCATCCGGCCGCTTTTTGCAATTACACAAAGTCCAAGCGGGAGAGCTCCTACGATATATTCAAGATCGTTATCCACGTCGCAGAGGGTTCCAACTCCGGCACTGTAAGCTGGTTTGAGGACTGCGCCGCCCAGGGGTCGGCGCACTACGTCGCCAACAGTAAAGGCAGGATAGCGCAGTGTGTGCGCAACGAGGACATCGCCTGGCACGCCGGTTGGTGGTACACCAACAAACACAGCATCGGCATCGAGCACGCGGGCTACATAGACAACCCGGACTGGTTTACCAGGAGCATGTATCATACTTCGGCGAGGCTTTCGGCGTGGTGCTGCAAGAAGTATAAGATCCCCATAGACCGCAAGCACATAATCGCCCACTCTGAAGTACCAGGCTGTTCCTCCGGCTCCGGCGGCGGGGTCGATTGCCATACCGATCCGGGCCCCTACTGGAACTGGAAGGAGTACATGCGCCTCATCGACTACTATTGGAGTCTTCTCTAGCCCTATCGTCTGAACGTCTACTCCCACGTGCTTCCCGACATGGGCGACGCCGCTGGCGCTACGGACGCAGCACTCCGATAATCCCGGTGGTGTCAGACAGCCCAGGCTCAAGACCGAGGCTCTTTACATTTATCCGCAATTTGCAGGTAATTCCAAAGCACGCCTGGAAGGATTCGAACCTCCGACTCGCGGTTTCAGAACGCGGCGTCACTGTTCCTAAACCATCCTGGCCTGTCAGCAAATACCGCTTATTTACGCGGTTTTCGGCGTTTCTGGTGATTCCATTTTCCTACTTAGTTCGGCTTAGTTCTGGGCCGGTTGCAGTACGCTCTAGCAGGTCAAGAGCACAGTAGGACAGGATAGAATAGGGGAAGTACCGAAAAGGTGTAGGGAGGAAGCACGGTGCGAGCTGATGCGTTGAAGTCCGGAACTAACGCTACCTAAAGTGGCCCGACGGTTGGCAGATCTCTCAGACCGAGAGTTGGCCCCACTGCTCAATATGACCATTCCAGAAGTTCGGCGGTACCGCCAGCCTTCGACCGGTCCCTTCGCTGAAGCCTTCGCAAAAATCATGTCAGAAGAAGAATTAGCTGAGAGCGAACGGCGCGAGGAGTGGTTCTGGAACCTTACCGTAGAAGAATTCAGAGCGCTGCGCGAGAGCAACATTCCGGAAGTGGACAAGCCATCCGTGCGGGAAGTTCCCGTTGATGTGGCCGGCAGATTTCGGGCGTTACAAGAGCTTCTGAGATCTCAGGGCGAATTCGAGAGTCGCTACCCCGCAGCTTTCGAGATTCTGTTTCCGCGTTATGCCCGCCGCCGAGAGCGTATTGGATTGCACCTGCCTTCGTTCGGAGTGCACATACTGAACAACTGGGTTCATCCACACGTTGAGATGCAGGATCAGTTTAGCGGCGCTGACGCCCATACGTCTGTCAGCCGGTGGTGGCAAAAAGATTGGCGCTCGCATGAAGTGAACCGCCTTATTGAGGGGCCGGGGTTGGATGACCTGCAAGGTGTGCTCTTGGCGATCCTCGGCAGAGAAGAAGACGGCGAGCTAGTCGGATACGTTCCTCCTAGATTAACACCTAAGGTGGAAGGCATCCGGATACCGGAAGAGATGCTCATACGATTGACAGATCTTCGACTGGCAGATCAATTTCAATCCGGCGCGCTACAACAGGGCATCAAGCCGATTCTGGATCTCTTGCACAGACCGTCGAGCGCGGAGCACGTAGTCTTGTGGAAGCTGTGTGTTCTTGGTAGCGAGTTAGAACCCAGCGTTCAGCAGCCACAACTAGTTGCCAAGTACCTAACGAAGATACCTTCCGACGAAATACCAGACGACGCAGCTGAATATGTTGAGGAAGTGCAAAAACTGTATGGGCAGGACGGTATCTACCGTAGCTTCCCTATTCAACCGCTGAGCTGGCCGATTGGAGCAAAGATCGATCTGTTGACGCGCCAGTTTGGCGATGCAGAGACAGGTATAGCTGCCGTATCGTTTGCCGCTGCCGCACTCTGGCTGTTTCTAGACCTAAATACACCAGGCGTCGAAACAGCAAGCTCCTATCGCTTAGCAGAGCAGGTAGAGTCTTTGGCTTCGGTAGTCAGGAACCTCACGCCACGGTCGAGGCACTCAACCGAAGAGTTGGCTAGATTAACGGCCAACCGGTCGAGCGGAGCTCTTCCGGAGCGACCAGGCAACAATCATTTAGCTCTTCAGAATCACCGCCTAGGGCACTACAACCTGAGGCAGACAGCAGAATGGTTGGGGATTACGCCGTACAGCAGCAAAACCGGCAAGGGAACCCGAGACTGGAAGGCCCGTGTAAAACAAAGACTGAAGGAAGGCAAAGAGTTTGAGGACGAGCATTACCCTAGAGCTGCCGCAATCTTTGCGAACAGAGATCATCCTGACGTGCGTCGCAAGGCGCGCCGCGCTTATCGTGGCTATCGATACGAGGTGAGCCGCGGCGGCAGTTGCTCCTTCTCTCTACTTGGCTACTAGGCTCACGTGAGTGCACCGGAGACGAAGCGCGGCAAAGAGCTTGCTTTTGCGTACTTACAGCTTGGTTCCTGCATCCTTCAGCGCATACCGCCAATACCATGGGTTACTTAGAACTAGCGCGGATAGGCTCGCAACTTTTCGCACGTGGCTCGATCACGTGCGCGCAAACTGCTGCTCTACTGTTATGTGAGACCTTTTCAATTCACCTATCCACGCACCTTCGCAGTGCAAGACAGCAGCACAAATCTGGCGTTCTGTGCTACGTATCGGTAGATAGCTGCCGAGCGCAGGACCAACTACGAGGCTCCTGACGGGAATCAAGGCGGCTTGAACTTGAAGGTAAAGGTTCAACTTCGACCTTGAGGGTGAGGGATCATCCCTCGAACAGGCTTCTAGTCGGTTCACCAGTCCGCCGTCGTGTTCTCTGCCGCTCCAACCATATGCCGAACAGGGCAGAGAATATCCACAGCATTGCTGCCAAAACAGCGCTAGCCATCGATCCCAACACAAGGAG
>Ga0126307_10003843_pt1 | contig 10349 bp, 9 predicted proteins | sample Plot28_FD_89955 | JGI IMG/M metagenome (GOLD analysis project Ga0126307, IMG submission 89955) | Serpentine soil microbial communities from UC McLaughlin Reserve, CA, USA - Plot28 | ecosystem: Environmental > Terrestrial > Soil > Grasslands | place: USA: UC McLaughlin Reserve, Lake County...
AAGAACTCGCGCTGCTGTGCCGGTGGCAGGTTAACCTCGCCGAGCAGCACCGCCTCGCCGTTGCGCCGCCCAATGAAGCGCCGCAGGTCGCGCAGGAGCTCGTGCGGGTCCTGACGGCTCGCCTCGGGGATCCCGGTCGGCTCGATCAGGAACGGGACCGCGTCCACGCGAAACCCGCTCAGCCCCTGCTCCAGCCAAAAGCCCGTCACCTGGGCGATCTCGTCGCGTACCTCCGCGTTGGCTACGTTCAGATCCGGCTGGTGGGAGTAGAAGCGGTGCATGTACCACTTCCGCGCCTCCTCGTCGAACGCCCAGTTGGATTGCTCCTGGTCGGGGAACACGACATCGCCGGGCTGCTCCTCGGGCTTCTCGTCGCGCCACACGTAGAAGTCGTGGAAGGGCGACTGCGGCCCCTGCCGCGCGTGCTTGAACCAGGGATGCTGGTTGGACGTGTGGTTCACGACCAGGTCGGCGATCACCCGCATCCCGCCCTCGCGCGCGGCACGCACGACCTCGAGTAGATCCCCGTGCGTGCCGAGGCGCGGGTCGACTCCGTAGAAGTCGGTGATGTCGTAGCCATCGTCGCGCTGGCAGGACGGCATGAACGGCATCAGCCAGAGGCAGCCGATCCCAAGCCCGGTCAGGTAGTCCACCCGTTCGCAGAGCCCGGGCAGGTCACCGCAGCCGTCGCCGTCGGCGTCCAAGAAGGTCTCCACGTCCAGGCAGTAGAAGACGGTGTTCTTCCACCAGACATCACTGGTCGCCTTGCTCTTCACGCGGCCAGCTCCGGCAGGACACGCTCGCCGAACGCGTGGATGAAGCCACGCAGGTCCTGGCCGACGTGGTGCAGATGAATTGCCTCGAAACCAAGGTCGCCGAGCTCGGCCAGCCAAGCGGCGTGCCGGCTGGTGTCGGCTGACACCAGCACCGCCTGCCGCATGTCCTCCGGCCGCACGTGGGCGGCGGCCAGGTCGAACTGCTCGACGGTCTCGAGGTCCCAGCAGAGCGGCGGGGCGAAGACGTTCGTGCGCCACTGCTCGTGCGCGATCCGCAGCGCCTCTTCCTCGCTGATGGCCCAGCTGAGATGGACCTGCAGGTAAATCGGCCGGCCCTCCCCGCCGCCCTCCCGGAAGGCGTCGACCACGCGCTCGAGCGTCTCGCGCGGCTGGTTGATGGTCACGAGGCCGTCAGCCCAGTCCCCGCACCAGTGCGCGGTTTCCGGGCTCACCGCGGCGCCGACCAGGCTGGGCGGCTGCGAGGGGAGCGTCCAGAGGCGCGCCCGGTCGACGCGCACGAGGCCGTCGTGGTTCACAGTCTCGCCGGCGAACAGGGCGCGCATGACGTCCACGCACTCTCGTAGCCGAGCGTTGCGCTTCGCCTTGGATGGCCAGGGGTCGCCGGTGATGTGCTCGTTGGAGGCTTCGCCGGTGCCGAGGGCCACCCACAACCGGCCCGGGAACAGCTCGCACAACGACGCCGCGGCCTGAGCGACGATCGCCGGGTGATAGCGCTGACCCGGCGCATTCACGACGCCGAACGGCAACTGCGTCGCCTGGAGGGCCGCGCCGAGGAAAGACCAGGCGAAGCCGGACTCGCCCTGACGCTCGCTCCAGGGCGAGAAGTGGTCGGAGGACATGGCCGCGCCAAAGCCGGCGGTCTCAGCCTCGCGCACGTGCGTGAGGAGCCGGCTCGGCGGGATCTGCTCGTGGGAGCAGTGCAAGCCAATGACGTGCATCGCAGTGATTGCTTGCCCGTCGCTCCGACAGATCAATCGGCGCGGGCCCCAAGCTGCTACGCCCGGCGGACGTCAACAGGGACCGGTTGCAGCGGTCGGCGCGGCCAGGAGCGTCGCGCTCAGGAGCCACACATCGGGGTCGGTGCCCATCCCGAAGGCGAACTCGACACGTAGACGTCAGCCCCCCGGGTTGTCGTGGTCGATGGACGCCTGCCGCCCGCGCTTAAGCCGCTCGGCGCCCCCACCCCAGGCGGTTGAGAGGTTGCAGCAATGCTGAGCGTGCAGTCACGTGTATCTCTCAGCGGCCCGAGCCTGCCGGCGAAGCCGCCGGGCCCGCGCCGATGTCGCGGCCGTCGCAACGCGGGCGACCTCGTCGGCGGTCGACCCGAACTCGAGCAGGCGTCCACCGAATGCGATGGCGCACATCGAGAACCATGCGCAGCCGAGCGCCAGGCCCGCGATCACGTCGCTGAGCCAGTGCACGTCGAGCAGCACGCGGCTGCCGGCCACCATGAGGACGAGCCCGGCTGCGCCCCCGCCGATGGCTGCTCGAACGGCCCGGCCGCGACCGCGCGTGAGCAGCAGCGCCGCCGCGAGGAAGAAGGCAGCGGACCACGATGAGTGGCCGCTCGGGAATGACGGACCGAGCGTCTCGGCGATCTGGTTGAACGCCGGCCGTGCGCGATCGACCAGCTCCTTGACCGTCGTCGTCAGGATGCCGTTCCCGGCGACCACGATCAGGAGGAAGGGCACGACCCACACGCTCCGCGTGCGCACCGTCTCCGCAACGGCCACGACGACCGCCAGCGCGACGACCACGCGCGGCTCGCCGAGATGCGAGATGACATCGAGGCCGTCCGTCGAGAACGCGGACGTGTGCCGATCGCCCCAATTCGCCACGCTCTCGTCCAGCTGCACGAGATCGCCGCTACCGCGGACCAGATAGGTCAGCACTCCGAGGAGCACGCCGCCGACGACAGTCGCGACCAGTGCGAGGGTCAGCGCGAGGCCGGTTGCGGCGCGCGGATCAAGCCTCCTGGCGAGTGCCGCGCCGGGCCCACGGTGGCGCCGCATCGCTCTACCCCCTTCGCGCGCGGCGTCGAGTGCAGACGGCAAGTTCGGGCCCGTCGCGCCCGACCAGCGCCACATCAGCGCGCTGACCGCGCCGGCGATCACGCTCGCGAATATGAGTAAGACGACCAACGTCATGGGTATGAAGGCACCGGCATAGAGGTCAACTCGGGGTCTTGTACCCAGCCGGTCGAGGGGGAAGCGCCATTGGAAAGGCGTACGTACTCATGGTCGAGGGATCGCGTCATGCCTGTCTTGGGCGTGCGAAATGGCGGTCCGGCAGAACGGTTTGCGGACCGGCTGCGCGGCCGGCACCCGGCTGCCGTCTTCTTCGCGGCGCTGCTTACGGGGTTGGCGGCGCTCGCGGCGATCTCGGTCGCGCTCGGTCTCCTGGTGACGGACGTGCTGCTCGACAGCGCCGAGCTGCGCCGCGCGGACAACACCTTTGTCAGCTCGCTCGTCGGGGAGCGGACACCCTTCCTGACCGATGCATCCGAGGTCTTCTCGGCGGTCGGCGGGGCGCCGCTTCTACCAATCCTGGTCGGCGTGATCGCGCTCGTCGCCGCCATCCTGCGCCAGTGGCAGGTCGCCGCCTTCGCCGCCTTCGCGTTGATGGTCGAGTCGGCCACGTACCGGGTCACGTCGCTGGCCGTGCCGCGCGACCGCCCGCACGTGGACAGGCTCGAGCGCCTCCCGGCCGACGCAAGCTATCCGTCCGGTCATACCGCCGCGGCGATTGCGGTCTACGCCGGCCTCGTGCTGCTGCTGACCTCGCGCTTCCCGACTCGAGCGCTGCGCGTCTGCGCCTGGGCGCTGGCAATCGTGATTCCCGTTCTCGTCGCCTTCGCGCGCATGTACCGCGGGATGCACCATCCTCTCGACACAGCCGGAGGACTCGTCGTCGGAATCGGGGCACTGCTGGTGCTGCTGTTCGCCACGCGCGCGGCGACTGCGGCAAGCGAGACACGTCGCGCGCCGGCGACCAGTCCCGCCCGCAGTCGCAGGCGCCAGGCCGTCGCATGAATGTCGCGGTCGTCGCTCACGCGGCTAAGACGCTCGATGGCGGGCTTCCGGAGCTCCGTCGTGTGCTGGAGACGGAGGGCTGCACGCCGCTCTGGCACGAGGTGCCGAAGGCTAAGAAAGCGTCCGAGCAGGTTCGCCGCGCCTTGGACGACGGTGCAGAGCTCGTGTTCGCCTGGGGCGGTGACGGCACCGTCCGGCGCTGCATCGACGCGCTGGCTGGCACAGACGTAAGCCTCGCCGTTGTTCCGGCCGGCACGGCAAACCTCTTCGCAACGAACCTCGGGATACCAACCGACATCAAGGACGCGGTGGGCGTGGGGCTCCGCGGCGGTCGCCGAAGGCTCGACGTTGGGCGCTTCGAGGAGGAGCGCTTCGGCGTAATGGCCGGAGCCGGCTTCGACGCGGCCATGATTCGTGACGCCGACCACCTCAAGAAGCGCATCGGCCGCGCCGCATATCTTTGGAGCGGGTCGCGCAACCTGCGCGGCGACGGCTTTGGGGCGCAAATCGAGGTCGACGGGACGGACTGGTACGAGGGCAGGGCCACGTGCATCCTGCTCGGCAACCTGGGCGCGATCTTCGGCGGCGTCAAGCTGTTCCCCGACGCCCGTCCCGACGACGGCCTGCTCGAACTCGGGATCGTAACCGCGGAGGGGCTGCTCCAGTGGACACGCACGCTCGCCCGCACGACGGTCGGCGACCCGAACCGGTCGCCCTTCGTCCGAGTCACGAAGGCGAGCTCCGTGAAGGTCGCCCTTGACCGCAAGGTGCGCTACGAGCTGGACGGCGGCGACCGCAGCAAGGTCAAGTGCTTCAAGGTCGACGTCGAAGAACGCGCGCTGAACGTGTGCGTCCCGCAACCAGGTGAGGAGACGATCTAGATGCAGCAGAGCGTTCAGCGAGTTGGACCCGTCGACCAGGCCCGGGAGAAGGGCGAAGGCTTCGCTGACAGCCAAACGTTCGAATGGCTGGCGCGCGCCGGCCTGGTCGCCCGCGGAGTGATCTACGCCGTGATCGGAATCCTGGCCATCAAGCTCGCGCTCGGCGACGGCGGGAAGACGACGGATCAGAACGGCGCGTTGCAGACGATTGCCAAGCAGCCAGTCGGAAAGGCGCTCCTCATCGTCGTCACGATCGGACTGGCCGGCTATGCGATCTGGCGGCTCCTCCGAGCCGCGATCGGTCGCGGCCCCGAGTCGAGCGATGACACGAAGGACCGACTAGACGGCGCTTGGAGCGGGATCTCCTACGCGCTGCTGTGCGTCGCCGCGCTGTCGATCCTGATCGGATCGGGAGGCAGTTCGGGCAGCCCCGATCAGACCACCGGCGGCGTTCTCGGCTGGCCGGGCGGGCAGGTGCTCGTCGTGGTCGCGGGGTTGATCGGAATCGGTGCAGGCCTCGAGCAGGGCTACAAGGGCATCAGGAGGAAGTTCCTCGAGGACTCGAAGACCGAGGAGATGAGCGAGAGCGTCGAACGGGCGTTCACGGCGCTCGGCGGCTTCGGCCACCTGGCGCGAATGGTGGTGTTCACGCTGGTCGGCTACTTCTTCATCCGCGCCGCCCTCGACTACAACCCGGACAAGGCGGTGAGCCTAGACGGAGCGCTCACGGCGCTCGTCCACGCGTCCTATGGGCCGGTGCTCCTCGGCGTGGTAGCGGCCGGCCTGATCGGCTTCGCCGGATACTCGATTGCCGACGCGCGCTATCGCAGGGTGTAGCTATCGGCTGCTAGTCGTCGGTGAAACCCTGTGAATCGGGCTGACTGGATTTGAACCAGCGACCTCTCCGACCCGAACGGAGCGCGCTACCAAGCTGCGCCACAGCCCGCAACAGGCCCTAGGGTAGCCGTTGCCATACTGAGGCCGCGTGAGCGTGTGCCGATCGATGCTGGCGCTCGGCCTCGTCCTGTCGGCTTTGGCCGGGTGTGACTCCGACGAGGGCGACAAGACCCAGGCCGAGCCGGCCGGGGAGGCCGTGAATCAGCCCGACCAGGACGCCGGCGCGAACGGCAGCGCCGCGCGCCGTCCCGTGCGGCTGCTGCGGCTGGGCAGCTTCGACGCCCCGACCTACCTCGCCGCCCCGCGCGGCGACTCGCGCCGCTTCGTGGTGCAGCGCGGCGGCACGATCGTGATCCTGAAGGGCCGCCGGAAGCTCGACCAGCCGTTCCTCGACGTCTCGGACAACGTGTCGACGGACGGCGAAGGCGGCCTGCTCTCCATGGCCTTCGCGCCCGACTACAAGAGCTCCGGCCGCTTCTACGTCTACTACACCGATCGCGACGGCTTCCTCCAGATCGAACAGTTCCAGCGCTCCTCGAACCGCGACCGCGCCGACCCTGCGAGCCGCCGCTCGGTGATGCGCGTCCCCCACCACCGCTTCAACCACAAGGGTGGCCAGCTCGAGTTCGGCCCCGACGGCATGCTCTACGGCGGCTTCGGTGACGGCGGCGGGGGCGGAGACCCCGACGAGAACGCCCAGAACCTCAGCCGCATGCTCGGCAAGCTGATCAGGATCGATCCGCGGCCCGGCGGCGGGTATGACATCCCGTCCTCGAACCCGTTCGCCAACCGCAGCGGCGCCCGTGGCGAGATCTACGCGTACGGCCTGCGCAACCCCTACCGCTTCTCCTTCGACCGCGCCCGCGGCTCGCTCACGATCGGCGACGTGGGCCAGGACGAGATCGAGGAGATCGACTACGTCCCGGGCGCCGGCGGCAACCGCCAGCCGCGCGGCGGCTACAACTTCGGCTGGAACACCTTCGAGGGCCGCAACCGCTACGAGGACGGCGGCGCCCCCGGCCACGTCCGGCCGGTGATCACTGAGACCCACGACGACGGATGGTGCTCGATCATCGGCGGCTACGTGATCCGCGACCGCTCGCTGCGCGGAACCCGCTACTACGGCCGCTACGTGTACGGCGACCTCTGCAACGAAGACCTGCGCGTGGCCTTCCTCAAGCGCCCGCGCGCGCCCACGCGCGCGACCGGGCTGCGCGTGTCGAACCTGGTTTCGTTCGGAGAGGACGGGCACGGCAGGGTCTACGCTGTGTCGATGGACGGACCGATCTACCGGATAGGGCGCCGATGAGCCCACGGCTGGCGGCGGTGCTTGCGGCCGCGGTGGCGCTGCTCGCGGCCGCTCCCGCGCAGGCCGCGACCTTGACGCTGGTGGGCTCGAAGAGCTGCTACCGCGCCGGCGACACCCTGACACTGAACGGAGCGGGCTTCACGCCGGGCGGCCAAGCGAGCATCACGCTCGAGGGCAACGACCTGGGCGTCGTGCCCACCGACGCAGCCGGCAACTTCAGCGCCCCGCTCAGCATCGGTTCGCTCAAGGGCGTGAGCACGCGCACGCTGATCGCCACCGACGCGGCCAACCCCGCCAACGTCGGGCAGGCCGAGTTCCTCGGCTCCGCCCTGGGCGTGACGGTGCGGCCCCGCAACGGCGGAGCCGGGCGCAAGCTGCGCGTCAACGCGACCGGGTTCACCACCGGCAAGCGCCTCTACGCCCACATCGTGCGCAAGAGCTACCGCCGCAACGTGTTCATCGGGAAGCTGAAGGGTCCGTGCCGGACGCTCAAGCTGCGCAAGCGCGTGCTGGCGGCGTCGACGCCGACGGGCGTCTACACAGTCCAGTTCGACACAAGGCGTCGCTACTCGAAGAAGACGAAAGTGTGGGTGCGCTTCACGGTCACCGTCAGCCCGACCGTCGCCGGGGCCCGGCTGTTCGGTCAGTCGAGGTTGACCCAGACGGTCTTGTTCTCGAGGTAGGCGTGGAGGCCCTCGCGGCCGTGCTCGCGCCCGACGCCTGAGGCCTTGAAGCCCCCGAACGGCGCCGACGGGTCGCCGGCGCTCCAGGTGTTGACCCAGATGTCCCCGGCCCGCAGCAGCGCCGCCAGCTTGTGCGCCTGGGACAGGTCGCGTGTCCAGACGCCGGCGGCGAGCCCGTACTCGGTGTCGTTAGCTCGGCGCGCCACCTCCTCGATCGAGTCGTAGGGAAGCGCCACCAGCACGGGGCCGAAGATCTCCTCGCGCGCGATCGTGAGGTCGTCGCTCGTGGCGCTGAACAGCGTCGGCTCGACGAAGTAGCCGTCGCCCTCGCGGGCGCCGCCGCCGGTGACGAGCTCGGCTCCCTCGGACTTGCCGGACTCGATGTAGCCGCGCACGCGTCGCTCCTGCTCGGCCGAGATCAGCGGGCCCAGCTGCGTGCCCGGCGCCAGACCGGGGCCGATGCGAGCGGCGCCGGCGGCCTCGACGAGGCCGGCGACGACGTCGTCGTACTGGTCGGCGTGCACGAACAGCCGAGAGCCCGCGTTGCAGGCCTGGCCGGTGTTGTAGTAGATCGCCTGGTAGGCGCCCTTGATCGCCACGTCGAGGTTGGCGTCCGGCAGGATGATGTTCGGCGACTTGCCGCCCAGCTCGAGCGTGACGCGCTTGAGCGCCCGCCCCGCCTTGGCGCCGATCTCGCGCCCGACCGCGGTCGAGCCGGTGAACGCGATCTTGTCGACGCCCTCGTGGTCGACCAGCGCCGCGCCCGTCTCGCCGTCGCCGGTGATCACGTTGAGAACCCCCTCGGGGAGGCCCGCCTCGAGCGCGAGCTCGCCCAGGCGCAGCGCGGTCAGCGGCGTCTGCTCGGCGGGCTTGAGGACGACCGTGCAGCCGGCCGCCAGCGCCGGGGCGACCTTCCAGGCCGCCATCAGCAGCGGGAAGTTCCACGGGATAATCTGCCCGCACACGCCCACCGGCTCCTTGCGCGTGTAGCAGTGCATGTTGGCCTGGGCCACGGGCAGCGTCTCCCCGACGATCTTGGTCGGCCAGCCGGCGAAGTAGCGCAGGTGCTCGACGGCGAGCGGCACGTCCACCCGCCTGGCGAGCTTGACCGGCTTGCCGTTGTCGAGCGACTCGATCTCGGCGAGCTCGTCCGCGTGGTCCTCGAGGGCCTCGGCCAGCGCCAGCATCGCGCGCGTGCGCTTGGCCGCCGCGATGCCGCTCCAGCGACCATCCTCGAAGGCCTCGCGTGCGGCGCGCACGGCGCGGTCCACGTCCTCGCCGCCTGCGTGGGGCACTTCGGCGATCGTCCGGCCCGTGGCCGGGTCGAGCGTCTCGAAGGTGCGCCCGTCGGCGGCCTCGAGGCGCTCGCCGCCGACGATCAAGCGGTGCGGCCCGGCCGCGAACGCACGGGCTGGGTCGGAGAGGGCGTCCGGCAGGGCTGAGGCGGTGGTCATACCTCGAAATCTAGGCGAACGCTGCGCAGCCGGCCGAGCCGGCTGCTTGCGCACTGCGCGAACGCTGCGCAGCCGGCCGAGCCGGCTGCTTGCGCGGTACGCGAACGCTGCGCAGCCGGCCGAGCCGGCTGCTTGGTCACTACGCGAAGATGAGCTCGACGCCGCCCAGTGCGTCGAGCTCCAGCCGCACGCGGTCGCCGGCCTGAGCGGCGTGGGGTGGCGCGAGGACGCCGGTGATGATGCGCTGGCCCGGCAGCATGTCCTCGTCGACCGCCGCGAGCCGCTTCCTCACTGCCTCGACCATCTCCTCAAGGTGGGCGCCGGTCTCGGCCGGGGCCATCACGTGCTCGACCTCGCCGTTCACGAGCACGCGGCCGGCGCCGGGCCCATTGGTCTCCACGCGCGGGCCGAACACGACCGCGCGGTGGAAGATGTTGCCGGCCAGGATCGTCTCCACGTCCTGGTCGAGATCGGGCGGATCGGTGACCTCGAGAGCCGGCAGCAGCGCGACGATCGAGCGCGCGTCGGGGCCCAGCTCCACCGCGACCTCCGACTCGATCACGAGCGGGCCATCGGCCAGCGACACCTCGGCGCCGTCCTCGAGCACGCCGTTCGACGAGAGGAAGCCGGCCAACGGGGCGTCGATCCCGAGCCTCTCCTGCGCGGCGGAGATGTTGAAGCCGACCTTCCACCCGATCGGCTCGGCCCCCTGGGCGAGGATCTCGCGCCGGCGCACCAGCATGGCCGTCGTGCCGCGCTCGACGCTCACGGCGTCATCACGATCTTGAGCGCCTCGCGGCGGTCGTAGACGGCGTAGGCCTCGGCAGCCTCGCCGAGCGGCATGTGGTGGGTCACGAGCGGCGTTGGGTCGAGCACGCCGCTGGCCATCATCGCGAGCACGCGGTCCACGTGGCCGATCACGTTGGCGTGGCCGGTCTTGATCGTCAGCGCCTTGATCCAGACGATGCCCATGTGGACCTGGACGGGCTCCGCGTAGACGCCGATCGCGGCGACCGTGCCCGCCTTGCGCGTGACCCGTGCGGCCAGGTCGAGCGCGTCGGGGTGGCCGACGGCGTCGATGGCGCCGTCCACGCCGCGACCGTCCGTCGCCGCCTTGACCGCGGCGCGGGGGTCGTCCTCGGTCAGGTGGACCGGCTCGGCGCCGAAGGAGGCGGCCAGCTCGAGCCGCTCGGCGACTGTGTCGATGGCGATCACCTTGGCGGCGCCGGAGGCCTTGGCGGCCTGGACGGCGCACAGGCCGACCGGCCCCAGGCCCAGCACGGCCGTCGAGTCGCC
>Ga0126307_10003844_pt1 | contig 10349 bp, 6 predicted proteins | sample Plot28_FD_89955 | JGI IMG/M metagenome (GOLD analysis project Ga0126307, IMG submission 89955) | Serpentine soil microbial communities from UC McLaughlin Reserve, CA, USA - Plot28 | ecosystem: Environmental > Terrestrial > Soil > Grasslands | place: USA: UC McLaughlin Reserve, Lake County...
CAGCTCGTCTCACCGCGCAATTCGTAGACAGCGCCCTGAAAAGGAACATCCAGCGGACTGCCCTCTCTGAATTCGAGCGAGCGCTCGAGAAACCCGGACGGCAGGAACACGGCGAGCACCAGGCCACTATCGACCGACGCGACAGGACGGCCGTCGATCTCAACGCGCGCTCCTCGTGCATCGGAACGTACTTCCACCCTGCCTTGCAGACGCGGAACCGGCGCACCCATCACCGCCCCGTCAACCACCAGCGACGTACCTTCCTGGTCAGCACGCCACGCCGCCCCCGCGCGACCGGCAATCAGCGCAAATGTTTCGAACGACCGCGCTCGTCCAAACGTTCGCGCGTCCGGGTGACCGACCAGCCGGGGCTCAAACGGAACCGGCACGTAGGCGGTGGCACCCGCGACCGTCGATCCGCGTGGGAGCCCCTTCAGCCACTCCCACAGCGGCCTGGTCGTCAGCGACGTTCGCTGAAACCACAACCCGTCTGCGGCAAGAACGGTCGCGCCGCCGGCGTACGCGAACACCCGGCGTCCTGTCGCTGCGGCAGCACGAACGTCGTCTGCGGCGTAGCCCACGCGGAGGAGGTCTGTACCCGCGGCGACTTCACCAGGCGCAGTGAAGTACTCGTGCGCCATGTGGTAGAAGTAGTCCTCTGCGACCACGCCGGCTCGAGCGGGAAGATGGCTGTAGACGCCGCGCAGGAACGCTGCTGTTTCAGTTTGTGAACTCTGGTTTGATTCCTCGTAGTTCCTGATCGCTCCGGCGACTGGCATCGCGAGTGCGAGTAAGCCCGCCAGTGCCCCGGCCAGCGACAGACGCTTGCGTTCGGCGCCGAGGCTTCCGTGAATAGCTTCCGCACCGAGCGCGGCGATCGGCCAGAGCAGAACGACGATCGGCGTGATGAACCCCTTCAAGTCGCCTGACATGTTCACGATCATCGCGAACATGCCGCCTGCCCCGCCAAGCAGCAGCAGCGCTCCCGCCATTCGGCGCGAGACGGCGAAGGCCGCACCGGCCGCCAGGAGCAATACACCGAAGATGCCCAGCTCGGACCCGATCACCGAAGTGACGGCCGGCATGTTGACTCGGACGACTTGCGACACGCCAAACGCAAACCGCTGGTCTGCAAACCGATCGGCCCGGACGACACCCACGAGCTCACCGAGTGATGCCGCCCGGCTCTCGAGATACGAGGCGCCGTGCCGGGTGCGCAGGATGATGAATCCATACTGTGCGAATCCCAGCCCGCAGATCAGGACCACCGCGGCAACCATGCGGACTGAGATTGCCCGACGGTCCCGGTTCACCACGTACAGCGTGGTCGCCGGCATCAGTCCGAGGATGGTCAAATGGTTCCCGAGACCGGCGGCGAAGATGGCGGCGCCGCCGAGCAGGCGCGCCGATCCGCCGCGCGCACCCCACGCCAGCACCACCGCCGTCATGGCGACGACCATCGCGGCCGCTAGACTGTAAACCTCCGCGAACACGGCACTTCGCCAGAAACTCGCACCCGTGGCCAGGCCAAGAGCTGCACACGCCGCGTACCACCGGCGCGTTCCGATCTGGCGGGCGAGAACGTATGCCAGCGAGCAGGCAATCGCCGCCATGACCGCCGAGAACAGATTCGCGCGATAGGCGATCGTGCCGATCGGCAGTTGCACGAAGACGTGCGAGAGGATCACGTACAGCGGGTAGCCCGGGGGATGCGCAGTGCCGAGTACGTGCCCCAGGAACTGGAATTTCGGTGTGTCTTCTGGCCCGCCGAAGTCCGGCTGCAGCGTGACGACGAAAATCGTCAGCGCGATGACGCCAATCGTCAGCGCCGCGGCTTCGTCCACTCGCCGAGGGCTCATCGCGTGATGTTATCCGGGCCGCTCACGCTTTTTCACATTCTCCTCACGACTCGCACGCCGGCGGGCCGTATGCTGCCACCACCATGAAGAAGTTCCTCGCGGTGCTGCTGTCCGTCCTGATGGCCTCGTGTGTCTTCCGAAGAGTCGAGGTCAAGCCGGTCGCCACGCGGGCTCCCGTGACGGTGACCAGCGCCGTGAAGGCCCACCTGAAGGACGGAGCGACGGTTGTCTACCCTTACGGCATCGTGGTGACGGCCACCGAACTCCTCGGCCGCGGGACTTACTACGACGCCACCCTGAAGAACGAAAAGTCCATCGAGAGTGTGCCGATCGATGACGTGGTCGGTATGGAAAGTTACCGCGAACGTATCAACGGCACCGAGACATTCGTGGTTACGACTGTTGCCGCGGCGGCAGGTGCGTTCGCCACTGCCATGCTCGCAGTTGCGATCTTCGGATCGTGTCCAACGGTGTATTCCGCCGATGGCGCCGAAGAGGCTGAACTGTTCTCGAGCAGCGTCGCCCCCCTGTTCGAGGGACGCGACATCGACCGTTTGAGCACCGGTGCGGACACAAACGGTGTCGTGACCCTTGACATCCGCAACGAAGCGATGGAAACCCACTACATCAATCATCTGCAACTGCTCGAAGTTCGGCACGACCCGAAGGAACGCGTCGTGCCGGACACGCATGGAACGCCGGTGGTGGTAGGGCAGTTTCGTGAGCCGGCCGTCATCACCAGCCGGGAGGGTGCCGACCTGCGGGGGATCGTGTCTCGCGCGGATGGCCGCGCTTACATGTCCGAGCGCCGGACAATCGACGGAGCGACTGCGGCCGACATGAACGACTGGATCGACGTCACTGTGCCGGTCGAGAAGGACGCGACCGAGGCAGCTGTCGTGTTCCGGCTGCGGAACAGCCTGTTGAACACGATCCTGCTCTACGACGTAATGCTCGGGCCAGCCGGAGCGGCGTCGATTGATTGGCTCGGCAACGACCTGACAAAGATCTCCACCGCCGTCGAACTCGGCAGGTGGCACCAGAAGCGGGCAGGGCTTCACGTCTCGGTGTGGGAAAACGGTAGTTACCGCGAGGTGGCGCGAGTGCCTGACTCCGGGCCGATCTCGTGGCACGACGTCGCCGCAGTCGTGCCGGTCCCGCGCGGGGAGTCACGGCTGAAGCTACGTCTGTCGTACCTGGCCGACCACTGGCGGATCGACGAGCTCGGTGTATCTTTCGCGGTCCGTGACGCCGCGCCACGATCGATTCCCCTCGCGAGCGTCAGGGGACATAACGGAGTTGCCGAGACAGAGGCGCTGAAGAACCTGGCCGCCCCGGACGATCGCTACCTCCAGACCAATCCTGGCCAGCGATTCTCCGCAGTCTTCGATGCCGGCACCGCGCCTGGCGTCACGCGCACCTTCCTGTTGTCGTCGCAGGGCTACTACACCGAGTGGATTCGGGGAGCCTGGGTCAAGAATGCCACCCTGACCGAACCCTTCATGCCGACTGACGCCGCTGTTCTTCAAGCGATGCGCAAGTGGAGCACGACGCGCGAGGAATTCGAGAAGCGATTCACCACCCACCGGGTTCCGGTGCAGTAGAGGATCCCATGCATAAGTGGATACTTGTTGTCGTCTGCGGCATCGTCGCGACCGCCTGTTCCTACGGGACGCGGCTGGCCGATTTCCCCCCGGCACAGCACCCGAACGGCGTCAGCGTGAAAGTGACGACCAGCCGCGGTGAGATGGCCGGCGAGCTGATCGAAATGCGCGAGTCCGGCCTGGTATTCCTGACATTTGCCTCGGGCAAGTTGCGGTTGGTCCCCTACGTGGAGATCCGTTCTGCGAAGTTCGAGCAGGTCGGATCGCTGGTCGGCGGCGGGCGCCCTCCGTCATCACAGAACCATCAACGTCTGCGCCTGTTGAGCCGCTTCCCGCAAGGCATGTCTCCGGACATCCTCCACAAACTGTTGCAGGCCGCGGGTCAATCGGAACTGCTGGGAGCCCAGTGATGACAGCAGCGATCCTCGTCTTGCTGGCAGGTCTCGTCGCTTCTATGACACGCGGACAGGTTCCGGCACGTTGCGACACGCCGGCCGTCCTCACGTCCCAGAGCGCCTTCATCGATTGTGCGCGGGCGGGCACAGAGAAATATCGCGATCGCTCGGCCGCGATTGCAGATGGTTACCGCCTGATCGGTAGTGATTTTCCTGCCATGGGTGAGCACTGGATCAGGATTTCGTCTCTGTTCGACGGCCGCTTCGATGCCGCGAGGCCTGAAGTCCTCAATTACGTCATCGTGCAGGGGCGGCCGCAACTGCTGGGCGTCGGCTACGCGGTCCCGTTGCTGGACGGGGAGACGCCGCCCGATGGACCGGCAGGCCGGAGCGCCTGGCACGACCACACGCGTTCGATTGCCGACGAAACGATGCTGCCGCACCACCACACCGGGGGCAATGATGCGGGGGGAGCGCGACTGGCGATGATGCACGCGTGGGTCTGGTCGTCGAACCCGGAGGGCACCTTCGCTGCTGATAACTGGACGCTTCCGTTCCTCCGGCTCGGACTGGAACCCGATCCGACTGCACCGCCGGCGGCAGCGAAGGCGCTGTCGCTCGCGTCGGGCGGTTCGAACTATTTCATGACTTCGATTGCCGCCGTGACCGGGCCGCGCGACGCCACCGCGCTGACCGCCGCATTCCAGCGGGCGGTGATAACAGCCGAAGACATCGTTCGAGAGAACAACGATCGGAAGTTGACCGGGCCGCGCCTGCAACGGCTTGCGCATACCTGGCGCGAGTTGTGGGTGCAGGTTGACGCATCGCTCAGCGATGCGGACCGTGAACGGCTGTCGCATCTGCCGATCCGCTGAAGGACGAGGCCACAGAGACTCTCAGTGCCTCTCCCACCAGAGCGGCTTGCGCGTACGCGGCTGATTGCCGATCTCGTTGAGCGTCTTCGCGTCATGGAGCCGTCCGTTGATCATCACCATCCCGATCGCTTCCGAGTTTCGGATGTTCTCGAGCGGGTTCTTGTCGAACACGATCAGGTCGGCGAGCTTTCCCGTCTCGAGCGACCCGATATCCGCATCGAGGCCGAGGTAACGCGCGCCATCGATCGTTGCCGCGCGGATCGCCTCCATGTTCGACATGCCGCCCTGCTGCAGCATCCACATTTCCCAGTGCGCGCCAATGCCCTGGATCTGCCCGTGTGCACCCAGTTGAACCGAGCCGCCGGCGTCGGCGACCTGCTTCGCCCCTTGTGAAATCAGGATGTGATTGAAATCGTCGTCCGGCGCCATCAAGCGCCGTCGCGATCGCGGGTCGATGACATCGCGAGGCGTAAAGGCGAGCAGGCGCTCGTTCTCCCAGACGTTGGTCTTCTGGTACCAGTAGTTCTCTCCGTTGAGGCCGCCGTAGCCGACGATCAAGGTCGGCGTGTACCCGGACTTGCTCTTGGCAAAGAGCTGGATCGTGTCCTTGTAAAGGCGCGGAACCGGCAGCGAATGCTCGACGCCGGTATGGCCGTCCATGATGTGCGTCTGGTTCATGTAGAGGAGCGATCCTCCTTCAGGCACGACCATCATCCCGAGCTCACGCGCGGCCTTGATGATCATCTGCCGCGAATCCCGCCGCTGCTGGTTGTAGCTCTTCACCGAGAACGCCCCGGCTGCCTTCTGCCGGCGCAGGTGCGACAGCGCGTCTTCGTACGAATCGACCACAGCTTTGAACGGCGTCTCGGCTCCGTACAGGATCGTTCCCGTCGAGAAGAGCCGCGGACCGAGCTTCGCACCCGACCGTACGAGTTCGGCATTGCTGAACACCGTTACCGTGTCGTTCGACGGATCGTGTGAGGTCGTGACACCGAAGGCCAGGTTCGCTTCGAGCGGCCAGCTGGATTCGGCCAGCAGTCCGTCGCTTTCACCACCGACATGGGCGTGAACATCGATGATGCCGGGCATGATGGTCTTACCCTTCACGTCGACTCGCTTCGCACCGGCTGGAACCTGCACGGACGCGGAGGACCCGATCGCACTGATCCGATTCCCGTCGATGATGATGGTCCCGTTCTCGATCACTCCGGGAGTTCCGGTGATCGCGCCCGGCTTCATCCCCGCCATCGTCAACACTCGTGCTCCGACGAGCGCAATCACACCTGACGGCTTGTCGCTCCTGGCCGTAAAGCCGATGGGAACGCCCTTCACTTCCGGATCATCGGCTGTCGGCAGGCCCCCTTCGACGAATGCAAAGGTGTGAGTGAGGTCGCGGGTGAAAAGTTCCGGGCCCAGCGTCCAGTGCAGGCTCTTTCCGTTCGCGGCCCAATGCAGGAAGAACCCGGCATCCCGTGAGACCCGTTGAACCGGGTACGAGGTCGTTCCGGGATTGATCTCGACGACCCGCCCGGTCCGGGGAAACGGCGCGATGTAAGTCTTGAAGCGCTCTTCGAACGCGATCCAGGCGCCATCGGGTGAGATCGCGTACTCGGTAGCGTTCGTGCTCTTCACGTGCTCGATCTCGTCCCGTCCGGGAAGCGGCGAGGCGACCGTCGGCACACTGATACTGACCAGCGTGTAGGCGCCCGCACGTGAATCGCGGAAGTACAAACGTGTGCCTGTGTGGTCGAACTCCGCGTCGCCGCCACCCTCCCGCGCAAGCAACGGTTCGCCTCCGCTCGCGGCTACAACGTAGATGCCGGGATCGTCGCCGTAGTAAGGTCCGCGAGTGAGATCACCTCCGGTTTGCCGATAGACGATCTTCTGCCCATCCGGGGAGAACGACGGCTTCACGTAATGCCCGGGCTTCGCGACGACGTCGCGTCCAGAGGATCCGTCGGCGCGCATGACGCGCACACGGCCGGCTTCAGCGTCGGACCAGGAGGTGTAGACAATCCGCTGGCCATCCCGCGAGAACGAAGGATAGAACTCGAAGCGCGTATCGCTCGTCAATCGTTTCGGTTCGCCATCGGGGAGGCGCTTCGAATAGAGATGACCGAGCGCGCTGTAGACGACTGTCTTGCCGTCGGGTGAGACTCGGACGTCGCGGACCATCTTCACCGCAAAGTCGTCGGGGTGGACCTTTACCGGAAAACGCACCGCCTCGGCGATCGTCTGTTCGACCTTCGCGCTGAACGGGATCTGACCGCCTTTTCCGGACGCGACGTCGACCTTCCAGATCTTGCCTTCGCCCCAGATGACGATTGACTTGCCATCGGGGGTCCAGGCGTACTGCGGATACAGCCCGTGGATCGCCCACGCTTCCTGCAGGTCCTTGTCGACGTTGCCGAACAGCTGCCGATCGCGGCCGGTGGCGAGATCGCGCAGATACAGGAAGCTCCTGGTCCGCTGCCGCCGGACGTACGCCAGTGTCTTTCCGTCCGGAGACACTGCCGGGGTGACCGACCCGCCCTGGACGCTCACCGCACGCCGCTCGCGTCCGGTGGTGAGATCACGCCGCATGACTGCGTAGATGGTCCCGTTCGGGTTCTTGTCGTATTCGAAGTTCAGGCCGGGCGTGACGTCCTTGCTGTAATAGAGGTAGCGGCCGTCGGGTGAGATGTCGGGCTCGCCGTTGTCTTTCTGAGATCCAACTCTCTCGGTGACTTGCGGATCATCGAACGGTCCAGAGGCGTGATACATCCAGATCTCGCCGGCGCCGAGCGAGCGTTCCGCGACAAAATGTTTTCTCGCGTACACATACTGCCCGTCCGGGGACCAGGCCGGACTATTCACGAACCATCGCTTTTCGCGCGACAACTGCCTGGCGTCCTTGCCTTCGATATCCATCGTCCAGATGTTCCAGAGTCCGTCGCGGTCGGAGGTGAAGGCGATCCGCTTGCCGTCCGGGCTGAACCTCGGCTGCATGTCGAAGACCGGGCCGCCCGCAATGCGCGTCGCCGCACCGGACCCGCTGCCTTCGACTGGCATCACGTAAATGTCGCCAAGCAGATCGAAGACGATCCGCTTGCCGTCGGGACTCACGTCGAGGTTCATCCACGTGCCTTCGGTCGTGTCGAACGAAAGCTTCGTCGTTGGTCCGAACGGAGCGGCGACATCCCACTTGTCGGCCGGCTTCTGCTGTGCGTGCGCGGGAACCAGCAGGAGAACCGCGCCGGCCGCGAGGAGCGCTCCGGCGCGAGTGATTGCGTTCGTCATTCTTCCGAGTCCTTCTTCGATGGCTTCACTGTCTTGACGGGTTCGTTGTCCAGGCTGCGCCAGAGATACCAGCAGGCGACCGATCGATACGGACGCCATGCCTCGCCGATCTTCCGGATCCGGTCCGGCGTCGGCTTCTTTCGCATGCGATACGCCTTCTGCACCGCATTCACAATTCCAAGATCACCGAGGGGCAGTACGTCCGGGCGCTGAAGGCGAAAGATCAGGAACATCTCAGCCGTCCACCTGCCGATGCCTTTGATCTGCGTGAGGGCGATGATGACGTCCTCGTCGCCGAGCGCGTCAATCTCGTCGAGCGGCACCGCACCGGATCCGACCTTCTCACTGAGATCGCGGAGGTAGCCGGCCTTCTGGCGGCTGATGCCTGCGGCTCGAAACTGATCGTCGCTCAATGCGGCGAGCGCCGCCGGCGTCGGCAGGCCGGCAGGCATCAGTGTCATGAGCCGGGTGTGAATGGTGGTTGCCGCCTTGGTCGACAGCTGCTGAAACACGATCGCTCTGACGAGCATCGCGAAATGGTCGAAGCGATCGCGGGCAGCGCCGAGCTCACATGCGCCGTGGCGTTTGATGATGCCGGCGAGGATCGGATCGCGGCGCATGAGAGCTCGGCGCGCGCCGGCATAAGCTGGCGGTTTCACTCGAACGGATTCTAGCCAAGAACCCGCTGATCGAGACTGAAGATTGCTGGAAGCTGGGAGCTGAAAGGTGGAAGGTGAAAACTGTGAGCGCCCGACTCTGCGCCGGGCGCATCACATGCTCTATTCGTTCGAACCACTCGATGACTCGTCGCTTGCACCCGCGCCGCCGCCGGTGCTGCCTGAGCCCTCCGAGTTGGTGTCGCCGCCCATCATCTCCCGGCGCCGCCGATGGCTGGCTATTCCCCCCTTACGACCGGCGTCGCGCGCTTCCTCGCTCGTCCACTCGTGAGCGGTGCCCTTCTGGTGAGCAGCCTTGCCCCCTTTGCTGGCGATCTCGCGCTGCTTGGCGCGATCCATCGACGCAAATCCTCGATCTTCCTTGGCCACGTGATCCTCCCTCCGTGCGCTTTTGGTCGCCTTGCGCTTTTCACGGCGCGTCAGGCGAGCCCATCTAGTGCAACGGGGGTGCCACGAAATTTGTATTTCGGCCGGGAAGTTGTTGCAGGGTTGGAACTTATGGACGGGGTCGGACCTTTGCCTTATTGGCGGCGTGTCTGCCTCTTCTGAGAAAAACTTCGGGCGGAAATTGGCTGAAATTTCAAGACTAAGGGCCGTGTCACTCGGAAAAATGGCAATGTTGAGTAAAGCGTTTCGCGGAGACCGCCGGCCCCTCTGGGGCCGTATGAGCTGTGCGTAGCGCAACTGGGCAGACAGCGTAATAAGGATCTAGGTGGGAGGGTTCTAAGGTTCCAGGGTTCTAAGGTTCTAAGGTTCCAAGGTTCTAAGGTTCCAAGGTTCCAGGGTTCCCTTAGGGTTCGGCGGTACGAAGGGTCGCGCGCATTCGGCTCACTGAGCGCTCCTTGCCGATGAGCTCCAGGACCTCGAACAAGCCAGGGCTTGCGGCACGTCCGGTTACTGCCACCCGTGTTGCGTGGATCAAGGCCCCCGCTTTGATGCCTCTCGCGTCCGCCAGTTCCCGGAGACGTTGCTCGAGTACAGCAGCAGTGAACTCCGCCTGCTGAAAAGCACCCGCGAGCTCATCCAGCAAAGCCCTGATCTGGGGCGTTCCCAGGTGCTTACTGACTGCCTCGTTGTCGTACACCACCTGATCGGTAAGCAGCGGTTTCGCTTCGACGCCAAAGCCGTCGAGCTTCTTCACTCGCGGTTTGTAGAGATCCAGCAATGAGAGGAACCACTCTCGCCGGATCCCGCTGAAATCATCGCTCCACACGCCTTGCTCGCGCAGCACCGGCTCAACGCGCCGGGCCAGTTCTGACGTGTCCATCCTCATCATGTGCTGCTGGTTGAACCAATCGAGCTTCTCGGGGTTGAAGACGGCGTTGCCTCCGCTGATGCCATCGAGCGTGAAGTGTTCTACCAGTTCTTCCCGCGTGAACAGTTCCTGGTCGCCGCCGGGCGACCAGCCAAGCAGTGACAGGAAGTTCACCATCGCTTCGGGCAGGTAACCGAGGCGCGGATACTCCATCACCGAGGTTGCGCCGTGCCGTTTGCTCAAGCGCTTCTTGTCGGGGCCGAGGATCAGCGGCACGTGCGCGAAGGATGGGGCGGGTCTGCCGAACGCGTGATACAGCAACACCTGCTTCGGCGTATTCGAAATGTGATCGTCGCCGCGGACGACGTGCGTGATCTCCATGTCGATATCGTCAGTGACAACGGA
>Ga0126307_10003845_pt1 | contig 10349 bp, 9 predicted proteins | sample Plot28_FD_89955 | JGI IMG/M metagenome (GOLD analysis project Ga0126307, IMG submission 89955) | Serpentine soil microbial communities from UC McLaughlin Reserve, CA, USA - Plot28 | ecosystem: Environmental > Terrestrial > Soil > Grasslands | place: USA: UC McLaughlin Reserve, Lake County...
GATCGAGCGCGCCCTGGCTCGCGACGTCTCGCGGGTGATCGCGACCTCGACCGAGGAGAGCACCGAGCTCGTCCGCCTCGGCGCCCCGCGGCACCGGATCACGGTGGTGCCCTGCGGGGTCGACGTCGACCAGTTCACCCCGGAGGGACCCGCGGCGGAGCGCGGGCCGCTGCAGCGGGTGCTCTCGATCGGCCGGCTGGTGCCGCGCAAGGGCCTCGACACGGTGATCCGGGCGATCGCCGCGGTCCCCGACGCGGAGCTGGTGATCGCCGGCGGGCCGGCCGCCGAGCACCTCCACGCCGACCGGGAGGCGCGCCGGCTCCGGCAGCTCGCCGACCGGCTCGGCATCGCCGACCGGGTGCGGCTGGTGGGGGCGGTGTCGCGCCCGGACGTGCCGGCGCTGCTGCGCTCCGCCGACCTGGTCGTCTGCGCGCCCTGGTACGAGCCGTTCGGCATCGTTCCGCTCGAGGCGATGGCCTGCGGGGTGCCGGTGGTGGCCACCGCCGTCGGCGGGTTCGTGGACACCGTCGTCGACGGCGCGACCGGCAAGCTGGTGCCGCCCGGCCGGCCCGATGCGCTGGCCGCGGCGATGCGCCGGCTGCTCGCCGAGCCGTTCTGGCGGGAGGCGTACGGAACCGCCGGAGTGGACCGGGCGCGCTCGCGCTACTCCTGGACGCGGATCGCCGCCGACACCGCCGTGGTGTACGAGCAGGTGCTCGGCAAGGCGACCGCCGCGGCCCAGGCGAGCGTGGACGGCGACGAGACCGACGAGCTCGAGCCGGCCGCGGCGACCGGGCGATGAGGGCCGGTCCGCTGGTCGTCGTCGGGGACGCGCTGCTGGACCGCGACGTGATCGGGCGGGCCGAGCGGCTCAGTCCGGACGCGCCGGTCCCGGTCGTCTCCGGGGTAACCGAGACCGAGCGACCCGGCGGCGCGGCGCTCGCCGCGCTGCTCGCCGCCGCCGATGCCGGCGCCGAGGGCGTCGGCGGCCGCGAGGTGATGCTCGTCACCGCGCTGGGCGCCGACGAGGCCGGGGAGCGGGTGGCCGCACTGCTCGCCGCCGCCGGCGTGACGGTGGTCGCGTGTCGGCTGCCGGGCCGCACTACCGTGAAGGAGCGGGTGCGGGTCGCGGGGCAGTCGCTGCTGCGGGTGGACCGGGAGGACTCGGCAGACCGGCCGGTGCGGCCGACGGCCGCGATGGGCGACGCGGTCCGCTCGGCCGGCGCGGTGCTCGCCGCGGACTACGGCCGTGGGCTGCTCGCCACCGACGAGATCCGCCGGGCGGTGGGCGAGGCGGCCGCAGGCGCGCCGCTGGTCTGGGACCCACACCCGCGGGGCGCCGAGCCGGTGCCCGGGGCGCGGCTGGTCACCCCGAACCTGGCCGAGGCGCTGGCCGCGACCGGCACCACCGGAGCCGGCGTCGCGGTCGCGGCCCGTGCCGGCAAGGCGCTCGCCCGGCGCTGGGAGGCGCACGGCATCGCGGTGACGCTCGGCGCCGGCGGAGCGCTGCTCGCGACCGCCGACGACGTGCCGTTGGTCGTCCCGGCCCCGCACGTGACGGGCGGCGACCCATGCGGCGCCGGGGACCGCTTCGCCTCGGCGGTGGCGGCCCGGCTGGCCGACGGAGAGCTGCCAAGCGAGGCGGTGACCGCCGCTGTGGCGGCCGCTTCGGCGTACGTGGCCGCGGGCGGCCCGGGCTCCCTCCCCTCGGCGCTCGCCGGCCGGGTCGGGGACCGTCCCGCGGGCCGGGCCGTGGGCGTCGACGAGCTGGTCCGCCGCACCCGCGCCGCGGGCGGCACGGTGGTCGCCACCGGCGGGTGCTTCGACCTGCTGCACGCGGGACACGTCGCGACGCTGGAGGCCGCCCGCCGGCTCGGCGACTGCCTGATCGTCTGCGTGAACTCCGACGACTCGGTCCGCCGGCTCAAGGGCGCGGGCCGGCCGCTCGTGCCCGAGCGCGACCGCGTGCGTGTGCTGGCCGCGCTGGGCTGCGTGGACGCCGTGACGGTGTTTCCCGAGGACACCCCGCTCGCCGTGCTGGACCGGATCCGGCCGGACGTGTGGGTCAAGGGTGGTGACTACACGGTCTCCGCGCTGCCGGAGACCCCGCTGCTGGCCGGCTGGGGCGGCGAGGTCGTGGTGGTGCCGTACCTGGAGGGCCGCTCCACCACCCGGCTGGTCGAGATGGCGGCCGGCGAGACAGGAGGAATGGGCAATGGCTGAGGATCCGCGCGAGGTCGGGACCGTGCTGGTCACCGGAGGGGCGTCCGGGCTGGGCGCCGCGACGGTCCGGGCAATCGCCGCCGCGGGCGGCCGCGCGCTGGTGCTCGACCGGGTGCCGCCGCCGGACGGGGTGAAGGACTCGGTCGCCGACTTCGAGGTCGTCGACCTCGCCGATGCCCGCGCCGCCGAGGCAGCCGTGCGGGCGGTCGCCGACCGCGCCGGCGGGCTGGACGCGGTCTTCACCGCCGCCGGCACCGACCGGTGCGGGACGCTGGCGGAGGTGCCCGGCGAGGAGTGGGACCGGGTCGTCCTGGTCAACCTCCTCGGCACCGCCGCCGTGGTCCGCGCCGCGCTGCCGTATCTCGAGCGCAGCTCCGGGCGCGTCGTGACCTGCGCGTCGACGCTCGGGCTGCGGGCGCTGTCGGACGCCAGCGCGTACTGCGCGTCCAAGTTCGGCGTCGTCGGCTTCACCCGCGCGCTCGCCGTCGAGACACAGGGCACCATCGGCGTGACCATGTTGATCCCCGGCGGCATGCACACCGCCTTCTTCGACGGCCGGGACGAGAAGTACAAGCCGCCCGCCGACGCGAAGCTCAACCGCCCGGAGGACGTGGCGCAGACGGTGCTCTTCGCGCTGCGCCAGCCGGCGGGCTGCGAGGTGCGGGAGCTGGTGGTGACCCCGTCCCGGGAGAGCTCGTGGCCGTAGCGCGGCCGACCACGCTGGTCCTTCGCGCCCTAGGGCTCGGGGACCTGCTGGTCGCGGTGCCGGCGCTGCGCGCGCTGCGGTCGGCGCGGCCCGGCGACCGGCTGGTGCTGGCCGCACCGGTGCCGCTCGCCCCGCTGACGTCGCTCACCGGGGCGGTCGACGCGGTGCTCCCGGCGACCGGGCTCGACTCGCCGCTGCCGGCTCAGCTCCCGCCGCCGCCGTCGCTCGCGGTGAACCTGCACGGCGCGGGCCCGCAGAGCACCCGCGCGCTGCTCGCGCTCAAGCCGGACCGGGTCTGGGCGTACGCCCACCCGCAGCTACCCGAGGTGGACGGTCCCCGGTGGAGGGACAGAGAGCACGAGCGGCTGCGGTGGTGCCGACTGCTCGCCGCGTACGGGGTCGGTGCCGACCCGGACGACCTCGATCTCGCGGTCCCGGACGTGCCGCCACCGGTCGCCGGCGCCGTCGTCGTGCATCCGGGCGCCGCGTACGGAAGCCGCCGGTGGCCGGCCGGCCGGTTCGCCGCGGTCGCCGCAGCGCTGCGGCGCGCGGGTCACCGGGTGGTGGTGACCGGGTCGGCGGCCGAGCGCGAGCTGGCGACCGGGGTGGCGGTGCGCGCGGGACTGCCGCCCGCGGCCGTGCTCGCCGGGCGGACCGGCGTGCTCGAGCTCGCCGCCCTAATCGCCGCCGCCCGGCTGGTGCTCTGCGGGGACACGGGCGTGGCGCACCTGGCGACCGCGTACCGGACCCCGTCCGTGCTGCTGTTCGGTCCGACACCGCCGGCGGAATGGGGCCCGCCGGATCGGGAAGGCCATGTCGTGCTCTGGAAGGGCGGCGGACCAGGCGAGACGTTCGCCGACAGTCCGGACCCGGCGCTGCTGGAGCTGGGCGTCCCGGAGGTGCTCGCGGCGGCGAGCCGGGCGCTGGAGCTGACCGACGACGACAGGCAGGGGCGGCTTAGTGCCACGGTTGCGTCACAGTGACCCCTCGAGGCCCGGACTGACCCGGCGGCGGGCCGGCCGGGGCTGGGTCTTCCTCGACGCCGATGGGCGGCGGATCACGGACCCGGACCTGATCGGGCGGATCCGGTCGCTGGCGATCCCGCCGGCGTGGCGGGACGTGTGGATCTGCCCCGATCCCGCCGGGCACATCCAGGCAGTCGGCACCGACGCGGCGGGCCGGCGGCAGTACCGCTACCACGAGGTGTGGCGGCAGCACCGCGACCGCGCCAAGCACGAGCGCGTGCTGGAGGTGGGGCGGCGGCTGCCGTCGATGCGGCAGCGGTGGAACCGTGACCTGGACCGGCCGGCGCTCGACCGGCGGCGGGTGTTGGCCGCGGCCGCCCGGCTGCTCGACCTGGGCCTGTTCCGCGTGGGCGGCGAGGAGTACGCCGAGGAGAACAGCACCTACGGCCTGGCCACGCTCCGTCGTGAGCACGTGCGGATCCGCGCCGGCCGGCTCGTCTTCGACTACACCGCCAAGGCGGGGATGCGCCGCCTCGAGGTCGTCGAGGACCCGAAGGTCCGCGCCGTGGTGGAGGCGCTCCGCCGCCGCGACGACCCCAACCCCGAGCTGTTCGCCTTCCGCAACGACTCCTCGGGCGGGTGGTCGGACGTCAAGAGCACCACGGTGAACGAGTACCTGCGCGAGGTGTCCGGGCTCGAGATGTCCGCGAAGGACTTCCGCACGTGGCACGCGACCGTGCTCATGGCCGCCGTGCTTGCCCGGCACTCGCCGCCGCCGCGGTCGCAGACCGCCCGCAACAAGGCGGTCCGCGCCGGGTACGTCGAGGTCAGCGAGGCGCTCGGGAACACGCCGGCCGTCTGCAAGGCCTCCTACGTCGACCCGCGGGTGGTCGACCTCTTCCACGACGGCGCCGTCATCTCGCTGCCGCCGCGCAAGCGATCCGACAACGCGATGCGCTCGGCGCTGGAGAAGGAGGTCCTCGAACTCCTACACACCGACCCGGAAGACTAGCCGCGTCGGGCCGTCGCCGCGACCTCGCGGACTTCACACCTCACGATCAACGCACTTGCCTGCGGTGAAGAACCGATGCCGAACGTGTTGGCCATGTGCCGGGCGCTTGCCTCGCTGTCCCACAGCGTCAGCGACAGGCCGCGACCCTCGGCGTTGCGGGAAGCCCCGTGCCCGACTGGATCCCGGGAAGATCCCGGATGGCCGGCACGATCTGCTCGTGCAGCCCGCGCAGCCCGGCCTCCTGGTCCACCCCGCTGAGGTCCACCTCGATGAGAACGGCGTACAACGACGTCAGCCGAGCCAGGTGCGGATGCGCCTGGCGGTGAGGGCCTTTCGGGCGGCGGGGACGTCGTCCTCGGCCGCCGCCGCCGCGGCCGACTCGCGCTCGTACAGGACCCCGTAGGTGAAGGCGTTCTCGCCCGCGGCCTGGGCGGCCAGCCCGGTGCGCAGCAGCAGCTCGCGGGTGACCACCGAGTCGTGGTGCGTGCCGAGCAGCTCTTGCAGGTCCTCCATCGCCTTCGCGAGCCGGGTGGCCGGTGCTCCGGCGACGGGCGCCACCGCCTCGGCGGCGTAGCGGGCTCGCTTGGCGGCCTTGCGCGCCTCGTGCAGCGCGGTGTTGCGGTCGATCGCCCCGGGAAGCGGCAGGTCGGTGCCGCCGTCCGGGCGGACCTGCTCCGCGGCGTCCAGCAGCCCCTCCACCTGACGGACGGCCTTCCGGACCCGGCCGCGCAGCTCCTTGCCGGCCGGCTGCGCCCCGCGATCGCTCGGCGGCGCGGCCAGCAGCTCGTCGAGGTCGTCGAGCAGCGCCGCGTACCGATTGCCGTCCAGCACCCGGAGCAGCGCACGCCGGTGCCTGGCCTGGTCGGCGCGCAGGCCGTCGATCAGCCGCGCCGCCACCGGGCCGAGGACCAGCTCGTCCGGCACGTCGTCCAGCGACGCGGACAGCCGGCGCCCGAGCACCTCCGCGTCGCGGACGCCGCCCAACGCCTCGGCCAGCCAGCGCAGCTCGACCCGCAGCCGGTTGGCCTCATCCCGGTCGAACAGCGGCCGGAAGGTCCTGAGCGTGCTGCGCAGTCGCCGCGTCCCCACCCGCATCTTGTGCACCGCGTCGGGCTCGTCCCGCCGCACCCGAGCGTCGAAGTCGACCAGCACGTCCCGCTGCGCCCGCAGGTAGTCGCCCACCACGGCGGCGGCACTGCCGGCCGGAGCGGGCGCCGGAGCCGGCCCGGGCCATCGGCCGTCCAGCGCCCGGGCGAGCTTCGACCCCGCGGGAGCGGGTGCGGCGCCGGCCCCGCGCAGCTCCCGCTCGACGGCGTCGAGCAGGCCGCGGTCGCCGTCGACCAGCTCGACCTCGACCTCCCGCCACTGCTGGGCGGAGGCGGGGTCGTCCAGCGCGCTGGCCGACACCGAGTCGTCGGCGACGAGTGCGAGGACCCGCCCGTCGCCGCCGAGCAACGGCCACTCGACCCGGAGGGTGGCCAGCCGCACGACCGGGCGCAGCGGTCCGCCCCGAGTGAGCGCCCGGACCTCGGCGGACACCGCGGCGGGCACCGCCGCCGCAGCCCGGCCGGGCGGCCGCAGCTGCCGCTCCTCGCGCTCGTCCGGCCCGCGCCGGCGCTTGAGGTGCCACCCGTCGTCGGACCCGCCGGTCCGGCGGCGCAGCGTCACCTGCTCCCGGGCGAGCCGCAGGTCTGGGGTGTCGTAGTAGACGGAACTCAGCTGGTGGCGCCGCGGCTCGCCGACGGTCGTGCCGTCCGGCCTCAGGTCCGCCGAGAACGCGAAGTCGGCTGGGACCTCGTACTTCCGCTCGATCTCGCGCATGCGGCACTCCCGCCCGGGACGCTGTGGCTCAACGGTGGTCCCGAGGTTACCTGCCGTTCACCTGTCGGTGAGATGTGGAACGCCGGCAGCGCTTCTGGTCAGAAGCGGCGGTCCTCCTCGTGGAAGCCGAGCGCGGAGAAGACCTCACCGACGTTCCGGAAGACCCGCCCGGACGGCAGCCGGCGGACGAGGTCCCGCAGCCGGTCCGGCGCATTGGTGTCGACGAGGTGGCCGAGCAGGCCGGACTCGTCGGCGGGAAACGCCGCCCTGGTCAGATGCGCGGCGAGGTCGCTGCGCAGCTGGACCTCCTCGATGGTCATCCCGGGCGGCGTCCCCGGCTGCCGGTCGTCCGGCTCCCCGAGAGCGCCAGGGTCGGGCTGGTCCTCGCCGGCCGGCTCCGGCTCGCGCCACTCCTCGGCGTGCGTCGGGCGCTCCGCCCGCATCATGCCCTCTACCTCGTGCTTGAGCTGGTCGTCCAGCCGAGGGGAGTGCTCGGTGTTGCCGCGCTCCATCGTCAACCGTCCTCCGGAAGTCGGGCCAGCACGGTACCGTCCGCCTCGACGCGGACCTGGAGCACCGGCTGCGGATGCGTTGTCGGGCCGCGCTGCATCTGCCCATCGGAGATCCGATAGACGCTGCCGTGCCACGGGCAGGTGACGCAGAGCACGTCGCCCTCGCCGGACAGCTCGCCCTCCGACAGCGGGCCCGACAGGTGCGCGCACTGGTCGTAGAGCGCGTCGACCCGCCGACCACGGCGTAGGACGAAGACCGGGTTGGCGTCCAGCACCAGCCGGACCGGCCGCCCCTCCGGCAGGTCGTCCAGACCGCAGAGCCGGGTGAAGTCGTTGGGCAGCACGTGCGGCGCCTGCTCGGCGTGGTTGGCGCCGGCCGACTGCCGGTACGCCAGGTGGCCGCCGAGCCAGGCACCGACCCCGCCCACGCCGAGCGCGGCCAGGCTCAGCGTCACGCCGCGAGCCTGCTGGCCCCGGCGCCGCGCCCGCCACGAGGCGACCTGCAGGCCGAGCGTCACCGAGTTGGCGAGCGCGTGGACGAGGCCGACCCGCTGCTGCTGCGGATGCAGCTGGGACCAGTCGGCCGCGCCGGCCGCCGCCGTGGGCAGCGCCGACACGACCCCGAGCCCGACGAGCCGGCGGGCCGCGCGCGAGCTGCCCGGCAGCAGGTCGAGCACCGCGGCCGACACCCAGCTGCCCAGCGGCAGCAGGATGAGGGCCGGATGCAGCGGATGGCCGAACCAGACGCCGTGCAGCGCGTCCCGCACGGACGCGCTCGGCAGCGCTGCGTCGACCGCTTTCTTCGCTACTGTCACCGGGCGGTCGAGGGCCTCGGCCTGCTCCACCCGCTGGACGGCCGCCTCGACGGCCGGAAGGGAACGCATGCTTCCGTGGTCACCAGAACGCCGGCCGCGAAACATGAAGAGCTCGACGCGGGGTAGCAGCAAACGGTCGTCGTCCCGGCGCGTGCCGGACCCGGGCCCGGTGCGTCCAGCATTCGAGGAGGGAACGTGCCCGACGACCTCGCGGACGCGCGAAGGGGCGGACCGGACCGACCGGTCGGAGTCGACCCCGGGCAGCTGTCCGCCGACGACCTGATCCGGGAGCTCAAGCACCTGCACGAGACGCGGCACGACACCTTCCTTTTCGGCTCCGACGACGCGCTCGCCGTGCACACCCGGCGCATGGCGGAGCTGGAGGCCGAGTACCTGCGGCGGCACCCGCAGCGGCTGGTGTCGGCGGAGCGGTTGCGCGAGGGCGCGCGCCAGCGCCCGGGACGGCCGTGACGGCACCCGGCGGGTCGCCGTCCCCGGCGGAGCTGCTGCCCCGGCTCGCCGGACTCGAGGTCGTCGTCCTCGGCGATCCGGTGCTCGATGCCTGGCTCGACGGGTCGGCGACCCGGCTGTGCCGCGAGGGCCCCATCCCCGTGGTGGACGTCGCCGGCACCCGGCTGGCGCCCGGCGGCGCCGCCAACGCCGCCGCCAACCTTGCCGGGCTCGGCGCCCGGGTCCGGCTGGTCGGCCCGGTCGGTGAGGACTCCGACGCCGCCGAGCTGCGCCAGGTGCTCGCCGGCCACGGCGTCGGAGCGACCGGGCTGGTGGCGATTCCCGGCCGGGCGACGCCGGCCAAACGTCGGCTCGTCGCCGACGGACAACTGGTGGCCCGCTTCGACTCGACGCCCGGGCCGCTGGAGCCGGCCGCCGCCGCCCGGGTTGCCGAGGCGCTGTCCGCCGCGCTGGCCGACTGCCCGCGGCTGTTGGTGTCCGACTACGGGCTCGGCGCCGGCGCCCCGGCGGTCCGGGAGGCCGTCCTCGCCGCGCGACCCCAGCTGGAGCTGCTGGTCGTCGACGCGCACGACCTAGCGCCCTGGGCCGCCGCCCGGCCGACCGCGGTCACCCCGAACGCGATCGAGACGCGCCGGCTGCTCAGGGCCGCGACCGGTTCCGGCGATGCCGGCGGGGACGCCGGAGGTGCCGCCGCGTACGCGGTCCGGCACGCCCCTGAGCTGCTCGCCGCGTCGGGCGCCGAGCTGGTCGCGGCGACCGTCGACGCCGAGGGCGCCGTGCTGCTCCGCCGCGGCCGGCTGCCGCACCGCGTCCCGGTGCGGCCGGTGCCGGAGGCCGCGACCACCGGTGCCGGCGACACGTTCAGCGCCGCGCTCACCCTCGGCCTGGCCGCCGGCTCCGATGCCGCGGCCGCCCTCGAGCTGGCCTGCGCGGCGGCCAACTGCGTGGTCCGCCGGGCCGGGACGGTGGTCTGCGACCGCGCGCTGATGGCCCGGTGCCTGGGCGGCGAGCCCGCCGCGGGCGTGGTCGAGGCGCGCGAGCTCGCCGAGCTGGTCGCCGGCTACCGCCGCCGCGGGCTGCGGGTCGTCTTCACCAACGGCTGCTTCGACATCCTGCACGCAGGCCACCTCGCGTACCTGGGGGAAGCGCGGCGGCTGGGCGACGTCCTGGTCGTCGGGCTCAACAGCGACGACAGCGTGCGCCGGCTGAAGGGCCCGGACCGGCCGGTCACCGGCGAGCGGGACCGGGCGGAGCTGCTGGCCGCGCTGCCGGCGGTCGACCACGTGGTCGTCTTCGCCGAGGACAGCCCGGTCCGGCTGATCGAGCTCGTCCGCCCTGATGTGTACGTCAAGGGCGGCGACTACACCCCGGAGATGCTGGCCGAGACGCCGGTGGTCGAGCGGCTCGGGGGCACCGTGCGGACGGTCGGCTACCTGGCCCGCCGCTCGTCCAGCCGGATCATCGAGTCGATCCGGGCGGGGGGACGGCCCGGATGAGCGGGCCGCCGATCGCGCCGGCAGACATCGAGGTCCTGGTCGGCACGAAGGACCGCGCGGACGCACTCGCAGTCACGCTCGCCGGCCTGGCCGGCCAGTCTGTCACCGGCTTCCGGGTGATCGTCAGCGACCAGTCTGAGCAGCAGGCCGCCGCCGCCGCCCCAGCGGTGGCGACGATGCTGCGGGTGCTCCAGCAGCGCGGCTGCCGGGTCGAGGTGGGCGCGCACGTGCCCTCCCGGGGAATGGCCGAGCAGCGAGCGCACCTGCTGTCCCGGGCCGAAGCGCCGTACGTCCTCTACGTGGACGACGACGTCTGGCTCGAGCCGGA
>Ga0126307_10003846_pt1 | contig 10347 bp, 9 predicted proteins | sample Plot28_FD_89955 | JGI IMG/M metagenome (GOLD analysis project Ga0126307, IMG submission 89955) | Serpentine soil microbial communities from UC McLaughlin Reserve, CA, USA - Plot28 | ecosystem: Environmental > Terrestrial > Soil > Grasslands | place: USA: UC McLaughlin Reserve, Lake County...
AGGAGACCGGCAGCTGTCCACCCAGCGGACAGTCACCGCGATTGGCCGCCACGAACGCTCCCTCGGCCGTGAGCGCAACGACGGCGAGACGCAGCCGCCGGTCGCGCCGGCGGGTGAGCGCGCACCACCAGACGTAGCCGATGGCAAGGACGAACGCGACGGCTATCGCAGCGTGTCCGAACCGAAAGGCGCGTGCTGCACGTGAGAGTTCGACGGTCGCCATACCGTCCAGGATGGCGCAGCCCGGTGTCTTGCCCCGAGAGGCCGCAGTCTCGCGGATAAGGCTCCCCTTGTCGTCGCATGGGGCCAGCGGCGTAATCCGTCCGCGTCGCGCCGCATCGAGTGCCGGTCCTCGTCCGAGGGAGCAGTGGGTGGCGGGGTGGGGGCACGCTGGAAAGTGCCGGTTTCGCCGGGAAGCAGTACCGAGCAACTGCGTCACCTCCTCGTCGTCCTTGGCGCCAGCGACCGCCGCGCGTCGGAGCCGCTCCCTCCCAGACGAGCGCGGTGGCGCGCGGGCGGTGTGCGAATTGCGCGCCCTGCTGGATGATGGAGCCAGAGACGGTGGAGCGGGCCCTTGCCATTGGAAGGACCTCCAGCGGGTCGGGCACGCCGTGCCGTCGTTCCCCGACTCGCAGCGAGCTGTGGCTGCGGCTCCTCGAGGGGTACAGGCTGTAGCGAAACTCGGCGGCGCGGCAAGCGTTTACTGGTCCGATGGCACGTCGACTGGCTGCGATCGCGTTGCTGTTGCTCGTGGCGCCGCTCGCGGCCGTCCCGGCGCACGCGACGTTCCCCGGCACGAACGGCCGGATCGCCTTCGCGGAGGCATTCACCGGCGACATAGACGATCCGGGGACCCCGACCTCGGCGCTGTCTATCGCGGCGCGTCCAGGGACGCCGACGTGCCACGGCGCTCGCGACAGCTCCTCTTCTGCGATCCGAGCGCGCCGCGGGGCTGCACCTTCAACAACGTCTTCTCCCGCTCCTACTCACCCGACGGCCGGCACATCATGTTCGACGGCGGCGAGCGGATTGCGATGATCGACGCGGACGGCTCAGACCTGACCCTGCTGCCGGCGGTGACGGAGAGCGACAGCGACCCGGCATTCTCGCCGGACGGGGGCCGAATCGTGTTCACGGGCATGGGCGCCCCCGGGAGGACCGACCTCTACGTCCGCCGTGTGGACGGCCGCGGGGCGGCGCGCCTGGTGGTGGAGAACGCCGACCGGCCCGTGTGGTCGTCGCGGGGCGCGCTCGCGTGGGTCCGGGACCGCAAGGTCTACGTCAGCGCGGCCGACGGCGCCCGCGAACGGCTCGTCACCGCGGGCATTGACCCGGACTGGTCGCCGAACGGCAGGCGCCTGGTGCTCGTGCGCCCGCCCGGCCCGCTGTGGATCGACGGAAGGTTCCACGTGATCAGGCCCTCAGGGCGCGGGCTCCGACGCGTGCGCAGCCCGATCGGCGCGCATCCGGTGTGGTCGCCGGATGGACGGGCGCTGGCCTTCGACATCCCCGTGCGAGGCGTGTTCGTCAAGACACTCGGCCGCCGCGGGCTGCGGATCGTGGCCGAGAACCAGGCCAGCGAAAGCGGCTCCCACGACGCGTTCTACCCCGCCTGGCGACCGCTCCCGCGGCGCCGCTGACTCCCGCTCGTCGCGCAAGGCAGGAGCGCCCGAGGCCCTGCTCACGAAGACTGGCGTCGGCGACACTCGTGCCTGACCCGCCGCCGCAAACGCGACGCCTCACCCGTCCGCGGTGGGCGGAAACGACCGGTCGCCGACTACCGGGGTGCCAAAGCGCAGCCGCCGGTAGCGGCGGAGCTCTCGACCCGTGCGGACGTTGATGAGCGTGGTTCGCCTTGGCGTCATCACGAGCACCTTCGAGCCCAGCGGCTGCACGCCCGCGACGGGCTCGTCGCCGTAGCGGTGGAACTTCCTCTCGCCGGCCAGCGAGTAGCCGGTCAACCCGCTGCCGAGCGTTCCACGGCCCGGGTAGGGGAAGGAGGAGGCGAGCAGGGTGTAGTGCCACACCATGGCGTGGCTGGCACGGCGATGAATAGCGGCACTCGCGTCAGCCCACCGCCAGCCCCGGACCTACCGGCCCGGCCGGACACCATGCGCCCGAACACGACGAGCCTGACACTAAGAAGCGACACTGTCCTCAGCCGCCGCGCTTGACACGTCCCGCTTTCGCGTATCGCGCATTGCGATAGCGAGCCGACGCTCGGGAATCGCGCTCGCTGATCGTCCAAGCCGGTCGTCCCCGTAGCCGCGACATGCGCTCGCGCTTTCGTCGTCGAAGAGAAAACACTGCCGATCTGCACTCCTGGTCGTCTTCCGGAGCCGGCAGCGGGCTTGGGCCGTGGACGTGGTCGTGTCCCGGCGAAAGCGTGAGCGACACTTTAGGCCCGGCCCACTGTCAGTTGGGCCGTTGACAGTGCAGGAAGGGTCACAGATGATGGCCTAGACCCCCGGCTCGTCGAGGAATATGCACTGCCCGAAGTGCGGTACCGAGAATCCCGGCGCGGCGCGGTTCTGCGGCGAGTGCGGGACTTCGTTCAGCGCCAGCATCGGGTGCCCTGACTGCGGCACTGCGAATCCCGGCGGGCAGAAGTTCTGCAACGGGTGCGGCCGCGGGCTAGATGGCGAGACGCCAGAAGCACCCGGCCCGAACAGCTACACCGCGCAGCACATCGCCGACAAGATCGCCTCGTCGGCGGCGACCCTCGAGGGCGAGCGCAAACAGGTCACTGTCATGTTCACTGATGTGCAGAGCTCGATGGAGCTCGCCGAGAGCGTCGACTCGGAGATATGGCGCACGGTGATGGACGGCTTCTATTCGCTGGTCGGCGAGTGCGTGAACCGCTTCGAGGGCACCGTCAACAAGTTCACGGGCGACGGAGCGATGGTTCTGTTCGGGGCGCCGATCGCACACGAGGACCATGCCCGGCGCGGCTGCTACGCGGCGCTGTACCTGCGCGACGAGCTGGAGGATTACGCCCGCTCGGTACGGCGTGAACACGGCCTCGCCTTCTCAGTCCGCATGGGTCTCAACTCCGGTGAGGTGGTGGTCGGCGGGATCGGCCGCGACCTCAACATGGACTACACGGCCATCGGCAACGCTGTGGGCCTGGCCGCGCGCATGGAGGCGCTGGCGGAGCCGGGCAAGCCGTATTTGACGAAGAGCACCGCGGCGCTGGTCGACGGCTACTTCGCGCTGGAGGACGTCGGCGACCTCCAGGTCAAAGGCCTCGAGGCACCGGTGCATGCGTTTGCGCTCGTCGATGTGGGCAGCGCGCGCACGCGACTAGACATATCTGCCCGGCGCGGGCTGTCGCGCTTCGTCGGCCGCGCTGCGGAGTACGAGGCGCTCGAAAGGGCGTACGAGCATTCGCGCGACAGTGGGCAGGTGGTTGGCTTGGTGGCGGATCCGGGCATCGGCAAGAGCCGGCTGTGCCGCGAGTTCACTGACTGGTGCCGCGCCCACGAGATCGTGGTAACCGAGGGGCGCGGCGTCGCACACGGTCGACGCATCCCGCTGTTGCCGGTGATCGAGATCCTGCGCGGCTATTTCGGGATCGGCGAGAACGATGACGCCCGCCTTGCGCGCGAGAAGATCGCCGGCCGGCTGCTTCTGATGGACGACGTGTTCCGGGAGACCTTGCCGGTCCTGTTCGACTTCCTCGGCGTCGGCGATCCCGACCATGCCGCGCCGCAGATGGGGCCCGAGGCGCGCGAGCGCGCGCTCTTCGGAGCGATCAGTCGGCTCGTCCACGCGCGCGCCGAGGAGGGCGGCGGCGTCATCTTGGTGGAGGACCTGCATTGGCTCGATCCGGGCAGCGAGGCCTTCCTCGCCAACCTGATCGAGTCGCTGCCGGGCACGCGCACCCTGCTGGTGGTGAACTTCCGCCCCGAGTACGCCGCGGACTGGATGAGCAAGTCCTACTACCAGCGGCTGCCGCTGCTGCCGCTCTCGGGTGAGGCGATCGCGGCGCTGGTGCTCGACCTGATCGGCGACGATCCATCGCTCGACGGCATATGTGAGTTGATCGCCGACCGCACCGGCGGCAACCCCTTCTTCATCGAAGAGGTCGTGCAGTCGCTCGTCGGCGCCGGCAGCCTGGTCGGCCAGCGCGGCGCCTACCGGCTCGCGGCGTCGATTGACCGGCTCGAGATCCCACCGACCGTCCAGGCGGTGCTCGCGGCGCGCATCGACCGGCTCCACGAGCGCGACAAGCTGGTGCTCGAAACGGCGGCGGTGATCGGGCGGGAGTTCTCCGAGCCAGTGCTTCAACGCGTCACCAAGCTCGAGCCGCACGAGCTGCTCGAGTCGCTGGGCAGGCTGTGCGCCGCGGAGCTCGTGTTCGAGCGAACCCTCTACCCGGTTCCGCAGTACGTCTTCAAGCACCCACTCACCGAGGAGGTCGCGTATCGCACCCAGCTCGGCGAGCGCTGTGCGCGGACGCACGCAGCTGTCGCCGATGCGCTCGAGCAGATGGAGGCCGACCGGCTCGACGAGATCGCGGGGCTTCTGTCGAATCATTGGGAGCAGGCACGCGAGCCTGTGAAGGCCGCAAACTGGGGGGCCCGCGCCGCCGTCTGGGCGGGCCAAAGCCACCCGGCCGACGCGCTCCGCCACTGGCGGCGTGTGCGCACGCTGCTGGAGGACTCGCGCGACGAGGCGGAGGCCGCCGGCCTCGCACTCGGCGCCTGTCTCTGGATCCTCCAGTTCGGCTGGCGCCAGGGACTCTCCGACGAGGAGGTCGAGGCCGTCTGGCGCGAGGGGCTGGCGCTCGCGGAGCGCGCCGGCAACACCTGGGCCAAGAGCGCGGTGTACGGCTCGCACGCGGTCTCGCGCGGGATGGTGGGAGCCGTCCCAGAGGCGCTCGAGCATGCCCTCGAGGCGCAGCGTCTCGCAAAGGGCCTGAACGCCCTCGAACTCGAGATGAGCGTCGGCGCGCCCTATTGGATGGACCTGCTGGGCGACACCAAGGCGGCGATCCCGGTGATGACCGAGAGGATCGAGCGGATGGGAGAGGACTTCGAGCTCGGGCGCGAGGTGGTGGGTTTCAGCGCCCTGATCTGGTCCACCTTCTTCCTGGCCCAGCTGCTCACCGAGAACGGTCGGATCGATGAGGCGCGCGCAATGAACGACCGTGCGCTGCGCCTCGCCCGCGAGCACGACGACGTCGAGTCGCTCGGCTGGACCCACAACCAGTACGCGTTCCTCGACTACCACAGCGGCGAGGTCCGCGATGGGCTCGCACATGCGCGCATGGGCGCGGAGATCGCGGAGCGCACCGGCAGCGCCTTCTCGCGCACGACCTCCTACTGCCTGCTCGGCTACGCCCACCTCGCGCGGGGCGAGTGGCTGGAGGCGATCGACGTCGAGGAGGAGGCGCTGCGGATCATGAACGACACGCGCACCGGCATGCAGTACGAGCCGCTATCGCTGGCAGCCCTGGCTGAAGCCCAGCTCGGGCTCGACGACATGGAGGGTGCTTGCGAAACGGCAGAGCGCGGCGCCGAGGTGGCCGCGCGCTACGGCATGCGGACGCACCAAGGACAGTGCCGCATGGTGCTCGGCCGCGCACTCACACGCCCCCGTCCGCCCGAGGCGCGCGCGGAGCTCGACCGCGCCCTCGAACTGATCGGGGCCGACTACGTTGCACTCGAGCCGCGGATCCACGAGGCGCTCGCCGACCTGGCAGCGATGCACGGCGACGAGCAGTCGTACGAGCGGCAGCTGCGCGTAGCGCTCGAAGGCTACGAGCGCATCGGCGCAACCGGCCACGCGCGAAGGCTGCGCGAGCGCCTCGCCGGCCGCACCGGCACGGCGGTCGAGTAGCTCCGGCTCCCGCCGCCCCTTCACCGCAGCAAACTCCGCGCCAAAGCGAGCATTCTCGGCAGCTGCGTTGCGCGCGGAGGAGCGGGCGTCTCGAAGCCGTGTCGACCCGTGCCCGCTCGGGGCGAGAACCGGCAGCACCGGGTGATTCCGCCCGCGCTTCCGCTTTCGCTGCTCCCATATCAAGGAGTTGATGGTGGGTTTGGATGGTTGGAGTAGGTGCCAGACGCGGCGTGCGAGGTGGCGTTTGAGGCAGCGGATGGCTTCGCGGTTGGTTTTGCCTTCGGAGCGTTTGCGTTCGATATAGGCGCGGGTTTCGGGGTGGCAGCGGGCGCGGGTGACTGCGACGCGGTGGATGGCGGTGTTGATTTGTCGGTTGCCGCCGCGGTCGAGGCGGTGGCGGTTGGTCTTGCCGGAGCTGATTGGGATCGGTGCGATGCCGCCGGCGCGGGCGAGCTTGGCGTCGCTTCTGAAGCGGTGGGCGCCGGCGATCTCGCCGATCAGCTTGCCCGCGGTCAGCGGGCCGAAGCCCGGCTCGGTGAGCGGCTGCGGCGCGACCTGGGCGACGAGCTCGGTGATCTCTGTCTTGAGCGCGTCGATCGTGCGTGAGAGCTCGCGCAGCTGGCGCAACTCGTCGCGGGCGATCCTGACCCGCGCGGTCTGCTCGGCGCGCGCCAGGCGCCGCGCGATGCGCGCGGTCCACTTCTGCGACAAAAGCGCGCTGCCCGGAAACGTCTGCTCGGGCCAGAGATCATGCAGGTGCCAGAGCAGGTCGTTGTTGAGCGCGGTGCGCATCCGAACGAGCCGTTCGCGGTGATCGACGAGCAGCCGGATGTCGAGCTCGACCCCAGCCAGCTCGGCGCTCGGCAGCCGGTCGATGCCCTCCCGCAGCGCAGCGCGTGCGACGGCGATCGCGTCGATCAGGTCTGACTTGCCGCGCTCGCGACCGCCACGGCGCTCGCCGGCCATGAGCCGCGTCGCGACCCTGACGACACGCTCGCCGCGAACGAGCAGGAACCGCTCAAACGCGCCCGACACGTGTCGGCAGTCCTCCAGCGCCCACACCCGCTCAGCTCCCAAGCCGCGCGCCCAGGCGAGCGCTGCTGCGAACCCGCGGTTACCGACCTTCACGATCTTGTCGTCCAGCCGCTCACCGGTGTCGCCCGCGACCGCAGCGAGCGAGTGAGAGCCCTTGTGCATGTCCGCACCGAGCACGATCATGGCGTTCGTCCCTTTCACCTCACTGAAAGCGGACGCCCGGCGGACATGGCTTGCTTGAGGGCGGTGCCACGCTCCTATCAAGTCACGCCGGGCCATCCCCGACCGGCGACGAACGACACAGCGAAAGCCAGTCAGGCCAAACGGCCGACAGCGTGAAAGCGAGTCAGCTCGCCGCCGGCCGGACCGTCTCGACAAGCCCGGACGTCACCGCCCCATCCAAACAGCAAGCGTGAAAGTGACAGCGCGGAAGCTGCGTTGGTTGGTGCTGATCATGCGCCGGCAAGGTTCGCCGCGTTAGTGTGCTCCACCCATGGGAGCTGTCGCACTGTGCACGGGCGCTGCCTCGGGCATCGGGCGCGCGACGGCGATCGCGCTGGCGCGGCGGGGCGCCTCGGTGGTCGGGAGCGACGTCGATGTCGCGGGGGGCGAGGAGACCGTCGAGCTCGTTCGCGAGGCCGGCGGGACGGCCGTGTTCGTGAGAGCCGACATCGCGGAGCCCCACGATGTCGAGGCGCTCGTTGCTGCGGTGGTCGAGCGGTTCGGCCGCTTCGACGCCGCGGCCAACGTGGCGGGTACCCACGCTGGGCTCGGCGCACTCACCGCGGACTGCACCGAGGACGACTTCGACACCCAGGTTCGCGTGAACCTGCGCGGCACCTGGCTATGCGTGCGGGCCGAGCTTCGGCGGATGCTCGACCAGGGCTCTGGCTCGATCGTGAACATCTCGTCGGTGAATGGGCTCACGGCCGCCTCCCACGGCGTCGGCTACTCGATCGCCAAACACGGAATTCTCGGGCTCACCCGCACCGCGGCCGTCGAGTACGCCGATCGTGGCATCCGGGTGAACGCGATCTGTCCCGGCCTGGTCGACACGCCGCTCACAGCGCGGGCACTCGAAATAGGCGGCGAAGATCCCGCGGCGGCGCTCGAGTCAGTGCTGCGCGACATTCCCCTCGGCCGGATGGCGACCGCAGAGGAAATCGGCGAGTGCGCCGCGTGGCTGTGCCTCGACGCGAGCCCGTATCTGACGGGCGCCACGATCACGGTCGATGGCGGCATGACCGTGCGCGGCTAGCCCACCGCCCGCGAGAGGCCGCCGACGTGCAGGACGTCCGCGTCATGTGTCTTGTCGTGCCAACCTCAATTGGGTCGGCGCCGATCATGCGCGGTGCAAGATTAGCCGCGTCAGCCTGCACCGAGCCCGAGTAGCCGGCGTATGTCGGTGTTGACCTCACCGGGGGTGTCCTGGAGCTGTCGCCACGTGATGCGGACGACGCGCCAGCCGCTTGCCTCCAGGCGGCGGTCGCGGTCGCGGTCGGCTTCGAAGGCGTGCGGGACGTCGTGGTGGGTGCGGCTGTCGAGCTCGACGACGAGGCGGGCGTTGGGCCAGACGCAGTCCACTTCGAAGCTTTCGATTAGGACGTTGGTCCTCGGAAGCGGAAGACCTGCATTGAGGAGAAAGGCCTGGAAGCGCTCTTCAAGCTCGCTGCGGACGATGGTCAGGCCGCGCTGTGCCTCTTCGACGACCGCTCTGACGGCTGGGATGCCGGGCTTGCCGGGGTATCGCTGGATCAGATCCCCGAGCCAGACAGGGTCGGTTAGACGGAGCTGTTCGGCCTGCCTCACGGCGCTCCTGAGTTCGTCGCGTTGAACGTGAGCAGCGAGGTCGAGGAGCGTGCGGGGCACGGTCGTGGTCGGGATGCCGTGGTGGATGGTGGTTTCGTCCTCCGGCAGCCGCGCGCGGTGGAGCCGGATCCCATCGCGGCCGCGCCGTCCGCCGGGAACGGTGATCTCGACCGGTGAGCCACCCCGGATTCCCCACAGCGCAGCGGCCGCGCGGTAGCTGAGCACGGCACCGGGACCACAGGCGAGCACAGCGGCCATCCAGCGGCCATTCCGCGTGAGCAGCCTGTGGCCGATTGTGTACACACCGGTGTACACCGGGCGCAACCGGCCCACCTTGATTCGATGATCGATCGCCCGGCGTCCAAGACCAAGCTCCAACACCTGAGATCTGGCGAGGACGCCATGCTGCCGCTCCGCGAGCGCGCCCATCGCCCGATCGGCGGGATCGTTTCTGCATCTGCTCCGCATTGCGGGGCTAATGCAGAAACTGTTTCGATTCGTCCCCGTCAACGCCGTCGTTCGGCCACCACACCGGGCGGCAGGCGGCCCTCCTCGCGGAGCTTCTCTAGGTGCGCCGCGAGGGTCACCGCCGCGGCGGGTCGCAGCGCGGCAGGGACGTCGGACCACGCCGCGTCCAGCAGCTCTTCCTCGGTGCGAACTCCCGCGTCTAGCGCATCGAGCAGCCGCCGTTCGCGATCGAGGCGATGCGCGACGTACTCGTCGAGCTTTGCCGCCGGGTCCCATACATACGGACCATGCCCCGGGCACAGCACCTCGAGGTCGAGCGAGCGCAGGCGGTGGAGCGAGTCCAGGTAGGCGGACAACGAGCCCTCGCCGGGGGCAATGAACACGCTTCCCTCCCCGAGGACCGTGTCTCCCGTGAAGCACACCCGCCCCATCAACAGGCACACACTGTCGCGCGAGTGACCGGGTGTCCCGAGAGCAGTGAATGGACCGACGGTCTCCCCGTCCTGGGGCAGCGTGACCGGCGCCCCGAACAGCTCGGCCGCCTCGGAGTGATCCGCATGCGAGTGCGTGAGGACGACCCCCTCAATGCCGTCGTTCGCCGCCGCCCGCACAGCGTCCAGATGGGACTCCAACGCCGGGCCCGGGTCGACGACCCAGCGCCCGACCACATAGGTATTCGTCCCATCCAGCGTCAGCGGCGACGGGTTCGGCGCACGCACGCGGACAACGCCCTCCGGAACCGGCACACCGGGCTTTCTACCGGGTATTCTCGCCGAAGTTGGGCTCGCCATCGAATACGGGGGCCTCTGCCCGAGAGCGGCGGCTGTTCGCGCTCGCGTTGCTCGCGATGGCCGCAATCGCCGCGGTGGACATCGCCATCGGCACCGAGGACGTGCTGGTCGAGCTGCTCCTGGCCGGCCCGCTCATCGCCGCGATCGGCGCCTCGCCGAAGCAGACGCTTCTCACCGCCGTGATCGCCCTGGTGGTGGCTGTCCCGCTCGGCCTGGCCTCCGACGGGTTTCTCAGCACCGCGCACGTGATCGGGATCGTCGTCGTGGCGGGCGGCGCCGCGCTCGCGGTCGTCATCGCGCGGTTGCGGGATCAGCGCGAGCGCGACGCCGCGCGCCTGCAGGTCCAGTACAGCGTGGCGCGCATCATTGCCGACGCGGAAAGCTTCGATGAGGCGGCGCC
>Ga0126307_10003847_pt1 | contig 10347 bp, 8 predicted proteins | sample Plot28_FD_89955 | JGI IMG/M metagenome (GOLD analysis project Ga0126307, IMG submission 89955) | Serpentine soil microbial communities from UC McLaughlin Reserve, CA, USA - Plot28 | ecosystem: Environmental > Terrestrial > Soil > Grasslands | place: USA: UC McLaughlin Reserve, Lake County...
ATCCGCTGGAGTGGATCTGGAGCGAGTCCGACGCGTTCGCGCGCTTCCGCGGGACCGACTGGATGCAGGAGCCGTGCCGGACGTGCCCGCTCGGACGGCAGGAGGTCGACTGGGGCGGCTGCCGCTGCCAGGCGCTGCGGCTCGCGGGCGATGCGGCGGCCACGGATCCGGTCTGCCGGTTCTCGCCCCATCACGACCGCGTCGTGGCGGCGCGCGAGCCCGTGGAGAGCGAGCAGTTCCTCTATCGCACGATGAAGCGCCCCGCGCGGACCTGACCCGTCAGATCCCCAGCGCGCGGCGCACGGCCGGCGCGTTGCGGCGCGAGACGGGTACCGCCTCGCGCGCGGCGCCGTCCATGATCAGCGACAGCTCGCCCCTCGGCCCGCGGTCCACCGCCCGGACACTGGACAAGTTCACGATGAACCGCCGGTGGACGCGCAAGAACTCGCCTCCGGTGAGCTCCTCCTCGAGCTTGTCGATGCCATGCACCGCAGCCTGAAGACGTCCTTCTTCGGTGACGAGCCACACGTCGTTGCCGTCCGCCTCCGCGAAGCTGACCTCGGCCCGCCGCAGCAGGACCATGCGCTCGCCGCTCACGCCGACGATGCGCGCCGGCGGGATCATCCCCGGCTCCGGCCGCTCGCGCTCGATCGTCTCACCGGGCTCAGCACCGAAGACCGCAAGCGTCCCGATCGGCTGGTCGGCCAGGAAGACCGGGCGCAGGGTGATCCGGCGGGGCTCGCTGGTCAGCTCGGTCACGATCTGCGTCGAGCCGACCCAGCCGTGGTCCAGGCGAGCCTGCTTGACGGCGTGACGCGCGACGTGCCGGAGATCGAGGCCCGGCTGCCACCGGCCGGCGGGGTCGAGCGCGGGCACCCGCGCCGGCACGCCGAGGAAGAGGCTTGCGCCTTCGTCGGCGATGACGACCTTGCCACTTGCGTCCAGGGCGGCGACCGCCTGTCCGGACCGAGCCCGTGTCCGGGCGAACGCCGCGGCCAGCTCGGCGGCGCTGTCGCAGGCGCGCTGACGCAGGATCGTGCGTGCGCCGCCCACCGCCTGCGACAGCCATCCGGCCGCTTGCGGCGGGAGCCCGGACCGCCACGTCGAGACGTCGAGGACCGCGACGGCGTCGCGCGTCACCGCATCGCGGACGGCAACGCCGGCGCAGACCCACTCGTCAAAGCCCGTGCACCAGTGCTCCGGCCCGCTGATCAGCACCGGTCCGGGCGCCTCGAGCGCCGTGCCGATCCCGTTCGTGCCCGTCGCCCACTCCGACCAGCACGACCACGGCGCCATGTTGCTCTCCCGCGCCCGGCCGAGCGTCTCCTTGTCGCCGTGGACGGTCAGGATCCGACCCTCGCCGTCCGTGACGGTGACGACGCCGCCGAGGCTCTCGACTTCGCCCGCGATCGAGGCCGCGGCGCCGCCGAGCTGGGCGAACACGATCTCGTGCTCGAGCGTGTGCTCCGCGGAGGACTCCTCCAGGGCGGACGCGGGCGGAGCCTGGCTCAGACGCGGATCGACGCGGTACTGCTCGCGGCAGCGATACCAGGACGTGGCCACTTCCGGTCGCACCCCACGGACGCGGTCGTCTCCGGCCAGGAACCGTTCACGCGCCGCTGTCACGGTCTGGTACCGCCCCGCGTCGCTCGTCGGATGGCGCGTTCCGCCCTTGCTCATGTGGTACGGAGGTCTATCTCCCCGGCGACGTCTCGTCCATAGCTGGCCCTCGAGGCACGCTAACACCTTTGGGCGATGGTCTTATGGCGGACCGCTGCGACCCGCTTGACTTCGCCAGAAGCCTGCCCGGTCGCCGCTCCGACGCCCGGCCCGGCCCTGCGATCTCGTCGGCCCGTCGTAGGGTCTGCGCCCATGACCTATGTCGCCGCCTCCGACCGCTACGACGCGATGCCCTACCGCCGCTGCGGGCGCAGCGGGCTCCAGCTCCCCGCCGTATCCCTGGGCCTGTGGCACAACTTCGGCGACGACAAGCCGATCGAGACCCAGCGCGCGATCCTCCGCCGCGCGTTCGACCTCGGCATCACCCACTTCGACCTGGCCAACAACTACGGGCCGCCTTACGGCTCCGCCGAGATCAACTTCGGCCGCCTGTTCGCCGAGGACTTCGCGCCCTACCGCGACGAGCTGATCATCAGCACGAAGGCCGGCTACGACATGTGGCCCGGCCCGTACGGCGAGTGGGGCTCGCGCAAGTACGTCCTCGCCTCGCTCGACCAGAGCCTGCGGCGGATGGGACTGGACTACGTCGACATCTTCTACAGCCACCGCTTCGACCCGGAGACGCCGCTGGAGGAGACGGTGGGCGCGCTCGACGCCGCCGTCCGCCAGGGCAAGGCGCTCTACGTCGGCATCTCGTCCTACTCCGACCAGCGGACCGGCGAGGCGGCGGAGCTCCTGCGCGCGCTCGGCACGCCGCTGCTGATCCACCAGCCGAGCTACTCCCTACTGAACCGCTGGATCGAGCCCGCCCTCCTCGACGTGCTCGGCGAGGAGGGCGTGGGCTGCATCGTGTTCTCCCCGATCGCCCAGGGCATGCTGACCGACAAGTACCTCGACGGCGTGCCGGAGCGTTCGCGCGCGGCCGAGGGGAAGTCGCTCGACCCGGAGCTGTTGAGCGAGGAGAACCTCGCCCACGTGCGCGCGTTGCACGAGATCGCGCAGCGCCGCGGCCAGGCGCTCGCGCAGATGGCGATCAGCTGGGTGCTGCGCGACGCCCGCGTCACCTCGGCGCTGATCGGCGCGTCGAGCGTCCGCCAGCTCGAGCAGAACGTCGCCGCCCTCGACGTCCTCGACTTCAGCGACGAGGAGCTCGCCGAGATCGACGGTCACGCCGTCGATTCCGGCATCAACCTCTGGCAGCGGTCCAGCGACGCTTAAGCGGCGAGCTCCTCGCGCGCCACGACGACGAGCTCGAGCCCGTCGCGGCCCTCGAGGCTCCGCGTGAGCGAGCCGTGGCCGTGGTGCGCAGGGCCGACCATCACCACGTCCGCACCCGCCGCCTCGGCGCGCGCGAGCACCGCCGCCGCCGTGTCCTCGTGGTCGCCGACCGCGTGCAGCAGCGCGCCGTGCGCGTCGATCCCGCGGCGGGCGAGCAGCCGGACGTGCGCCTCGAGCACCGCTTTCGCGCCGGCCGTGGACTCGAGATCCGCCGCGTCGTCGCCGACCACGTCCGTCTCCAGCACGTGGACGACCTCGACCTGCGCGCCGCGCGCCACGGCAAGACTCGCGGCGGCGCGCGTCACAGCGGCGGAGGCGGGCGTGGCGTCGACGGCGACGAGGATCGCCGCCGGCTCGACCGCGACCTCCTCCGCGACCGGGGCGTCCGCCGCGGCGAGCGCGGAGCGCAGCGCGTAGAGCAGGACCAGCGCGATGGCGACGGCCGCGGCGCCGACGAAGTAGGGGATCTCCACGCCGACGTCCTCGGCGAGCCGCCCCGCGAGCCACGGCGCGATGGCGCCGCCGCCGAAGCGCATGAACGAGTACGCCGAGGAGGCGATCGGGCGCTCGACCGGCGCGACCTTCATGACCGCCTCCGTCAGGACCGTGTTGACGACGCCGATCAGCGCGCCGGAGATCACCACGCACGCGATCAGCGCGACCTGCGAGTCGACGGCGAGCGCCATCACGAGCAGCACGGCGGCGAAGGCGCCGAACACCGCGCCGAGCGTCCCGACCGTGCCGAGCCGGCGTTTGGCCGCGGGCGCGACCCAGACGGAGAAGATCGCCACCACCAGACCCCAGCCGAAGAAGACGAAGCCCAGCGCGTGCGCGCCGAGGTGCAGCGGGAACGGCGTGTAGGCGAGCAGCGTGAAGAAGCCGAAGTTGTAGAACAGGGCGACGAAGCCCGCGGCGAGCAGGCCGCGGTGGCGGAGCGCGCGGAGCGGGTCCGCGAGCGAGACCTTGTGCGCCGGGGCGGGGGTCCGCGCGAGCAGGACGGCGATGGCGACGAAGGCGATCGACATCAGCACCGCGACGCCGACGAAGGGGCCGCGCCAGCTGATCCCGCCGAGGAAGCCGCCGAGCAGCGGGCCGGACGCGATGCCGAGCCCGAGCGCCGCCTCGTAGAGCATGATCGCGCCGCCGATGCCGCCGCTCGCGGCGCCGACGATCACCGACAGCGCGGTGGCGATGAACAGCGCGTTGCCGAGCCCCCAGCCGGCGCGGAAGCCGGCGATCTGGGCCACGGTGCCCGACGCGCCCGCGAGCGCGCTGAACACGATCACGAGCGCGAGGCCGCCCAGCAGCGCGCGCTTGGCGCCGATCCGGGAGGCGACGAAACCCGTGCCGAGCATCGCGACGCCCGTGACCCCGAAGTAGGAGGTGAAGAGCATCGTCACCTGGCTCGGCGTCGCGTCGAGGTCCTGGGCGAGGACCGGCAGGATCGGGTCCACCAGCCCGATCCCCATGAAGGCGATGACGGCGGCGAAGGCGACGGCCCAGACGGCCTTGGGCTGCTTCAGGAGGGCGGCGTTCACGCGGTCGCCTCTGCCAGGCGCTCGAGGATCGGCACCGCGTCGGCGAGCGTCTCGCGCTCCTCCGGGTCGAGCGTGTCGAGCCGCGCGCCGAGGCTCACCGCGCGGGCGCGGCGCCGCTCGTCGAGCAGCGCACGTCCGGCGGGCGTGATCGACACCAGGACGGCGCGCCCGTCGGCGGGGTCCTGCGCGCGGGCGAGCAGCCCCTGGGCCTCCAGCCGGCCGACGAGGGTCGTGGCCGACGGCTGGGCGATCGCCTCGTAGACGGCCAGCTCGGTGATCCGCTGCGGACCCGCCGTCGCGATCCGGTGCAGGACGGAGGCGGCGCTGCGGCTCAGGACGGGGCCGCCGCCGCGCAGCAGGACGTGGGCGAGGCGGGTGACGCTCTGCTCCAGCTGCTCGGGTAGCGTGGCGGTGGCGGCATTCATATAGCCGCACTATATAACATGCATCGCTGCGAGTTCCGCCACCTCCACCCCATCTCGACGCGCTGGGACGACAACGACGTCTACGGCCACGTCAACAACGTCCGCTACTTCGCCTTCTTCGATACGGCGATCAACGCCTGGCTGATCCGCGAGGGCGGGCTGGACGTCGAGCGCGGCGACGTGATCGGCGTGTGCGCGGAGTCCCATTGCGCCTACACCGCGGCGATCGCCTTTCCCGACGCGGTCGAGGTCGGGCTGCGCACCGCCCATCTCGGCACCTCGAGCGTCCGCTACGAGCTTGCCGTCTTCCGCGACGGGGACGAGGAGAGCGCCGCCACCGGCTGGTTCGTGCACGTGTTCGTCGATCGCGCCACGCGCCGCCCGGTCGCCATCCCGGCGCCACTGCGCGCCGCGCTGGAGCGGCTCAGTCCAGCACCGCGCCCGGATTGAGCAGCCCGCCGGGGTCGAGCGCGCGCTTGATCGCGCGCATCGCCCGCAGCTCCGCCTCCCCGCGCACCAGCCCGAGATACGCCGCCTTCGCCACGCCGACGCCGTGCTCGGCGCTGATCGTGCCGCCGTGCGCGGCCGCGACGCGGAGGACCGCCGCGTCGACGGCGTCGTCGTCCGTCCCGATGACGTTGACGTGGACGTTGCCGTCGCCGAGGTGGCCGAAGAGGATCACCCGCGCGCCCGGCGCGACGTCCGCGACCGCCGCGCGCGCGGCGTCCGCGAAGGCGGCGAGCCGTGCGAGCGGGACGCCGACGTCGAGCTTGTGCGGCACGCCCGCCGCACCGATCGCCTCCGTGTGCGCCTCGCGCAGCCGCCACAGCCGCGCACGCTCGGCGGTCGAGTCGGCGATCACCGCCTCCGCGTCGCCGAGCGCGGCGGCGAGCTCCGGCGTGGGGTCGGCGGCCGCGGCGCACTCGAGCACGACGTAGGCCGGCGCCCGCGGAACCGGCGAGGCGATCCCGAGATGGGCAAGCACGAGCTCCAGCCCGTCGTCGAGGAAGAAGTCGGCCGCCTCGAGCGACGGCAGCGCCGGCCGCAGCGCAGCGAGCAGGTCCGCGGCCTCGCCGAGCGAGCCGAGCGGGACGACGGCCGCGACGTGCGCCGGCAGCAGCGGGACCAGGCGCCAGCGGACCCGCGTGATCAGCCCGAGCGTCCCCTCCGAGCCGATCAGCAGCGCGGTCAGGTCGTAGCCCGCGTTGTCCTTCAGCAGCCCGGCGGTGCGGTCCACGACGCTGCCGTCGGCGAGCACAGCCTCCAGCCCCGCGACGCGCGCGCGGACGGTCCCGTGGCGCAGCGCGCGCATCCCGCCGGCGTCCGTGGCGACCAGCCCGCCGACGGTGGCGCTGTGGCGCGCGCCGAAGTCGACCGCGGCGTCGAGCCCGGCCGCGCGCGCGTGAGCCTGCAGCGCCGTGAGCGTCACCCCGGCGCCGGCGTCGACCTGCAGCGTCGCACGGTCGATCGCGCCCAGCTCGCCGAGCCGCGACAGCGAGACGACGACCTCGCCGCCGCGCGGGACCGAGGCGCCGACCATCCCGGTGTTCCCGCCCTGCGGGACGAGCTCGGCGCCGTGCTCGGCGCAGGCGCGCACCACAGCCGCCACCTCGCCCGTGTCGGCGGGCCGGACCACGACCCGCGCGCGGCCGGAGAAGCGCCCCGTCCAATCGGTCTCATAACCGACGCGCGCGTCGGCGTCCGTGATGACGTGGGCGGCGCCGACGGCGGCGCGGAGCGCGGACTCGAGCACCGTGCGCGATGCTATCCACGCCATGGCGAGCGAGACGATCTTCACGCTCGAGGCGACCCCGGTGAAGTTCGGGCCGGGCGCCGCGGACGACGCGGGCTGGGAGCTGCAGCGGCTCGGGGTGACCCGCGCGCTCCTCGTCACGGACCCCGGCGTGGCCGTCACCGGCCACCCCGACCGCGTGCGCGACCGGATCGCGGCCGCCGGCATCGCGGTCGTGGTCTATGACCGCGCACGGGTCGAGCCGACGCTCGACTCGCTCCAGGACGCCGCCGACTTCGCCCGTGACGCCGGCGTCGACGGGTTCGTCTCGGTCGGCGGCGGATCGAGCATCGACACCGCGAAGGTCGCCGACCTCATCGTCTCCCACCCGGCGCCGGTGATGGACTACGTCAACCGCCCGATCGGCGCGGGCCGCAGGCCCGCCACACCGCTCAAGCCCCACCTCGCCATCCCGACCACCTCCGGCACCGGCGCGGAGGCGACCACCGTCGCCGTCCTCGACATCCCGGACCTGAAGGTCAAGACCGGGATCTCGCATCGCTACCTGCGCCCGGCGCAGGCGATCGTCGACCCGGAGCTGGCGCAGACGCTCGGCGCCGAGGTCACCGCCAGCTCCGGGCTCGACGTCGTCTGCCACGCCGCGGAGTCGTTCCTCTCGCGGCCGTACGACCAGCGCGAGCGCCCGGCCTCGCCCGGCGACCGGCCGCCCTACCAGGGCGCCAACCCGGTCGCGGACGTGTGGTCGGCGAAGGCGCTCGAGTACGGCGGCCGCTACCTCCGCCGCGCGGTCGCGGACCCGGGAGACGTCGAGGCGCGCGGGCGGATGATGCTCGCGGCGACGATGGCCGGGGTCGGCTTCGGCTCGGCCGGCGTGCACATCCCGCACGCGTGCGCGTATCCGATCGCCGGTCTCAAGCACGCGTACCGGCCGCTCGGCTATCCGGACGACCACCCGTTCGTGCCGCACGGGCACTCGGTCATCGTCACGGCCCCGGCGGCGTTCCACTTCACCTACGACGCGATGCCCGAGCGCCACCACCACGTCGCCGAGCTGCTCGCCGGCGAGCGGATCCTCGACCCCGGCCCCGACACGCTGCCGGGCGTGCTCCTGGCGCTGATGCGCGACGTGGGCGCGCCGAGTTGCGTCGCCGCGTTCGGCTACACCGAGGACGACATCCCGGCGCTCGTCGACGGCGCGCTCAAGCAGCAGCGGCTGCTCGTCGTCGCCCCGCGCGAGGCGCGCGCGGACGACCTCGCGCGCATCTTCACGGCGTCAATGTGAGCGTCGCCTTGACGCCGCCGAACGCGAACGCGTCCGGGTAGGCGTCGAGCGGCACCCGCAGGCCGACGAAGCGCTCCAGCGCGTCCGGCCAGCGCGCGTGGGCGGCGGCGAGCCGCTCGACGGCGTCGTGCCAGTCGACGACGTTGGCGTTGACGCTCGCGATCAGCGCGCGGTTGCCGAGGATCGCGTCGATGCCGATCACCGGCCCGGGCAGGTGGACGAGCTGGTCGTGGCCGTCGATCCCGAGCAGGCAGGCGACGCCGTTGCGGCGCAGAAGCCCGAGCGTGTCGAGCGAGAGCTGGGCGCTGCCCGCGGCCTGGATCACGATGTCGAAGTCCGCGGGGTCGGCGGGCGGGACGCCGACGTAGCGTGCGCCCGCCGCCTCGACGAGCTCCGCCTTCTCACCGCGGGGTGGCTCGAGCGCGCACGTCCAGACGTCGAGGCCGTCGAGCCGGAGGAAGTACGTGCACAGCATCCCGATCGCGCCGGCGCCGAAGACCAGCGCGCGGCCCGGGTGCCACGGCTGGCGACCGCCGACGGCGCGGACGTGGCGCAGCGCGCGGGCGCAGATCGACGCCGGCTCGGCCAGGACGCCGACAGCGCGCAGCGCCTCGGGCACCGCCACGAGGTGCTCGGCGGGGACGACCGCGAGATCGGCGGCGAAGCCGTGCAGCCGCGTGATCCCGTGCTCGGCGTAGTCGCCGGTCTCGCACGCGTCCGGCGCGCCGTCCGCGCACGCCGTGCAGTGGCCGCATGACCGCCGCACGGTCGCGGTGACGAGGTCGCCGCGCGCGAACCCGTGCCCGCCGCGCTCGACGCGCCCGAGCAGCTCGTGACCGAGGATCAGCCGCTCCTCGCCGGCGGGCGCGATGCCGAACCAGCCCTCGGAGATCTCGCGGTCGGTGCCGCAGACGCCGACCTCGGCCGGCCGGACGAGCACCTGCGTCCCTTCGGGGCGCGGGTCCGGCATGTCGGCCACTGCGATCGACCCCGCCACGCCGGGACGGAGCACCAGCGCCTGCATCAGGCCGGCGCCCGCAGTACGGCGCCGTCCGCCGCCGAGGCCACCGAGGCGCGGTAGCGGGCGAGCACGCCGCCCGCCGGGCCGCCCGCCGGCGGCGCCCAGCCGTCCAGCCGCGCGGCAAGCTCTTCGTCCGGCACGTCGACGGCGAGCACGCCCGCATCCGTGTCGATCGTGATGACGTCGCCGTCGCGGACCGCTGCGAGCGGGCCGCCGCGGTAGGCCTCCGGCGCAACGTGGCCCACCATCAGCCCCCGCGTGGCGCCGGAGAAGCGCCCGTCGGTGACGAGTGCGACCGACTCGCCGAGACCGACGCCGACGACCGACGACGTGACGCTCAGCATCTCGCGCATGCCGGGCCCGCCGGCCGGTCCCTCGTAGCGGACCACGAGCACGTCGCCCGGCTGGACGACCCCGGCGCGCACGGCGGCGACGCAGGACGCCTCGTCGTCGAACACGCGCGCGGGGCCGCTCTGGCGCGTGCGGTCGATCCCCGCGAGCTTTACGAGGCTCCCGTCGGGCGCGAGGTTCCCGCGCAGCGTCCGCAGGGCGCCGCTCGGCTTGTACGGCGCGGCGTGCGCGAAGAGGACGTCGCCGTCCGGCGCGGGGGCGTCCGCGGTCGCGGCGGCCAGCGTCGGGCCCGCGACGGTCGGCGCGTCGCCGTCGAGCAGCCCGCCCGCGACCAGCTCGCGGATCAGCGCCGGCGTGCCCCCGGCGCGGTGCAGCGTCTCGGCCACGTGCCGGCCGCCGGGCGACAGGCTCGCGAGCACGGGCGTCGCCGCGGCGAGCGTGGTGAGCTCGTCCTGCGTCAGCTCCACCCCCGCCTCGCGCGCGATCGCGAGCAGGTGCAGCACGCCGTTGGTGGAGCCGCCCGACGCGGCGATCCCGGCCATCGCGTTGCGCAGCGCGCGGCGGTCGAGGAACGTCCGCGCGGTCGGTCCGCCCGCCGCGCCGAGCGCGACCGCGCGGCGGCCGGCGCGCGCGGCCGCCTCCGCCTTGGCCTCCACGTCGGCCGCGGGGATCAGCCCGTCGCCCGGCTCCGTCAGCCCGAGGCAGTCGATCGCGACGGCCATCGTGCTCGCGGTGAACATGCCGGCGCAGCTGCCCGGGCCGGGGCAGGCCGCACGCTCGATCGCGTCGAGCTCGCCGCGCTCGATCAGGCCGCGCTGGTGGGCGGCGACAGCCTCCCAGACCTCGAGGATCGTCAGCTCCCGGCCGCCGAGGTGCCCGGCGCGCTGCGGCCCGCTGTAGAGCAGGACCGCCGGCTTGTCGATCCGCGCGAGCGCCATCAGCGCGGCCGGCGTCGTCTTGTCGCAGCCGACGATGCAGACGAGCGCGTCGAAGTCGTGCGCGATCGTCATCAGCTCGAT
>Ga0126307_10003848_pt1 | contig 10347 bp, 9 predicted proteins | sample Plot28_FD_89955 | JGI IMG/M metagenome (GOLD analysis project Ga0126307, IMG submission 89955) | Serpentine soil microbial communities from UC McLaughlin Reserve, CA, USA - Plot28 | ecosystem: Environmental > Terrestrial > Soil > Grasslands | place: USA: UC McLaughlin Reserve, Lake County...
CACCGACATCGTCGAGGGCAAGCCCGAGGGCATCGCACTGGACATGAACCAGTCGCGGCCGGTCGAGGGCTTCGAGACCCGGGTCGTGGGGGTCGGCGGCGGCTCCTACGAGGGCACCGAGGGTTCCGACGTCGTCGTCATCACCGCCGGCCTCCCCCGCAAGCCGGGCATGAGCCGGATGGACCTGATCGAGACCAACGCCAAGATCGTGCGGCAGGTCGCCGAGAACATCGCGCAGACCTCGCCCGACGCCGTGATCATCGTGGTCTCCAACCCGCTGGACGAGATGACCGCGCTGGCCCAGCTGGCCACCGGCTTCCCCAAGAACCGGGTCATGGGCCAGGCCGGCATGCTCGACACCGCCCGTTTCACCAACAACGTGGCCGAGGAGCTCGGCGTACCGGTGTCCTCGGTGCAGACGCTGACCCTGGGCTCGCACGGCGACACGATGGTGCCGGTGCCCTCCCGCTGCACCGTTGACGGCAAGCCGCTGTCCGACGTGCTCGCACAGGACCGCATCGACCACCTGGTCGACCGGACGCGCAACGGTGGCGCCGAGGTCGTCGCCCTGCTCAAGACCGGGTCGGCGTACTACGCGCCGTCCGCCGCGGCGGCCCGCATGGCCCGCGCGGTCATGGAGGACTCCGGCGCCGTCATGCCGGTGTGCGCGTGGGTGGACGGCGAGTACGGGATCTCGGGCGTCTACCTGGGCGTCGAGGCGGAGATCGGGCGCGAGGGCGTGAAGAAGGTCGTCGAGGGCGACCTCACGGAGAGCGAGCTGGCCGGGCTGCGCGAGGCCGCCGAGGCGGTGCGGGCCAAGCAGGCCGATGTAGCCGACCTCTGAACGCAAGACTTCTGAGAGGAACAACTTGACGTGAGCGAGCTTGCGAGCGAACCGATGAACGGAGCAGCCGTGCGAACGCGGCCGACGAGCGGCAGCGAGGAGGACGCGTGAGCAAGATCAAGGTCGAGGGCACCGTCGTCGAGCTCGACGGCGACGAGATGACCCGGATCATCTGGCAGTTCATCAAGGACCAGCTGATCCTCCCGTACCTCGACGTCAACCTCGAGTACTACGACCTGGGCATCGAGAAGCGCGACGAGACCGACGACCAGATCACGATCGACGCGGCGAACGCGATCAAGCAGCACGGCGTCGGCGTCAAGTGCGCGACCATCACGCCGGACGAGGCCCGGGTCGAGGAGTTCGGCCTGAAGAAGATGTGGCGGTCCCCGAACGGGACGATCCGCAACATCCTCGGCGGCGTCATCTTCCGTGAGCCGATCATCATGGCCAACGTGCCGCGGCTCGTGCCCGGCTGGACCAAGCCGATCGTCGTCGGCCGTCACGCGTTCGGTGACCAGTACCGCGCCACCGACTTCAAGTTCCCCGGCGAGGGGACGCTGACGATCACCTTCACGCCGAAGGACGGCTCCGCGCCGATCGAGCACGAGGTCTTCCAGTCGCCCGGCGGCGGTGTCGCGATGGCGATGTACAACCTGGACGAGTCCATCCGCGACTTCGCCCGGGCGTCGATGAACTACTCGCTGCAGCGCGGCTACCCGCTGTACCTCTCGACCAAGAACACGATCCTCAAGGCCTACGACGGCCGCTTCAAGGACCTGTTCGAGGAGACCTTCCAGTCGGAGTTCGCCGACAAGTTCAAGGAGGCCGGGCTCACCTACGAGCACCGGCTCATCGACGACATGGTGGCGGCGTCCCTCAAGTGGGAGGGCGGCTACGTCTGGGCGTGCAAGAACTACGACGGCGACGTGCAGTCCGACACCGTCGCGCAGGGCTTCGGCTCGCTGGGCCTGATGACCTCGGTGCTGCTCAGCCCCGACGGCCGCACGGTCGAGGCCGAGGCGGCCCACGGCACGGTCACCCGGCACTACCGCCAGCACCAGCAGGGCAAGGAGACGTCGACCAACCCGATCGCGTCGATCTTCGCCTGGACCCGGGGCCTGGCGCACCGCGGCAAGCTGGACGAGACCCCCGAGGTCACCCGCTTCGCCGAGACCCTCGAGCGGGTCTGCATCGAGACGGTGGAGAGCGGCCAGATGACCAAGGACCTCGCGCTGCTCATCTCCAAGGACCAGCCGTGGCTGAACACCCAGGACTTCCTGGCGGCCATCGACAGCAACCTGCAGAAGGCGATGGCCTGACAGAGGTTCAGCCCTCCAGCGGCCCCGTCACCTGCGCGGTGGCGCGGCCGCTGCCTTTCCGCGAGATGTGGGAAATCGGGCTCATGGGGATGGCGAAAGCCCGATTTCCCCGATCTCGCGGCCTGTGGACGAGGCCAACGCGGAACCGTCGCCGTAGGGCAGCGTCCTCGTGTGCGCCAGCCCAGTCGTCCCGAACGCCTTCGTGGTCGCGTCTTCCGCGGAGGGGACGCTGTCTCCGCCGGGCTGCTGAGCCCTGATGCGCTGCGCGGGCCGGCCTGGCGTCGGCTCTACCGGGGTGTGTACGCGGACGCCGACCTGCCCGACGATCTCGACGTCAGGATCGCCGGCGCCTCGCTCCTTCTCCCGGAGCGCGGAGTGTTCAGTGGCCGGACAGCGGCGCACCTCTTCGGCGCGGTGCAGTTGGCCGGGGTAGAGGGCCCCGTCGAGGTGACGGTGCCCCCGGGCGTCGGCTTCGGCCCCGTGTACGGCATCCGCGTTCGCCGCGCACCGTTGCCCGTGTCGGACGTGACGGTCATCGCTCACCGCCGGTGCACGACAGAACTCCGGACGGCTCTCGATCTGGCGCGATTCGAGCCGACGATGGAGGCGGTGGTCGCCCTCGACGTCATCCTCGGACGACGGATGGTCCGGCTGCCCGAGCTCGAGCAGGCCGTCGACCGGCTGGCACCGGGAAGAGGTACCCGCCAGGCGAGGCGAGTGGTCGCGCTGGTCGACGGGCGCGCGGGGTCACCGCAGGAGTCGCGGCTGCGTGTGCTGCTCGCCTCTGCCGGGCTGATCGCCGTCCCGCAGTTCACCGTGCGGGACGCCGCAGGGGCGTTTGTGGCGCGCGTCGACCTGGCCTTCCCGGAACAGCGAGTGGTCATCGAGTACGACGGCGCATGGCATGGCGAGTCCTGGCAGCTGAGCCGGGACCGCCGACGGATGAACCGGCTCTCCGACGCGGGGTGGACGGTCTTCTACGTGACGGCGGCCGACATGCACGATCCCGTGGCGCTGGTGGCCAGGGTGCGAGCACTGCTCGCGAGATGCGGGAAATCGGGCTCTGCAAGGCCCGGATGAGCCCGATTTCCCCGATCTCGGCGGTCGGTCCCCGAGCCAGGCGTCAGCCGAAGAGCTGGGTCCACCAGGGGCCGCCGGAGCCTTCGGCCATGCCGACGCCGAGTCGGGTCAGCGAGCAGTCCAGGATGTTCGCGCGGTGCCCGGCGCTGTTCATCCAGTCATCCATGACGGCGGCCGCGTCCGGCTGCCCCGCCGCGATGTTCTCGGCCCGCGCGTCGAGCCGCGCGGCCGCGGCGCGCTCCAACGGGTCGAGCCCGTCGGGGTTCGTGTGGTCGAAGAAGTCGCGGTCGCGCATGTCCGCACTGTGATTGCGCGCCACCGCGGCCAGCGCGCCGTCGGCGGCCAGGGCGCCGCAACCGGCCGCGGCCCGCTCCTGGTTGACCAGCGCCAGCACCTCGGCCTCCGGGCCGGCGGCCGTGATCGCAGCCGCTACCGGCGCGCTCGAGGGCTCCGTCTCGACGGGTTCCGGTTCGGGCTCGGGCTCCGCGGAGGGTGCCGGAACCGGCGCGGGGACGACGACCTCGGGCGCCGGGGCCGGGGCCGCGGCGGGGGCCGGTGGCGCCCCGGGCACACCCAGGCCCGGGATCCCGTCGACGCCCAGGACGACGGGGGAGCCGCCCCGACCGTCCCCGTGCGTGGCGAGCGAGGACGACGAGTCGAGCGTCACCGGGGTGTTCGCGCCGGTGACGACCGGGATCCCCACGATCAGTGCGCTCACCGCGAGGGTGAGCACCGCGCCGAGGCCGGCGCGGCGGGCGACCGATCGGATGTCGTTGCGCATGCTGTTACCGCCTCAGGCCAGGAGAAGGGTCCACCAGGGACCGGCGTTGCCGCGGTCCATGCCGATCCCCGCCGCGGTCATGCCGCAGTCGAGGATCGCCGCGCCGTCCCCACCGGCCAGCCAGCTGTCCACCACGGTGCCGGGGTCGGTCGTACCGCTCGCCACGCTGGCCGCCCGGGCGCCGAGGGCGAGCACCGAGCCGCCGTCCGCGGTGCGGAGACCGAGGACGCCGTCCTTGCGCATGTCGGTGCTGTGCGCCTTCGCGGTCGCCGCCAGGCCGCCGTCGACGACGAGCGCCGCGCAGCCGGCACCGACCCGGGCCCCGTTCACCAGGGCGAGGACCCGGTCACCCGCGGCCGCCGGCGACCCCGCCTCGGTCGATGGCTCCACGGCAGGGGGCTCCTCGACAGGGAGGGACGGGTCCGGCGATCCGGGGCCGGGTGCCGGCGAACCGGCTGCCGTGGACCCGGACGACGACGTTCCGCCCGCCGGCGCCGGCGCCGGTCCGGACGACGGCGAACTCGCCGCGGAACCCGGCGTCCCGGGCGCCGCGACGACGGCGTCTTCCGTGGGCTCCGACGAGTCGGAGGAGGACGAGGACCCCGACGTGGACGACGACGAGGCGCCGGTCCGGGAAGCGGCCGCGGTCGACGTCGCCGAGCCGGCGAAGGTCGACGACGACACCGGCCGGCCGTCGCGGCCCATCACCACCGGCGAGTCCGCCGACGAGGACGCCGACGAGGACGCCGCCGTCGCAGCGGTCGAGGAGAACGTCACCGACCGCGCCGTCCCGTCGGAACCGGACCCGACCGGCACCGCGAGGACCAGCGCGGTGATCACCGTGCTCACCATGACGCCCAGCGCTAGGCGGCCGCTCCGGTGCCGCAGGCCGGTCCGCGCCGCCGCGCGCGCGTGCAGCGACGAGCGGGTGATCGCGCCGCGGATCCGGGCGGAGGTCGGGGGGCCCGCAGGGGCGTGGTGCACAGCAAACCTCCCGGGGCCAGGGATCACGATTCGTTATCGAGAGAAGACTAACCGTGCGCGCAAGGTCACCGTGAGTCGACGAGACGGACGTCACATCCCGCCGGCCGAATCCCTGAGCGGGTCACCGGATGCACCCGCTGTCCCCGCGGGTCGACGCCGACCAGGCACCATGTACCCAGCCCCATCCGCCCGTCCGCCCCATCGACCACCCCGAGGAGCACGCCGCCGGTGAGCGACGTCTGGCTCAGCATCATCATGGTCGTCGTCTTCGTCCTGATCGGCGGAGCGTTCTCCGGCGCCGAGATCGCCCTGGTCTCCCTCCGCGAGTCGCAGGTCCGCGCGATGGGCGAGACCGGCCGCCGCGGGCAGGCCGTGCGCCGGCTGCTCAGCGACCCCAACCGCTTCCTGGCCGCGGTCCAGGTCGGCGTCACCCTCGCCGGCTTCTTCTCCGCCGCCTTCGGGGCCAGCACGCTCTCCGCGCCGCTGGCCCGATGGCTGGAGAGCCGGGGCATGTCCCCGGGACTCTCGGGCACGGTGGCCCTGGTCCTCGTGACCATCGCGATCAGCTACCTGTCGCTCGTCGTCGGCGAGCTCACCCCGAAGCGGCTCGCCCTGCAGCGGGCCGAGGGCTTCTCCCTGATCGTGGCCGCCCCCCTGAACGCCATCGCGACGCTCTCGCGGCCGGTCATCTGGCTGCTGTCGAAGTCCACCGACGTCCTCGTCCGGCTGCTCGGCGGCGACCCGAAGGTGAGCGGGGAGTCGATCAGCCAGGAGGAGCTGCGCGACCTGGTCGCGGCGCACGAGTCGCTGACCAGCGACGAGCGCCGGCTGATCGACGAGGTCTTCCGCGCCGGCGAGCGCGAGGTGCGGGAGGTCATGACCCCGCGCACCGAGGTCGCGTTCCTGGAGGCGTCCACGACCGCCAGCCGGGCGGCCAAACAGGTCGCCGACTCCAACTGGTCCCGCTTCCCGGTCGCCGGCCGCGACCAGGACGACGTCGTCGGCTTCGTGCACGTCCGCGACCTGTTCCTGCCCAACCATGCGGCCGGCCGGGCCGCCACGGTGGGTGACCTCGCGCGCGAGGTGAAGCGCCTGCCGGGAACAGCCCGCGTGCTCACCGCCCTGAGCGAGATGCGCCGGGAGAACCAGCACCTCGCCATCGTCATCGACGAGTACGGCGGCACCGACGGCATCGTCACCCTTGAGGACCTCATCGAGGAGGTCATCGGGGAGATCTACGACGAGTACGACGAGGACGTCGAGCCGGACGGCAGGCAGCCACCCGGCGGGCCGCACGACGTCGACGGGCTGCTCAACCTGGACGACTTCACCGAGGTGACCGGCCTGGAGCTGCCCGAGGGACCGTACGAGACCGTCGCCGGCTACGTGCTCGCCGAGCTCGGCCGGCTGCCGGAGATCGGCGACAGCATCGAGGTGGAGGGCCGCACCCTCACCGTCCTCGAGCTGGACGGCCGGCGGATCTCCCGGCTTCGCGTCAGCCCGGCGCCGGAGCCGGAGGCCCAGGACGACGAGGAGCGCACCGAGGCCGCACCGGGCAGCTAGGCGCGCAGCACGTCCCAGGCGTCGCCCACGATGCCGGCCAGCTCGGTGTGCTTCGGCGTCCAGCCCAGGTCGGCCCGGATCCGGTCGCTGGAGGCGACCAGCTGCGCCGGGTCACCGGGCCGGCGCTCGCCGACCACCACCGGCACCGGGTGCCCGGTGACCTCGCGGACGGCGTCGACGACCTCCTGTACCGAGAAGCCGGTGCCGTTGCCCAGGTTGTAGATCCGGTGCTCGCCCTCGGCGGGGGCGGGCAGCGCGAGCAGGTGCGCGTCGGCGAGGTCGCCGACGTGGACGTAGTCGCGGATGCAGGTGCCGTCGGGCGTCGGGTAGTCGTCCCCGTAGACCGTCATCGACTCCCGCCGTCCGGCGGCCACCTGCAGCGCGATCGGCACCAGGTGCGTCTCGGTGGCGTGCCGCTCGCCCAGGCCGTGGGCGGCGCCGGCCACGTTGAAGTAGCGCAGGCTGACCGCCGCGAACCCGTGCGCCACCGCATAGGACGTCAGCATGTGGTCGACGGCGAGCTTCGAGGCGCCGTAGGTGTTGGTCGGCCGGGTGGGTGCGTCCTCGCGGATCGGCACCGACTCCGGCTCGCCGTACGTCGCCGCGGTGGAGGAGAAGACGATGCGCCGGCAGCCGGCGGCACGCATCGCCTCCAGCAGCGCGAGGGACCCGCCGACGTTGGTGTGCCAGTAGTCCTCGGGCTGCTGCTGGGAGACCCCGACGAGGCTCTTGGCCGCGAAGTGCAGCACCGCGTCGGGCCGGACGTCGGCCAGCACCGGCGCCGAGTCGTGCAGCGACGCCTCGACGAAGCGGGCCCCCGGCGGGACGGCATCCGCGTGCCCCGTCGACAGGTCGTCCAGCACCGTCACGTCGTGGCCGCCGGCGAGCAGGGCCGCCGTGACTACGCTGCCGATGTAACCGGCTCCGCCGGCGACGAGTACGCGCATGGGGTCACCCTAGGTCGGGAGGTCAGGACGTCGTGGTGAGCGCTCGGCCGGCGGTGCAGGCGCTCCCGGCGTACAAACCGGGCCGCAACCCCGCCGACCTCGCCCGCGAGATCGGCGTCGACCGCGCCGTCAAGCTGGCCAGCAACGAGGTGGCCTTCCCGCCGCTGCCCGCCGTCCTCGAGGCCGTCGCCGCCACGGTGGGGGAGACCAACCGCTATCCCGACAACGGGGCGGTCGTCCTCACCGGGGCACTCGCCGACCACTACGGCGTTGACCCCGACCGGATCGTCACCGGCTGCGGCGCGGTCACGGTCTGCCAGCAGCTGGCGCAGTCGTTCAACGACCCCGGCACGAGCATGGCCTTCGCCTGGCGGTCGTTCGAGATGTACCCGTTGCTCGCGCAGGTGGCGGGCGCGCGGGCGATCCAGGTGCCGCTCGCCCCCGGCCGGCCCGGCGGCCCGGCCGACACCCACGACCTCGATGCCCTGGCCGCGGCGATCGACGACACGACCCGGGTCGTCTTCGTCTGCAATCCCAACAACCCGACGGGGACGGCGGTCCGCGGCCCGGAGCTGGAGCGCTTCGTCGACGCGGTGCCCGAGCAGACCCTCGTGGTGCTGGACGAGGCCTACCGCGAGTTCGTCACCGACCCCGACGTCCCCGACGGCCTGGAGTTCATGCGCGGCCGGCCCAACGTCGCCGTCCTCCGCACGTTCTCGAAGGCCTGGGGGCTGGCGGGGCTGCGGGTGGGCTACCTGATCGCCGAGGACCCGGCCGTGGCCGAGGCGGTGACCAAGACGCGGGTGCCCTTCAGCGTCTCCAGCCTGGCCCAGGCGGCGGCGGTCGCGGCGCTCGCCAGCGAGGACGAGGTGCGCCGCCGCTGCGCGGCGGTGGTGGCCGAGCGCGACCGGCTGACCGCGGCCCTGCGGGAGCGCGGCGTGGCCGTCGAGGACAGCCAGGCGAACTTCGTCTGGCTGCCGCTGGCCGAGCGGACGGCGGACGTCGCCGCCGCGCTCGAGGCCCGCGCCGTCATCACCCGGCCCTTCGCCGGCGAGGGGATCCGCGTGACCGTGGGCACGCCCGAGGAGGACGACGTCTTCCTCGCCGCGCTCGACGAGGTGAACGCCGCCGCGCCGGTCTGACCTGCACGACCGTCACCCGCGCAGGTACGGAACGGGGGAGCCCCGGCATGTCGGCGTTCCCCGGCTGGTTTGATGGCCGACGTGCCTCTTCCCCGTGTCCTCTCAGGCATCCAGCCGACGGCGGGCTCCTTCCACCTCGGCAACTACCTGGGTGCGCTCCGGCAGTGGGTCGGGCTGCAGGAGAGCACCGAGGCGTTCTACTGCGTCGTCGACCTGCACGCGATCACGCTGCCGCAGGACCCGGCGGAGCTCCGCCGCAACACCCTGGTCTCGGCCGCCCAGCTGCTGGCGCTCGGTGTCGACCCCGGCCGCAGCACCCTCTTCGTGCAGAGCCACGTCCCCGAGCACCTGCAGCTGTCCTGGGTGCTGGAGTGCCTGACCGGCTTCGGCGAGGCCGGCCGGATGACCCAGTTCAAGGACAAGAGCCAGCGCGAGGGCACGGCCGGCGCGACGGTCGGGCTGTTCACCTACCCGGTGCTGCAGGCGGCCGACATCCTCGTCTACCAGGCCGAGCAGGTGCCGGTCGGTGAGGACCAGCGCCAGCACCTCGAGCTCACCCGCGACCTGGCGACCCGGTTCAACAGCCGGTTCGGCCAGACGTTCACGCTGCCGCAGCCCCGGATCCCCGAGGGCGCCGCGAAGATCCTCGACCTGCAGTCGCCGGACAAGAAGATGAGCAAGAGCCTGCCGCCCGCCGGCTGCGTGTTCCTCCTCGACGACGCCGCCGTGACCGCCAAGAAGATCCGCTCCGCCGTCACCGACACGGGCCGGGAAGTCGTCTTCGACCCCGAGCGCAAGCCCGGCGTCAGCAATCTGCTCACCATCCACAGCGCGCTGTCCGGAACCGGCGTCCCCGACCTGGAGCAGCGCTTCGCCGGCAGCGGCTACGGCGACCTCAAGAAGGAGGTCGCCGAGGTGGTCACCGACGCGCTCGACCCGATCCGCACGCGTACCCAGGAGCTCCTCGACGACCCGGCGGAGCTGGAGCGGATCCTGGCCGCCGGGGCGGCGCGGGCCCGCGAGGTCGCCGGTCCCACGGTGGCCGCGGTCTACGAGCGCGTCGGCTTCCTGCCGCCCGCAGCCGGAGCGGGCCGGTGAACGACGACACCTTCGTCCCGCGGAGCAAGGCGCCGGCGCCGGAGACCACCGTGCTCGGCATCGTGGTCCCCATCCCCGAACCGTGGGCCCAGCTGCTGGTCGACTGGCGGTCCAAGGTCGGCGACCCGCAGGCCTCGCTCGTGCCGCCGCACGTGACGCTGCTGCCCCCGACCGAGGTCCCCGTCGCCGACCGGACGGCGATCACCGCGCACCTCGCCCAGGTGGCGCGGTGCCACCCGCCGTTCGACATGCACCTCTCCGGCACGGGGACCTTCGCCCCGGTGTCCGACGTCGTGTTCGTCGCCGTCGCCCGGGGGATCGGCAACTGCGAGCTGATCGCCACCGATGTGCGCCGGGGGCCGCTGTCCCGCTCGCTGAGCTTTCCGTACCACCCCCACGTGACCGTGGCCCACGACGTGCCCCCGGACATGCTCGAGTTCGCCTACAGCGGCCTGGCCGACCTCTCCGCCGAGTTCCGCGTCGACTCCTTCACCGAGTTCGAGCAGCTCCCGGGCGGCGCCTGGGGGGTCGCGCGCGAGTACCGGCTGACCGGCCCGCCGCGCTGATAGAAGGACCCCGTCCTCCC
>Ga0126307_10003849_pt1 | contig 10344 bp, 7 predicted proteins | sample Plot28_FD_89955 | JGI IMG/M metagenome (GOLD analysis project Ga0126307, IMG submission 89955) | Serpentine soil microbial communities from UC McLaughlin Reserve, CA, USA - Plot28 | ecosystem: Environmental > Terrestrial > Soil > Grasslands | place: USA: UC McLaughlin Reserve, Lake County...
AGTTTGCTTTTTTTGATGGAAGTACAAGTATAATGAGATACTGAAGAGAAGGATAACAATAGAAGCTGCCGCTAATTTTAAAAGCAGCGATTTTTGAAAGGTAACTATTTTAGCACTTTCATTTTTTTGTTGGGTTATAGCCGTCAACATCCTTTTATGTAATTCCTTTTCTGATTGTGCAAATTTTGCAGGGATATTCAGCGTCATCTCCTCGTCGCTATACCATTCGTTGAACTCTTTTTTTTCATCGTCTGTTATAGTTCCATGCAACCATTTTTCCGCCAGGTCATTGCATCTTTTTTCCTTATGATTCATATTAAAGTGAGGCTTGTATATATATGTCAATCGGGAGACGCCTATCCCCTAGTTCATTAAAAAAAATATGACCTAAATAAAAAAAATCATCTGCAAGAGAAACCAGAAGATTAAAATAGATAGTACGTGACTTAACCCGGCCCTCAACGAACGTATGGCTTTGGAGAGATGTGATTCCACCGTCTTTTCTGAAATGCCAAGTGTTACTGCAATGCGTTTATGAGAATAGCCTTTCTCCCTGCTTAACTGGAAAACCAGGCGGCATTTCTCCGGAAGCTTAGCTGTTTCTTTTGCTAATTGGTCTTTGAGTTCTTCAAACTGAAGGGTCTGTTCGGTAGAGCAGTCAGGAAGACCTGTAAGGTATGCCTTGAATTGAGGGTACCTGTATTGATGGGCCCTTTTTGCAAGCACATTAATGATGCAGTATTTTAAAGAAACAGAAAGATAGGAAGACAAATGCTCAACGTTGATCACAGTGCGGCGCTTCCACAGTTGAAGAAATATTTCCTGCACTATCTCTTCTGCCTCTGACAGGTTTTGCAGTTTGTGGGCAGCGACAAAAAATAATTTTTTCCAATACTGATTATAAATTTCTGTGAAGGCTTTCTCATCACCTGTGTATAAACGGTGCAGGAGCTCTTTTTCATCAAAAGTGGCATAGAAGGAACTCATAAGCAGGCAATCTTTTCAAGTATTCTGATAGCAAAGTCAAAGTAGGAATATTTCAGGGATGCAACAAAAAAATCTGTAGCGCAGCCGATGAGTTATAAATGCATTACTTCGAATTGAAGAAAAGATGTACGCAGTTAAACCTTAAGAATTAAATAAAGTACAGCCGCTATTGTTGCACCAATAAAAGGCCCTATAATAGGAATCCAGGCATACTTCCAATTACTAGACCCCTTTTCTTTCAAAGGCAGTAGAGCATGTGCTATTCTTGGTCCAAAATCCCTCGCCGGATTAATAGCATAGCCCGTAGTGCCTCCTAAAGAAAGCCCGATTGACCACACGAGGAACGCAACCGGGAGAGCACCTAATGACCCAAGGCCTATATGTGTCCTTGCATCATCCATCACCGCATCGCTGAAATAAAAGATGACGAATATCAAAACAAAGGTTCCTACTATTTCACTTAAGAGGTTGAACGTAGTATTCTTTATGGCAGGCGATGTACTGAAAACAGCAAGTTGTGTATCGGGGTCTGCGGTGCTATTAAAGTGGTCCCTGTACACCAGCCATACTATAGCAGAGCCAATAATAGAACCGATTATTTGCGCCACAATAAACCATATAACTTTAGTCCAGGTAAACTTGCCCGCGATAGCCAGCGCCAGGGTTACAGCTGGATTTAAATGTGCACCGCTATAAGGACCTGCAATTACAACTCCAACGAAAACAGCCAACGCCCAACCGGTAGTAATCACCATCCAGCCGCCATTATTTCCTTTTGTTCCTTTCAACACCACATTTGCCACAACACCATTACCCAATAGGATCAGGAACATAGTACCAATTAATTCAGCAGTAAATTGATTCATATGATTTCTTTTAGTTACCGGATATTTCCGTCCACGCCTTGGCTGCCCGAACAGCCCTTTGCCATTCAGCTATCATTGTGCTTGTATCTATGTTTTTTTCTGGTTCAAATACATTATCGACCTTCCATTGTTCCTTTATTTCTTCAATGCTATTCCAATAACCCACAGCAAGGCCGGCAAGATAAGCAGCTCCCATTGCCGTTGTTTCTGTAACCTGTGGTCTTATAACTTTTGTTTGTAAAATAGTTGATTGTATTTGCATTAGTAAGTCATCTGCCGTAGCACCGCCATCTACCCTTAATTCTTGTATAGGGATTCCGGCATCTGCTTCCATTGCTTTAAGAACATCCATGGTTTGAAAAGCAATGCTTTCCAGGGCAGCGCGGGCTATGTGAGCTGCTGTCGTTCCTCTTGTTATTCCAACAACAGTGCCCCTTGCATATTGGTTCCAATGAGGTGCCCCTAATCCAGCAAAAGCTGGCACTAAATAAACCCCACCATTATCATCAACCGTTTTTGCTAATGATTCCACTTCCGCAGAAGAAGAAATAAGACCGAGGCCGTCTCTGAGCCATTGCACTACAGCTCCTCCAATGAATATACTTCCTTCAAGAGCATACACTACCTTGTTGTTGACCTTCCAGGCAACCGTTGTTATCAGGTTGTTTTTTGACTGAATGGGATGGTCACCAATATTCATAAGCATAAAACAACCGGTGCCATACGTGTTTTTAACCATGCCTCTGATCGTGCACATTTGTCCGAACAAGGCTGATTGTTGATCGCCTGCCATGCCTGCAATTGGAATTTTTGCGGCTAATATTTTACCTGCGGTTTCTCCATATACTTCACTGCACGAGCGAACCTGTGGAAGCATGCATTTGGGAATATTGAATAACTCCACCAGTTCGTGATCCCATTCCATGGTGTGAATGTTAAACAACATAGTGCGTGAGGCATTGCTAACATCCGTTGCGTGCACTTTTCCTCCCGTTAAATTCCAAAGCAACCATGAATCAACAGTACCAAATAACAACTTGCCTTCTACGGCTTTTTGCCTGGCCTGTGGAACATTATCCAGGATCCACCTGACTTTCGTTGCCGAAAAATAAGCATCGAGAATTAGCCCCGTTTTTTCTTGTATCAATTCATCATAGCCTTGAAAACGCAGTTCGTCACAAAACGAAGCTGTTCGCCTGTCCTGCCATACAATAGCGTTATAGATAGGCTCCCCGGTTTCTTTATCCCAAACAATCGTTGTTTCTCTTTGGTTGGTGATTCCAATAGCTGCTATATCAGCTGGTGTTATACGGGCTTTCAAAATTGCCTCAGTGGCTACCGTTATTTGTGAAGACCAGATCTCCGTTGCATCATGCTCAACCCAGCCAGGCTGCGGGTAAATTTGAGTGAATTCTTTTTGTGCAACAGATATGATCATTCCGCTTTTGTCGAACAATATTGCACGCGAACTGGTGGTGCCCTGGTCAAGCGCAAGGATGTATTGGGTAATATCCATTAGCAAGCTTATTTGGCACAAAAGATATTCTAAATAATATAGTTGAACAAGAAGTCACATGAATTCAGTTATTGGCTATGGCTGGCTGCAGGTTATAAGCCATTATGGTATAATAGTGCGCCAAAGACCTGAATTCCCCAACTTGTTCTTTGGCCCATTTTTCATCACGGTCCAATTCTCGTTGTAGGATGCCCGCTACTATTGGCGCAACTTCTATAGCAGCACGGGCATCAAGAAATAAAATGCGAAGTCGCCGTGCCAATACGTCTTCAACAGTCCTGGCCATTTCATGGCGAATGCTCCATACTACCTCTGCCTCTGTATTTGGAAATCTTTCTATCAACTTTTTTCCAATAGAGGGATTGTCTTTTATAAGTTGTCTAATGCCGTCGGCATCAGTACCATAAATAGAAAGATGATCTTTGAAGGGAGAATCACGACATCCATGAATCTTTAATTTTTTTGTGTCACAGGGTGCATGGGGAAGATTGGTTATTGTTATTGCTGTATTGACTGCGTGTTCTGCCATTCTTCTGTAAGTCGTCCATTTACCACCGGTGATAGTAATAAGCCCTGATTCACTCACAAGCAGTTTGTGGTCCCTTGAAATTTCTTTTGTATGCCCGCGGTCTGTTACAGTTGCGGCAAGTGGCCGAAGTCCTGCAAACACACTGAGTATATCCTTTTCGTTTGGCGCAGTTGAAAAACATTTTCTTACTGTTTGCAGAATGAAATCAATTTCCTTTTCCAGTGGGAGGGGTTCGAGATCTGTCTGATTAAGCGGAGTATCGGTTGTACCAACCAAAACATGTCCATGCCAGGGAATGGCAAACAACACCCTGCCATCTGCCGTTTTGGGAATCATTACACCATTGCGGCTTCCTAAAAAAGAACTATCAAATACAAGATGAACGCCCTGGCTGGGCCTTACTAATGGCTTTGCCAAGGGCGAATCCATGCCGCGAATAGCATCAACGAACACGCCAGTTGCGTTGATGATTACTTTTGCGTGCAATTGATATTCCTTGTTTGTTTCAAGATCTGTAGCCAGTATTCCGCTTAGCTTATCATTTTTTTTGATCAGGCCCGTCACCTTAAAATAGTTTAAAAGTATAGCGCCTTTTTCGCAGGACGTTTGGGCCAGGTTAATTGCCAGCCTTGCATCGTCAAACTGTGCATCATAATATTCAACTCCTCCAATAAGGCTCTTTTCATTTATCGATGGCAAACGACTCATCACGGTTTGACGATCTAAAAATCGAGAGCTTCCAAGGCTAAGCCTGCCAGATAACGAATCATATAGTTTCAGTCCAAGTAGGTATGTTACTTTATCTGCCCAATTATAACAAGGAATAATAAAAGATTGTGGCTTTACCAGGTGGGGAGCATTTTTCATCAGCAGTCCGCGTTCATGGAGCGCCTGGTAAACAAGTCGAAAATTTCCCTGTGCAAGGTACCTTACACCACCGTGCACCAGTTTAGTGCTACGGCTGGAAGTGCCCTTCGCAAAGTCAGACTGCTCCAGTAATAAGGTAGAGAACCCACGACTCGCTGCATCTAAAGCAATACCAAGGCCTGTTGCGCCGCCACCGATAACAATGATATCCCAGACAGCAACTTCGTTTAATCTTTGAATGAATACATTCCTGTTTAGCACAATTGTTCGATTTCTATTCCGGCGAAAGAGATTGCAGTGAAATTACAATTCACTTACAATCATTTCGGAGTATAAAATACGTTGCTGTTGCCAAACTTTGAATTATAATTCAAATAGTCCTGCCTATCTTAAGCTATCCACTGCTACTGTATAAGCAGAGAAAATGCCATACCCGTTTTTTACATTGCTGAATACATTGACCGGTTCTGCAAATGGATTTTCATCAGAACTATTGTAAATCGAATAAGATTTCAAAAACTTAAAATAATCTTCGGTGATCCGATAAACCTTAATGTAGGGCCTGCGGATACGGTTAGTGTTTGGATCACTATAAGTTTTCAAAACATCAGACTCAATAGAAAATTTTACCTGTTTTTGTGTCCCGTTAAAATGTGTGTCTTTCATAAGCAATTTGCCACCGTCAAAACAATTGTCAGGATTCAGTGGATCAGTCTCGTTGCCTAACAATTCAATATCCTTGTCATTTGTGCTGACGCAGTAGATGGGATTAGCATCGCCTGTTGTATAGACATAAGAAGAAAAAAACTGGATGAGATAAACGTTCGGTTCTGCAGGGTCGTTTAATTTAATAGTGACGTCGTCCATGGAAAAACCGTCTGAATTAGTTCTTACATGCTGCACCCATTTGACTTCAGCAATCTCACTTGATGAAGGTACCAGGGTCACGGCTTCTGCTTCTGTAAAGCCCGAAGCATTTACCCTGATGGTATAGGTATAACCAGGTCTTATTTTTTTATTGTAACGACTTTTATAGAGATAATCCGTGCTATTGAAAACAAGTGTATCGAAAGCAACATTGTTTTCATAAAGGACGGGAACGGCATTCTTAACCGTATAAATTTCACGGTTGGAACTTTGCATATTAACAGGGTCCAGAACGTGCCTGCTTTTTCCAACTTTAACAGTGACATCCTGGTCCTGATTTAGCCAGGCATTGACAACCAGTTTTGGTGTTTTCTGTGGTATGTCCACCCTTACTTGTTTTTCACAACTCCAAAAGAAGATGGAGGCAATTATAGTGAAGAGAATAAAATTTTTCATGGCCATTTATTTTGATAATGGTTTGATCAGAATTTGAACTGGTAACTAACTGATGGAATAAACGGAAAAAGAGAAACTTGTTTGAATACCGGCTGATTATTGATGTAGTCATAATCCCTGAAAATGAAGAAAGGATTTTGCCGGTTGTAAACATTGTAAGTGCTAATTACCCAGGCTCTCTCTCCCCAACGCTTCTTCTTCATAAACTTTATGCTTAAATCGAGGTGATGAAAGTTGCGCATGCGAAAACTATTCCTTCCATCATATACTTCTATCTCATTGTCATTAGCATCTACGTAAACTTCAGAAGGAAGTGTGATGGCCTGCCCTGTTCCAAATACCCAGGTTGCACTCATTTCAATTTTATCACTGGGTTTATGAACAATAGCCGCTTTAAGATCGTGGCGCCTGTCATATTTGTAAGGGAATGTTTTTCCATAATTCAGGTTATCAAATTGCCTGTTTGTCCAGCTCAGGGTATAGCCAAGCATACCAGTTGTATTGCCTTTTTTCTTTTGGACAAAGAACTCCGTTCCGTAGCTCCACCCCTTCCCTATTTCGATTTTATCTTCCCAGTTGCTCGTTGCATTCATGTAAGAAGCACCCTCAGCGTATTCAATCACATTCTGCATTTTTTTGTAGTATCCCTCAAGGCTTACTTCGTACTTATTTTTATGTGTGTAAGCCAAACCCATTGCAAACTGGTGTGCTACCTGTGGTGGTACTCTTTTGGTTACCGGCACCCACAGATCGGTAGGTAAACCAATACCACTATTGGTAAGTAAATGAATGTACTGGTTCATTTTTACATAAGAAGCTTTCAGGCTGAGGTCTGCATTAAACAGGTAACGAAGGGAGGCCCTTGGCTGTGTGGAAGTATAGAATTCCTTATTTACTGAAAAGCCGGTTGCATGAATGCCCAGGTTGGCTTTTAATTTTGGTGACAAGCGTATATCGTCTTCTACATAAGCATCAAATTCATTGGCCGTAATGAACCTGTATTTGATGAGGGTATCTTCATTAAAATCCCTTGATTCAATTTTACTTTGAACCGCGCCTGGTTTATAACTATGTGTTACACCACTTATTCCTGCTTTAATGAAATGATTGGGAGCCGGTATGAAATCAAAATCATAACGGGCACTCCAATCCCTGATGCCACTAAAATATTTGAGAAAATACCGCTCATTATTTCCGGGACTTTCCGACTTGTCGTCAGCAGAAACGTCAAAGTTGTATCGGCCATAATAAAAAGTAAGGTTGCCAAATAATTTACGGTTGAATTCATGGTTCCAACGTGCAACGGCTGTGGCATTACCCCATTTCAGGTCCGAACCAAAGGAACTTTTTTCTACGCCTCCTTGTCCTTCAATACTAGACTTTTCATTGGCAAAAAATTTATCGTTTCCAAAATAACCACTGAGATAAAGATGGTCTTTAGTACCAAGTGTGAAATTTATTTTTCCATTGAGATCATAAAAAAAATAGCCGGCATCAACTTCCCCGTCTGACTGTGCTTTAATAATGGGTCGCATAAAAATGTCCATATAAGTTCTTCTGCCGCTGATCATGTAAGAAATATTTTTCTTTTTGCCGATTGGCCCTTCGAGAGTAAGACGGGAAGCAATAACGCCAATTCCCCCTTCGCCATGAAAATCATTCTTGTTGCCTTCTTTCATGCGGATATCGATAACAGAAGAAAGCCTTCCACCATAACGGGCCGGGAAGCCACCCTTCATTAATTCAACACTATGCAGGGCATCTGCATTGAACACACTAAAAAAACCAAACAGGTGCGAAACATTGTAAACAGGAACTCCGTCGAGCAAGATCAGGTTTTGGTCGGGGCCTCCACCTCTTACATATATTCCTGAAGATCCTTCGCTACCTGCCTGTACACCAGGAAGCAATTGCAGCGCCTTCACTACATCTACCTCACCTAAAAAAGCAGGCAAGGATTTGATGGTTGATACAGGGAGATCGATACTGCTCATTTGTGTGCGATTCTGGACTGCATCTTTCCTGGCCGAAGTCACTACTACTTCAGAGAGCTGGTCAGAAGGTTCCAGTTCAATGGAGAGAGAAATGTTGTCTTTCAAAAATACTTTTTGCACATGCGGTGCGTACCCAACATATGACCAGGCTATTTCAGCCGAATCGGCCGGAATGGTAATGGAATAAAAACCATAGGCATTGGAAGTTGTTCCCAAATTTTTATTTTGAATGAATACAGAAGCTCCGGACAGCCGCTCACCCGTTTTTTTGTCCGTAACATATCCATACAAAGTAACTTTCTGGCTAAAGCCGGAAATGGAGAAAAATAAAGCAGCTAATACAGGTATACATTTCCATAGTTTCATATCTCTGATAATTTGGTATAAAGAATTTGCAGTGGCATTTGTAATAAAACGCATAAAGAACGAATACCCCTATGCTGCAAAAAAATTCTAAGGTATCGAATCTGTGATAGCGCTAAAAATAGTAAACATACCGTAGCCGTTTTTAACGTTTCCTTTTATACGTACAGGCTCAGACAGGCTGGGGACTTCCACTGATAAATTGAGGCTGATGATATTCCTAAAATAGAGGAAGTACTCCTCATTTATCGAATAGGTTTTTAAAAAGGCTTTATGTAAACCGGTAGCATTGGAGCTGGGAACAAATATATTTGGATCGGCACTAATGGTAAGTTCTTTTACTGATCCATTAAATGATTTATCGGAATAAAGTATTTCTGTATTGAGCAGGCAATTATCTGGCTCAAAATTTATCAGGTCTTTGGTTGACTGTTCTACTGCCGGATCTTTAGTATAGACACAAAATGATGTTTTCCCCAATGGTGCGTGAAGTGCCGTCAGATAAAAATTTTTTTCTACCGGATCGTTAATGGAAAGTTTAATGTCATCGAGTGGATTTCCGTCCATGGTAGTTCTTGCATTTTTTGTATGCTTCACAAATAACTTTTGCGGCGGAGTAGGGCCTGCGGTTGTGGCCTCAATGGTTTCATAACCCATTGCACTTACTACTATTTTATATATTTTTCCAGGCAAAGCAACAGCAGCTGCGGCGATATATCTTTTCTCCTGTACATTATACCGGAGCGAGTCTTTGAACACATCATTTTCATATACTGCTACAGATGCATTCTCAATGTATGTTAAATCATCAGTTACAAAAGTATCAATGGCAAAAGTCCGGCCTACTGCCACTTTAAATGTATCACCAATGGCTATATAACCATGTAACACCAGGCTTGGAGCTCGTTTTGGTAGTTGAATGTTCGTTTCTCTTGTGCAACAGAATACTATCCCTGAAAAAAGGATTACGATCAGCAACTGAATTCTATTTTTAGTAAATCTCATCATTCGTTAAAACTTAAATTGATAAGAGATGGAGGGTACAATAGGAAAAACAGATACTTCCTTAAAAACAATTTTATTATTGAAATAGTCATATTCTTTATACCTGAAAAAAGGATTGAACCGATGGTAGGCATTGTAAACACTTAAAATCCATGTGCGCAGGTACCTCTTTTTTTGCTTTATAAATTTTACCGACACATCCAGCCGGTGATAGTCCGGCATGCGAAAATTATTACGTGACTCATAGATATCAATGTACCGGCCAGTAAAAGGATCAAAATAATAACCCAAAGGCATGGAAACAGCCTGACCGCTTGAAAAAATCCAATCAGCACCGAATTCAAATTTTGAAGATGGCTGCCAAATGGCTGCCAGTTTTATTTCATGTCTGCGGTCGTATTTAAATGGAAATGACCTGCCGTCGTTGATATTTTGAAACTGTCGAAGGCTTCGGCTCAATGTATAACCCGCAAGACCGGTAATCTTGCCTTTCCTTTTTTGTAAAAGCCATTCCATGCCGTAGGTTTTTCCTTTGCCTGATTCTACTATGTCTTCCCACCTGTTATAGATATTGCCAAACCCGGCGCCTTCACTATACTCTATTACATTGTTCAGTGCTTTATAATACACTTCTACAGAAAGATCGAGGGACTTGTCATGGGAGTAAGATGTACCGATTGAAATTTGTTTTGATGATTGCGGTGGCACCTTTTCGGTAGCAGGAAGCCAAAGATCGGTTGGCAGGCCAAGGTTACTATTGGTCAATAAATGGATGTACTGGTACATGATACCACCCGCTGCTTTAAGGCTCCACTTTTCGCCTAGTTTATATAACCAGCTAACACGGGGCTGCCATGCGTAAAAGGTTTTGTTTTTCACAGCAAAAGCGCTGAT